>Ga0210026_1000008_pt1 | contig 371284 bp, 288 predicted proteins | sample CryGeymeta201509_FD_183977 | JGI IMG/M metagenome (GOLD analysis project Ga0210026, IMG submission 183977) | Groundwater microbial communities from Crystal Geyser aquifers in Utah, USA - Crystal Geyser metaG 2015-09 (SPAdes) (version 2) | ecosystem: Environmental > Aquatic > Deep subsurface >...
TTTTCGTTACTTAAAAAGAAAAAGTAGGAAAAGCATCTTTAAATTACACCTCTCAACATATTCTGTACTTTGAAAATATCACCTTTTTTCTTCAACTTTTGTTTTTAGAATTTCCTATATAGTAAAATTAGTAAAACTATACGAAAGTATAGTTTTTTTTTGTTTGGGAGATTAATACGGGAGGAGGGACACGGGCTTGCCCTGTCCGTATAGTCGTAGGGACGTGTTCGTGACACGTCCATCTAATAATGTTGCCCTTGGGGTTGAAGCCACGCAGTTGTAACCAGATACACAAACCCATCCCTTTAGGGTGGAGGAAAGAAAGGTTTTATTTAATTTTTTATGAGGTGGGTATGGAAATAGATAAAAGCGAGCTAAGACTACCAATAACAAGTCTTTTAATCATTTCTGCAAATGAAGAGGATAAAAGAATGGATTTATGATCTTTTGAAACTCAATCAGCAATATTAAAAAAGTATTTTAATAGGCAAACTCCCAACATCTATATCAATGCTATCGTTTGACCAAACGCAAGTGGTAAAACTCAATTTTTGAAATCAATTATGAAAGATCGAGTTAAGTATCAATCATTATGACAAACAAATTTTAAAAACCTCAAAGATAGAGACGAATCTGTTACAGACTTTATTGTATATGATATGTACGGATTTTGAGATAATATTTTTGAAGCCATAAAACAAAGTAATAAATTACATACGGATATAAATAGTACAAACGTATATCTTCCCAATAACTTATTGCCAGAAATGATTTATAATACATCCAAATCAAGTATCGTACTTTTTTCTCATATCTGTTCATTGGATGAAACGCAGAGAAGAAATCAAAAAAAACTCATGGACACTGTTTCGGGTTGAGATATCAATATACAACAAACAAGATTGAGTATTCATCCTATATATCAAGATGTGCACTCTCTCGAGAGTGAAATTGGGAAAATCTATCAAGATAAACAAACCAAAAATCCAGTGACAAAGTATGCGTTTCAAGAAAAACGATCGCAGTTTTTTACGGCCTTAGAGAATATCTTTGCTGATGATAAACAAACATTATATACTATTTTGATTGAATATTTACCTTTGCTTTTTATAGCATCTCATCCACGCTTCAAGCTAGAAACAGAAAAAGACCAAACAAATCCTCAACCCTTTTTCAGGATATTACAAGATACCTTATGATATTGGAAAGAAAACTGATGCGCTACAGAATGTAAAACAGTATATGATTTATTTGATAGTTATATAGAAGACAATTTACGTAGAACTAATTTTAGTGATTATAAGAATTTAATTATGATAGGTGATGATCGCTGAGATTTTTCTCAAAACTTATCTCAAAGTTTAGCTACACTAGCAAAAGGTATTCTAAAAGAGAATCATAAATATTATAAAAATAGTAGTATTCAATCTGACAAATTACTTTCCTTAGATATTTATCTACCATCATTTCCACAAGATACTGATACAACACAACTTACCACAAGCCTTTTAGATAAGAAGTTTTTGGAAAAGTTTGTTAGTGATCTTCATCTCTGATGAATAAATTATACACATTTTTCTAGTGGTCAAAAGATTTTGTACTATAGGTTTTCTCACATTATAGCTGAAATACAGCAAAAAGCATCTGAATGACAAAAAAATATTATTTTGCTTATTGATGAACCTGATCTACACTTACATCTTGATCGACAAAGACAGTATATACAAAAGTTAGTAGATATGCTTGCAATTTTTCCTGCTACTATCTCCATACAGTGCTTCATCGCAACACATAGTCCATTTATCATTTCGGATATCCCCTGAGAAAATGTTATTATTCTCAGAAACTGACAACAAAAAAAATATGAACGAAAAACCTTTGGAGCTAATTATATTGATCTCATTAGAAATGGTTTTTTCTTTGATGATCAATATCTGATGTGATCCTTGGCATCAGACGTGATAGGAAAACTGGCTGAAGAGGAGAGAAAAAACTTTTTGGCAGATTATGAAACTTGAACGTGAGATAATCAAAATATCAAAGATGCTATATGAGATGACTTCTTGAAAGATAATCTTTTATATTTTGGGAAATAAATACTATGCAAAGAATTGATATTGATAGTATAGTTGAGGAATTAAAAAATATTTCTATGAAATCTTGTCCTAAAATTTTACAAAAAAATAAAGATGAAATTATTTTTGGAAAGCAATACTTCTTAGAAGTATGAAAATCTCAAAATACTATAAAGAATGAGATCAAGAAATTCTGGTGATCTAATAGTCAATTTATGAAACAACTCAAAAAACAATTTCTCAGGCAATTAGTATCTCATTGAGTACACCATTGTTGCTATTGTGGCAAAACACCAAATATTCACTGGGAAGATAAAGATGCACTCAAAAGATCTTATGATATCGAACATTTTCTTCCTAAATCAAACCCACAGTATCAGTCCTTGGCAATAAATCTCCACAATCGATTGTTAGTGTGCACATTTTGTAATCAACGCCTCAAAAGAGATACAGATACTCTAGTCAGTAGAAAAGAAGTATTTCATCCTTATTTTGGATGGATAAGAAAACAAGATAACGAGATTATTATTGAAGATGAAACATTTGATAAAAAGGTTTCATTTGCTCCAAGTAATCTGGAAAATCATATATTGAATCATCGTCATTCTCATGTGTTTGATTTATCTAAGATTTATCTTCATTCGCAAGATACCTACAATATTTTCAAATTCATCCATCACAAATACTGAGTGATAAAAGATGAATTTCAAAGGTTTAAGCAATCAAACAAGTCTATTGATGATTTTATCTCCTATTTTTTCAAAAATTATTACCCAGAAAAAGAACAGGATATCCTAAAATATAGTAATGGTAAATTTAAAAAAGATATGGTTAACTACGTAAAAGTTATTCTAAAAAAGACTATAATATAACGTTATTTATCTTCAATTAAAAAATATACTCTCTACTTTTACCCACCCCTACCCCTCCCATGACGGGAGGGACATCCACTTATTTTGTACTCATACGCTTTGTACCCACCTGCATGTTCCTCCCCGTCATGGGGAGGTGCCGTAGGCGGAGGGGTCTTATAAATCGAATCCGTCTCTATCGTGTGTATAGCTCATCTCATTACCACTTATCTCATATCTTCTTATTCATGTCCAAACAACGACAACTAGAGCTTACTCAAGAGTCAGTCTCTATTAGATGCTTGATACGATATGCAGATGCAAACTCCTCCCATAACGGCAGGACTGGGGTGGGTTTGCATACTGCATCATGACAACTTTGAGAATCGATACAATCTTTTTTTGTGGCAGACAAAAGAAAACCTAAAAGACTACGTGAGAGCTTTGACAAACTAAACTACTCCTCCCATGTCGTAGGATCTTTGATCCACAAACTCAATTCTGTTAATCTCCAAGTTTTGTAGATAATTTCTCATAATTTTTGTTTTGTAACTCCTCTATCCGACAAAAGATCTGACTCTGACACGATTCACGCCTGGACAAATATATTTATATCAACTGACTTTCACATCAAAATAGTTGCAACGTATTGCAAAAGATTTGCATAAGTGACTATATTCTGCATATCCATATTTGTAGGCAAAATTCATAATGTACATAGATTTTGTGCTTGTTGTTTAGTTTGGCTACTAGCACTTCGACTATCATACATACAAAGTGAGTCCGTACGTTGCTGGTAGCGAATGTACATTGGAGTCTGAGATATTTTTTGATAAAGAACATCTAACCATGGAACGATGTCTTGATGAGTTACTCAGCGAGAGCCAAGTCTTGCAAAACGTTTATCCAAAGCAGATAAAGCCTGTGTTGCTACGGTTGTTGTGAAGTTGTCTTTTTGAGTAGTTGCAATATAAAACTCTTCTGAGACTTGCTCAAAACCAACAATTGAAGATATGTCGTTGATAAGATTTTTTGGAAGAAAAGTATACATAGGTGTAGGACCGCAAGAATTTCCGTCACTAAAGCTATATTGTACTATATATCAATCTGTAGTTTGATATACACCATCAACCATGAATTCTATCTGACGGTCAAATTTAGATAATTCTTTATTTTGACGTAAATCAGCTCATACAACACGCATATATGCTAGTATATCCTGAAAAGTTTTTTGTCATGGTTTCGTTGTAGATCATGGTATGATTGTTAGATCTGTTTTGTTAAATGAGACATCAAGGCGATCAATCACAGTTATATCTGAAACATCAAGATCATCTATATACGTTCCGTTATAGATAGCTCATCAGTTTTTTATACCATACAATCCAGGCAGAGCCGTTTTGAAGAAATCTCTTTTGTCTACAGAACTTACAAGTTTTTGATATCATGCAAATGTTGCTACATACAAATCATCATCTAGCATGACATAAGTATATCACAGCTCCTTGCCAACAACTTGTATATCTATATCTTGCATTGATCAGACATATTTTCTTACATAGTCAGGTTCAAAGCTATATGTCGTCAGATCTTCTCAGATTCGTTGATCATCTTTGTACCAATACACACCGTCATCTTCTTCGTGAAACATCGGCATATCTTGAACATAATTACAAGCAAAAGCAGAAGAAGAGAAAAACAGTAACATAAAAAATAGAAATAATAATTTTTTCATAGATGTACAAAAGAGAATAAAATAATTTAGTATAATATGATGAGAATTTTATATATTCTAAGTAAAGGTGAGAGGAAACTCCTCCCACTTTTATTTCTACTACTTGTTTTTCAAGTTTTTTTACTTATTCGCCGTACACAGTACCAATCACTTCCAAGTCACAGTCTGAAAATCCAGTCCAAAAAGTTGGCGTAGAACAAGACGCTGAACTTTGACCATCAGTTCTCATAATAGAACGACAGTCCTCGTAATAGCGACATGAACTTGAAACATTTCTTACAAGATTTCCTACATACTTATCAGTATGTCTAAATCCAACAATATGCCCAATCTCGTGAGCTGCAGTTCGCAACCTACGTAGGTTACGAAGATACTCAGTAGAAGGCGCAGAGAAATAGTTACTTTCATATGCCAAATTAATATTTATTGTGGTTCCTGGAACACCATTTCTATTTGGTGGATAGGCTTGTCCATAATAACCTCCATTATAATTGAATACAGCATTCACATTAACCACACCTGGAATATAATACTTTCGAGAACCATATATTACATGAAATGACAAACGAGAATCCGTTTGGTTCCAATAATTTACAGCTTGCTCAAATACTTGTTTCCATTCTGGAGTAAGGTTAGGGTCCCATAGATTAAGGATAACCTTATCATAGTCTTCTGAGACAAGATAGTTTTGCACATAATGCTTCGCAAGACCATCAACTTTGATAGGCCCGTACAGATTCCAAAAGTCCTGCGCTGGGTAGGCTAGATCTCCTTCGACGACAAATACATCATCGTGAAACTCAATATCGGCACTATCATAATCATAATAATCTCGTAAGCATTTGTAGACATCGTAAGCATCTTTACCCAAAAAGGATTCTGACATGGTGTAAGCACTGTCTGGAGATGGATGTTCAAACTCACATGAACTTAAAAGTGATGTTGCACATAAAGCAACGAATAATACGCACAATTTCAGTGTTTGCATAATACATTTGGTTTGTTGATTAATAATTCAATTTGTGGACACATTTTGGCGATCTGGCATGTCCAACTCATATGTAACATCTACATACAAGATCCAGAGATACGTTGTCTTTTCTGTAAAGACCAAGAAAATCCGTATAATCACGAATATTTTACGTATCAACATAGCCCATCTAGGGACTTCTGTTTTTCATAAAAAATTAAAGACCAAGAAATCACGTCACATAGTTGTGAGGCGTATTCCAAACAACTCTTGGAACAAGATTCACAATACAGGCACAATCAAATAAAACAAGGATACTTTTGAGAAAGAACAAGTATTAACGAATAAAAGAATGACAGTAGCTTGACGCATACTTTTCTCTACCACACAGCAAGATATAAAACACAAAGACACTGCGAAAAAAGATTTTTGTCTCTTGTTAGATGTATTTTCTTCATTACTATTGGTTATTTCGTTACTTCTCTATTAGACAAAAAATCACCTCAATAATGAGGTGATTTTTCTTTTTTCTTTTTTCTTTTTTCTTTTTTCTTTTTTCTTTTTTCTTCTTTCAACAACTACTCTCAAAATGATTTCTTTTTACTTCAAGGTCTTTTGAATAACATCATACAGTTCTGGATATGTATGATTTATATAATTTCATTCTTTTGTCTCTACTTTGTCAGAGAGTTTATGAGGTAGATGATCGTAGAGTTTGTTTTTGAGGCTTGCAGGTCCACATACAACTATACGTTCAAAGTTTTTCAATTTATCAGATGCAGAGATCTTTTCAGCAAGAAATTGCAAAAAGATTTCCTGATAATGCATTTCATCCTTTTCGTTGAATCACGGTACAGTAGCTTCTGAAGATCATCCAATTGTTGACATTCACTCTTTGTCTGAGTAAGTATACTCTGTTTTATCTGTTTCTCGAACGTCTCACTCATGCACATCTGATCAACTAAGATAGAAAGGTTTTGCTTTGGTAGTTGCACTGAGGACAATGAGTGTATTCGGATAAGATCATTCTGGCATTTTTGATGTACGTACTATAGTCATGTATTTTGTAAATAATAAAAGAGTACATACATTATACGTATTCATTACCACTAATGCAAGATATTTAACATATGTTAAACATTAAGCTTTGAATCAGCTTTCTACAACATGTTCGAGTTAGCAAATAGAGGCAATGTTCTAATTAAAACATAGGCAAAAGACACAAGCAAAAACTTATACCCTATTTATAGCTATTTTATGCTATTTTTGGGCACTTGCAATTGCAAAGTAATATCATATATTCACTCCGAATCTCATCCAGTTTACACAACGTGATATGGTCTGATTTTTTATTTTTTTATTCTTCTATTCTTTTATGAAAAAGACCATTATTTGATTGAGTTTTGTTATGACATTATTTGTTATATGATGCGCAAATACATCACAAACACAAACCGCACTCTCTGGAACAACACTCTCTGGAACAACACTCTCTGGAACAACGCTCTCTGGAACTACACAGTCTGAAACGGAAACTGACACATGATCTACGATGGTAGATCATATAAACCAAAACGGCATGACAACATTTAGTATCAATCTCCAAGAGACAGTATTAACAAACGACGACAAACAACTAACCTTTACACTTCCATCAAGGTTTTCTCTTTTCCCAGATATGACATTAGAAGCACTTTCTCTTAACAACTACTTCGACTTTGAAACTAAACATAGATGAATAAGTGTATTAGATTGTACCAATACATCAAAATGTGCTGAATACGCTCGTCTTATAATCATTGATCTTACAAATATCAAACAGTATTATCCAGAAGTAGCAAATACTTCCACTGATATGCTCAATATGTTATTTTATGGAAATAAAGAATGAACTGTAACATATCTTGACACGGCTCAACAAGAAACAACGCAAGAAATAGAACAAATACAAGAAACTTGTCAACGAACGTACAACCCAGACACTATGTACTACACACGTAGCAAATGAACACTATCAGAACAAGATGAAATAACAAAAAACAAAATATATAATAGTTTAGGCTATCCAGACCCATCTTTTGAAAAATGCCAATCATTATCTGACGAATATATTGTCTATGCAACATGAAGTGACTACGCAGTTATTTTGCGATGATGAAATACAAGTGATTGAACAGACATTTATTGACAAATCAGCTCAACACTCTCTATTCAATAAAACAAACCTTTCGTGATATAGTCAGATTCTTTATTTTTAATAATATTATTTTATGAAAAAAAACATTCTCCTCCTAAGCTTCGTTATGACATTGATTTTGGTATGATGTAGTTCATCGGAATCAACACCTGCATCATCTACCACAGGAGACGCACAAGTTATTAGCTGATCAGAACAATCAAACACTCTTACTGATACAGATACAAATCAAACAGACCCAGAGGAAACCAATACTGAAGAAACCAATACAGAAGAAACAGAAACCATCACAATAGACACCTCAAAAGAAGATCTGACAACATTCACTATTGCGTTGTGAAGGTTTATGGACAACGTGGATTGAATATCTACACTGATGTTCTCGTTACCAAATCAATTTAGTCTGGTAGCTATCGAATCTCTACAAGACTTCTCACAAAAAAACTGACTCGATATTGATGTACTAAGCAAATCACTCAATATTGTAGAATGTGATACAACAAATACATGTGAAAAACACGCATCACTCACAATTATTGATCTCAGAACTATCAAAGAAAGCTATCCTGAACTACAAGATAGTTCAACAGAAATCCTTAATATGTTATTTTATGGAAACAAAGATTGAGTAGTAACATACGTCGATCAAACAGATACAAGTTCAGATGCTTTGACTGTAGAAGAAACATGCCAACGAGATGTTGATCCAAACACAAACATCTACAGACGTACTAATTGAACTCTCTCTCAACAAGATAGAGACAAAAAATTCGCAATGCGAGACAAACTACCAGATCCAAATGTAGAATTTGAAAAATGTGTCCCACTTGTTGATGAAGCTATAGTCTATGCAACATGAGCTGACTATGCATTCGTTATTGGTAGATGAGATAGTGACGAATATTGAAACGAAATTTTTGAAGCTTTGTCTACATCGCTACAAGTCACATCTCAATAAACCCAAACAAAACACTAAAATAAAATAAAAAACACAAATAAAAATAAAAAACTTTTATCAAAAACGATAGCCTATGGCTATCGTTTTCGTTTTCGTTTTGGCGGATGTTTAATTTCTGGTGGAAAAATTATAGATTGATCTGGAACAAATAACGTTTGAGGAGGAAGTTCATCTTTAGGTGTCTCAACATTTGGCTTTTCAATCTTTGGTATTTTAAAAAGACGAGTATAAATCTCTTCTGCGACTTTATCTACCATGTTTATTTTCTCTATATTTCTTTGATATTGATCATTTTCAAGTAGATCTTGAAGCAAATTATTTTGTGTACGGTAACAAGCATTTCTAAGAGCTCATCACGTTGTTCGTACTCATCATCATAAAGCTAGAATCAACCTTTTTGCCAAACGAGCTTGAAAAATATTTCAAACTTCGGACAACAATCTAAGTTGATCCATTGCATGTTGATCTAATTTATGTGGATTATCATACTCATTAACATAAAAAGAAGAATTTTTTATTGCAAAGAAATTTGGATGATCTCGATCTACTATAGGAGTAGGAATATTATTTTCTCTAGATAATGCATTTTTAAGTGGATTAAACTCCGTGATTATAACATACTTACCATTTTCTAACGTCTCTTGTATTTTGGAGATAGTACGTTCTCTAAATCAATCAGCCTCAACCGGTGAACGAGCAGATAAGCTTGCGTCTGATGCATCAGGATGACACAAAAATAAATGATTGGACGCTACATTATTAGACATAAAATTACGTACTAATAAAAAAAACTATTTCCCAAAATTTCTATCTTTTGCAATACTATCAAACCATGCAAGAGATTTTTCAAACTCCTCTATCCCAAAATCTGGACACAATACATCAGAAAAATACAATTCTGCATATCCTATCGCCCACGACGCAAACCCAGATGTTCTTTGTGCAACCTCACTTTTGGTTCTGATGACCATGTCCAATGGTGGCAACGATCCAATATCAGTATATCAATGCAACGTCTGAGAGTTTATAGCTGACATATCTTCTCATGCTTGACTAGCACGGTGTATTGCTCTCACGATCTCATCTTGTCAGCCGTAATTCACAGCAAAACATACACTTCTATCTGTACCAAAAGCAAAGTCAGCTTCTTTTTTTTGTAAAAAATCTACAAAATCTGACGGAAGTCACGTCTCACTCCCTATTCGACGAAAATTGACACGGTGAGATTCTAAGAGTTCATCAAGTGAATTACACGTTTTTTTGACCATATCAAAAATACCTGCAAGAGATTCAGCAGATCTGTGCGAGACATTTTCTGTACTAAGCAACCATCACGTAATAGCTTGTATAGGCGTTTTGGTGATAACATAACGAGCAATGTCAATTCATCTCTGCATTCACTGCAAATATCAGACAATTTCAGCAACATCGTTTTTGGTAGATCGAGTTCTATTGCCGTCAGGTATAAATCAAATATGACGAGGGTACTGCATCACGAGACCAAGCAATATAAAGTATTGAAGTCAAGTATAGAAAAGCGACTGCTCTTTTGCAAGAGGTTTGTTAAGTGATTGGGGGGGATTATAGACCCAATAGCTTCATATACTCCTCTATTTTTTGATTTGATTCTTTTTTTTCTTGTTGAATTTGTTCTTCGGTTTTGGATTCGTCTTTAGGCTGTCTAAATACTACATCTGAAGCTTGAAGGGCTTCTGCACTGACTTTATCAAATTCTTCTTGATCAAAGGAATGATTAGATATAAATTCTTCTCTCATAGTATATTGGGATAATAAATAAAATTACGCTCATATTTCAATAACTCGCTCTCATGGTTTTACCTCTTTTGGTTCTGAGAAAACCTTGAACTTGTGTCATGGAGGGAAAAGAACTTCAGCTTCATCGCAAACCATTGAGAAATCATTAATATAAACTCATCATGGGTTTTCATTTCTTACTACAAAAGTACATTTAAAGGGATGAACTTTAGCAAAATTTAAGTTAGGATTAATAGTAGTTGATAAAAATCAATTATCTGACCAGGTTTCATTCTTTTTAAATCAAGATAAGAATGTCTGAAGTTCATTATTACTATTAAATGATAGACCTCTAAACAGCAATCAAGACTCTTTATATCAATTATTTTTTTGGAGAGTTTTTATATCACTGGAAGAGACCTTGGCAAGCTTATCCATACCTCTTTTTAGAATATCAGTTTGAATTTTTATAGCAAGCAATTCCTTCGTTGTCTTCTTTGTAAAGATAGAGGATATAGCTCTTAAATATCAATTATAATCTCTAAACTCAGATCATGTATAATTACGTAAACATAAAGCTTCTATATCAGATAGTCACTCTCCTCTCATAGCTAACAATTTCTTTCAATTATACGAATCAGCACTTTCTGATTGTAATTTATATAAGTCTCTTGGTATTGTATCATCAATCTCTAAAAGCAGCTTCTCTAACTGAGAAGTAGATAAATTGTCATATCATATATCTACCAATGCAGACTCAAAATCTTTTTTAGATATATAAGACGTATCAAATATTTTTTTAAGATTATTATTGATCTCATTGGAATTTGGCAAATTTTCTCCATTTCATACTGTATTTTTTTTATTAGGAGAATCAACATCATTCAATTTTCACAGATAAATTCATCAGAACTTGTTTATGGCTTTCATAAACTGATCTATAGAGTGGAAATCATCAGAATAATACTTTTCGTCTATATTACCTAACACATCTTTAGTAGTTTGAACTAAAACTGTTCAACCTCACTCAGTTTGTTTTTTGACAACGTTAAACATCATTCAAGATTCTGGATAAAGAAACCAATCTCATTGCTCCAGAGATGCCTTTAGAGATGTATACGGTAGATTTTTCGCATCCATAGAATGATTTTTACTCAATACTCAGTTGACATAAGATTCGATAAATTCAGGAGTATCTTGTTTTGACTTAATACTCTTATTATCCAAATAGTCTCTTATTTTATTTACACTTTCTTGAGAAATTACTCAATTTTGTTTGTCTCATATTATTGCTTGTATTCACTCTATTTGTTTTTGAGACATATTTGCCATATTTTTATCAAGTGATTTAAGTTTTGGATGAAGAGGTCAAGCAAAAGAACTTAATAATCACACAGCTTCTTTATATTGTGCTTGGTTATTATTTTGTAGAGACAACCATTGTAGAGCATTATTTTTATATTCTAATTTTTCTTTTACAGACATGACAGTATTTCCCATTAGTTTATCAAGAACAAGTTGTCTTTGAGACAAATAATAGAGCTCACTTATTTGCTTATTGCTCAAATTCATCTCACCCAATGATTTGAGATCATTAATTTTGTTTGTAGTCATCTCCAAAATCGAAGAAATGGAATCATTTAATTTTTGCATTTCAACTGCTTCTGCATCTTGTATGTCTTCAGCTCTAATTTCTATTGGTTCATCGGCCTTTTTAGCATCTTGGCTGTCTTTTTGTTTTTTTTCTATATGCTCTTCAATAGCATTTCTGGTATCTCTTCAAAGTATACCATCAACATCATTACCCTCAAATCATAGTTTTCTTTGTAAATCTTCGATTTGTTGCTTTGTCATATTTGCAATATTTTCGTGGAGCTGTGGCAAATGGTCTACATTCGCTGCTATAGAATTAAATTCTTTTACTAGTTGAACTGATTGTTTATATTGGACATAATACGACTCATTCTTTTCTAGCCAATCAATCTGTTGTTTTTTGAAAGCAATTTTCTCATCAGGCGTCATATTTGGATCTTGGAGTGACATTTTCCAAACAATAAGTTTTTGTTGATTGTGATACAAAATTTGTTTTTCTTGAGCAGTCAAATTTGACCTTTTCTCAAGTGATGAAACAATAGCATCAGCATCATTCATAAATGGCTCAATTTCATTGTAATGCTCATCAACTTTTTGTTTGTAAGTAGTATTCACATCAACTCCCACTTCTTTTCAACTACTTTCTTTCTTCGAGAAATCATCTGCCCGTAATTTAGGTTCTAGTATTTGAGACATCTTTTTATACGGAGTATCTCATAAATTTGATAAGAAATCTTTCATTTCGCTAGCATTCAAACTCAACGGTTCAACTGGTCACTGTGTTGATCTACCTATTACTCATCAAACCGAACGATGTTCAATTACATAACTATGGATAGTATCTCAATTTGAATTTTTTTGTGATTTTTTTGTAATTAAATAAGCTGCCATTCACATTCAAAGAGGAAACTCTAGTCTCTCTCCTCACTCCAACTTTTCCATTTGTTCTTGAGCAGAAACCTTTTGCTTTTGAGCTTCTGTCTTATTTGTTTGTTGTCATACTTCAGGTTCTTTTTTAGGTTCTGTACTGTTTGTACTGTTTGCTTGTTTATTTGCTTCAGGTTCTGGTCTAGGATTTTGATGTGGCTGTTGTTTGTTTGGTGCTTGTTTTGGTGCTTCTGGCTCTTTTGGTGCTTGTTGTCATTTTTCCATTGCATCTCTTTTTTGCAACAATGCTCAAAAATCAGCTAAATCTTGATCAGTTAGATTTTTAAATGAAGTAGTTCTTAATTTGTTTACTAAATTCGAGTTTCATTTTTTTATTGAGTCTACATATTTTAGATATTTTATCATAAACTCTTCCAAAGAAGCTTTATCTGAACTAGTCTTATTAACTATGTTTTGTAACTCAGCATCTATTTTATCAACAGTATCATACAAATCGGCATCTAGTTCTTTCAACACCGCATCAGCCTCTTTAATTTTCGCTTCTAGCATAGCTTTTTCTGGTCAATGTGTACCTTGTGAGGCAGCGACAAGCTCGTTGCGTGCTTCTTGTGTTTTGGAAACGACGAGACCACGTTCTGGGCTGAGTTTGATTTTGGACATAAGTCAGGGTACTTTCATTGCCATAGGCAAAAACAATCACATACCAACTTGTTGGATCATTTGATCTGCAGCGACATCTTGATCCATCACATATCTTTGTCTTCGTTCTTCTGCAAGTCATGAGGCAGCTGCACTTGTTAGCATTTCTGTACCATTGTATAGTGTTCTTAGTCTCGATGATTTTGAAAGTGCGGCTTCGCTTATCGTGAAGATTTTTGCAAGACGCGGGAGACGTGATGCAAGCACTCCAAATCACGGAATCATAGCAAACGGTCATGATGTAGCAGAATCAACAAGCAAGGTACTAAAAAAGTCTTTGAGTCACTGTTCGGTACTCTCAAATTCTCTTCCATTGACAATCATATCAGCAGCAAATCATGCAGCAGATCAAGCGGCGGCACTAGCAACTCATATTCACAAACTCGCCATTGCACTGATAGAAGCTGTTGCTCAGGCTGACGCAGCAGCTCATAACGCTCCTCACGTCGCAACTGTTACTGCTATTGCTGCAGCTATCACAGCGACCATTTTGGTTCACATCACTACATATTGCTCAGTTGTATCAGAAATATTGAGTCATCAGACTCACAAATAATCTGACATCAAGGTATAACTCTCTCCAAGTGTTCACGTCACACCGAGATCTTTAGCGCTCATTCACAGTCAGGCGTCTATTTTTTGATGAAATGTATCTGCCATCTCTTTGGAGACATGCTGGACAAGTCATGATGATCTTTTGTTGATTTCTGCAGTCTTTTCTTCATCCGTCAGATCAGCCAAAGACGCATCTGTTTTGGGATCTCAAAATCTATCGACATAACGCATCAGCGACATAACATATGTTTTTTGAGCTTGTGTCATGTCAGACCAATCTGCTGATTCCAAAGGGGTATCATTGATTTTGATAGCAGGCATTGCAGCTATGATAGCCGACTTTTTGGATTCAAATTCTGATTGGTATCATGCGTCTATATCTTTTTTGATGTTTGAGGCTTCGATGATGTCTGGCATCAATGATTGTGTGATTTGTTGCGCAAGTCAGTGATCTTTGAGATCATCATCAATATCTCATGGTTTCCCATTACGAAGTAAGGGATACAAAAGACTTAGTCATCATGTGACGACCATCAAGCTACTTGCAACAACTTTGTCAGTATGATCTTCAAATCTTCATGTGACTTGTCTCATAAGGGATTGAAGGTATTTGTGTTTTTGTTCTGTTGGTAATTTTTCTGCTTTTGCAAATATTTTTTGCCCAAACAAAGAAGTTATCGCTGACAGATGTCAAATTGCTGATTGAGGGTGACGTTCTGTATCGTACTTGGCGTGCATCGTCTGAAACAATCCAAACATCGCATCTATAGTAGCATGCGAAGCAACTATATCAATTGCTTTTTGCAAACTTTGACGTGCTTGGTTTCAAAGTTCTCATTGTACCAACACCTCATCATTGCTATATAACAACAAAAACTCTTGCGCACTCGCCAAACTAAATGACGCTTCCAAAGCTCATAATTCTTGATCCATACTCTTTTTGACCATAGCTTGTTCCATACCCGTCAATTCATCTCATGATGCAACTTTCTTTTTGAGCTCATCAGGAGTGAGTGTCGTTGGAGTTTCAATCTCTCAAGCAACAATTTTTTTGGCGAATTGTTTGTTGAGGTAAGAGACAAGTATACCATTGACATCATCATCTGTCAAATCATGGGTAATTCATTGCTTTTCGAGTGCATTTATCTCCGCAGTCGTCAAAAAGCTTATAGCTTCGTCTATTCACGCATACTCAAACTGTCAAAATCACACCATCTTATCTTCAAATGGTTGCGATGATTTAGGTGGGTTAGTTTTCATCTGTTGCATAACTTTTTGCATGATACCATCAGTATAATTTTTCATAACTTGTGCTTGTTCTGGACTTCATCGATTCATAGACATTCATTCTATAAATCACGTCGTAGGTCTATCTTTTTCTACTTCCTTGTCAGATCAATTTTTTTTATCTTCTGGATTCTTTTTGTCGGCTGACGGAGTATCTTTGGATGCTCGACGTTGATTCAAGTATCACAACAACGCATCTTCATTATCATCTAATAAGTCATACAAAGCTTTGTATGTAGGATTTGTATTGTATTTATTTTTATCATATACTATCACGGTCTCGTATTTTTTGCTACCATCGGGTAATATATAATTGAATGCCATATGTCCACTTGCAAGTGTATTTTTGTCAAAAGGTGGTTCTTTGGCACCTGCTTGTAAGTTTTGCAATGTACTTGCAAATGAGTTGAACTTTTGATCCAAAATCGTATTGAGCATTTCTGCTTGTTTGAGACCGTCAGGCGTATCAGGAAAATGAATATCTAATCACGCTAAGTCACGAACTGCATCAAACTTTGCTTCATGTTCTTTTTTGGCTTTGTCTGCAGTATTTTGCAATTTCGCATATCTTGCATCTGTTTTTTGAGAAAAAAGTTTGGTTCATGGCCAAATCAAAGCTCTTGCTTTTGTTGTTACCAAAGAAACTTTTCAATCTTTACCAACAATCTCATTTGCAATCACAAATGTTTCGTTACCTGCATAGTCAGTACCTGGCACAATATAGTATTGTTTGGTATCTGTTGCAACCACGTCATGTTTTTTGAAATATGAATCAAAAGAATTCGTCGATCAAGCATAATCAACTTTGACGCTATTCTCTGCAGTAAAATCACGTACACTTAACACATCATGAACTGCTGGTGATTTAGATTTTTCAGAAAATTGCAATGTAAATGTACCATCTGCGTTCACTTTTCTTGAGGTAGCATCTATTGCATCTGCATGATCAGCTTTTGCTTCTGTTTTCAAAGCGACATCTTGAGAGATTGAAGCCAACTCTTGCTGTTGATCATTCAAAAATTTCGTCAAATCTTTGGATTTGAAAGCATTGACCGCACCAAACAACGTTTTACTCATCATATCTAAAATTGCATCCTCGCTAACATACATCTTGTCAGATAAGTTTTTTTCGTTTTCTTTGAGAGCTTGTACTGCTTTTTCAAAAGTATTAACTGCATTTTTGACTGCAACATTTCCATCAAGAGATGCAAAGGTAAGTCACCTTTTGGCCAAGATAGCTTTGACAGATAGTTCCATAGATCACAACATTTTTATAGCTTCTTGTTTGATTTCAACAATATCACTACTAAATGTATCATCAAACTGAGACAGTTTTTTTCTGATACTTTCTTGTGTTCATAAAACGTCTGAGACGTCTTTAGCTATATCTTTTTGAGAAAATTCCAATGTCATTGATCAATGTAGTATAAAATATTTTATGAAGTGGTAGTAGAGATGTAGTGTTGAGACTGTAGATTAGATACTATCTAACAAAGAATCAGCATCATCTTGGTCATTGACATACGTCAATTGTGTTTGTAGCTCATCATAAGCACGACGAACTTCATGCATATCATTTTGTAGTCACACGATTGCTTGTTGTTTGTATGTATTTCTTGCGTGACGAGCGTGCAACTCTTCTTGTTCTGATCAGGCAAACAATATCGACAAAATATGTCACAATCCAGCATCAGAAACGTGTCAAATCAAATCACGAAGCTGAGACTTGGACTTCGATGACGAAAAACCAGCAAGCAAATCCTCACACATAGCAAGCATATTTTTCCTATCAGCACCAAACGTGTGTATATCAAAGACATTATTATTTTTTTGTGGGTTTATTTGTGCGTTCATCGTGAGTCATAAGAGCTAAAAAAAGCAATCTAGATACCACCAAGTATAACCAAACTTTTACATAACAAAAAAAATCCTGACACGGTGTCAGGATTCATTATTGACTTTTGTATATACTAAGGCATAGTTTAGACAGTAGCTGTACGAGAAGCAACATTTTGTTCGACATATCTTTGAGATCTTAAGTGGTCCATCATAGATGCATATGCCATACGAGTAGCAAAGACAACGTCTTGAGTGTTGTCCAAAGCTGCATAGATTTTTGTCAGCACAGCTTCTTTATTTTTGGGATCAGCTACCTGCAAAACACCACCTTTTTCATCTTTTTGTTGAGTTTCAAGTCCAAACTGAGCAAGCATCTCTTTGTTGTGTGGATAGCGCACCAACAGATCGTATGCTGTTTTTGCTGTAATTTGGAGAGGACTTGTAGATGTTATTTTTTCTCTTTTGGCAGCAAAAAAAGCCTCTTCGTCTGATGTGTTTCACAAAATTTTATTTTTGAGTACTCACAAAGCTCATACATGAGCTCAAACATAGTCCTCAATACCTTGTTTAGTAAACATTCAGAATCCAGCACTCAATCACGATTCACATATTGCTGTAGAAACTATCAAAGCTTTCAAAACATCATTTTGTCATGCTCATGATGGCAACAAACGATTCAGCTCTCAAATCATCGTAGGATATTGATCTATAAACGACTGCTTGATAGACAAGTCATCTCATAATACGCTTTCAGATGCAAATTTTTCCAAAAATTCGCCACTTGTATCGGATGCAAAGTCATGTCTCTCCAAAAATCAAGTCAAAGCTTGTGTTCTTTTAGCTCTCGAAACAATTGTATTGCAACTTTCGGCAAACGTACCAGGTTTGTAGTCTTCTTGTTCAAGATACATAGAAGGAGTTTTGTCAAACAAACCTGCATACACATTACGCATTCAAACAACAACATCCGTCATCTGCAATGACTTTCACTGCTCCAACGTGTCTTTCATTTTGTCTATATCTTGCAAAAAGTCTTGCGCGCGTGGATCTTTGAAAATACGCTGTATCATCGACAGCGATTGAGGTCAAATTACACCATCTGGTTTACCAATATCCCACACTATACCCAAATGATCTGCAATGTCTTGCATCAAAAGTTGAGTTTTTGCATTGAGACTAAAGTGTGGATTTCCCGCTACATACGACGACATCAATGCAGCTTGGTTTTCTTTTGCTGCATTGAAGGCCACCGAGACAAGTGTATCAAAAATATCTATTGTGTCAAACACACTAGGAAGTTCATTTTGGTGAGGTTTTTTATCCCAGTTTGGCAATGGTAAGCTAGCATTGACGCTGGTTTTTGGTTTGAGAATATTGAGATCTGTATAATATTGTATTGCTCTACGCGCAAATCATGCTGGATCTTTGTATCATTTGGCAGTATACGCATCTTCAAAAACACATTGATAATGTTTTTTCAAGCTATCCATATCTTTGAACGTTGGTCCTTTTACAGCTACTACTCCATCAAAAAATTCATCTGACTGCTTTTGTAGTTCTGCATCTGGTGGCGTGAGATCTATTTTGTTTGGGTCTGGGATCATAACTCCAAGTGGTGTAAGCCCTTTGGTTATCATAGCATGCACAAGACTCTCCGTACATGGCTTTTGGTCTCGATAGTGGGTTATTTGTATATCTTGTCGTAAAATCGTATCGGTTTTTTTGATTGTGACAGCGTCTCAATTTGCATCGACAAAGGATTTTTTTGTAGCATCAAACGTACAGATTTTATCTCAGACTTTGATATTTTGCAAAAGTCCAAGCTTTCGAAGTTCTTTTTCTTTGCAATGAAAATGCGTACTCAAAACCTTTGTAAGGTCTCATTGTACTCACATCAGGTCAAAAGACTTTGGTCACAACGACAGTCAGGCGTGAGAATTGAGTGTTGTTTCTGGATCTTGTTTGCGTTTGCTTAGAATATTTGGGTATTGTCACGTACGTGGGTTGTGGACAGGAAGTATTACTGGGTACGTTCATGGTGTATGAAGACGAGCAACCAGGTCAGATAATCTTTTTTGTGCATCTTGTGTAGATACATCGATATTTTTGGGTGAAGATTGGTCTATATATTGCATCAACGAATGAGACAGCTGAGCATATTCACTTTTTTGCATATTTTTGACAATATCTCGTGCATCGGTCAGTTTTCAGTCTGTAAGTAGTCATGATTTTTGTAATTGATCATATCACAACAATCAAGCAAAATGACTTTGGACATACGCTGCACATGAGTCAGAATTCCTAAATGCATCTGGCAATGGATTTACGTCATGATCTTGAAGAAATTTTTCAAATGCTCACCTTGTGAGTGCAGGTTTCGGAACTTGTTGACCAAAAGGTTCAGGAAACAAATTTATTTGAGTAAGATTTGTAGGCAGTTTTTCTACAGCTGTCTCTGTTATTTCTCAAGTATTTGTAGCCGATCAATCAACGTTTATTCATTCCTCATCCAAAGCAGGATCTGTAAAGTATCATGTCTCGGCATTGCTAGTTTTTTTTGTATCTGGTCAAATCGGGTTTGGTCAAATCGGATCTGGTCATAATTTTGATTGATGAGTGGGGTTGAGCGACTTTATGACATTGGTTAGAAATATGTCTGGTTTTCAAGGAACGAATGCAATATTGTGTTCTAAAGCGTATGTAGCAACAGACTTCATAAAATATGGATCTGCAATACCAGTCACTGCAGCACCTGGTAAAACAGATTGAAAACATGCAACTGTAAGTTTTGGATCAGAAGAAGACATTCACTCCGTAAAATATCACTTTTTTTGCATACTTTGGATATAGCTTTGTAATTGTGGAGATGGATTTTGCATAGCTTCTTGTTGAAATTTGTTTGTTACATCTTTTGGCAATCGCTTAACGACATTTGTTGCATCAGAAACATTCTTCATAAAATCATACAATTGAAGCTTGTCTGGAGTTGCTTCATTGTTTTCTTGGTTACTATCTGGTGAATATGATGATTCAATACCTCAAAATGACATTCGTGTGGACACATAAAAAAAACAAAAAAACTATCAAAGAATCGAATCACGCAACGCGTCAGATTCATCATGAGCTTGAATAGATACAAATTCTATTTGAGTCTGGTAATTTCATGCAAGCAAAAGTGGACCAAAACTATTTTGTACATCACGCTGTTCTTTATCTTTTTGTTGAGACAAGGCTTTTTGTTCTTGAATCAAAAGATCAAACTCTTCAGCAGAAACATCGTAATTTGCAAGAGATTCGTTGATTCAGTCAGTATCAATTTTTTCTTTTGTCTCTCTTGATCCAAAGTGTTCCAAAGACATACCTACACCAATAAAATAAAATATATAGCGTAAGTATAATCACTTGTGAAAATCTGTCAAATTTATACTGTAGTTTTATGTTAGCTTTGGTAGCCAACAGACGCATCTTTCAAAAAACCATTTATTTTTGTACATAGTTTCATGAAAAAACAACCTATAATCGCATATGTACTTTTGGCGTGATGGATTATATTATCGATCTGGTCATATATTGGAGCGTTTGATACCACAGTATGGCGAGCAGAAATGATACCAGTTGTATGTGTCGTCGCATTGATTGTTTTTTTGTGATATCGTACTCCGTTTTCTTCTCTTTCATATATTTTTATGGGGATTTTTATATATTTGCATACGGTTGGAGCACATTACACATTCGAAAGAGTTCCATTTGATCGATTTACTGACTTTTTTGGATTTGAAAGAAATCACTTCGACAGAATCGCTCATTTCTCTGTGGGATTTTATGCATACGCAATCATTGAGTATTGTAACAAAAATAATCTGACAAAGTCAACGTCTGTAAGTGTTTTTGTTGCTATCGCTACGATCTTTGCTGTAGCGTGAATATACGAAATAATCGAATGGTTATTTGCAATAAGCAACGATCCAGATGCTGGAACAGCATTTTTGGGATCACAGTGAGATATACGAGATGCACAAAAGGACATGCTAGCGGATGGGCTTTGAGCTATAAGTAGTTCTATAGTGTATCTGATACTTCCTCACAAAAAAAACTGAGTATAACAACAAAAATATCTCTAGCAATATACTTTGTATTTGTTGGTACGGCATAATTTTTTGTACGATTTATACTTGCAATAGATACATAGTTTCTTATATTCACAGATGTCTATGATACGGACCAAAAATTTTGGTCTAGATTAGGTAAAATAATCTAATCGATACATATTTGATTACACATTACTTTTTACTATATACACATTCCAAACACATGGCTCACAAAAAAGCTGCCGGTTCGGCGAAGAATCTTAGAGATTCGAATCCAAAGTATAGATGACTCAAACTATCTGGAGGACAACTTGCTACTGCTTGAAACATTATTTTGAGACAACAAGGAGAAAAATATAAATGTGGACCAAACACATATATTTCAAAAGACTATACTATTCATGCAAAAATCGATGGTATTGTAAAAATGTACAAAAAAAAGGTATGAAAATATAACGCAAGAAAATATCTAAGAACATTTATTACTGTTGAGTCTGCGCAAGCTATCTCGTAAGTTTTTTTTAATCTATAGTATCATATATTCATGGCTATCGTACCAAAAAAGAAAAGATCGCAGTCTAAGAAAAGAATTAGACATAGTACACGACAAACATTGAACATCAAACGTCTTGTTAGAATCAATAACATCATCACATGCAAAAACTGTAACGCAAAAAAACTTGCTCACAGAGTGTGTACTGAATGTGGTCATTACAAAGGAAAACAAGTTATGACAATCAAAACAAAAAGCAACGACAATGTAGTAGAAGCATAATCGCTTCTTTTCTCTACAAAAAAATAAAATGCAAGATATAGAACAGATCTTGTGTATGTTCATTCATTTACTCATTTTTTCTGCGAAAAAGTATGAATATTAGAGCCAGAATTACCGCAAGAAAAGTAGTTATTTCTTTTCTCTACTGGCATCTTATTCTCGTACGCGCACTACAAAAAGGAGAACTTGGTTTCTCCGATTTTTTTGCTTGAGAAAACGATGACGTAAAGGGAAGTTGAAATGAAAATACAAAAAAATACCTCTATGTTGATCCAGCAAATACCAAAAAAAACGCAAAAGAAATTTTTGCGTTTTTGGCTGAAATATGCAATAAGGATTACATAGAACAAAAAACCATCTATATACTTGATGAGTTTTTTTCGTACAATACAACACCTCACATTGACTATTCATACATTCTTCTTATATGTAAAAGAGTATTTATTCACTCACAAAAAGCATACGAAGATATCAATGGTTTTACAACAACGTTCGTTATGGAACGTATGGACACTATGGACCAGGCAATTTTTTTGTTATGATATGCTGAGCAAATAGAATTAGATACACCCAAAGAAATACTCATAAATGAAATGATTGAACTTGCCAAAAGATACGGTGATGTAGCATCTCCAAAACTGGTAAACGGAATATTTCATAAACTATTTGGTATGTGAAACAAAAAAAAGAAATAGAGAGCTTTTATAGTTGTAAAAACACTATGGCAGAATTTCATATCCAATGATGAAAACCTTTATATTGATGCGTGAGGTTAAGCGGAGCAAAAAATGCTTCATACAAACTAATGATTGCAAGTCTGATGTGAAACGAAACAACAAGACTTATCAATATACCCCACATTGATGATGTACACAACGTAAAAGAGATAATAAAGCATCTAGGTGCACATACCCAAGACGTATGAGCAAAGACTACGAGTATTGATCCTCGTTGACTCTCAAGACGAGAAATTCCTTTTGAATATGGAGAAAAATCAAGATCATCTACCATTTTTTTGTGAGTCTTGCTACATAAGTTTTGAAAAGCAATCGTTCCGCTTCCTGGGTGAGATAAAATAGGAAATAGAAATCTCGATAGACATTTTGATTGACTAGAATCGATGTGAGTAACACGAGAACTCAAAGACAATATGTTGCATATGCAAACAGACGGTCTTGTATGAACAACATACCGTTTTGCAAAAAACACACACACAGGAACAGAAACTCTAATAATAGCTGCCGTCTGTGCAACATGAAAAACTATACTTGAAAATGCTGCTGAAGAACCAGAAATAGATGATCTCATCATGTTACTTAACAAAATGTGAGCTCGTATCAGAAGAAGAGCATTTAGAACAATAGAAATTGATTGAGTGGTCTCACTATGAGGTGCGATTCATAGTGTTATTCCTGATAGAAATGAAGCTGTTACATATGCATGTGCTACTCTCTTGACCAAATGAGACGTTATTTTGGAAAATGCTCGTCACCAAGATTTGACAATCTTTTTGGAAAAAATAGATGAAGCCTGATGATGATACGAAGTCGATGATTATGGTGTGAGATTTTTTTGGAAATGACCACTGAGGGCTACTGATATCACAACAAAAATTCATCCGTGATTTATGACTGATTGGCAAGCATTGCGAGCTGTTTTGATGTGTAGTGCACACGGAACAAGTACTATTCATGAAACGATATTTTCAAATAGATTTTCTCAATATGTTGATGTTCTTACTAGTATGTGAGCGACATTTGATTTGTTTAATCCCCACGTCGAAGATCCTCAAAGATTCTATAACTTTGATCGAGAAAGTAGAGACAAAGAAAATAAACATGCAATTCATATTCAATGACCTACAGCTTTTTCATGATGAGAGTTTTTTGTAAACGATTTGAGAGCCTGAGCAACTACAATGCTAGCGGCTATGAGTGCACCCTGAAAATCTGTACTCCACAATGTATGACTCATAGACAGATGATACGAAAAAATTGACAAAAAATTACAAAAGTTAGGAGCTGATATTAGGAGAATATAATAATTAAAAACATAATAATACATATTATACACAATACGTGTGCATATTTTTTACTAGTTTAAAATAAATGATATGATAAATATCATTTTTCGTGAAAAAATGCTACACAAACAAAAAAATAAACATGAGTCACGGTCAATCAGCACATATTTTATCATACTATATACCACGATGAACAAGAACATATATCCAAAACATTTCACAACTGACGATGAAGCAGCAATGGTAATTATTGAAGATGCAGTACAGCAAGCAAAATGATTAAAACCCGTTATCCCTAACGAAAAAGAAATAATACAAAACTCTTCTTTGATTATCTATAGAGTAATAAAAGAAAAAGAATTCAAAATACTAAAGCCACTGTACGATACAAGAAAAAAGCAAGCCAAGCTCTATGGAATAATGACAACCATTGTGACGTGATCGATCATCGCATCAATCTTAGGTATTTTGTGAATACCTTCTGAAAAAGAAGTAGGACTAGGAATAGCAATTTCATGATGTTTAACAACAATATTATCTGGTATCTCTGTCAGTGAATTCACAAAAATTTTTTATAGCAAAATACTCGAAACACAAAAAAAGGAGTTAAGAATAGAATTCCTGAGAAAAGTGGTAGAAGAATCACATAAAAAATAAAAAGATCACTACATAGCATCAATCACTTCTCCATCAACGCTGTCAGTATAATATTTTTTTGTCCTCTGATGCATCATAATATATTTATGATAATTTCGTAGTATTTTTCATAGGTTGTTATTAGATATTAACAAGTATTTTCTTAGATATGGTATATTAAAAACCTGACTGTAAATCTAACATTTTTTTGTATGTACCATCTAACTGTACAAGTTCTTGGTGAGTTCCATCTTCAAGTATTTTTCACTGTTCGAAAAGTAAAATTCTATCTGCTTGGATGACAGTCTGTAATCTATGAGCTATAATAACAACTGTTTTATTCTTAAAAAGATTATGAAGTGCAATAGTAATTTGTTCTTCATTGAAACTATCAAGTGCCGATGTAGGTTCATCGAGTAAAATGATATTTGGGTTTTTGAGCATAATTTTAGCAATTGCTAGTCTCTGTTTTTGTCATCAACTTAACATTACTCACCTTTCTCAAATTTCTGTATCTAATCAATTTTCAAAATCTCGAATAAAATCACATTTTGCAAGCGAAATAACTTTTTCTAGTTCACTCTTTATTGGTTCTGCATTGAGAGCATAGACGAGATTTTCATAAACCGTTCCATCAAAAACACTTGGTTCTTGTGTTAAGTAACCAATACTTTTATAGTATGATTGTAACGAAACGTTTTCAATATTTCATTTTTTAGATGCAAACAAGACTTGTTTATCAATACGAATTTCTCAAGAATCGGGCCTTATATATCAAGCAAGAAGCTTGATTAGTGTTGTCTTACCACCTCAAGATTCACCCACAAACGCAGTTTTCGTTCATCCTTTTATAGTAAGAGAAAAATCTTGGAAAATTGGAGACTTGTCGTTATATGAAAAAAACATATTTTTGATTTGTATATTTCAAAGTCTATACATAAAAGCAACTCATTTATCATATCATAGTATCTTTGGCATGGTATCAATCAAATCTCGTAGTTTCTCTATATGAATAAAATTATCAAGAACCTTTTGATATCAATCTGTAGTTTTTAACATAAATCAACCTAGCGTTGAACTAGCTATAGAAAGTGACAAAAAGAGACCAAACGAAAAAGATCAACTATAAAAAGAAATAATAACATATAAAAGAATCAATCCAAAAAACGAATTAACAAGCATAAGTGGAATATTGAAAATTCGAAAAACCCAAGTCATTTTAGCCATTCAAGATTTTTTTGATTATCAATTCAATGAATAAATTTAGTAATCTCATCAACATAACGGAAGTTTTGTATCATTTCAGCCTTTGACATTATCATACGAACAAATAGTCTTGAATTTTGAATCTCACTATCTCTTTCATCTTGTCTATAAGGTTTAATTTTCTTATTGAAGAGATATGATGTTACTTTAACAATACATACTAACAAGAAGAAATATATTCCTATATACAACCATCAAAGATTATAAAGTACATAAATAACAATTATACATCTAAATAGTAATTCGGTCATATGATATACAATAGAATTATGCGCACTAATAAAATTATCAATTCCTTTTGATATAACTGATATTACACTTCCTGTTCCTAACTTTTCTGTTTGTGATGCATCAAACATAAAAAAAGATTGTAAATTTTTTCTCCATATAACCTTTGATAATTCATACTTCAAATTTTCTGCTCATTTTTTTCTTGTAAAAAATTTTATTAAGTAACTTAGTAAAAACATGAAGATAAATAACCATAGAGTATTTTTTACTTCTCATATATCTCAAGCCTGTACTGCATTTCAACTTTTATTAGCAAAATAAACTAGAGCCAAATCAAACAGAAACCAATTAGACATAGTAAGTATAGCTCAAATATATACTCGTTTAATTTTTCATACTGGTTCAAAAAATCTTTTCATTACCTGCCAAAATTTAATTGTTTGATTTTTTTTCATTGTCCATAAATAACATTAAAGTTGTCTATCATAATATTTTTTCAATTTTATTCTCTAATAGTCAAATATAGGTATAAGCAATTTCTTTTCCATACATAAAAACCACATATCTTTCGATATGTGGTTTTTAAATAGAGATATACTCAACGTACTTGAAATCAAAAAACTACGCAGCATCAATCACTTCTCCATCAACGCTGTCAGTATCAGGTTTTTTATCATCAGATCAATCTTTTCATGCTTCAGATTGTCCTTTACTTGCCAGTTCTTGAAATTCTTTTTCAAGTTTTGTAATGTATGTTTCAATTTCTTCTTTTTTTACATCATCTTTAGATTTTAATTCATTTCATTCTTGCAAAAGTTCATCAAGTTTTTTCTTCATATCTTCTTCAATATTGTCTTTTTGTTCTTCCATTGTTTTTTCTACTTGGTAGATTGTTTGTTCTAGTTTGTTTTTGACAGTAACAAGTTCTGCTCTTTCTTCATCAGCTTTTGAGAACTTATCAGCATCTTCTTTTGCTTTTGCAATTTCTTCATCAGAGATTCCTGTAGCTCCTTGTATAGTAACTTTTTGTTCTACTCACGTTGATTTTTCTTTTGCAGATACATGCATAATTCCATTTGCATCAATATCAAATGTTACTTCGATTTGAGGTTGTCATCTTTTCATACTACTAGGAATTCATTCGAGATTGAACTGTCCAAGTGACTTATTATCCTTTGCAAATTTTCTTTCTCATTGAGTTACATGTACAGTTACTGCTGATTGTCCATCAACTGCAGTTGTATATGTTTGAGATTTTTTGGCAGGGATAGTTGTATTTCTAGGAATCATGACATTTGCCAATCCTCATTCAACTTCTACAGCCAATGACAATGGTGTTACATCCAAAAGAAGTATATCTTGTACATCTCATTGAATAATTCATGCTTGAATAGCAGCTCACGCAGCTACGGCTTCATCAGGATTTACTGTTGCCTTTGCTTTTCTATTAAGTTGTTTTTCAATCAAATCTTTGACCCAAGGCATTCTTGTTGATCAACCAACGAGCAAAACTTGATTTATTTCGTCAGTCTCAATTTTTGCATCATTAACTGCATTTTCTAATGGATGTGCACATTTTTTGATAAGGTCTGCACTTAGTTTTTCAAAATGAGCTCTAGAAAGAGTGTAAGAAAGATTCTTTGGCGTTCCATCAGATCATGTTGTGATAAATGGAATCGTAATGTCTACTTTTTCTGTTTGAGAGAGTTGTTTCTTTGCATTTTCTGCTTCGTCTTTGATACGTTGCATTGCCATAGCATTGTCTTTTAGGTCTATTCCTTCTTTTAGTTTAAAATCCTTTACAAGTTCATCAATAATTCTTTGGTCAAAATCTGCTCATCAAAGATGAGTATCTCAACTTGTAGACAATACTTGAAATGTTCATTCTGATCAAATCTCTAGAATAGTTACATCAAATGTTCACCCTCACAAATCAAAAACAAGAACTTTTTCATCAGTATTCTTACCTTCTCCATACGTCAATGACGCAGCAGTTGGTTCATTGATAATTCTTTCTACTTTGAGTCAAGCAATTTCTCATGCAGTCTTTGTAGCATTACGTTGAGCATCGTTAAAATACGCTGGTACTGTAATTACAGCCTGAGAAATTTTTGTTCCTAGAAACTTTTCTGCATCTTCTTTCAATTTATTGAGAATAAAAGAAGAAATTTGTTCAGGTTTATATTCTTTCCCTTCAACAACAATTACAACTCCTCCATCTTTTCACTTTTTAGTTTCATATGGCATAGATTTTGCAATGTCTTTGACATCGTCATAGTTCATACCAATAAACCTTTTCACTTCATAGACAACATTTTTTGGTTCAAGTATAGCTTTTCTTTTTGCCAAATCTCATACCAACAGCTCATCTCATTTGATATAAACAATAGATGGTGTTGTTCTATTTCATTCTGCATTTGCAATAATTTCGTGTTTTCCTCACAACATGTGTGCAACACAGGAATTTGTCGTTCCCAAATCTATTCAAATAATTTTTCACATAATATAGTGTATAATATAAAAGAATTCTAAGTAGGTAGCACCCAGAGTATATACATGCTACGAAAAAATGCAAGAGTTTTTGCAGAAAATGCAAAAAAAAGCTCCCAAATGTTGGGAGTAAGCAATTAATCCTCTTTTTTGTAGACAGGATGATCAGTAATGGATTTATATAAACTAATTGCTTGATCTGTATCAAAATGTATATGTTCTTTCAGATCTCATAATAATGTTTTTTTGCTTTGAACAGTAAAACTGTTAAAAAAGTATTTGATCGTTTCCAAAAACTCTTTAAGATCTTCGTTCTCTTTTTTGAGAACGGCATAGCTTGGTAAACCTTTTTCCAAGACTTCTTTGTGATACCATTCAGATTCCTTTTCTTTTTTTTGTTTTTGTTGAAATGAATATTGTACTTTTGGAGCGTCTGGGTGAAGTGCAAACGACTTGCAAGATACAACCGTAGGATTATCACTTTTAGAAATTACAGTCAATTTGTATTCATCTTTTGTATACCAAATATACAAATCACCATTAAGATCCGATGCTTTGAGTGGATATGTGTATGAAAGATTTTTGCCTGACGCGAATGAAAATATTACTAGTTCTCGAGGTTTATTCTCCTCTTTTCAGACAAAAACAAGATTCGTGTCTTCTTTTGTTTGCATAATAGTCAATGAAAGAATCTTTTGATACCCAACGACTACTGTCATAATATCTTCATATCAACTGTTGATAGACGCATATACCAAAGACAAAATATTGTCATATCAAGAACGAGCTAATCCAAAAAGATTTCATTGTGCGTCCAAATGTACTTCTTTGATAAGGTGGTTTTCTGGAATTTGACAGACATATGAAACCTCTTTTTCTGTGTCAGTCACATGAATAAGCCCCTCTTTCACTCTATAACTAAACTCTCATGACAATCATTGCATATGTGATTGTGAGTCGTAAGGAACATGCAACAAGACTCACTGTTTTGTAATTGAAACACTTCACATGTCTAACTGTTGCATATCTCCAATAATAGCTTCAAAGTGGTTTTTTTCTTTTGCAACAATGTTTTTGAAAATAAATTTCTGGATAACATGTCCAAGCTCAACAACGATATATCCTTTGACTATAGATTTGCAGAAAAAATGAATATTGTTAACATTGCTTATGATCGCGTTGTGAAAATCCTTGCTTGCCAAAAGAGAAACGGCAGTATGCGTTTGAATATCAAAAATAAAGCAAATTCATTTATCTTCATGATGTTGAGGACTTTTGTAAATCACAAACATATTTGTTTTCTCAAATACATTTTCCAAAACATAGTATGCTCACAAATTAAGATCAAATGTTTCTGGAAGCTGAATTTGGTGGACATGACCATTTCTATCTGTATAATAAACATTATCAGACCAATACAAAATCTTACCAGAATTAGATCTAATAACTTTGTGTTTATGCCCCAATGCAAAGTCTATTCTTTCCATAGCTCCATTAGATTCTTGTAGTCTATTGACATACAACATACCGTCCATAACTTCGTAGGACACTTCGTATCACTCTTTTTCTATCACAGGTTTTGCCATTGCAATAGCATCTCATGTTGTCGTTGCTTCAGAAACTTTCGTTGTTGTGTTTTTTGATCACACTTGTGGAACCGTAGTAGAGATTGTCATCTGCTCAAAGAATATAGTAGAATAAAATATATAACTAGTATATACAAATTTGCTCTACTTTCACAAAAAAAAAGAACACTGACGGGCAGTCAGCGTTACTTTTTTGTTTTTTGTTGTATAGTTTGTTATTGAGGTAACTCGAGAACCAATCTTCCTTGAGAATCAATACTTTGCACAATAACAGTAACTGTATCTCCAACTTTAAAATGTTGTTCTACTGCTCTTCCTTTGACAGGTCACATAGATTTTCCATGTACAAGTCCAGATTTTCATTTTGGTAATGATACAAATATACCATATTGTTCTACTCTTATTACTTTTCCATCTAATGGTTTTTTGAGTGGCAAATCCTCAGCAATATCTTTGATAAGTTTGGTAGCAATATCAATATTTTCTTGAGACATATCAGAGATAAAGACCGTTCCATCATCTTGAAAATCTATTTTTACTCAATTCGCTTTTTCTATAATCTTGTCTATTGTTTCTCATCATTTTCCAATAACTTCACGTACTTTGTCTGGATTGATTTGAAAACTAGACATTTTTGGAGCAAATGGACTCAAGGCAGAACGATGCGTAGCAATCGTTTGTCCCATAAAATCCAAAATTTCATCTCTAATTGTTTTTGAGTCAGCAATTGTTTTTTGTATAATCTCTGATGTTAGACCAACTATTTTTGTATCCAATTGAATTGCAGTGACTCATGTTTTTGTTCATGCAACTTTAAAATCCATATCTCACACAAAATCTTCCGTTCACATCAAATCCGTGAGTACAGAGTATTTTGAGATAGTATCACCATTGTATTCTGTCATCAGTCACATTGCAATTCAAGCTACTGGCGCTTGCAAAGGAACTCATGCATCCAAAAGAGCTAATGTTGAAGCACAAACAGATGCTTGTGAAGTAGAACCTCATGATGCAAGACACTCAGAAACAACTCTCATTGTATAAGGAAAATCTACTTTCGATGGCAAAACATGCTCCAAGGCCTTTTCTGCCAATGCACCGTGTCAGACTTCTCTTCTTCATGGTCATCTACTCATTTTTGCTTCATTGACTGAATATCATGGGAAGTTATAATGATGCATATATCTTTGTTCAACTTGATCATCTTCCATACTATCAATGACTTGTACATCTCAAGGAGCTCACAATGTTACCGTACTAAGTACTTGTGTATCTCATCTCCAAAACAACCCAGAACCATGAGTTCTTTTGAATAATCATACTTTTGAAAGGAGTGGTCTAATTTGTGTACTATCTCTATCATCAATTCTTTTATCTTGATCTAAAGTTCTTTTTCTAATTGCATCTTTCACAACTTGAAAGACTCACATTTTGACTAGTGTTTGCGTAACGTCACTTTGAGATGAGTCTGCAATTGCACCTGCAAGTGTTGTAAGTGTAAGCGACTGAAATTCTGAAAATAATTCATTAAACGATACTTTTGTATTACCAAACAACTGAGACAACATATCGTGTGGCAAAATTGTAGCAATCGTAGCAAGTAATTCTTTTGATGGCTTTGTAACGACGATAGTTTTTGGCGTTATAGCACATCAAGACAAAAATGCAGTTTGTTGGTCACATATCATGTCAATATGTTGTTGTCCTAGTTCAAACGCTTGTAACAGAATAGATTCAGGCACTTGTTTAGCATCACATTCAATCATATTGATAAGTCATTTTGGTCATGCAACCAAAAGATTCAATTCTGTCGTTTGTCTTTGCTCACCAGTTGGATTTATAACAAACTCTCCATCAATATATCAAATTCTCACTGCTCATACAGGTCAAGCAAAAGGAATTCAGGCCAACATTGTTGTCAAAGAAGATCCAATAATACTCAACACTCACAAATCTTGTTGTTTATCTATTTGCATAGGCGTAATAGTAATCACAGTATCATTTACCATTCATTTTGGGAACAAAGGTCTCAATGCTCTATCCGTCATTCTCGCATACAAAACTGCATTGTCAGATGGTCTTCATTCTCTCTTTCTATACTGACCTCCCCCAATTTTACCCGCAGCAGGAAAATAATCTTTTCGATCAATACCAAGTGGCATAAAATCTCTGTCAGGCGAAGCATTTCTTTCCATTACTGTTGTTACCAACAATGTATTTTCTCAAATAGAAACAAGTGCAGCTCCGTCTGCTTGTGGAGCAAGCATTCAAGTACTAAAGGTAAATGACTGTCAAGCTCGATCAAAAGAGTGTTCTTTTTGGTCAAATTTCATAGAAACAATGGTCATACATATGCAAAAAAAATAAATGCGTATGAAGCCACCTAGTTAGAAATACCATCACAATACATTAGGTCTTTTGTAACAAAATACGTGAGACACTATTTCTAACTCTGTGAGACAACATACATATGCAAAGATACTACAGATACTAACAAGATTTGCAAACAAAAAACAAAATACAAAAAGCCGTGAATTGTTTCACGACTTTTTGTACAGCATACTCCAGCGATACTATTTGAGTTTTGCCTTGAGAAAATCTCTATATGAATGTTGGTTATCAATACTATCACCAGAAGATCATCCCATAGAAGTATGTAATCGCTTCAAAAACTGTGTTTTTGATTTTTTCTCTGATATTGATTTTACAAAATCCTCAAAAGACTGTCAAGATTCAGGAGTTACATTAATTTTATGATTCAAATGTTCATTGTTATAGAATTTAACTATTTTTTGTCAATTATTAGCAAACCAATTTGTAAATGAAGATCCCAACTGTCTATCATTAGTCAATGATAAATATCATCAAGGAATCCTTGTTGCATCTTCCTCTGATAAATTTGAAACAGCATCTCTCGCCTTATTCAAAAACATACTACTTCATCACTTTGAGTCATTAATAACATCTTTTTGTGCATATTTTTGCAGATCAACATAAGATTTATTTCATAAAGTTGTTTTTAGATTAAATAATTCATCTGTTTTATCTTGAATTGCAGCTTTTCTATTTCCTTCTTCATCTTCAAACTTTCTCTTCACTTTACTAATTAGTCCATCACTTCATGAAGTGAGAGAATTATAATTCATTTTTCCAAAGACAGGAGTAGCTTTTGCAATTTCAGAACCAAACGTACGAACACTTTGAACTGTGTTTTTTACAAAATCTGGTCTAGTACTAGACGCAAGATACACAAGTCATCACAAAATAATAAGTCAGACAACCATCAAGAGCATATCAGTGATGGTAGTTGCGGTATCATTTTGCCAGTTTGGTCGTATATTTCAAAGTATTGTAATACTACTATCCAACACTTGAATACTATCATTCGTAATTTGTGTACTATCATTGACAAAAATACCACCATTCTCGTTATTCACAAGAATCTTTTGCATTGTGATAAGCATAATCATACCAATTCCTATGTAAGCAATATATAATACAGGCATAAACACCAATGAAAGAAACGACATAAATCAAATATCTCATAATTTTTCATTTCCTTTAAGCCCTTCATTGAGACTAGATCCTGTCCCTTGTAGAGTCTCCAAAAAATAGAGCAAAAACATAAATGGTGAAATTGCTATAAATAACCACAAGTATACAACTCTAATAACACTTGCAACAACCAAGAGCAACATAAAAAAGGAAAACAAAATCAAGACTCATGCTTTGAGAAAAATCGTTGCGATCAAGTCTGACCAATCAGTAAAACCTGTATTATTGGTCATTGTGAGATAATCTTGTACATGAAATACAGATGTTCCAATATAAATCATTGGTCATGCGAGTGATTCTGACGTAGGAGATATTGTATCCAAAAACTCTTCTAATGTAACCTCTTCTTCTTGTATTTGGGCTTCATCTGCAGTAGCATACGTATTAGCTTGTTCATAAAACACCTCTTGAAAAGGCTGATCTCATGTATTTTGAAAATTAAGTAAGACCTTTTTGGGGAGACGAACTTTTTGATTTTGCAAGGTAGCTTGGAGCTGTTGGTCTTGGTTTATCACCAAAGATGGGAATGCACCCAAAGAAACAGTCATAATAGTACTCACATCTATAATCGCACCAACCAAAAACCAACTCATTTGTATCGCAATTCACCCAACAATAAATCACACGATAGACTTGACCAGCTGTCAGGCCGATTCTTCTTTATCAATAAAATATTTGAGAATTGTCCACAAAAACAAAAACCCAAGCAAAAAGTTAGCAAAATTTTTGGAGATATTTCGCAATTTAAACAAAGATTGATCAAGATTAATAAACTCTCCATACACAAGGTCATTGGTAAGAAGCTTTCATGCCAGTGCCGCCAGCAAAACCCATAACCACGACAACATACCAATAATAAGGTGTGCAACATTTCCAAGAGTTTGAGCCATGTCTGAATCACCTCAAGCCGCGTAGACCGCATCAAACGGCGTACACAACAAGATACCAGCAATAACACAAACAACTATGTATATGTGCAATTTTTTCATACAAGAGAAACAAAAATAAAATCTGACTGTAGTGAAGATAGGTTAGCTAGCTCTGATCTGAACTTGATTGATTTGTTGCATTCGCATTAGTGTTGTCACTAGCAGCATCTCAATCAGTAGGCACTTTTTCAGATGTCCCATTCTTATTTCCAGTCTCTTCTTTCTTCTGATCTTTTCATTTTTTATCTTTTCAATTTTTATCACCACCTTCTTCTTCATTTTCCTCTTCTTTTTCTAGGACATATTTATTAGCTTTGTCTTTTACAAGTGAGTCAAAATAGGTATCTTTTTTGAGTTTATCTATAAGTGTATCTTTTGTTTCTTGAAAAATATCCGCATTCAACAAATCAAGTGCTTTCTTTTTGTCAGCTTTGTTTTCACTTTCAGCGAGTTTTTCTATTTTTTGGACATACTCTTGTGTTAACCTCCCAACTGCTTCTGATTTTAGTTCAGATCATTTTTTATCTGTTCAAGTTTTGACTATACTCTCTCGATCTTTTGCGTTGGTATCATCGAATCATTGGATATCTCATATTGAAGCAGAGTTTTTATTTATTTTATCAATAGCATTTGATACTTTTTCTGATCATCCATCATCTGGATTAAATATTCAGTCTACAATGCTTTGTGTAGCAGCTCTTGATTCACTATTTGGTTTATCAATAAACTTCTTTTTTGCAGAATTCTCGATAGCATCTTTAAAACTTCAAATTGAGGATACACTAACTCAACCAATAGGAATTGCTGTAGCGATTCAGGTCATAGTTTTTGTAACTGATTCTGCTATTCATTTTGTCATACTTGTTGCATTGATTGCAGCAAACACAAGCGTCCACACAAGTCATAAACCAAATCCATTCATGATCAATCGTGCAAACATGTCAGCATATACTCACCCTCAAGGATGCTTAAGTCCAACTTCATAACAAACATCAAACAAACCTCGAGCATTCATACATTCTTCTGTTGCAGTTGCTCACGGTGCAATAGTCAACCCCAGTCCTTCCCGTACTTGAGAATGTTCTTGATCATAAATAGAATCTTGTAGTGTATACAAAAACAACAAACTAATTGACAATGCAAATACAAGAAGCACGGGAGCAAAGATAAGTCATATTATACTCTTTACATCAAGCTTCATACCTCAAAGTGGTAAACTATTTAGCCCTTCTTCATAAAAAACCAATCAAATAATCAAAAGCGGTGATGTTGCTATTATCACCCACAAAATACCGACTCTAATAACGAGTACGATCGCCAATGTAATCAAAGGTATGATCATCATAATTCATGTCGCTGCTTTGAGTGCAAACTCAAAAAATGTTGCATAACTTGTTTTTCATCAACCTCACCCAACAGTCGAGACATGTAGATCAGCAAAGTTAAGCATACTAACGTACAATGTAACTAATGGTCAAACAAATCATTCGGATTTTTCTAACAAATCTTTGAGAAACATACCACATCATCATTTATTGACATTTCATTCGCATCTTTTTTGAAATTCTTCTACTCGCTCATACTTTTCTGTTGATCACTCCATTTCTTGCAGCAGTTTGACATCATTTGGAATTTTGATGGCTTTTGGTGTTGTTTCTCATTCTACAGCTACTTGTATTGATCTTGCTCATGGATCTGCTAAGTACTTAGTATAGACAACTCATTTCAAAAATGCAGCATTTTCATCTTTTCCATTAAAAAATCAGTTGACTGCACTCGTTACTGTATCATTTTTGACTTTTTGATTAGAAATTCACTCATCAGACTTGATAGATTTGGTAGACTCTGTTATATCTTTGATATTCACCATCATAAAATTGTTATACACACACCAATCTGGGTCAAAAACGATATTCTTTTTTTTGCTAGCAACATCATCAAATTGCCTCCCAACAATAAAATCATTGACCATAATACAGGGCGCATAATTTGTATCTCACCATGAATAATACATAGAATAGGATATCTTGTCAGATATTTTACTTTTGTCATTTCATAAATCTACGACAGTATGAATTCATATAATAGGATGATTACCTAGTTGTGTTTGGTTGATAAGAGTCATTGGAAGTCAGCCTAACGCATACGTTGCAATTGTAGAAATATCTATAATTGCTCCCAACAAAAACCAACTCATTTGTATTCACACACCCGCTAACAAACTTTTCCATAACACATCTTTGACCTCTGTTCCATCACCAAACGCAAAAATATACTTGAAAATATAAAATAAAATTCAAAATCACAAAGCAAAGTTTGCAAAGTTTTTGGAAATATTCCACATTTGTCGCAACGCTGCATCAAGGTTGAGGAATTCACCATAGACAAATGTATTGTCCAAAGCATTTCCTGCAACAACCAATAAAGGTCGAAGTATAATATAAATCAACTTCAAAACTCATTGAAAAATATTGGTTAGGTCAAACATCGTTTCATCCAGACTCGATCAGCTGCTTGTGTCTTGAGCAAAGGCAAGATCAAGCCCACCATCTGTCAAAAAATATAAGATACCACAATTGATTACAAGCACAAGAATTGTAGCTAAACTGTACTTTAGAACATGTTTCATACAAAGCGATACAGAACAAAAACTTTTCACTAGTCTAGTATACATGCAGAAAGTATAAAACAAAAAAAGAATCAACCTGACTGCAATCTAGTGTTGACTTTGTATATTTTGATGAGTGAGGCATTGGCATTTTTATCAAAACAAAGTAATTCATTTTTTTTCTGTAAACAAAAACGCTTCGTGAGCACATAGCACACAAAGCATTTTTTTTGGATGAAACTAAACGAATATCTGAGTAATAACTTTATTTGACAACAAAGTATTCATATCAATTCATACTAGAATCTTGGTCAGCATAAATCTTTACTCTATAACTACCTCTTGTTTTGAAATAAATTCGGTCATTGAGTTTGTCATACTTTTTACCATTCATATCCAAAATCGTTGAAGATCTACTCATAAAATAATATGTAGTTGATGCGGTTGTATATTGTCCATTTGTTCATTTTCTTTGAACAAGAAAGTTCACTCTATCGTTGTAATTTGTTTGAATCTTTCCATTTTCTCTTGCGATAACATAAAGATCAACGCGCTCATTGAGTTCAGGAGTGTCTTCATTTGTTACCATTGTGAACATATCTCTTCCATTTGAAGTAGAATCTGAGTCATCATTATCCATCCCAACTTCAAAGTCTTTTTGTCAATAAATTGAAGTTTTATCTTCATCATACCATCTAATTCTATAATAACCCTTTTTTTCGAATTTTATAAAATCATTTATATTTTGGTAAGAAGATCCGTTTTGGCTATAAGAAAACGATCAATCTTCATATGTTCATCTCAATGTAAAGAGATTTGTGTTATCAAAATCATACGAACTAACCTCTTCAGAAGAAGTAAACATCTCATCGTCGTTTGGATCATATCGAATTCTAAACCCTACAACATTGTTATAATCATCTTCTGCTCCACCATTAGATTTAATAGCTCTTAATTGGATATCTACATATTCTCAGATATCTGGAGTTGCATCAGCACTTACTTGAAAAGAACTTGCATCTGCGTATCTTTCATCACTATCATTATTATTACTATCTGATTTTCATACATATAAAATCCTTGATCAATCTACACTACTATCGTCTTCATCTTCTACATCTACTCTAAAATCATAATCTCTTTTAAATCTAATGAAGTTGGTTATTTTCTTCTCTCCATCATCAATACTACGAAATGTATATCCATTTTTGTACGTATCATTAAGTTCATAATAACTACTCGATGTTGTTTTTGTTCGATTTCCATTTGTACTTAATCTAAAATACACCGAAAATTCTACACCATTTCTATAATCCTCTACTGTGTCTCCGTTTTCATCTTCAATTTCAAATGTCATATCTATTCGTTCATTTATGACAGGAGTACTATCTTCTGGCGTTATTCTAATACTTTCTGCTTCTCCGTTATCGTTATTGCTATCATTATCGTTGTCGTTGTCGTCATCATTGTTGTCTGCTCCTCCTACATAAATAATCCTTGTTCAATCTAAACTACTATCATCTTCATCTTCTACATCTATTCTAAAGTCGTATTCTTTTTTGAATCTAATGAAGTTTGTTATTTTCTTTTTTCCATCATCACTGCTACGAAATGTGTATCCATTTCTGTATGAAGTACTTATTTCATAGTAGCTACTTGATGTTGTTTTTGTTCGGCTTGAACTATTGCTTGTTCTATAATACACTGTAAACTCTATGCCGTTTCTATAATCCTCTACTGTATCTCCATCTTCATCCTCAATCTCAAATGTTACATCTATTCGTTCATTTGTATCTGGACTACTATCTTCTGGCGTTATTCTTATGCTTTCTGCTTCTCCATTATTATTACTATTATTATCATCTGAAGATCAAACAGAAAATATTCTAGATCAGTCTATACTACTATCATCTTCATCTTTTACATCAAGTCTATACTCATACTCTTTTTTGAATCTAATGAAGTTCGTTATTTTTCTTTCTCCATCATCTAGACTACGAAACGCATATCCATCTTCGTACGAACTACTTATTTCATAGTACGTGCTTGATGTTGTTTTTGTTCGGCTTGAGCTACTACTTGTTCTATAATACACATCAAATTCTATTCCATTTCTATAATCCTCTACTGTATCTCCATCTTCATCCTCGATCTCAAATGTTACATCTATTCGTTCATTTGTATCTGGACTACTATCTTCTGGTGTTATTCTTATGCTTTCTGCTTCTCCATTATTATTACTATTATTATCATCTATTGAGTGACTTCCTTCTTCATCCCATGCTTCATCATCAATATCATAATATGCTGTTATAATTTGTGTATCAACATACATATAGACAGTCAATTCTCCATTTCTTGATCAATCATACTCAAATGAATCATTACAATTATTGATACTATAAATTGTTGCTCAAATATTTTGAGGAGTTTTTATCTGACAATATATTTGTGCTTTTTTTCATGATTTTAATGTACTTTCAACATCATAATCATTTCCACTTCTATCAATATTAACACAGAGTTCTGCATCTACATCATCAAAATCAAAACATGCTTGTCTTGCAAAAACGCTAGATATAGACAAAAGAAGGTACATCATAAGTCATCATAAGATAACGTGTAATTTCATATATTTTTCGATAGAAAATAAAAGAATACAAATATTTTATAATTCATCTGCAAAAAAGCAAGAGAAAATATTATTTTATATTTGTCAATAGTAAGTTAGCAATAATTATTTAGATGCGACTTTCTTTTTTTCTATAGATACTACATCATGGATGATATCAATTTTTTTGACCTGAGCACTACGGTGCATATCATTTCGTAATGTTCTGTAATATTCTGTCATATTGAGTGTTGTTATATTATACGAAAATTCGAGTTGTTCTTTTTCTGATTCTGCTTCTGACAAAAAGTATCATTTTGTCGACGAAAGATTTACATAAATACCATAAAAAAGAATATTTGTAAAAAACCACACAACCAAAAACAAATATTTTGATTTTTCAAAAAGATTCGTATGCTGTTGCATCATATTTTTTGCTTTTTTGTAGAGCGTTTCTCATTCTGATCTTACAAAGACAAATTTTCTATTCATATGTAATAATAACGTAATAAGTAGAAACGAAAACTCTCACCGAGTCTGATATTTTTTTGTATTAGTTTGAATAGACTAGTTTTTTTGAATGACTCTCATTTTCGCACTTCTAGATGCTTTATTGCGGTAAACTTCATTACTTGTAGGAACGATAGGCTGATCGGTGATAATGGTCCGTCATGTACGAGAAAGCTTTTTGAAAGCATTTTTGACAAGTCTATCTTCTCCACTATGATAACTAATTATACTACATCTCCCTCAAGGAGAAACACAGCGATCAAATGTTGACAAAAAAACCTCTAATTGATCTAATTCGTGATTTGTTACTATTCTCAATACTTGAAATATTCTTGCTAATTCTTGTGTTCATACTTTAAGTTGTCAGAGTATCTTTTTGAATCACAACGTAGTTTTCATCAACGAATTTCTTTTGTGTTTACTTATATAATACGCCAAGATTTCTGCCCTTTTGGGAGAAAAATCCCCATATTGCATCAAATGATCAATCATATCTTCAGCATGCAAAGATTGAATAACAGCATGTGCGGTAGGTCATTCTGATGAAAATCTCATATCAAGAGGACCATCTTTTTTGAGAGAAAATCAACGGTCTGCTTGCAAAATATGATCTCGGTTTATTCACAAATCAAGCAAAATATAGTCAGCAGACACTCATTTTTGAGACAAAAAATCTGCCATATGTTGATACGAAGAGTGTAACAATTCAAACCTAGTAACTCAAGCTTCTTGCAAATGAGAAGTAGCTTTGGACAACATAAGAGGATCTACATCACAACCTATAGTAACAAATTCTTCGTTTTGAGAAGAGAAAGCTTCTCGCATCACTTGCATATGTCATCCATGTCCAGCAGTTCAGTCAACATAGAGTTTGGTATGACGAGGCGCGTATTCACACACTTCACGAGCCAAGACTGCAATATGTCTCATAAAAAGAATAAAAAGATTAAAAAAAACGTATAGTGTACTCAAACATTCAAAGAGCAATGTCTAGGTGTATAATTCAAGATGGTTTTGGCATTTGTGCTCAAATATCACCCAAAAGTATGTGGAATATTTACAGAAATGCAACGCCTTTTCACAAAAAACAGAGAGGTTTTTTTTAAGAATTCTCATTGTTTTTGTCTTATTTTTTCCTACTATCTAATTGGAAATATCAAAATATTTATTCTGACCATAATCACATGCAAGTCGTTGTTCACAATAGTGAGATCTACGAAAGAACAACTGTTCGATACGTTTTGTTTGCAGGTTTTTTTTGCTCGCTTATAATTCTTTCTATTATTTATCAAAACTATGTTGGAGCAATCGTAACATGCTTACTTTTGTGATGATATTTATTTTTTTCTATCAGTAACGCACAACCCATACCTATATCATTATACAATACACATTTGCAGATATGAGCAAAAAGCCACCCACGAAGTAGCATTCAATGATTCAAAATAGAAGTAAAAGATAAAGAGCACAATATAAACAATATATTATTTGTTATACAAGGAAAAAACCATATCCACACATTCAAAGACGAACCACAAAACATCAAAGATTTTGTCGTAGAACTTTCAGACTATATTCCCATGTTACATACTGTTCCAGATAGTGCAATGAATCAACTTGCAAGAAGTCTCAAAATATAATTTATTTTTGTAATTACCTCAAACTATATGCGCGTCTTAGCTATAGAAACCAGTTGTGATGACACATCACTTGCAATCGTTGAATACAAAAACGAAACATTTGAAGTAACACATATGAAAGCATATTCTCAAATACAACAACACGCTCAATATTGATGAGTTGTACCAGAATTAGCATCAAGAGAACATGCAGAGCATATACTTGAAGTTTTTAGTCATCTTGTACAAGAGTATCTTGGGACACAAACCGTGTCAGCATCATCTTTTGTAGAATTTTTTGAAGATATTGACAATATCTGTTACACCGCATACCCAGGACTGCCATGATCTCTCATTGTAGGAAAAACTTTTGCACATATGCTCTCTCATACGTATGACATACCACATACACCAGTCAACCATATCTATGGACATATATTTTCGATCTATGCTGATAGACACAAAGACACAGTGCAATTTCCAGCAGCTGTTTTGACAGTCTCTGGAGGACACAACGAACTCTATCTTTTGGAACAAAACAACACACTTACTCTTACAAAACTTGGTGAAAGTGTAGATGATGCAGCTTGAGAGTGTTTTGATAAAGTTTCTAGAATGCTAGGGTGACCATACCCATGATGACCTCGAATTTCGCAACAAGCTACATTATGAAAACCCAACCCAAACATCAAACTACAAGCAACATTTTTGGATTCATACAAACATGATTTTAGTTTTTCTGGATTGAAGTCCCAAGTCCATCACATATTACAAGACCTTACAGCAAACGACCAATCGCTTACTCCCGAATATATCGCAGATATCTGTTTTGCATTTCAAGAAACAGTAACAGACGTCCTTGCAAAAAAACTCATCAGGGCATGAATTATTCATGATGTCAAAAGTCTAGCTATAGTATGATGAGTTTCTGCAAACGATAGGTTACGAGAAAAGTTGCAATCACTTACCCAAAACATACAATGGCTTACGAATCAAGCAAATAAATATGAGAAAGATCATACAAAAGACTATGCTATGCATATTCATAGACCTATCAAAAAAATATACTCTACTGACAACGGTGGAATGATAGGTGTTGTTTGATGTATTCAATTGTGATGTGAGCAATCACTTGCATTCGAATTATAAATATTTATTGTTTAATTACTTTATTTTTTCCCTTTTTACGCATGAATATTATCAAAGAATTTAGCACAACTATGCTATGTGCTGGTTTAGTTACTGCAATGACATTTTCAACTCTTTCAATAAATCTTGCACAAGCAGATGAACTTGACGACATTCTTAATGAAATTGAAGCTGAACTTGAAGCAGAAATCAACACAGAAATGGACTGAGAAACAACTGATGTTGACGTCGATGTAACTGTCGACACAGAAGTTGAAGAAGCTACTGACGAGAACTCTTATGAAAACATGACATTTGCTGACATCCAAAATCTATCACTTACAAGTGAAAGTATGGAAAGTATATTAGCAGATCTTGCATCTCTAAGTATTACAAAATTTGGAACAACAGCTACATTTATGGCTGAAAAACCAGTTAGAAGAGATGAAGCTGCTAAAATGTTAGTATTAGCTAGCAAAAACATTCTAAATAAAAGCGAAACTTCAAGAACTACTGCAGAATGTCAATTCTCAGATACTGCTGAATGACATAGCGACCTTGCAACATTGATGGTAGAATCATGCCAAATGGGATTGTTCAAAGGAAGTAAAGGAATGTTCTTACCAACTAGAGAAATCACATATGGACAAGCAATAACTGTAATGATGAGAATGCTATACGGATATCAAGATGAGACAGGAGATCATTTTGCTACTAATTACATGAAACTAGCTTATGAAAATGACTATATTGCTAAAGCAACTCTAGATACTAAGGCTAAACGAGATATGAATATTCCAAGATGAGAAATAGCTAAACTTCTAGGAATTCTTATCAAAAAACAACCTATAGATTTGTAACATTTATTTTTGTAGCTACACATGGCAAAGGTACAAACATATACAGAATGGACAGAAAAAGATAATGCACTACACAAAACATATACATTTGATAGTTTTTTGGATGCAATTGAGTGGATGAGTGACTGCAGCAGTCAAATAGATGAAGTTGAACACCATCCTCAATGGACAAATATTTACAACAAAGTACATATTATCTTGCAAACACATGAAATAGATTGAGAGGTTCTTGACGAAGTCACTGACAAAGATCAAGAAGTAGCTACAATCTTGGACGTTGTGTATCAAGCATATGCTAATTAATACACTATACTGTCGGGAACAGAACCTACAGTACAAAAAACCACATATCATAAAAGATATGTGGTTTTTTGATATATATATATACAAATTATGGCAAAGTAATATAAATCCTCTGACTTCCTCGTTACCTCGTCAGATATCTCCTTTATCAAAGGAGAATTCTTAGCTACACAAAGTCAGTCATCTGTAATTGACTTTTTGACTCAAAAGTCTATTCTGATACTAGCATGTCTCGCATTTTTGTTTTTTCACAACCTACATGACTAGTATTGATTTACAAAACATCCATCACAAACGACAAGAATTTTGGAAAAGAAACGAGACCTATAGAACAACAGAATGATGAGACAAGCCAAAGTACTATGTTTTGGACATGTTTCCATATGCATCTTGAGCATGATTGCATGTTTGACATCCCAAATGATACATCGCAACTGATATTATCTCAAGAAAAAAGAGACTCGAAGGTCACAACGTACTACATCCAATGTGATTTGACAGTTTTGGACTACCAACAGAACAGTTCGCAATGAAAAACAAACGTAACCCCAAAGAAATCACCAAAGAAGCAATAGATACATTCAAACAACAACTGCAACAAATAGGATTTGACTATGATCGAAGTAGATCTTTTTCTACAACAGATCCTGATTTCTACAAACGAACGCAATGGATTTTCGTGAAATTATTCGAATATTATTATGACAAAAAACAACAAAAATCAATACCAATTGCAGAACTAGAAAAAGAGATTAGAAACTATTGCAAACTACCCGAACAAAAAAAACCACCAAAAACCCAAAATATTCAAGATTTTCTAGATTTTTACAAAAAACAACAAACATCAAAAACTAAAACAGAAACAAAAAAAGATAGTTCTGACGACATTGACGCATTTCTAGACACTCGTCGTCTCGCATTCTTGTCACATGAGCCAGTCAATCGATGTCCAAGTTGCAAAACATGACTTGCAAACGAAGATCTTGAAGACGGGAAATGTGAACGTTGTGGTTCTGCTATTGAACGCAAAGCAATGAGACAATGGATGTTGCGTATCACAGAATATGCACAAAGACTATTAGAAGGGCTTGACACGCTTGATCAACGACCTGATCATGTCAAACAAATGCAACGCAATCGAATATGAAGAAGCGAATGAACAAATGTAGAACGATTAATACCAACTACACCTAAAAAACAACCACAACACAATATCAAACCAGAAAATTTTGTTCCAGATCAAGCATCAGGAGTAACTCACTATGTAAGATGAATTATCCGCAATCAAGACTGAGCAATCCTCACATGTAAACCCAAAAAACGACAGACTAGTAATACAATGCCCTGATGATGAATAGAGCATGGAGAATCTCTTGAACAAACTCTTCGTAGAGAAATTCGTGAAGAACTATGAGTAGAAATCGATACACTACACTATCGCGGATCAAACCCTCTTGTTGCATCCAAATGACGACATATTGGTCATTTTTTCGACGTAACTGTATTGGGAGAAATCACAAACAAAGAACCAGAAAAAATCGCATCACATCACTGGCACAAGTCTATTCCAAGCAACAATTCATTATGACATGCCTTGCAAGAATGAGATACTATTATAGATGATGTACAACAATTAACTGATCGATATTGATATGAATACATGCGAGTGTTTCAAAATACTTTTGTTATGAACTTAGATACTGTTGATTGGTCGCATATCAAGCTTAGTATCCCAGACACTATAGAGTCAGATGCTGATTATGTTTTAAGCTACAATTCTAGTTCTTTTGAACTTGCTTTCCAAGCTCATACATCAGATATTCAAGCTCATATAGACAATGGCGAACTACAACTTATCAAAATGTATTATAAAAAAGACAGTCAGGATTGGCTTCAAGCATTATGGGCAACAATAAAAGAACAATGACAAGAAACATCAATAGTATGATTTGCTCGCTCTATGCAAGAGTATGCTTGCACAACTCCAATCGTATTAGCAACGCACAACAAAGCAAAAATACAAAGATATAAACAACACTTACAACACGGTCGGGTACATTTTTTGGATATACATGATCTGGACAAACAGATAGGTGATATTGCAGAAACTGGAAATGACGAAACCGAGATTGCAAAACAAAAAGCAAAATGATTTTTTGATGCAACGGGACTGCCAAGTTTGTCGAATGATACTGGTTTGTATATAGATTGACTTCCTGACGATCAACAACCAAAAAAACACGCAAAAAGAATAGCATGAGTGCTAGATACTGACAATCAACAAACTGTGTATGATAAAATGATATCGTATTACAAAAAAATCGCATCTGACAACGGTTGAGAGATATCGTGATATTTTTTGGATGTCTATGCATTGTATGATGGATCAGAATATCACGTAGCACAAGCCAAAAGACATATTATCATCACAGATCAAGAACATACAACCAAGGACATCTATTTTCCACTATGTTCATTGTACAAATCGAAACAACATGATTTAGCATACCATGACCTCAATGCGGAACAAATGCAAGAATTTTTGACATCATCAAACGATGCTGCACTAAGATTATTGTCTTGATTTGCCAAAAAAAATGCACATCACATGACAACATACACCACTCGTATTGACACAGTCTATGGAGTTAGTTTCTTGGCACTTGCACCTGAACATCCACTCGTAACATCAATCACAACTCCAGCCCAGTCCAAAGCTGTCACTGAGTATGTTGCACAAGCAGCAGCAAAAACAGATTTACAAAGAACAGACCTTGCAAAAGACAAATCATGAGTTCGAAGTTGATCATACGCAATTCATCCATTTTCTTGAAAAAAGATACCAATCTGGATAGCGGATTACGTTTTAGCAAACTATGGAAGTTGAGCTGTGATGTGAGTCCCTGCACACGATGAACGTGATTTCGAATTTGCAAGCAAATACAATTTGCCGATACAAGACGTCATAGCAAAAGAGTATATCCTAACATGAAAAGACGCGCTACAAAAAGATTGTGAAACATTGCACAGAAAGGTAGTAGATGTAATTTTAGAAAACAATCAATGAGAATACCTATTAATTCATGAGACTCATGAACAATGAGATGATTATCACTTTGTATGATGAGGAATCGAAACATGAGACACAGAAAAAGAAACGGTCTATAAAGAAGTACTCGAAGAAACCGGATATACAGATATTGAAATCATAAAATCACTTGTATGAAGCTACAAAAAAGTACTTTGATTTAGACATACAAAACAAAAAAATCAAGACACAACTGGAAGATATTTTCATGCAAAACTAAAAAGCAACAAAAAAATAGATTCTGAAGTAGAAGAATGACATCATAATATCATATGGATCAAAAAAGAAGACGTTGCAAAAATGATAACTCGACCTGCACATGCAGACGCACGAGAGACTTTTCTTTCTCAACAAGATACAAAAAACGAAATAGCTATTACTACTCAAAAATGAATACTTGTAAATTCATGAGAATACTCAAACAAAACATCAGAAGATGCAATACAAATGATGCAACAACGATTACAAAAAAGAAATATCTGAAACAAACACGTGCAATACAAATTGCAAGATCGAGTATTTTCACGTCAAAGATATCGATGAGAGCCAATACCTATGATATATGACACCAAAGAAAAAGAAGAAAACATAAAACTAGGAAAAACCAGAATAGATATACCAAAATCCCTCTGATTAGATAAGTTGCCATTAGAACTTCCAGATGTAGAAAACTACGAGCCAACATGAACAACAGAAGGACCTCTTGCAGCGATAGATGATCGAATGAACGTAACAATAGATTGAGTTGAGTATACAAGAGAGTCAAATACAATGCCCCAACGAGCATGATCTTCACGATATCGAATTCGTTATATGGACCCACACAACGACACACAACTTGTTGACGCTGACAAAGAAGCATATCGATGACAAGCCGACGTCTATGTATGATGACTTGAACATGCAACAAGACATTTGATTTATGGACGTTTTTGGCATAAATTCTTGTATGATATAGGAATTGTAAGCCACGACGAGCCTTTCAAAAAACTTAGAAGCCAATGACTTATCATGGCAGAAGACGGACGCAAAATGTCAAAAAGACGATGAAATGTTATCAATCCAGATGATGTGATTGCAGAATATGGAGCAGATGCGTTTAGAATATACGAGATGTTCATGTGACCATTCGAAAACAGCGTTGCTCGATCAACTGCATGAGTCAAATGAGTCAAATGATTTTTGGATAAAGTTATCAAAATATTCGAAAAACACAAAACAACTCCAGATAATAACAAAAAAGATTCTGACCAAACACGTACGTTGTTACACCAAACAATCAAAAAAGTCTGAGAAGATATAGATGACTTCAAGTTTAATACTGCTGTCTCTCAAATGATGGTCTGTACAAACCATATGGTCAAAGAGCAACAGATTAGTAAACAAACACTTCAAGATTTTATTGTTATTTTGAGTCCATTTGCACCTCACCTGTGTGAAGAAATTCGATCACAATTGTGACATACAACGAGTATTTTTGCAACATCACGACCAAGCGTTGATGCATCAGTTTTGATACAAAACACAGTCAATATACCAGTACAAATCAATGGGAAAGTTAGAGAAACATTTGAAGTAGAAGCAGACATATCAGAACAAGATATACTAGCACTCGTCCACCAGCATCCAAAAATTCAAAAGTATTTAGATGGAAAACAAGTCAGAAAAGTTATTTTTATTCCACAAAAAATACTCAATATAGTTGTTGGATAAAAATTAAACAGAAAAATAGAGAAAGAATAGAGAAAAAAATTAAAAAAACTAAAGAACAGAAAACCACAAACCATATCATAAATTATGATATGGTTTGTCATATATTTTATTAAACCACATTCACATAGATGCTATCAATCACACAAGCAACACTTGAATTTGAATATCATTTTGGTCTCGTATGGGAAAAACACGGACAAGCAAATGAGACTGTACAAAAGTTTATTGCTCACAAATTGAGACATGTGTACGGTGTTTTGGATGCAACACTTCGTGTCATCACAACACAACCAGAGTTGGCTAACCTTGATAGAGATTTTTTGAGAAAAGCTGAGGTTGTTGCGTTGCGGCATGATATTTGAAGATTTTATCAAGTACAGGCAGATCGTATTGTAGGTAACAAAGAATACGAACATGGAGACGGTGTTTTTAGAATTTTACAAGAAAAATATCCTGACTTGGTCACGATCAATCTCGCTTGCAAGATCCATAACAAATTTTCACATACACAATTATTGGACGAACCTGTCTACCAAGCACTCTCAGCTAAAGATCAAGAAGAAGCTATGCTTTTGACCAAAATCATCAGAGATGCTGACAAACTACAAAACCTAACATATGACGCATTTGACAACTTTGATGCTTTGTATAGATTCGATAAACAAATACATATGTGAGAAGACGATACATTTTGACAAACACATATTTCACCAGCAGTTTTGGAGGATCTGATTACTTGAAACATGACAAGACATGCTGATATCAAAACGTTTCCAGATACAATATTGTCTCATTATACTCGATTGTTTGATATAAATTTTGCAAGTACAATGAACCAAGTAAGGCAATTGCAATTTAGTGAAAAAGTATTGCAAAAACTTAAAGATTATGGAGTATCAGAAAAGCAACTCCAACATATACCTCGTTTAGATACACTCACAATATAGTCAGATTTATTTTTTTTATTATACTACTATGCAACGTATGTTTTGATCAAGATTTCTTACTCGTTTCTTATCTTTTTGTTTATGTTTATCAGTGCTTTTTTCAGTCTGTTTTTCATCAACAGCGTATTGATACAACGAAACTGACGCGGATCGAGATACAGTTGAACGTTTGGAATGAATAATTGAGACATATGTTGAACAATATTATCCAACATATTGAGACGATTTTTTGTTTGAAATAGTTGTTAGATTGGATGATATATTAGAACGTACAGCAGATGAACAATCTGAACGAATTATAACTCAGGTTATCGTGTGACTTGAAGATCAAAACTATGATGTTTTGTGTGATTATGAAGATAGTAATTGTCTTATAGATTACTTGGATGATACACGAGATGTATGACAAAATACGAGTTTTGCAGATCAAGAAAACAGTAAAGATATGAAAGATATAGCAATATATAACCTACAACAAGATACGTTAATTTCAACATCTCAAGACAGTATAGATCCACAACATCAAACAATGCGATCAATGTGGTCAGAAATGATTCCTGTTAGTTATCGTACGCCAATTATACAATTTGCTATACAAACGGATGGATATGGAGAAACGATGTGATTAGTCTATCAAGATGAAAACGATCAAAACAATTGGATTTTATCAATGGATCCTGAAGATGTATTCTTGGAAGACGGTACAGTAGATTTCAAAGAGCTACAATATACGCTGATACATGAATTCGGACACATTTTGACATTAACAAACAAAGAACTTTGAAACGGAGCGATACCAGCACAAATCGTGTATGGACCAGAAGACGAAGATGCTCGAATGGATTTTGTTAACAAATGTACAACATACTTCCCATGAGAATGATGTAGTACAAAAGATTGATATCTCTACGCATTTGTCCAAAAATTTTGGCAGGCAGAAGATCATCAAGCATTGATAGAATCGACAGCAATGTGAGAAGAAAAAAGCGAAGAAGATCAAGAAGAGTTTTACACAAACAATAGTGAAAAATTCTTGACAGACTATGCTGCCACAAATCCTGAAGAAGATATTGCAGAGTCACGAACAGCATTTATTTTACAAAAAAAGCCAACTGACTCCTCTCTCGTCAGCAACGAAAAGATTCTGTTCTTCTATGACTATGACGAACTTGTAGCATTGAGAAGTTCTATCAGAGCACATCTTTTTACACAAAAATAAAAAAAGTCTTGCAATCGTACTCTGTTTAGGATATATAGACATTACTTTATTTAATAACGTGCTAATGGCATTGCAAATGATCACTAGAACAAGAAGACAAAACAGACGCAGATCTGTATGTTTTCTTGGTGGTCAAAATAAATGTCATAAATAAAGAATTATATCTTTATAATATGCACGCTATCCATCAAGAACGAGAGTTTTTGATGGATTTTTTTTATAATTATTATTTTGGGAATACTATGTCTACAAATACACTTATCAATTCATATAACACTATAGAAACTAAGCTTATAAAAATAAAAGAATTAGCAGACAAAGTATGAGAACATCCTTACATAAAAGACAATAATATATATCAGATACTAGCGTGAGCGGATGAAAAGTACCCTCTTATAAAGTGACTCAAAAAAAAACCTACTACCAGTGAAGAAGATGCAATACTTCACTACTTACGCACTTGAGAAAAAGAACCTAAAGATATACAATATCCAGATATTCAAGAAAAAAAAATGATGATGCTTGAAGCTATTGAAAAAAGCTTACAATACATAATAAAAAAATCACCGGGTAGTGTAAATAGTGACTTCATGCAAATAATATCCATTCCTGAAAATTTGAAGAAAGTTTTGGTTGAATCGGGACATATATATGAATCTAAATGAATTACAGAAAGCAGCGTAAGATCAGCTAAGATAGCAAGGAACTTACTTAACTCTTTTAATTCAATGTGAATAGATCCTACTAGCATGGTATTCGTAGACGATATTCATCTAGATTGAGGCTATGAAAAATCAGCAAAGCTTTCAACAGAAATTACCACACAAGCAGAATTAGAAGAAATTAATAATGCAAATGAAATAGTATATGAATCAGCTATGATAGATATGACAGATAAAATATTTGGACAAAAAAAACAAAAAGAAAACTATTTGATTGGATGAGTTGATATAATTAAAAATTGAGAATATACATGTGCAGCACTTGATACAGCATTAACTATAAAAAAACTTCAAGAAAACGACTTAGTCATAAATGTACTTGATAAGAAATATAGCGGACAACAAAAAAATATGTTCACTGTATTAAAATACTTATTTAACAATCAACCAGAAGTATTACATAGTTTGATCTGAGACCTTAACGAAAAGAAAATCTTCTCTTTATTATTTGACGAAAACGAAAATTTGTACTATATAGACTGACACAATCCTTGAAAAATAAAAAAAACTCATATGTAAATATTTTATTCTTACTCTTACTACCCATGATTTGAATTCTCTCTTGATCTTGACCAGAAGCTGGTCTAACAATCGCACATACAATACATACATATATGCAACAAAAATACTGAGCAGTCCAAGATACTGACTATCCAAAATACGTTTTATACAACTGTCCTCTTCGTTGATTTGACGAAACATGAGTTGTAGATGAACTTCTTGTCAAAAACGATTTATTAGAATGATTACAAAAACTTAAAGCAATGTGAGCAGATATTATATGAATAGCATGCAATACGCTTCATATTTATAACCAAGACATTATAAAATCTTTGCCTGACGTACATTTTGTCAGTATTATTAATTCTGTTATACAAAGGTGTTTGACCGAAAAGATAAAAAAGGTATTAGTATTATCATCATCTACAACAAAAGAAATCTGACTATACACAAAGAATCTAGAAAAAAACAACATAGAAGCAATTTCTGTAAACAACAAAGAGCAAGAAATCTTGGATAATGTTATAGAAGCAGTTATGGCATGACATGAATCACAAAAAGAAAATAACGAATTAAATAACATCATAGAGAAATACATGACGCAAGAAATAGAGTGAGTTATTCTTTGATGTACTGAGCTACCAATTGCTATGAAAATCAACACTTCATGATGCAAAATTATAAATAGTAATATTATACTAGCGCAAGCTTTAGTAGAAAAGTCAAAATCTCTCTAAGAATAATGAACTTATTTTAAATAGTTACTATAAGTAATGAAACCGTATCTAAAGCATTTATTACCAATACTAACTGTAGAAAACAATGAAGAATTTGTTCCAATTGATAATGATATTATGCATGGCGCTTGGGAAAAAATGGCAGACATGAAAGAAATAACCTGAAATCAAATATACGTAAGAAAAAGCATACTACATTTATTAAAAAAGGCTCAAAAAGATTTAAATAAACAGTATGAAACATATAAATTATATGTGACATACTGATTTAGATCTCTAGAAATACAAGAAAAGTACTTTCATACAAGATATAAAGAATTACAGAATATATATCCAAATCTAGCTGAAGAAGAACTACGTGAAAAAACACATAACTATGTAGCAGATCCAAGAGTTGCATGACATCCAACAGGGGGTGCATTTGATATACTTCTCTATGATATTCAAAAAGAATCATTTTTAGATTTTTGATCAGAAATTTTTGATTTTACAAATGATATTTGTATCACCAAAAACAGCAGTATCAGCAAACTTGCTCAAAACAATAGAAATATATTATTGGAAGTACTGAAGAAACAGTGATTTAGTAACTATCCATGAGAGCGACGACACTTTAGCTATTGAGATAGAGAACGAGCATATCGAAATAAAACATCTGCAATGTACGAACAAAAAAAAGTTGAAGAAGTATTAAAATAATAGGTAGTTTCTCACCTTTTTTTCCATTTGCAACACTTAAAGATTTCCTTATAGTTTTGTCATAAAATTTATGATATTATTCTGCCATGGGAAAAACAACATTTACTCGCACAACATATGCATCTTGAAACAAAAAAACACTCAAAAAAGTACTCATAATAAGTGCGTGGGTGTTTTTTATAGTTTTTGCAATCTGAGGATTAGTAGCTGCTCGTCGAGTCTACACAAATGTTCTACAGGATTTGCCAGACATCAATGCAAGCAATTTAAATAGCTTAACTGCTTTTGCTGAATCTTCAGTTATTACAGACAAAAACGGTGAAGAACTCTACAAGCTTTTTGCCGAGAACAGAGAATATGTCGAATATAGCGAAATTTCTCCAACGATGGTACAAGCGACAGTTGCAACAGAAGATAGTTCTTTTTGGGAAAATGACTGATTAGATTATGTTGGTATCATAAGAGCTATCAAAGATCAAGTCTTAGTGAAAGCAGGAGTAACTACAATCAGAGCATGATGAGCATCAACTGTTACACAACAAGTTGTGAGAGCATTACTTTTATCAAGAGACAAAACAATTGTCAGAAAGATGAAAGAACGAGTCTTAACATTTGATGTAGATGCTGCACTCGAAAAATACGTTTTGACAAAATTTTGAAATCTCAAATGAGAAGATCTCAAAAGAAAAAAGAAAGAAATAATTATGGAATTATACCTCAATCAAATATTCTTGTGAAACAATGCATATTGAGTAGAAGCTGCTGCACAGACGTATTTTGCAAAAAGCGCAAATGAACTTAATGTCCTTGAGTCTTCAATAATAGCGTGAATAATTCAAGCACCAAGTAGGTACAACCCCTACACAAACAGAATAGGATCTGACCCGGAAACGTGTGAATTTGACATTGAAGACTTGTGTCAATGAATTGTAGGATGAGCACATGTAACGAACAAAGGGGAAGCAGTAATTTTGTCATGAACTATCCGCGAAACAATAGCAGAAAACCTTACACAAAAAATAAAACAACTCGATCTTACGAAAAGTTCTGATAATGCAAAGTTTATAAACATCTTGGAATGAAGTGAGCCTTTTGATATGACACACGAGGGTAAGATTTATAGTGTCAATTATAGACGATGAAGAAAAGATACAGTATTATTTAGAATGTATAGAGCGTGATTTATAACTCAAGAAGAACTAAAACAATCAATCATTGATGGTATTACGATCGATTTTTGAAGCAAAAAAGTAAATATCAAAGCACCACATTTTGTGTTTTGGGTCAAAGATTTTATTTTAGAATCTGATGAATTTAAAGGACTTGACTTGGATGAAGATACATTATTAAAATGAGGATTAACAATCAAAACTTCTCTTGATTATACAGTACAACTTGCTGCAGAAAAAGCACTTTTTGATAATAGAAAAAAAGCAGAAGACCAGTGAGCTAAAAATAGGTCATTGCTCTATATGGACAGTAAAAATGGAGATATAATAGCATATGTTGGATCTGCGGATTACAACAATGATGATATTGATGGAAAAGTTGATATGCTTAGAGCAAAAAGGCAACCTTGATCATCAATCAAGCCCCTTATTTATGCATATTGATTCCAAACACAACCAATAACGATTGACACTCCGATCTTTGATATTCCATCTCAATTTGGAGATTATGCACCCAATAATGTTGATCTAAAATTTGAGTGAATTATGCCCGTGAGAAAAGCCTTGGCGTGAAGTAGGAATATTACAGCAATAAAGACCTATTTTGCAGCATGACAGCAGTCAGAAATTCTTCCTTTTTTGAGAGATGTAGGTATGAGAAGTTTAGATAAAGATCATGACTACGGTCCAGCACTTTCGCTTGGAGCTTGAGAAGTTCCAGCTTTGGAATTGGCTCAGGCATATTCGCATTTGAGTACGCTAGGAGAACCATGAATTATCAATCCTATAGTTGAGATTAGATGAGCAGATGGAAAAATTTTATACAAAAAAGAAATAAAAAAAGCAAAAAAAGTCTTGCAAGCAGGTCCTGCATACCTTATTTGGAATATTTTGTCAAATGATGCAAATATGCCTTGATGACGACCATCTGTTCTTAGAGTATATTGATTTCCAAATAGTACAAAAAGTGGAACATCAAACATGGAGGAAGATGGGAAAAGTAAGCCTAGAGATTGACGACTCGTGCTCTACACGCCCTCCAAAGTTGCAATCACGCGAGCGGGTAATGCAGATGCAAGCCCGTTAGAACCAAAGTGATTCTGAGGTTCTATGAATGGACCAGTCTTCAAAGACTTTTTCAAAATATTACAAGATAAATGATACGTTGTACAAGAGAACCATCAACCAGTTGATGTCAGTCAAGTAGGGATCAATAAAATTTCATGAAAACTTGCCACAAGTAGTACTCCTCTCTCATATATCACAACAACGATGGGATATAACAAAACAATTCCCAACAGTGCAGACACATGAATGCAACCTATAATGTATGATTCGTTGTGTTGATGAGCCGTGAGTGAATTTACACCAGAAAGTGATCGTAAACAATGATATGTTGTGCAACCACATTCATTCATATGATCCCAAAGGGATCTTAACGATATTATCAAACGGTTTAATGCGTGAAATCATACAAACTCTGGTGATGCAAAATTCAATCTTAGACAAGAAAGAGTTATATATAACTTTTCTGAAATCTTTGTAGAAGCACCAAAAGAACCTTGTGAAGATAGAATACCAAAAGAAGATCTTTCTATAAGACTAGCAATTAATATACCTCAAGCAAATATGCTTGTCGGACCAAAATTTCCAATAGAATATACATTTGTCGGATCAAATAATAACCGTCCTATTCAACAAGTAGTAGTTTTTATAGATGACAAACAAATTCAGGCAAAACGTTATGCTGGATGAGAAAAAATGATGACTGACTCGGTTGTAGTACAAGAGCCATTGGCAGTCTGAGAACATACGCTCAAAATCATGGCAATTGATAGTTTGTGATATGCAAATAGCTATCAACACACAATCACAGTAGGTGATGATACAAATGGTCCAACAATACAAACCGTTTCTGTTAAAGTGTTAGATGGTGGGGCATACCAAATAGAGGCAGTATTTGAAGATGACAAAAGCGCTGTTCAGTGAGGGAAAATGCTTATAAACAAAGATCTCACCATCAACTTTGACTGAAAAACTTCAATATTTGAAGTAAATGAAATATGACCAGTATGATATATCGTCTCTGATAGCAACGGGAACCAAACTCGTGACATTATCAAATTACAAGATTATGTAACAAATACTCTTGAAGAATAACTATTATTGATCAAATGATCAATCAAAGCTTGGTTCGAAAACTATATTAAGACGGTCAAGTTTCGTTAGTCAAATATAGGATGGTTCTTCTTTTGGTTTATATACTAACATAGAAACAAAAAGCAAAACACTCAATACGCACACAACAACAAAACGTCGATTTTGTAAGAAAGCTCACGTCCTTAGATGTGAGTTTTTTTTATAGATGGGAAAAGCATCATGAGACTCATTTTTAATCCAAAAAGATATATTTTTTCTCAAATCCTCTTTGAACTTTTTGTTAGCAATATGTGTATCTAAGACCATAGAAACAAAAACAAGTAAAATAAAACACATGAGAAAGTTTTTCAAAAGCGAACATGTAAATCTTTTAGTAACCTGCTATATATTTTTTTGTTCGCAGATTCAGATTTTCCATTAATATAACTTATTTCTTTATATGAACATCAAAGCGAATGTCTCATATCAAATACAGAATAGATATCGTTTCACAATGTTTTGATATACGCAAGTATTGACTCAGATATCGTCAGAGCATTTAGACGATCAATCATAGTCGTTTCTTGAGTAACTACCAGTGCTTCCTCAAGTGTCAGTGTTCATTTTTTCCTATAAAAGTCCACAACTGTAGTGCGACTTATTGTATATAATCGTGACAAAAATTTATTATGGTTAAGTGAATCTAATGAACAGAATGCTTTATAAAAAACTTGTGAAACAGTATCTTCAATATCTGGTCTCTGATCAATACGAAAGGATACAAATCTATAAACATCATCAATAAACATATCATAGATGTCAGCAAATACTTGTTTGTTTCACTTCTTTATTTGAGCAAGCCAGTAGGATGTTTGATCTACCATGAACGAAGAAAAATAAAACTTAGTATAATAGCTCTCTAAGATGTTGTATATAACGCTCTTTTTCTGATCGAAATGCATAATAATAGTATTGATCTTCAACATATGGATCAAGACTATAATACAAAGAGTCAATTTCTGTTATAATATCTTTTCGCAAAAAATACTTTTGGAATATATTTGCATGTGTATGTTGCAAAAACAAATCATTGATACTAACAATATGTCAGTTCCATAAACTTGTTATTATGTCTAAATAATCATCATTAGTATTAGTCGGACTATAATATGCTGGCATAATTCTATCATTCATTAAAGACATATTATTTTGATCTACAGTAAGTAGACTAGATGTTATACGTTTTTTTACCAATCATAGTAGATCTTCCAATCAGGCATTATCTCAATTAGAAACAAAAATACGTGCAAGGTAAGTATGATTATTATTGACAATAGCATCAACTCAATCTAGTATTGAAGTTAGATTTGCCGATGTTCGTGAGTATTCATCAGTCGCCATATCAGGATAGTTCAAAACAATATATTTCCTGAGCGGTTCTTTCAATAATGCAAGAAAATAATCTATACTAGTATCTATATCTATATCTTTTATTTCCGCATCATACTTATCGGTAAAATAAATTTTTCAAACATCTGTAGCATATTGCATATTAATGTCATAATAACGTTTGGCTATTGCATTTCTCTTTTCAATAAAATAATGTAATTGTTCCGCCGATGCAGTATCTAAGCTAGGAGATCTCAATGATTCCTCCAAATGATGCTGCGCATCTACCAAATCAGTTGTTACGTTTGATTTATCGCTAGTAGAAATAGTAGAAAGACCTCCTACTACTATCAATAGTGAAGGTTGGTACATATCCATTATTGTTTTCTTTAATACTGCCTTTTCTTTCTCTAAGAGACCATGAGCAGATTGAGTAATAGCATACGAACCAAGTGTAACATAACATCTATCAAGCTTTTGTAGCAATCAGTCACGAATTGCTTCTTGTCAAGAAAGCGAAGTTTGGTAGTTAAACGTACCAAAATCTTCTAAGTAATTTCAACACGATTTACTTTTTGCACGTTCAATAGCATTTCGTTCCTCTGCTCCATAGTGTCAAAATGTTGGATCTACAAAAATAGCATTAGAGTCTTGTCCCTGATAAAAAATTCTCCTTCTTGCATAGCTTCCATCATGGAGATATTCTTTTTGAGAAAAATACTCTGAAGCTCAGGTATTTCGTGGTACAAAAGTAGCATCGAGTTTATTTTGCTGGAAATATGGTTGTGCTACAACCACTCAAACTACTACAACCAAAGAAAGTAAAAAAACAGACAGTAATTTTTTTCCTAATGTCATATGACCTAACATCATGTGATAAAAACAAAAAGTATAAAGTAGTTCTACCATAAGAACGTATCAGAACCCCAAAAGTGACAAGAATGAATTTTACTCTAACACAGCTAACAGAAATCACACAAAATGTCCATAGTAATCACAACAATATAACCCAATAACTACGAAAAATAACAAGTCTGACTACAATAAAGTCAGGCTTCTTTTTTATGTTAATTTTTGTAGTATGGCTAGTTCTATAAAACAGTCACGATATCAACTAGAAGCAAGTAAGCAAGAAGAATATGTGCTTACCCTTTTGGATATTTTGAAAGATCAAGAACGGACGTGAATGTATACAAATGTTATCAAGTCTGCTCCTGACCAAGAACAAAAAATGTATTTTGTCACAAGAGCATATGAACTCATCTTGACGATGAGAGATAATATGAACGAAAAGGAACGCCTCGCTGTCAAAAAAGTTTTTGACAATATCCAAATACAACAGCAACGTACTCAACAGCAACATCTCGAGGATGAAAAAGAAGCCGATCTTTTGTTAGAAATGATAGACTAAAACATGCCATTTGGAGAATCACAACAATCAGAACAACTCCAACAACAAAGCGCGGTAGATCAAGCACAACAAGAAAAAATAAAAAAGATAGAAAGTATCTATCCATTTGATTGAATTGACGAAAATGAGTTGAAAAAGCTCAAGGACCTTTTGCCGAATCCAGAAAAAAACTGACTCCTTTCACAAAAAGAACGAGCAGAAGAACGTGCTGACATGATGAAACCTATAACAAAAACAATGGACGCATTTGCAAAACAAATCATGTTGGAAAGAGCAAGGAGTGATTGAGATGTCATTTGATTAACCAAATCTATGTCAGATTTTGACAAAAATGTCATTATGCTTGTTTCGTATCGAGATGAACATATGCAATGATGAGACATAACTCAGCAATGAGTATCTCGAGCAGAAAGAACACAAGCATTTGTGATTAACTATGCAGATCAAAAAGAACAAGACATGATGCTGAGTATGGAAACAGAGGAAGATATTATGAAGAATATAACTATCTACAAATGAGAAATCGTTATACCATGAGCATGAGTATGATGACTCAACATATTGGATCCGAAAACAAAAAACAACATAGACAATCTGACGAACATGCTTCGCATGCAAAAAATACCTGCATGAATGCAAGCAATGGGAAGTTCACTTGTTTCAATCATGACACAAGCATTACAAGCTCAAGGATGAGACATACCTTATGACAGATTGCAAAAAATCGAATCTTCACGAAATAGTATAGTCGAAGACAACCAAGATAGTCCACAAAAAACTATGAAACTTTTGACCCCATTGGTACAAGAGTTATGAGCTTTGGATAAATCACACGGTGCATGAATCTTCCAATGAAATTCAATGGCATCAAATGACACAAATATCCAACAAGATCTTATAAACTACTTACAAAAAGCATCGACTGACCCAGATCACGATCTGGCGTGATTTATGGATATTTTGGGGTGAAGTCACGATATGATGGATAATAGTTTGGCAGGTGCAACGTGAATTGATAGAGCATGAAGTACGGAAATAGTTGCAGGTCAAACAAACGCTAGAATGGACGAACTTTTAGCAGATAGTAAATTATGACAAAGTATAAATGCAATAGCTATAAGCGAACCGTATAATTCAGAATGAGTGTTTAATAGCATGATTAATGCATTTGACACACATTGATTGTTGCCAAAACACGAAATGTGACTTATCCAAACACTCAAAAAAGATACTGATCTACAACATTGGTTATCAGTAGATAGCAAAAATAATACAGTAACATGAGCAATGGCAGAAGAATATTTAGATAAATACGGGTTTTCTGCAACAGACAAAAGTTTTTTGCGTGCAATGTCAAAAATACATCGTTCCCTCAATCAAGTTCCAGCTTTTGCAGAAAAGCAAGTACAAGAACTGCAAGCACAAACCAAAGATGTCTATAGCTATAAAGACAACGAAAAATCGTTCCAACAATACGTCAAGGAAGTGCATATTCAGTCACTAGAATGAAGAATATCACCAGAACAATACGAACAGAAACTATGATTTTTACAAAGTCCAGATTCAAAAAACTCTCTTGCGAATACCGTACAATGAATCGTTTGATGATGACAAGCAACAGCTGCATTTACCAAACATAGAGATAGTCGAAATTCTTTATCTCCAGAAAACAAGCAACGACGAACAAACACGTGTAACGAAAAAATAACAGAAGTTACGTCAAATACTGATGAGTTACAAGCGTTATTTGTAGATAGTACAGTCAAACAGATTGGGAATAGTATGATGAGACAATATGCCAAATGACTCAACCAAGCAGAACGTATCATCCCCAATGATCATGAAGAATTTACAAATCTTATCAAACTGCAAAACAAACTCCAAACTGACATGCAACAACAAAAGATTGCATATTTTACATCGGAAGCGATAGTTTTTGCAGCCTCATGTGTCTCTTGATCTGTTGTATCTCGTTTTGCTATGAAATACCTGAGCATTGCAACGCGTCTTTGAGACATTCAAAAACTATCTTCTCGTCTACAAACTATTGTCAAATTTGCAGATACAACAACAAAAGCTACCGTCGAGTGACTAGCATTTGGTGCAACGTATGGAGCATTGAGAAGTGCATGAGCCAAAAATATGTCTGATGTTGGGAAAAATATTGCAGAAAATGCATTTGCAAATGTTGGGTACTATTGGGTAGATGGAATCCTTGCAGGAACAGTATGAAAGTTAGCAAAAAAGGTCATATGATGAATCCAAGATGGGAAAAGTGCGCTCAAAGTTGGTATGAAAGTCGCAAGCACTACAGACGATATAGCTCGTAGCATGAAAAACAATATGAACGAATTCTTGGGTCAGTTTCAATTTTTAAAAAATATGCCTGACTGAGCAAAAAGTCTGTGTGGAAAGGTCATGAATACCGTCATAGATGGTATGGCACAGTGATTGTCCGTCAAACAACTATATGCCAAATTTCCATGAGAAATGGTTATGCTCCAAACTATGAAACTTGCAGAAAAATGAGTCAAAGTTGCAGAAGAATTTACAAGGGTCTTGGTAGCAAATAGCGTCGGATATAGAACATGACTCAACATGACGCAAGTCCTTTATGGGGATAGAAAGCTTGAAGATATTTTCGGCTGAGTGTTGCCAACAGAAGAAGATGTGCAGATGACAACAGTATTGATGCTCTGACTCCCTACGCAAAAGCTCTTCTCAAAATGATTAGATAAATGAGCAGGGCTTTTCAAGGTTTCTTGAAATCCAAGAACAATTCAACCAAATGTTGCAAAATCTGTTACAATGCCTACAAGAGTAACAAAGATAGCTGCTTAATGTTTTTATCATAAAAAATTATTGACAAATAAAATAATATATAAAATAAGAAAAAGTTTTATAATTCTTATATTATGATTCAAAAAACAAGTGAATTTCTTGCTTTAAGCTGAATACAAATTTCTAAAGAAAAACAAAAAAAGCTTAGTACTGAACTTAAAACATTACTCGATGATGAGATCATACAAATAGATGAGAGTAATTGAGAGGATAAAGTAAAAAAAATACAGGAAACTGTAAACAAGATAGAAAATACCATATCAGCAAATATTGAAATATCTGACAAATGAAAAAAACAACTTTTTGATTTCTTAAAAACAACAGAACCTCTTTTACCCCAACAATTAGAAGAGAATAGTGAAGTAAATAATTACATTAATGGAAAAATAACTGAAATGATACTTATCGAGATATATGGTAATATGAATGGATGAGTTACACATGGATCAATAATATACGAACAAAAAGTAAGAAATAACGAAAAATTGCAAGAAATAGCTGAGAAAATGATAAGCAACAATTAAATCTTATATTAGAAAAGTCATTACTCTTTATACACAATAGCATCTTTTCCATACCACTTATAAATCGCATACAAAACTATAACCGTACTCACAATAAACAATAAAAACCAAGCTATAATTTTATGAAACGAAACTAATGCTCGTCCTCAAAGTTGGTTTGGGTAGACTCGGACTTGCAAATATGTTGCTATATTTTCTGCTACTCGCAAAAAGAATCAACAAAAAAACAATCATAGTAATACTGGCATAGAAAAATGCTTTTTGTTGATTATGATATGTGCAACTGTACGTCGAGCTACTAGACAAATAGCAACAATCAGTATATATCTGATATCCGGTAGATAATGATGTGTAAAAAAGTTGATATAAATCAAAATAGCAATTGGTATTATGTGTACAAAAGACGGAAAATGAGAAAATCTCAGACGTAATAACTTATATCATTGAAACAAAAAACTTCCAACAGCCGAATACATAAATCCACTAAACAATGGAACGTTTAGTGCAGTAAAGAATCACGTATCTTGATACTCTCGAGATCATACCCAGACTTTGAATGCTTCCATCGCAAATCATATCACATGATATATCATAATTATCGCAAGTTCCTTTGGAGACTCAACTTTGGTCACAAGCAAAATGCATTGTGTAAGCAATACACAAACAAACATATAATCAGCAAAATGTAGTCCAAATGTAGTCACATATCTTCCAAAAATCACACACGCAAAAAAGAGCCCTGCAAACAAACATGCACGAGCCAATATTAGTACAAACTTTACAAAATAAGGTATATAAGAACGCATACACATACAAAACTAATCAAAAATTACTTTTTGGGTTTGTCGGACTCAACTGGTCTAATCTGCATTCACAGTCAGCATTTCGCTTTTTTGTACCAAAAAATATATGAATTTACTCCAAAAAATATCAGCGCCATCATCACAAAAATAACAATTTTTGCAACTTTATTGTCTCATTGCAAAAGCATCAAAATCATCATAACCAACGACCATAACCACAAAAATACATTGACTTCTTTTTTGGTTCGTCCCAATCATTGTAACCTATGATGCAAATGCGTATAATCTCACTTTCGCGGAGCTTTTTTGAGAACAAAGATTCTATGTAAACATACCCAAATCGCATCAAAAATAACTAGTGACAAAACAACCAGCATTGTTCAAACTTTTGCTCATCAAATCAAAGACAAATATGCCAAAGAAAAACCATAAAAAAATGTTCAAGGATCTCTCACAAGTCCAGAAGGTTTCCACTCAACAATTGCATACGCGCTCGACAATACAAACAAAATGAAACTGACAATTTGTACATTATCCATGAGCAATGTATGTTCTGGTGTCATGTGAATGTATGTTTGTTGTACCACCGTTCAAATCAAAAAAAGTATCGTTGCATATCACACGCTCGACACCCCGCTTGCCTGTCCGTTTATACCATCAAACCGATTGACTGCATTGATACATCAAACAAACCGTAAAGTACTGAGTAAAACTCCTCACCAATATCAGAACTCCACTACAAATCACAAAACAGCAAATTGAGAAAATCCAAGATCAGCATAGATAGTTACTCACAATCAAACACATATCTGTAACAAAAATCTACTTCGTGCTGGCAAGGAGATTTTTTCAAAAAAAACATCATCAAGCATACCAGCGACCACAAGAGGCAATCATCACAATAGTAACGATATACCAATTTGTCAGGTCAGAATATCTGGAAAAAAAACCGCTAAAATTATCACAAAAATTATATACAAAAAAACTCATTGTAACGTTGGTATTGGCTTTCTTCATCTAATATCAGCATACTTGTGTGGTTTATCCAAAATACGAAATTTACGAGACACAAGCAGTCAACAATACACCAATACACAAATAATACAAACAATTCAAACGTACAACATACGTTAGTAAAATATAAAAATTATTTACGAATTCAGATACGTCATGGTTTCAATGTGATTGTTCTATCATCTTTTTCTTCATCTGACTCAGAGATATTCATCAAAGCAACAGAATTTGAAGCGTATTCTCATCCACGTGTCGAGACCACAAAATCAAGAGTATCTGTAATATCCAAACGAAGCGTCTCCTCTACTCCACGAACCATGTCTGCATACACACCCAAACTATAAGACACTCACTCTTCCAACACAAATCTATCAAAATTGAGACTGACAGAATTTTGATCGTATGCGTCCACTGTGTCAGATGTTTTTTGATTATCTACATAAGCTGTGATGTTGGTTGTTGCTTCATCTAGATCTATGGATCACTCATTCGTAAATGTTATTGACTCAAGATATCATTGTTTGAGGGTTGGGTCATCAAATGTTAGTTCATATGAAGCAATCAAGACCTGTGTTGCTCATGCATTTGTATCACGAAGTTTTTGATCAGGTTTGATAGAAACAGTCCCAGCGTTTTTGGTACTCACAGTAGATCTTATACCGATATCTTTTTGTATTTCTATATTTCAGCAGTCTAATTCTATGGTTTTGAGAACAAAGAAAAATGTATCTCAAGCCGCGAGGTCTTCAGTTTCATCATCATCACGATACGCAGGTCCTACATGCGCTATCATCTCAATCGGCAAAGACTCTCAAACAACTCATATATGATCTATTGCAAACGACACATCATTTCTGTCATCACTACGAACATCACCAAGTCTTTCTTTGGTTGTTAGATTTCTGAGCGCAACTGACTCGAGTGTTTCATCTCACCCTCATATTCTCTCAAAAACCAAGCGTTTGACCACAACATCTCCCAAAAATGAAATAGTAAATGCTCAGATAGGAACTCATACACTATTTCACAAAATTTGTCATCCAAGAGACATATTCTCTATTTTTTGAATATCTAGACGAAGGCTGTCTTCACAGGTTACTGACATTTGATTGGACAAATCGACAACTGGTGGTGTATATAAAACCAATGTCACTAGCGTATATAAATCTTTTTTGTTTTGAGAAACATCAGAAGCTAATATTTTTTGCGTACGATTATACATACGATCAAAAAGAATAGATTTCTGACCGCTAGTAAGTCATCACACAAGAGAACGTACTTTTGTTACAAGCCTAGTATTTTTTGTACATCAAGTAATATATGCATCTTTGTTTGTAGCAAGTATTGTATCCAAAGAACTAGCACATATGTCATCTAGAATATCAACATCAGTAATATCAGCAAAAACAGGTGCAACAAATCACAACGACGCAGAATACAAAAATACAGTGGAAAAAACGCATAGCCCAAAAAACACATATCTCGAAGAAAAATATTTCATAGCTAACACATAAGATAAAGAGTTTTATTAATCTTTTTTATTAATCTGTACTATATGCATCCGCTCTCGCTAACAAAAGTGCAACTTGTCATCTTGTTGCTGGTTCATCCCATGTTTGCACATCATTCATTCATAAACCTTGTAACAGTCACATACGATTTGCAGCGTCAACATATGCAGTAGCGTAATGCGTGTCAGATGATTCTTCTTTTTTACCATCTAATAATCTTACTATAACGATAACTGCTTGTGCATTTGTTATCGAATCAGTAGGCATAAAAGCTCATGCTGATCATTGAAACAATCCTCACTCACATGCTTCTTGTACTTCATCTTGCAAATCTTCATGTGCCAATGCAATATCACGAAAGACACACGATGATTGAGTGTTTTTTTGGTATAAGTTTATGTGTTGAGCAAATCTCACAAACAAAGTAGCAGCTTCATCTCTTCTAATAGGATTTTGAGCCATAAAAGAAACTGGTTCGCTGTATTTTGTCACCCCATAATCAAACAGTAAACGTACTGCAGAACGCAATTCTACATCACTTGACATCAATCAACCAGCACTATCCGATTGTAACAAAACATCAGGAGATGGTATGACGATTTGTTCTGCTTCTTGAATAACTGAAGACAAATCATTCATCAATGACTCATTTTCCTGACTGATAACCATATCAATATCTTCTGATCAAATCACGAAAGAACTATCTTCTTGTGCAAAAACCGACAATCAAACTACTTGCATACTACAGAAACTAGCAACACATACACCACACAATACTATACCACGATTCACAAGAGTCATTTTAGACACAAAAAAGATAAAAATATATACTGATATGGTAGTCGAACTACAAAAAGAATCAAGAGAAGACTATCAATTTCGTACTCAAACGACAAACTCTCACTTTTGCACGATTTTTCAAGATTGTAACTGCTCAAGCATATCGCTGATAGGAAGAGTCAAACATTGTTCAAACATTTTCGATACTTCTCTTGCTATACTGACACGTCACACACATCAGGCATCCACAAGTTGTTGAATCGTTTTTTGGATACGATGAACAGACTCATAAAAAAATACTGGCTGACTGGATTGCACGATTGACGTAATTGATGTCTGTCTCCCTTTTTTTGTTGGTAAGAATCCCAAAAAGACAAAGTTTTGAGTAGGAAACCCAGCACTAACTATAGCAGGAATGAGAGCATTTGCTCATGGCAATACCGTAAAAGCTATGTCTGCTTCCTGACAAGCAAACAAAAACGTTTTACCAGGATCAGAAAATCAAGGAGTTCCAGCATCAGATACCAACAACACATCATAATCTTTACATAAACCCAATATGTGTGACAAACGAGATGGACTCGTATAACTCGTCAACGACAAAAATTCTTTTTTTGAATACACAATATCATACATTCACAATAATTTTTTGGTTGTTCTTGTATCTTCACAGACCATAATATCAACATCTTTTAGCAATTGTAATGCCCTGAGTGTGATATCATCTTTGTTTCAAATAGGTGTTGGAACCACATACAACATAGCACAAAAGTAAGAAAGACAAAAAAACGCTTTTTGATACAAAACATCATGCACAAATATAACAAAACAAAGAAGCAAAGCAAATGGTCTTGATGATCGCATGACCTTGTGTACAATACACACTATACTTTTATTTTGCTACAATAGTTATGATAGATTTACTCCACACACATACCGGTATTGAGACGAACAATATACAAACTATCATCACGTTGATAGAAGAAGGAAACACTATTCCGTTTATTGCTCGTTATCGTAAAGAAGCAACATGATGAGCAACAGATGAACAACTTCGTTTGTTTGAAAAACATTATATGTACCAAAAAAACCTTGCCGAAAAAAAAGAAACAATACTAGCATCTTTACTCCAAAAAGAAGTTCTCACAGACGAATTGACGCAGGCAATTCACAACGCAACGACTCTTGCGGAACTTGATGACATTTACAGACCATTTAAAGACAAAAAAAACACAAGAGCAACAAAAGCACTTGCAAAATGACTCGAACCTTTGGCAACTCTTTTGCGAAAAACCCAACTATCACAAAAAGAGTTTTTGCAAAAAGCAGAAGAATATATCAAAGACACTTGAGATATAAAAACAAGTGTCGCCACAGCACAAGAAGCATTACAATGAGCACAAGATATTTGTGCAGAACGATGTAGTGACGATGCATGATTTCGTTCATACCTCAAACAACATGCCGACACCCATACAACACTGACAACAAAAGAATGAAAAGAATACGATCCACAATGAGTCTATACAATCTATGCAGCATATACAAAACCATTCCATACTATCCCGAGTCATGCATATCTGGCAATAGCTAGAGCAGAAAAAGAAAAACAACTCTCTGTGTGATTAGCATTTGATGAGTTGCATGCGCACAAGTACATATACACTAACATACTTTCGTGACACCCACTCGTCAATAAAAGCATTCCTGAAAATACAAGTACAGAGTATCTACGAGATGCATGTCTAGACGCACTCAAAAGATTGATCTTTCCATCACTTGAAAGAGAACTTAGGTCTGCAAAAAAAGAACGAGCAGATGAACAAGCTATCCAAGTATTTGGACAAAACATTCAAGAACTGCTTCTCAGTCCTCCAGTCAGATGAAAAACTATTCTTTGATTTGATCCCGCATACAGAACATGATGCAAACTAGCCGTCATAAACCCACAATGAGCTGTTCTTGACTATGGCGTCATCTACCCAACAAAACCCCAAGAAGACACACTCAAAAGTGAAAAGTTTTTGTTAGCACGAATCAAAACATACAAAATCGACCTGATAGTAATAGGAAACGGTACCTGAAGTCGTGAATCTGAAGTTTTTATCGCAGACATGATACAAAACAACACCCTCACATGCAAATACATGATCGCATCAGAAGCATGAGCATCTGTCTATTCTGCATCAGAACTAGCACAACAAGAATATCCCAACTTGGATGTTACTATCAGATGAGCAGTCAACATAGCACAAAGAATTCAAGATCCACTTGCTACATACGTCAAAATTGATCCAAAATCACTGTGAGTATGACAATATCAACATGATGTCGATCAAAATCTTCTCAAAGATATGCTCCACAAAAAAATCGAAGACACCGTTAATCGCGTCTGAACAGATATAAATACCGCCTCACCTGCACTCTTGCAACACATTGCATGACTTACCAAAAAAACTGCAGAAAACATAGTAGCTCATAGAACACAAGCTTGAATATTTACCAAAAGATCTGATATCAAAAAAGTAGCCTGACTCGGGCCGAAGTCATTTGAGCAATGTGCGTGATTTTTGCGCATTCACGACAGCAAAGATCCTCTCGATCGTACAGGTATCCATCCAGAAAGCTACAAAACTACATACGAATTCTTATCAAAAGAGTTCAATATTGACAAAAAAAACCTAACACTTCCTTATGTGATTCAACTCAAAGAACCAATTGAGACATACGCTGAGCGTTATGATATTTGAGAACAAACCCTTTTGGATATTTGTGCAGAACTTGCACGTCCATGACTCGATCCACGTGAATCGTTTGACGAAAACCAACGAAAATCACATGTATTGAGTTTAGAAGACCTTACTATATGACTTGCTGTACAATGAATTGTGAGAAATATTGTTGATTTTGGTGTTTTTGTTGATATTTGACTCAAAAACGATGCATTTATCCACACATCAGAACTAGCTGACTGATATGTCTCCAGTCCATTTAGCGTTGTACATATATGACAAAGCGTCAATGCAAAAGTAATCAAAATAGATATCGAACGCAAAAGAGTAAGTTTATCAACCAAACATTCTCTCAAAATAACAAGAAATCCACAGAGTTCAGATAATGCAACACATGCACATACTGCCTCTCGTCCTGCACAAAAAACGCCACACAAGCAAAATCTACAACCCACACCACACAACGATACGTCATCACATACTATGAGTTCTAATATTACATTTTCTTAACAGAAAAACAAATAAGATACACTGCTTAAATAGAAAAATCGACATTAATTCGACAGTGGACTTGCAAACTGATTTAGTGCGAAACTATAAAAATCATCCTTTTACGTAGGTCAGAGATTTATTATATTATGCTCATAAATGAGGATGTTGTCCATAGGGAATTAGAGATATTTCTCTAAAGTGTGCAGGAGTATCGATAACAAATAGTACTGTCTCAGCAATTCTCATAGGTGCTAATAATGGTAGATCTTCAGGATCATACGTATAACCGAAAGCTTTTCCACGCTCGACTTTAGATGATACAACTTCAGGACTATCATAATATCCTGAATCTGTTGTTCATGGCATTATTTCTGTAATATATACTCATTCTTGAGTCAAATCAAGGGCAAGTGATCTTGCCATTGCATGTACAGCTCACTTTTGAATTGCATCCAATCAAAACTTCTTACCAACTCTAAGGGAAGCTAAGGAGGATAGTATAAGAACTTTTGTAATATCTTGATCATTTATAAGTCAGCGCATATTTTGCAATAATGAATAAAATGGCGCTATATTATTATGAATGATCTCTCATGCTACCTCTCAGGGAGTCTCTCGAGGATCTAAAAAAATATTACTTATCTTTTTGTTTTTGACGTTAGTAGCAGATCCATAATGGAAAATATTAATACTTCCTCTAGCTAAGCTTTGCAGTTTTTTTATGAACTGAGCTGGTTCTTTATTTTCAATAAGACAATAATTATATATATGTAGATTTGTACCTAAATTTAGTTTTTGCAATAACAACATAGATTTAGTACATGTTGATACAACAAAGACAGTGTTTCATTTTTGGGCAAAGAGAATTACTGTAGCTACAGATGGATTTATCTTATATATAGTTCATTCAATTTTTACTAATGTACTTTCTTCAGTTCTAGGATATTTTTTTTTAATTTCTCTAAATCAAATTCAAGTAACTACTAATGTATTTGTAGACATAACGTATTTAAAAATAAAGTGAGGAATATATATTTAATTAAACAGTGGGTATTTTACTAACTCACAACATAAAGAGTTTGCATTGGCAACTAATCACGACAACAATTTATTTATGGTAGGAGTATTTTGAAATAAATCCTTTTCCAATTTCATAATAACATAAACTTACTGTAGCTTGTTTTCAAAATCTTCCATAGATTTCTATTTGAATATATATATTATTTATTCTGGTTCAACTACTTTCATTACATCTTCAAATGGATCGTCAAAAGACACAAAATGCTGTTCCTTTTCTTCATCTGTTACCAAACAACTATCAAGTTGCTGTCTAATATTTTTTTCATCCAAAGCAATACCAATAAATACAAGCTGTGTCGACCTATCTCCGTCTGGCAAATCTTTAAATATATTGTATGATTCGGTAAGTTGTAGATCTGCATGCATAGCAATCTCTTCTGGCAAAAACGACACAATTCGTCTTCACCCATATCATAGTGTATGTACTGATCATGCAAAAGACCATTCCAAACCTGCATCTGGTCTACTCGCTAGCCATGCAAATCACTTTCATCTTACCAAACCAGAGATATTCTGTTGCAAAAAATCTCGCAACCTTTGTGGATGAAAAGGTTTTTTTTGTTCGTAGGTAAAAGAAGAAATTCCATACTCCTCAGTTTCTGGAATATGCTCGTGTTCTAATTCTTTGACTCGAGAAGCACTACGAGATGCAGTATCAAAATCAAACATTCAAGTATCAATAAGACTGTCTATTGCAACATCACTATAGTCAGTTGTAATAATTTTTGCCTCTGCTTGCAACGAACGAATTATTCACAAAACCTTTTTTTGTTGTTCCTCATCAATCATACTTCGCTTATTGACAACACAGACATTACAAAACTCTATCTGATCGACAAAAAGCTGGGTAATACTTCTCTCATCTTCTTCTGACAATGCCTGTCAGTCATCTTGTAAACTCGCATCACTATAAAAATAAGAAAGCAACGTACTAGCATCCACAACAGTTACCATCGTATCAATATATGCATACTTTGACAAATCAATACCCGTCTCCTCATCAATATAACTAAATGTCTGAGCAACAGGTAGTGGCTCTCATACTCACGTACTTTCTATCACGATACCGTCGTAATCTCCAGACAAACACAAAGATTCGACTTCTTTTAATAAGTCTTCACGTAGTGTGCAACAAATACAACCATTTGTCATTTCAACAAGTTTCTCTTGGGTTTGTGTTAGTTGTATATGATTATTTATCAAACGACTGTCAATATTTATTTCTGCCATATCGTTGACAATCACAGCTAATTTCTTGTTGTGTTTTTGTATCAAAAGATGTTTCAAAAGACTTGTTTTTCATGCTCACAAATATCATGAGATGACTGTTACAGGTATTGGTTTTTTCATAATTGAAATAACATTGCATTTAAAAACTTGAATTGTATATATATTTTTATATAATAAATGCAAGCTTATTTCATTTATATTTTTATACAATCAAAATGTGTATTTTATGTTGAATTGCTCAAAGCGTAACATTATTGTGAATCGGATATACTCCAACTGCTGCAGATATGCAAAAAATGACTGAACTCAATGCACAAATACAAACAATAGCAAGAGATGAACAATCACTAATACACCTAGAAAACTCTATTGAAAGAGTGAAAGAAAAATCTTTGAAAACCAATAATAGAAGAGCACAATATCTAATACACGCAATGGATGATATGATAGAATTTTACAAAATATTCCCACCCATACATGACAACAATATACAAACATAATACCTTTGGTCTACTCAAAAAACAAAACAACGTAGTCATATCAGATTCTTAACAATTGCAGTATTATCTATGAGAGAATAATTGATAACAAAGAGAAAGCAATTGCTTGATTTAGAAATACATCAAGATCAGTACACCATAGAGACAATATGAACATACAAAAGCTGTCATCAAAAATCAGAAATATAAACAACAATACAAAACCTCCTCTATTTATGCAACTGCGTGACCTGTGTCAGGCGAAGGCTTTTTGTCTCATGCTTTGCTTTCTCAAGGGAGAGCTCAAGGTTCAACAAAAAGAGTATCAGCTTTGAACAACAAAAAACTAATCATAATATATGACGCCAAAACTACGATGGGCATCACAAACGTTACTCACTTGCTCAATAAACTATTGAAAAGAATATGAATACATGATCATAACATGATTCATATGATAGTTTTGAATGCATTTGGGGTTTCTTTTGGACGAACAAGCGTAAACCATCCAATAATACCAGTAAAAAACGCATGAACACTCACATTGATAATTCATCTTTGAACCAAAACTTTGAAAGCTAATCATAGTTTTTGCATCAGACTTGCTCACTCTGCTGGTTCAATAGCGTATCGAGCATAGACGCCATTTTCTATAAACGCAAAAGCAAACCCAGAAATGATAGTAAACAACAGCAAGTCGGTATGATGAATACCAAGTTTTTGGTAAAGTGAAAATCAGAATGCATACTTGATGTATTCTTCTCCAAACGCAACCAAACTAAAATAAATAATATATCATGGGATAGCCAAAGCCACTCATCATCACGCAATCAGAGCAAACGAAAGAACGAAAATAATAATCTTTCTGACAAAATTGGACGTTGGAAATGCATGCACGTAACCAACATACATAGTCAGTCAACATACAAGCAAATACACACAATACGAGCCAATTGTTTTGTAATCCATCGAGTTGATAAATGCTTTTTGATTGATTCATAACATCTCTACGAGCATAGGAAAAACACCAATCATAGCAGTACTCAAAACACCCACGATCAAAATATGCATCCAAATCCAGTGACTAGATTGATGCCTTGTGATGTGTTTTATCACCCACGCCCAAAAGCTATATAAAGCTATGGCTCCTACTATAAAAAGAATAATTCAAACCATACACCAAGTATAGTCAGATTTATCTTTTTTGTCAAAAAAATCCCGAATTGCATTAGATGGTCAAATCAATATATAAATACTACTTTTATATTTTGTGTCAAACATGAAAGCAATAATTTTGGCAGCCTGATACGGAACGCGTATGCTTCCTTTCACCAAAACAATACCCAAAGAAATGCTTCCAGTTGGAACAAAACCCGTCATTCATTATATCGTCGAATGACTCAGTAAGGCAGGAATCACAGACATAATCATGGTAGTTTCACAAGCAAAACAATCTCTAGAAGACTATTTTGACAAAAACTACGAACTCGAACAAATATTAGAAAAAAAATGAAAACTGACTCAATTGGAAGCGATTAGAGAACCTCAACGTCTAGCTAATATCACATTTGTGAGACAATTTGAACAAAAATGAACCTGACACGCAATCTTGCAGGCAGCACCGCGAGTTGGTAATGATGACGCAATGGTTGTGTATGGAGATAGTATATACCATCCATGAATATTTTCTTGAATCATGGACGTCTATAATCAAAAAAAATGATCTGTTATGGCACTTACTGAAGTTCCATACGAAGACGTATCAAAGTATGGTGTTGCACAGATACAAGACTGACGTATCACTGACTATATCGAAAAACCAAAACCTGAAGAAGCACCATCAAATCTTATTTCATATAGTCCATATATTGTTCCACCACGTTTTTTTGAAGATGTAGCGACAACGCAAGCTGATGCACAATCATGAGAAATTTATCCTCGACCAGCACTCAAAAACGTTATGGTCAATGACAATGTCTATCCTTTTATTTCAGATCTTCCAATCCGAGACACATGAAACATCGATAGTCGAATGCAAGCAAACGCAGCATACAAAGATATAGAAGCATCATTTTTGTAAAAAACTTATGCATTATAACCCCAAGAACACGTACGTTCATACTCATATTTACGTACCTTTTGCACAAAAAATCAAACTAGATGAGATCCAGACACAGATTCAAAATGTTTGTGACGAACCAACATCAAAGGATTTTGCTATGCACAAAAAACAACTATTAGAAAAAATATATAACTACAATTGAACAAATGTAAAATTAGAAAAGATCATACTCGAAACATCAGCTCACAAAGAAAATTCTCAAAGTTCTAACATATTGCACATAGTATGAAAGACATTTAGTTATGCACACAATATTTTCTTGGGAGCAAAAGCACCGCAACAGACATACAACCAACACACAAACAACAATACTATTGCATATACTTTCCCTGACACAAACTGTAACGGGCTGTCAGTAGCATTTTTTCCTCGAACAAAAAAAATACATAAAACAACATGAGCTATCGAAAGATCTCTTGTTGTCTGACTAAAAACACCAATCGTTCCGAAAATAGTATGATGAGTGACAGAAATTGATCAAGAAGAGCTTAATAAACTAGAAAATAACCAAGAAATTAACAAAAAGAACAGTATCACTACAAATATCATAGAGCAAACTCTGGTTGTAGAGACACAAGAAGAACTATGACGAACACTAAATCAGCAAGAACTCGATGATATTGTGATTACATGATTTGTCTACGACGCATCATGAAGAGTTGCTCTTATAGCAACACTAGACACTGACAAAACAGAAGAAGAATTTGAAGCTATGTTCAAACTTCGTATAGACACACATGAATTTCAAGACCTCTGCTTTGTTGTAGGTGAAGACATTCGTAAAATATTTGACGAAAGTGCTATGTACTGGTATAGCAAAGTACCAAATATTGTTGGGGTGTAGAAGATATGTAGGTTAGGGAGATTGTGTAATTTGTGCCAAAAATCAAACAAAATACAAAAAGAGTCAAACATAAAGAAATTGTCGACTAATCAAGTATATTATCATACGAAGAAACTGTCTATATTCAGCAAAAATCTGAGCATGAAAATTGCCCATAAACCACCAACCACGAAAAATAAACGTTGTTTTTTGTATAAAATATAGTGCTGATAGTATCTGACAAACCAGAACTATTGCATAGATATCCAAATAATTGACTCACAAAATATCGATATGTAAAAGAGGTTCCGCTGTAGATACCCATGCAAACAACAACACGGTACTAGCAAGCACTCAGACAATGAGCGTCGTAATTGCTATTCATCGATATGGAGAAAAATTAGACGATGGTATACTTTTACCAAAATTTTCATTTTGTGATTGGCGATAATGATACAGACAAAAAACCACAAAAACAAAAATACATCACAACAATAACAAAACTAAATCACCAACTGAACGAATCATAACCATGGGAAGAAGTAAAAAGGATTCTTGAGTGAGTTTGTAGTGGAAAAGTTAAAATATAAAGCACCCCTTATAGACTAAAGGAGTCAAAGACCTTTCATTCTTATAAGTGTTAATGAATGATTCTGCAAAATTAACAGAATTATCATCATTAAAATCTCAATTATACTCTCAATTTTGAGATTGACGATATGCATCTAGTATAAGCATATCTGATCAATATAAAATATAATATTCTCCAGACGAACAAAAAGATGATCAATAACTAACTGTATTACCAGAACTAAGTGATACATTAGACGGTGTTTTTACATCTGGGGATATGAGATTTTTCTTCCATGCATGGCAACCATCTATTTTGACAAAAATATTTGGATGTTCTTCAGTAAGTAAACGAAGTTCTTCAAAATCAGAGGCTGTCCAGCTTTTTTTGTAATGTGCTGTTTCAGCATCCAATCATCAATGACCTGCGAGATAAGCTATAATAAAACCTCCATCATTGTTTGCTAACTCTCTAATTTTCTTCAAGACTTCTGAAGGAGTATTCTCAGACATATTCACAAATGAACCATTTGTTTGAAGCGTGTCAAAATGATGTAAGAGTCACAAACGAGCATATTCAAAAGCTCCATTATGATCATCACCGTTTTTAACAGATGGAATAGCAACAACTCTATGCAAAGGCTGTTGTTTAAGAGTTTCTCACCATGCAATAAACTCATCAAGTCCTTTTTCATATGTTCCCAAAACTTTATCTCGGTTAACAGTTTCGTCTTTATTTTGATACATTTGAGGCTCAATTGCATACGTTTTTAGTATTCATGCACCAAAGTTAAGGTATTCAGTAGGATTTGCTATTGTGTCATTTCAAACTCTCAAGGAAGTTATGTTTTGTTGCATACTTTCGAACAATAGACGTTGTGATTCAAAATATGGACTCTCAAGAGAGTCAATTCTTACTTGTCGAGGTCAATTTCAATTTAAAACAAACCATAATTCACTCAAAGCATAAGGATTAGAAAAATTTTTCTTCATACCTTCAGCACACTCACGCTGCGACCATAATTTAACATGAGAAGCACAAGTTCATGGATCAAACACAGAAAATCTTGTTCGAATTTCATCCATATCAACAAGAGAATCAAGAAGTTGAGGAGATTCTTGGTAAAGTTCGATAACATATCACAAATACTGATCCTCTACTACAGATAAGGTTTTTTCTAGAATTTGTTCACTACCAACTATTTGCTTATATGTATCATACTGTGAAATAACAACTCATGGATTACTTTTTGATACTTTTGGCAATATTTCTTGTACAATTTTTTTTCGTTCTTCTTCACCAAGAATGTCTATATAAACAGATCAATAATATCATATGAAAGCTTCTGGTTTGTTTTTACGTATATTCTCAATTGATTGGGTTATACTAGTATGAAATAATATTTCAAGCCAGTCTGGTAATTCTTGCTTATTAGATCTATATGTAGCTATATAATATGCTCCAGCTATTTTCCAAGGAGTATGTTTTAAATTATAATCAAAGGCATCAGTTATAATCATTTTAGCGTAAATAGAGTCATTCACACTCTCATTAACATCAAAAACTGACTCAATATTCAATTTCAAGTATTTTTCTAAAACCTCTTTTCATACTGGACTATTCAAGACAGAGTCATTGAGATGATCAAATGGATTTTCTACACGATCTAATGCTTGATCAAATAAATCTCTTGCTCATTCTATGTTTTGAAAATTCTTATATTCACCTAATATCTCGTCAGAATGATAAATAGAGATACTTTTTATAATTTCATATGCAAATGGTTCCAAATCAAGATACTCACCAAACTTCAATACATTGCCAGGTTTTTTAAAACTTACTTCACTCCACAGCAATTTACGAAAATCTTCTTTATAATTCTGACGAAAGTACGAACAAAAAATATCAAATCATGTTTTATTATAAATATTTTCAAAATTTTCTTTGAAAATAAAAGAAACAAAATCATCTTTTGCTTCACCATCAGGCATTTTCTTTAGATAAGATACAACTTTATCATTGTCAATCTCAAAAAAATCTGAATCAAAAAACCCATGCAGAAATTTTTTATCTTTATACTCTGGGTATAAAAAAACAACATCTGATCTAGAAAAATCAGTAATATCTACCATTAATATAATAGACTCTGCTAGAGCAAAGTCATTTAACTTAGATCAATATTTCTCTAAAAACAACAATGGAGTTTTTGTATACATATCATACATTCATTTTTTACGCAACCACATTTTCAAAACATCAATACGACGAGCTTTGTAAGGATATCAGTAATCATGCTTCTTTGGATAAAGTTTCTCTAATGAAAAACTTGTATGATTTGAATTATTTTGGACAGTATGAAACTCTCATGTCTCTAGCATCTTCCAAATTTGTTGTTCTTCATATGTAGTACCTCACTTTTCTTCTTTATCATCTATATATTGTTTAAATTCTGTAGTAAACGTACTACCTTCAAGTTTATTCTGACCCAAGGCAGAACTAAATGAAGAAAAAGCTCAAACTACTAAAAGTGTAGCGAGCATATGCTTCGTATAATATTTCAGATTAGTAAAAACACTTTTCTGTATAGTAGTGTTATCTCATTTTTCTACACTAGAAAATGATTGAGGTACTTGAATTTTCATCTTTTCTTGATTATAAATATATAGTTTATAATAAGAAAATGACCATTATCAATACAAAATAATATTATATAAGTAAGTCAATATACTATACAATTATCACATCTACATCATCACAATAAAAAACTCACTTTGTAAGCAAACCCACCCCAACCCTCCCTTATCAAGGAGGGAGCCAGAAAATGAATAATCACATACTATTACTCCCCTGACAAAGGGAGGCATCCGAAGGACGGAGGGGTTTGTTTACTCAAGAATTTCTTGCGATGGAGGGGTTTGTTTACGAGTCAATCAGAGTAAAAATAAGTTTACAACTCCCCCACAAACACCTGAATATACTCTTTCACACTCTCTCTATCCTCTTCACGACAAACCACAAATAATTCTTGTGATGTTCATCACTTGGACATATTATATTTGCATCAGGTAGCAGTAAAATACGAAAAATGTACATATAAAGCACTACTTCCTTTTTGTTGTCTCGATATTCTTCAAGGAATAATTCTTTGAACAAGGTCAGACTTTTCAATATATTGCAAAAGTTTGATAAAATCTTTGAGGATTGTATGTTCAGTTTTGACTTTTTTGAAGAGTTTGGATTTTTTCATAGATTTTACAACAAATATTCCTTTTATTTTATACAAAAATAGCTATTCTAGCAAGAGAATTATTGATTTTACTGCACACTTCTTATGACAATATTCGACTTTCTCAAAGATCCATCTCGCACCAACAAACATGTTTTAGAATTGTTACTTTGTCACCATTTGTGATTTTCTTGAAAAGATGATATTCTTCGTTCCTATGACACGACCGTAGCACATGACAAAGAAACGGCAATTCTCAAAGACTATCATCGTCACATGGACGACAAAGAACCACTAGAGTATATTCTGTGACATGTGACGTTTTTTGAAAGAGATTTTGTTGTGACTCCAGCAACACTTATTCCTCGTCCAGAAACCGAATACATGATTCAAGCTGTGATTGATCACGCCCACACGCTCACCACCTCACAAGCATATTTGTATGACATCGGAACTTGATGCGGTATTTTGTGAATCTCAAACTTTTTGGAATGTCCACAGGTGTACAAAAATGTCGTTTGTTGTGATTTGAGCCCAGATGCTTTGGAAGTTGCAAAAAAGAATCTGACACGTTTGGTAGACTCGCCAGACCAACAAAAGTTTGCGTTCGTTCAATCCAGTCTGATAGATTTTTTGAAAGTTTGAAAAACTACAACAAATTTTCAAGCAACAGAACATCCTATTTTTGTTGCAAATTTACCGTATATTCCAGATGACACATTTGCTCAAGATGCTGACGAAAGCGCACAAAAACGAGAACCTCTTATGGCTTTTTTGTGAGGGAATGATGGGTTAGATTTGTACAGGATATTTTTGGATGATATTGCATGATTGGTTAGCGATGCTCCAGTGTATCAACAAAGTGTTCTATTTTTGGAGATGATGACGCGACAAGTTGAGATTTTGCGTGAAGCGTATGATGCGTCACGAATATTTGAAGAGGTCAAAACATTTCATAGCAATATCAGAATCGTCAAAGCAACACTTAGATAATACAAAGCACACATATACTTTTAGCATGTGAAGTAATCACGTATGATCAAACGTTTAAAAAAGTACTTTTTGTTAGTGTCGATATTATTTTCACTATGTGTGCCAATTTTATCAACCGCACATCCAATTGATATCTCATCAACAACGTTGAGTTATCACACAAATATCATCAACGCGACAAGTTATATTCATAGTTTTGAAATTTTTTGGTTGTTGTGACAACAATGAGTCAAGGCAGATGGTGTGGAATATTTCTATACTGAGCAAGATCGTATCAAAGAGTATATTCGTGATAATATTTCAATCACAAACAACGATGAAATTTGTGTGTTATGAAATATATTTATACCAGAGAAAGAACCGTATAAGATCATCAGCGAATGACTTGAGCTCAATTATTCTTTCACATGCGAACAACAACTTGACCAAGTCAGTATCGCTATTGCGTTTTTTTTGGATTTTCCCTTACAAACCAACAGACTCACACTCTACAATCTATGAAGATGACTTCAAAATATCCAACCCATAGCATACAAAGTTCTCAACAACAAAGTCACATTTGTCGAATATGACGTCCCAAACTTGGATTCATACGAAACAGTTGATACAGATTGAGATTGACTGAGTGACGAAGATGAAAAAACATATAAATCTGACCCACTTGTACGTGACACCGACAACGATGGATATTCTGATTATGAAGAAGTGTATAATTCTCGAGATCCCGTCAATCCAGATCCGTGACCATGACAAGCATATATGATTTGAGATATGTCTGATGGAACACAAACATGAATGATTTTTGACGCGCCTCCAGTTGTTGACACAACAACACAAACAGATACGCAAACACAAAGCAATCTAGATCAAACGTGATTGTGAGCATGAACGTTTGGACGATCTCGACTCCAAAAAGCCCTAAGTTTTATCAACGAATACGCCAACGGAGATACAAGCAACTTTTGGTATATGTTTGGGATAGTTGTATTTTTGGGAATCATACATGCAATGTGACCATGACACGCCAAAAACATACTTATCAGTTATATTTTGGACAAAAAGAAATCACTATGACACGGTATCTTATTTGCGTGAATATTTTCTGTAACACATTTGCTCGATATCGTACTTTTGTTTGTTATTACCACAGTATTTTTCGAGTTCGTTGATCCAAGTGTGTATATGTGATACGTACAAATCGGAAGTGTGTTTGTTTTGTTTACAATAAGCCTCTGGCTTGCTCGAAGAGCATACAAATATCGAAAAAACCCGAACACCGACACATCCAAAGAAAAAAAGACAAATACAAAAACAACACTTCGACTAAGTGTAATATCGTGACTGACACCGTGTACGTTTGGACGAAGTATATTTTTGTTGCTGTTGTGACTTGGGCGTTTAGATCTCGTATTCCCGTTGATATGAGGACTATGACTATGAATATTTCTATTTTTGCTTGTACTTGTCTGTGTAACAATTTTTTTGAGAAATAGAGTCTATGACAAGGTTTCTGCACTTGCTCGCCGATCACCATTAGTTTCAGCAATCTTTATGTTGATTATTAGTATTGGACTGATGATAGATTTGTTGTGGTAGAAAACTAACTATCTTACCGATTATACATACATTGTATCTATTACCCACCCTGTATCCCTCCCTAAAATAGGGAGGGGAAAGCGCACTAGAAAGTCTCCCCTACTTTAGGGGAGGTTGGAGGAGTAACCGTTTTGTTAAATCAACCACCTTATATCAAGTATTGTCGATGTATGATATTATAGTTATTATCTACGATAATAAAGACAACTCTTATGTAACTACTCAAAAATCAAAAACACCACATCTCACGATGTAGTGTTTTTTCTAAACCAAATTACTGTCATTCTACCATTTTTTTATTTTTCTGCGACTATCGTTGTTGTTCACTTGAGACGTCACACATTGTATAACAAATATCATAATTCCATTCTTGTAAGTGGTTTCTTGATGTAAGTTTTGGTTGTAGGTCGTCATTGTGGCAAATATCATGCACCTTGTGCACGTACCAGATAATTTTCTCGTCGAGGACTAGATGGTGGCAACATACCACGAAGAATTCTTTCTGCCATCACCGTTGCTTGCGCATAACTCACCAACTCGTCTGGATGAAATTTACCATCATATCATTGCATGATTCATGCTTTACATGCATTGAGTACATCATCTAGCAAATCAGGATTAACATCTTTTGTATCTGCAAACATACAAGACGTATTTGTTTGAGACGGTATCGTCTCTCACCGTAGTTGCATTGCCACCAAAAGCATTTTTGCAGCGTGTTCTCTTTTTACTTCTTTGTATCATCTATATCACACAAGTGTATCAAACGAGGTAAATCAGTTATCATACAACCAAGAGACAACATCTTGTTCTGAAACACGTGTTGTGTTATATTTAGTTTCGATACGGCGAGCAGCATCTACAAGATACTGCCATTTTGAATCAAGAACTGGTCACTTCTTTTCTTCAACAATGCTTTGAATTGCTGAGAATACACGACGAAGCTTGGCAGGATCAGATTTGTATTTGGTCTCAAGTTTTGCAAAAAGACGATCAATTGTTTGTTTTCGTGTCTCAGAAGCAGATCATCAATTTGTAGTTGTTTGTCAATCGTTGTCAGTATCATTTTTTATATCTCCGTTTGTATCGCCTTTTACATCTCCGTTTGTAGAATCATTATTCTTCGGATCTTTCGATGAAGAAAAACCACACGTATTATCATAATAACTTGGAGAAAAATCTCCCTTTGGACATACGTCCAATGCTGGTGCTCTTACTCATCCTCATTTTGTTTTTGGACGCTCTGCACCATCACTATCTGAAGGCGTAGATCATCACCCAGATGTTCATCATCCAGTTGTTGGAGCGATAGTATTGATTGTTGTACTACATGTTGCACTTGATTGCAGTCAAAGTACAGTCATTGTATATGTACTAATACTTTGTACAGGTGCTGATGTCACTGTCGACAACATAGAAAGGTCTGTAATATCTCAAACGTCTTGTGCACCTATAAGAGATGCTGCAAGAGGTTGCGTTCATGCAAAACTTCGTACAAGCGTATACGTACCATCTGGGTTTCTATAGTTATTGAGAACACACGACGGAGTTTGAAATGTCAGATCAACACGTGTATCAATTGTAGTCGAACATGTAGTCGCTCATCCTGTTCATTGAGCAGTCAAACTAAATGTCTCAAACTGATTTTGTCCCAATGTCACAACATGACTTCAACTAAATCACGTTCATAACACACTTCATCCATCAAAATTCCAAGAATTTGTATTTTGTGTTTCTCGAGCTAATTCGTATTGAAAAACTCATGGCAATTCTTTGGCAATAATCTCACATTGTGGCGTACTTGTATCAACCAAAGCATACAACTGTAATGTATCACTAACAAAAGATAATACCCCTGACTGAGGTTGTACGTCTGAAGTAAACACCGATCGAGTTATGCCATCTGTGGAAGTAATAACATCATATCACGCTGCAAGAGGTGGAACATTATTGATAGAGATCGTGACTGGGTCAGTGGTTTTCATTGACAACCCAAGAGTATCAGGTCATACTCTCATCAAATGGCTAATATACATACTATCCAATGGCATACCTGTATCTGTGAGTATTGCTTGTGGTCAAACAAAAGTATCTACATACAAAGACTCTGGCAAGATCACTCCTCCATGCCATGTATCATTTCATTCAAGAGACACAATTGTTGTTGCAATAGGACTTGAAATTGAACCGAATCACGTAGGGGATATATATGTCGTTGCTGCTGCAAGAGGTATATTGACAGGAAAAGATCATGCAACAGTAGTATCGTTATATGTTCTCAAAATCGTATGTGCTCAAGAAGAAAGAGTCACACCAGGAGATGGAACGATAACAGGCAAATCCAACACCCCAGAAAAAGGAGTGATAGCATGCTGATTATCCATTCACGTTCCTGCAAACCAACGTTTTTGTCATTGTGGTTGTCGGTCTTTTTTTCGCATAAACTCTGTATCAGATTGTATAACGTTTCTTTCGATATTTCGTATATTTTCTTCTTGCATTGTTGTGGCAGTATCTCACCATCACAAGAAAATATGGGCACCCATGCTCAGAGGTCTAAAGTTTACATCCGCAACCTGTCCATATAATATTACACTCAAAGATCCATTATTAAGAGATTTGTATTGAGGTCTCATATGATAGATACGAGGTGGTGTTGTATCTATTTCATCACTCAGAGCAAAACTTGCAAGTTCTGGTGGTGTATAATTATACAAAGCATCAAAAATATTTTTGTAGATAGCTCTGTAGTCTATTCATACTCACAACCGATCTTTTTTGTTCAAATCTAGATTAATGTCTCCATAGGTTTTATCAGCAAACGAACTTTCTATATTGTTATTGTTTGAGATGATAAAATATCATCATCATTTCCCATGGTCAGTTCAGTCCGTTCCATTTCTTTTGATAGTTCTACCAAATTCTGTATGTACGACAATAGTTACATTATGTCCTGCTGCATCTGCTGCATCAAAAAATCCTTTGATAGCTTCTGCATAACTAACCATTTTGTTGGTAAGAACATTTTCTTCTTGTTGTTTGGCATGCGTATCAAATCATCCTCATCCTATAGCATAATACGCCGATCACATATTATTATCCATAAGTTTTTGGATATATGCCAATTGTCATGCGAGATTGTATCATGGTCTCGATGGTCCAGGCAATCCTGCAACAGTATCCAAAGATTTGGCACCATCATACACAACTTCCACCGTGTCAGGATAGACAGTTCTGTTTGTCAAAACCGTTCTTATTGCTTGAACAATAAGTGTTTTTTCACCACTTGGTATGACAGACCAAGGTTGTGCTACAAATTGTATTTCAGATGAGTTTGGTCCAATATTTATATACTTTCCATGAGAAAATATATTTGGTCTTATTGTTGATATAACATACGTATTTTCTGGAATATCATTTTTGATCAAATGCCCAAACACTCACTCTGATCACAAAATTTGTTTGTTATAATATGATGTAGATTGTCTTTGTGCAGTATCGTGTCATCTCGAGTGATATGGATTTCATACACCGTTGATCAATGTAAGATTTCATTGTTGAAACAAATCATACAAAGGAGACAATGCAGTATTCATAAAAAATGATCAGACATCTATCATGTCAGCAAGTGGCACAGCAAGTATTGATCTTTTTTGGACATATGTACGATATTGATCACGAGGAATCAATCCATATATCCAATCATATCCACCAAATAACTCCAAAAACACAATCTTATTTGGTCAGTCAATGATTGAAGGCGTTGTTGTGACGGGCATTGTTGCATTATTATGTCAGGCAACAAGTATAAACTCAGGCTGCACCAACATCATCGCAATAGCTCATCTGACGTGCACATTCATATACGCAGAATCCAAAGGATCGTATGTAATAGTTCATCCAGATGTCAGATAATTTTCTATATCAGTTCTCACAGTTGGCGACAAAGTTCTGTTTATGTACAAAGCATTTTGAAGTGAATCAATAAGGTCGCTTGGTGTAGCGGGTATAGTTCACAATAGTCATTGAGCTCAAGTCAATTCATAACTTCAGGTCCACATGTGTCCAGCTCCATTATCACGGACTTCTTGATTATACGCAAAAAACGTACTATAACTCATCCATTGATTGAGAATATACTCATTCATCCAGATCTGATTATTATCAAATCCATCTCTTCAAAAAATACTTCCTGGATAATATGGAACCCAAGCAAATGTATTTAATAAGTACGGGTGATATGTATTAATATCTATTTTTGTATCATTTTGGTGCAATATTTTCATAGTTCAAATCACAAGTTCTGTTGGATTCTTGTAATGCAACGCTGACATTGATGCAGATTCATACATCCATGTTCTTGTCAACAACCAACGAACAGATGGCAAAAGTTCAAAATTTTGATCAACGATATATTGAGCAAATTCTTCAACACGAGCTTGATGTGGTGCTCATTGCACATCATCAATAACATAGTATTTGTATAATCTATACGCTAACAACAACGCAATTTCATATTCTCTTTTTGCAAAAATGTACTCAATTGTATTATCTATAACTCCGTTATTTCCTCCAATAGAGACATGAGCTTGTGACAAATTGAGTGTATTGGTCGTAGCATCTCGATATGGAAATTGAGAAGCAGTATATCAGGCAGCCAATCACCCAGACAACAATTGCAATCACGTAGACATATTACGTTGGTCAGGATTGAATGAGACTTGGTGAGTTACTGGATCATCTTCAAGTCAGGTCATTTTTTTGGCAAGAGTTCTTACGTCATCATCTGTATACAAAGGCTCATCCGCCAAAGGATCGTCAAATGGTTTAAACTCACCCATCAAAAACAACTGCAACAGCTCTCTTGCATAATTTTCATTTGGGTTATCTACGTTTTGTCTCAAAAGATCTATAAATCTTCATACCGCATAGTCTCATCTTCATCATACTCACACTCAAAGTGGATTATTATTATTGAAAGTATGTCTTTTTATCATTTCTTTGTAGTTTCATAGTGTATAACCATACAACAACTGTTGTTGTTCATACACATCAGAATAAGTAATATTAGAATCTTGGTTTACAGCAAAAACATCATATCGCAACAAGGCTAACTTTGCTTTTGATTCATATGGATCTGCATACAATTGTAATTGATACAATCTATTCATCCAATCTTGGGACGAAAGACTAAATCATGGTGTTGTAAGCAAATCTCAAAGGTGAGACTCGTATTGCGTTCTATCAGGTCATGTTTGGTCAGGAAAAAGAATATTTACAGCATCGGTTACATTTCATGCAGTTTCTAGTTGTTGCACCATGTCTGGTCTTGCAGCAAATGTTGCTTTATTTGCCAAGTGTGTTGCGACATCTTGATTTCGTATCGTTTGTTGTGGTGCAGCAGACACTCACCCACAATACAAACTAGACACAAGAAAACAAAAACATACACACAACCAAAAGCGACTTCACAAAAAGAGAAAAGACTTTGACATACCCAACAAGAATAATATAAAAGTGTATACAAAATAGTACAAAAAATACCTTGTATATAGAATACAAATTTGACAAAAAAAGTCAACATAACTCATAATACCAAACAAAAACATAGGAAGCATACACAGTATATACAAAAAACAATTGACATATTTTATTTCACCCCCCTTACAATGTTTTCTGGCATCGTAACATGAAAAGCAAAGATATTGGATATCTCGTGATGAACATTTGTTGTAGAAAACACATTTGACACACAAGAACTATCTGTATGATGCAGTATTGCTCATGATGGTGCATGTATGACCATCACTTCTTTTTCCAAAGAAACTTATAGTTTTTTTGCTATGCAAGAAAGTTTATCAAAAACAAACTTTTGACAAAAAAAAGCATGAGAGACATTTAATGTTGAACAATGCATTCGTTATGGAGATCGTGTTGATTGACATTTTGTTACAGGGCACATTGATACAACCTGAACAGTAAAAAGCACCCACATCGCAACTGATTGATCAATGGAACTCGTTATTTTGTATCCACAGGCATTCAATCCTTATATCATTTCCAAGTGAAGTATTGCTATCAACGGCGTCAGTCTCACTGTCGTACAAGACGATATCGATTCGTTTAGTGTTCGACTTATTCCCATCACACAAGAACTAACAAATCTATGAACACTCACCAAAAATCATACCGTAAACCTTGAGTATGATATGCTAGCAAAATACGCATACAAACACGCACAACGTACATAGCAGTCAGCAATTTTTTTGTATTTTTTGTAACAATAACCTCAATGCATTTTCCTCAAGTCGTCGGCATAGTCCAAAAATGAAAACAACTTGGAAGAACTATCTGATTTCCTACAGCAAATATACCATGGACCAAAAATAATATATCTGACGGTGTGTACGCATGTACCGTACTTCTCGGGACATTTGAACAAACACACGACACAATTATGTGACAAAGTTCAAACTCTTCGCAATACGAGCAACACATGCAAAGCATATCATCAGACTTACAACAAAAAATGTACTCTGGAGTATGAACATATCAAGCAGAGAAATGACTTTTTGAAGTACATATTTTTGATTGTGCATTAGATCTCTATGGACAGACAATAAGTATTTTCCCGTATCATTATATCAGAGCAAACCAAAAGTTTGACAATATAGAACAACTCACGCAACAAATACACCACGATAGCACAGTAGCAAAAAACACAACTACTACAGTTATGACATTTGGGACATTTGACAAAACACATCCTGGTCATGCACGGTATTTGCGACATGCTCGCATGATATGAACACAACTAATAACAGTAATAGCACGCGACACGACCGTTGCCAACATAAAGTCTCGCACGAGTCACTTTGATGAGCAAACAAGAATACAACATATACAAGCACTTGATATTCCTGATCATCAGGTTGTTTTATGACACCCAAAAAATCCTTTATATTGGCCACGTTTTTATACACCAGAGACGTATGTGCTCTGATATGATCAGCAACATTTCATATCCCTCCTCCAAAAAGAAATAGAAACAACACACCAAGGTCAGATTATTCGTCTATGATCGTTTCTTGATACAAAATATAAAAGCTCAAAAATGTAACTCACAAAATAAAGGTCTCTAAGCTGTACATATTGATTTTGCAAAATAGTATGTTACTATTTTGTCTAGTAACTCGTAGTATAGATATGCTAGCATGTTAGATATCACTTTTAGATCAAAAGACTTTCCATGGAAAAACAAAACTATGAAGAATGCATACAGTCATGCATCAACGGCGATGAAGAAGCCTGTCACACATTGTACACAGAACACGTCGACGACATTTACCGCTTTGTGATGAGTAAATTACAAGACAAAGTACGTAGTGAAGATATTTGTGCTGATGTTTTCTTCAAAGTATTTGAAAAACTAACAGATTACGATCCACAAAAATGATCATTTCGTACACGGCTCTATCGTATAGCCTACACAACTCTTATTGATCATACAAGAAAAAAATCTCCAATTCACTGTTATGATCGGCTTTTGGATACTGCATCACATCATGACCAATCACTTCGTGAACAGACAAACGCACGTGTCCAACGAAAAGAAGTACAAGGGTTTTTGGCAACATTATCATTGGATCAACGTGAAATATTCATGATGAGATTATGGGATGGATTACAATATGATGAAATCTCGTATATCACATGAAAATCAATGGATGCTTGTAAACAAGGATTTCATAGAACACTCAAAAAACTACAAGAACAATGCGGACACCTCACAGCGTTTGCAATACTTTGTTCTCTCATACAAACAAACATCTAGTCAGTTTTTATATTTTTTGGTTTTTAACCATGACAACAAATAATAACTCAACATCAAACAATACTGCTCAACATATTATCCAAGAGTTTTTGGACATGTATCCAGAATTCGCATCTCAAAAAGAAAAAATTAGTCCGATCATAGAAGAATTACTTCAAAGAAATCCTTCTGTTCAAATCGATGAAACATTCAAAAAAGATCTTCGATCTCAAATTGCATTGTCACTATCAACTCACAGTATTAAAACATCGTCACTGACCTCAATCCAACCAACATCATGGATTCGTTATGTCATACCCTATACTGCAGGGTTGTGTACAGCTGTTGTTGCAGGTGTTTTGCTCATGCAATTACCTATGGAATTTAACAAACATCCAGAGATTGCAGACCAACAAATCTCAGACACTCAAGAGCTAGATATTAGTATGGACGATGAAGGCTCACAAGCACTAACTGTTCGCACAACATCTCCAAATGCAACACAAATTAACACGCAAGAAGCAGCAGGATCAAACGGAGCAAAACAAAATGCTAATCCTTCTGTTATGTGAGCAACATCTTTTGACAAAAGAATGGCATGATGAATGTGAGGATGAATGATGATTGACGAAAACTATGTCTTTCAATGATATACATACACAATACAATGAGATCTTCCAACTTGGGAAGAACAACTCACAGCATATAAACTAACCTCTCCAAAAAAAAATCTATCTGACTCAGTTGGAAGTATGATCCAAGATATCACAAATGGAAACAAAAATATCGCACAAAATGCGACATTCACCTCTCTTACATGGGAAACCCCAAACAAATATGTTGTCACACTAGACACAGCGTCAAACCAAATATCAATGTATTATAATAACAACAATATAGTCACTGACTACTTTTCTGATCAAGAACCAAAACCAAGTACAGTTCGTCTTGATACTATTTTACCAACTATTCAAAAATTTTTGTCTAGTAATGGAATCAGTACAGAATGATACGGTAATGCAATCATTATAGATGAAAAATGAGTAATGCAAACAGCGTCGGCAAACTACACTGATTATGGATATGGAGTTAATGCAAACATTGTATTCCCAATAACTATAGACAACAAAAATGTCATCTATGAATATGGTTGAGCATATGGAATCTCTATCCAATATGACACGACAAACAACAGAGTATCTAGTATGTCAATGCCCATTACAACACAAACATCGTCTTTCACAACTGTAAGTCCTATAACACAACAAGACATTCAAGAGAGACTTGATACGATGTGAGTACAAAGTTTTGAAGAAGATACACAACTGCCAGAGGTTTCTGTACCAGTTACATTCCAAGGAATTGAGTATGGATACTACTATCATGATCAATTCAATACTTCATTGGATCGAGAACCTTGAATATATTTTGTACCATATATTGTATGAAGCGTACAAAAAGAGAACCTTTGATTTGAGACAGACCAAGGATTATATCTCCCAGAAACAATACGTATTCCATTGCATACAAAAGTAGAAAATACGATTATGCCATACCAAAGATAACGACAAGCTTATATTGATTTTATAGAGGCGATACATACCATGTGTGTATCGTTTTTATATTTTGAGATTATATATGAAAGATATTATCTTATTTGGGGTACAATGAGCATGAAAATGAACACAAGCACAAAAAATACTGACAACGTATCAAGAACAATATAGTTATTTTAGTACGTGAGACTTTTTTAGAGCAATTAGTGGGTGAGGTCCTAACGCAATCGGAGAGTATGTAAAACACAAAATACAAGCCTGAGAACTTATTGCTGACGAAGTCACAATCGCGGTCTTTGACGTCTATATCAAAACTATCCAAGATGCAAACAAAGCAATGTTATTGGACTGATACCCAAGAAGCAAAACGCAAATTGATAGTTTATTGTGATTTTTAAGAGAAAACAATAGAGATTTTATCTGAATATTTTTTGATTTATCAGAAAGTATTGCTATCCAAAGAATGCTCGAAAGATGACGCAGTGACGACACACAAGATAGCATCAAAAAAAGATTAGACTTGTATAGACAAGAAACACAACCTATCATTGATTACTTTGCAGATCATGCACCGTTGGTGCATATCGACGCATCTGCTGACATTGATACGATTTTTGAGAAAGTACAACAAGCACTTGCGTAAATATAGCAATCAATAGTACAAATAGTAGCATCTATCTAAACATATACGCTCGTACAAAAAATAAGACAATCCACACAACACACACAGCATATATTTTCCACAAAAAAGATCATTTCGCACGTTTGTGCGCAAAAATTTCCATACCAAACAATGCGCCCAATCGTCATCACAACAATGACCGTGTCAGCAATGTTTTTTCGGAAATTCTTCGTCGACCAGCTTTTGCTTTTCGTTTGTCTACACCAAACATTGCAAAGCAAAGCAGGTTTATACCAATCATATATCGCAACAAAATCTGCATCTGCAAAAAAATATAACTAAATTTTTTATTGTATTATATATCTAGTATGACTATTCCAAACTGTTTTTATAGAGTAAGTATCAAAGCACTTATTCTCAATGACAAAAAAGAATTTTTGTTGACTCAAGAAGACAATGGAAAACGAGAACTACCAGGATGATGACTAGATTTTGGTGAAAATCCTCAAAAGTGACTCACAAGAGAAATACAAGAAGAAATGTGACTGACCGTAACGCACGTCGCAACTCAACCATCATATTTTGTCACAGCACAGTTCCAAATATCAATAGGACACAGTGGAGACACAATAGCAAACTGAGAATCAAACTGGCTGGCAAATATTATATATCATACTACAGTAGAAAACTACAATTTTACACCAAGTAGTGAGTGTCAAGCAATCAAATTTTGTACAATAGGGACAGCAAAAGATCTAGATCTTTTTAGCAACGTTAGGGCATTTATACAACAATATAATCCAAATAGTCATTAATTTTTGGGGATATATTACAGAAGAATACAATCTTTTTATCTTCATTGAAAATTTCTATGCTAGACATACATTTTGCAAGCATAAAAGACATAGAATACATACAAAAAGTAGATGCAACAAATAAAACCAGACTCGAAAAAAAGATCAATCTGAAAGAAATTCTCATTATGACAGACAAGGAAGAGTATATTTGATATCTCAAATTTTCGTATTTTTGGGATAAAATTCCATTTATGGATCTGGTGGTGATAGAAGAAAACCATAGATCAAAATGATATTGATCACAGATGATAGGATATCGAGAAGACCGCATGCAAAAGGAATGATACAAATACGTGATGACCTCGACAGAAGCTTGACGAACTGCACAACACTTTTATAGAAAGTTGTGATACAAAGATATATGAAGTTTACTCTTTTCAAGATTTGTCGCAGGAGAGCCAGATCAAGAATTATTTTTGATGAAAACATTTGAGTAATAGAGATTATCGAGCACAGACTGGAACCAACATTTCATCTAAACTTATTCACCCATGATCTCAGTATTTATAAGATTTTGTTCACAAGGAATCATTTTCTCGGACATAATCATCACGAGCAATCATAACAAAATCTCATATTCTATTAGTAAACTCTTTATGTAGACTATTCGTATTTCAAAAAACTCATTTTTTGAGCAAATACGAACTCTCATATAATTCAAAATACTTAGATAAATACATATCGTAGTATTTTTGTAATTTCTGTTTATTTTCTGCAAGACAATAAAGGTAAACAAATCTTCTCTCTCAGCAAGGGGGTACATATAACAAATCCAAAAGCTTCGAATGAGAGGACGCTAATATCTTTTTATTTTCAGGTGTATCTATAAATCAATGATCTGAACTACACACATAGTTTATTTTTGTTGATCAAATACTAGTTGGCAGATTAGCAAAAGCATTATTAATCATTTGATAATGATCTTGCGCTTGAGAACTACTAGGTCAATATTTATGACAAATCTCATCAAATCATGGCCGATACGCATAGATAAGAGATTTTGTAGAATCATTTAACAAACACGAAACTATAGAACTAATATATCATTCAAAATCATCATACCATAGGGTTTTTTTTTCATCCATAACATTTGTATTTAACAAAGATCATTGAAATGAAGATTTTGTTATAAATACTGTACCTTCATGTGTAGAAAAAACAGATGATTGTGAAAATAAAAAACTATTATGTCAGTGTTCTTTTTTGAGGTCATATTGTCATACTGCAGTCCATGTGGGTAATGGATTTATTATACAACCAAGTTCTCTCATATACATATACCATCATGTACTTCAATGTTCAGCTGGCGGAACAGTAAACAAATATGAAGGAATAGCAGCAGATGTTGAAGAAGGAAAAACAGAGGTAACAACGTGCCTTTTATTCTCAGATAAAAATCATTTATTTTTGTCTATAAAGTTTGCACCTAATCAATCAATTAATAAAAACACAACCGTTTCACTGTCAAAAGAAAGACATTCCAAAGGTTTGTAGAAGGACGTAATTCATAAATGAGACGCAAGACTAGCAGAAATATTCAAAATAGAGTTAGTATAATCTGGAAACATAATCAAAATTAATAGTAAAAAACAAGTTGACATTAAGCACTAAAACACTATCTTTTATAAAAGTTGCACAAAGATTACATAACTTTTATCATATATATCGTTCTCAGATGAGAACAATTTTTTTATAATGTAAAGATATAAATGACTAATTCAACTGCAGTTCTAGAGCAAAGATGATTATCAAAGAGTATAAATAACAAAGCACTGAGAGAAAAAATACAAGTATTACTTGATCTTTATTCTAATATGAAAGCTCCAATCAATTTTGGAAACAATAAAAGTATAGAAGAAAAACATATAATTGATCTAAGTGAGATGACGCTTGATGTTCTATGACTACCATCATTAGCTGAAACTTTAATTGCAACAAAAAACCATAAGAAAACAGCAGAAATTATTTCTCATATACTATGAGAGAATCCTCATGGTCTTTCATGATCATTAGTCTATTGACCAAATTTTTCAATAAAACACAGCTCTGATCTTGATTTTCGAATTCAAATCAAATGACGGGAAGATATAAGTAGCATTATTGACAATGTTTCACGTACGTTGCAACTACATACTTGTTCAGACATACAGGAGTTTTTCAATGCGATCCAAAAACATCCTGAGACAAAATTCGCTAGATTTAGATTAAGAAATAAGGAACAACATCAAGCAAATGAATGACATACTGTTGAACTGGTGTTTGCAATACCAGAAACGTTTATACATATGCAGACAGCGTGCAAAGATTTTGTAGATTGAAATATAGACATAGTACCAGACACTACCATATTGGTAGAAAGACAGTGCATAAAATCTAAAAAAGGTCAAACTTACCCTATTTATGATACATTATGAAAGGAAATATTTTCTTTTGGGTATGATGAGAAATTTTTTGATTGCAATGATACCTACACAACAATCAAACAACCTATGATTTCTCGTACAGAGTTGTGACTTACTACAGATAGTCACGTATGTTTTCAACTAATGTTCTCACATTTTACTGGAGATGCACAAAGCGAAATGAAAAAAGCAATAGAATCATATAAAATAGCATATTCTTCTGGACTACCAGAAAACCCAGATGATTTTGTTTTTTTGCCAACTAGGCAAGAGAGACTGCCAAAAAAATATGTTCAAAAAACAAAAAATGAGCTTTATGCCATAAAAAACAAAAGAAAATAAATTTCTTGCAGTTTTTTCTTAGCTATTATCCATCAATAATTTTCTTATATTTTTGTATGTAGCTATCTATATTTTGGATTTCATCATCAATTGCCTGTTTGTTTCGATGTTGCTTGCCACACGTATCACATTGAAACAATAGCCTACTACCTTCTGTTTTGTACTGATATGCAATAGGATACATACGACCTGAACAGGTACTCGCTCTATCTCAAGGCACATCACCATCAACATGTAACGATACAAAACAGTGAGGGCAGTGGTTTCTACAGGTTTTTTGAGCTGGTTCAATATCTTTTTGACATCAGACGCATATGAAATGTTCATTCTTTTTTTTCATAGAGTATTGCAATTATATAAAATCATTCTTGTGTGTATTAGTACACATATTGTCTTGTTACGTGATCTATAATGAGGTTTTTACTTGCAAAAACAAACAAAAAACATACTATGCTGACAATGACCCTCGTCAGATTTATTTTTTTTATTGAGGAGTATGAAATTAGATGGAAAGCAGATTCAACTAGCAATAACTCAGCTTGTCGAAGATTACAAATTCGATGCGTTCCAAATTATTGATATCGTAAAAATGGGAATTAAATCATGATTCAAAAAAGACAATACTGAATTTAAAAGATCAAACATTGTTGTAGATATTGATGAAGAAGGAAAAATTAACATATATAAAGTCTTGGAAGTTGTCGAAGAAGTTGAAGATGAACACACACAAATTCTTTTGGAAGATGCAAAAAATGAAACTGACGATGTGAACGCGGGAGAAGAATTGTACATAGATATTACACCAGAATGATTGGAATTTAGTAGAATCGCTGTACAAGCTGCTGCTCAAACCATCAAACAACATCTAAAAGGAATAGAAAAAGAACGTTTTTTCGAAAAATTTCAAGACAAACAATGAGAATTGCTCAAATGAAAAGTTATTAGATCAAGTGCAACCTCAGTAGTTCTTGATATTGATTGAGTACCTGTTGTACTTCCTCCACAAGGACAAATTCCTCACAGAATGTACGAAATTGGAGAAGATGTTTTTGTGTACCTCAAACAAATTGCAAAAGGACAAGGATGAGTTGTTCTTGATATTACGCAATCATCAGAAGAATATATCTGAGCAATCATCAAAAAAATCGTTCCAGAACTAGAAGATGGATACATAACTATCAAAAAAATCGTGAGAATGCCAGGTAAAAAAACAAAAGTTGTTGTACAAAGCAACGATGAAAATATTGATCCAATCTGAGTACTTGTTGGACAAGGATGAGACAGAATAAACATTGTTCTTTCACTCTTAGAATGAGAAAAAATAGATTATATTGAACACAGTGACAATATTGAAGATCTCTTGAGAGATTGTCTAAAACCAGCTGAGGTTAGACACATTTCTATCGAATGAAATACAGCAAAAATCGAAGTTCCAGAACACCATAAAGCATTAGCTATTGGTAAATGAGCATCAAACATCAAGCTTGCAAGTTTGATTGTCTGACTAAGAATTGAAATTATATAATCAACTACTATGCGTATACTCGTATGACTTTCAGGATGAGTAGATAGTGCTGTCACAGCATATCTTTTGCAACAAGCATGACATGACGTTGTTGCATGATTTATGGTAAATTATACCGACACAGATAATCCATTTTGTACAACACGTCAAGACAAAGAATCTGCACAATCTGTTGCAGATTTTTTGTGATTACCCTTAGAAATTTTTGATTTTCGTACAGAATACAAAGAACGTATAATTGACTATATTATTGCTTGATACAAACAATGAATCACCCCAAATCCAGATGTTTTTTGCAACAACCTTATCAAATTCGACCTCTTTATGGAAGAAGCCTTGGCTATGGGATGTGATGCAATAGCAACATGACATTATGCAAACATCGTTCACTCTCAAAACTCAGACAACACAAAAATCTACTCGCTTTTGCGTGCAAAAGACGACACAAAAGACCAATCATATTTTCTTTCAAGATTAAGCCAATATCAGCTAGCTCATGCACTTTTGCCACTAGGAAATATAACAAAAGATGAAGTCAGACTGCTTGCACATCAGATTTGACTACCCAATGCAGACCGCAAAGACAGTCAGGGTTTATGTTTTATTGGTAATGTATCTATCAAAGATTTTTTGCAACAATATCTTCCCAAAAGCACATGAAATATCATAGATACTTCATGAAAAATCGTCTGACAACATCAAGGAGCATATGCTTTCACACTTTGACAAAAACGCTGACTCAACATAAACATACCAGCCTATGTGATTGATATACATGTCTCACATAACACAGTCACAGTAGCAACAGAAAAAGATCATCCACGTCTGTACTCAACACACCACATCTGTACACACCGACATAGTATAGATCCAGATTATGACTTCGATCAATCCAAAAGTTATACAGTCAAACTTAGATACAGACAAGAACCCCAAGCTTGTATAGTTGCTAAGGAATGAAAAAATATTATCATTCAAACAGAACAAAAGCAATACGGAATACCATCTGGGCAAATTGCTGTTGTATATGATGGAGATGTAGTTATTGGATGTGGAGTTATAACTGAGAGAAAATAAGACTTTCTGTGGGAATATACTACAACTTACTGTCCATATTTCGTTCTAAATTCTTCACGAGCTTGACCAATTTCTTTGTCTGAAACATACGTATCTGGATAATGATTATCTAATAGAGAAAACAATGATTTTTTAATCTTATAACCAACAAAAGATATTCCTTCTTCTATTTCATTTTGAATAAAATCGACTGACTTTTTGAGCGTCTGTACTCATTTATCAAGAAGTTGTCCTCATTCTTGAAAGAATCATTTAGATAATGACGTAGAATTATTACTCATGTACTACAATTTTATTGTATAAATATAAATTTCTTATCTTTTTCTAACAGTAAATCAAGATACAATCAAATAAACTTCGTACTCATAATCCTATGATATCTAGTTTTCCTTGCTTTTCTTCTAGCCAGTATTATCATATCATTATGATTCGCCAATCCTCTTTCAAAAAAATATTACTACAACTCTCTGTAGAACAACTAGTTGCACTTATTCTCAAAGTGATGACGATTTCTACTCCAGTCAAAACATTCTTGTCTCTCTTGCACCCAGACGTATCGTCTGATGATATTTTGGAACAATACAAAGCTCAAATAGAGTCGAATTTTTATAGATGAGGAAAAATGCGTCGTACGGTGAGACGCAAGCAGATCAATGAAATCATCAAAGAATACTCTTTCGTCAGCGACAACGATGCACATCGCATGCTCTCTCTCAAACAATCATACGCTACCCTCCTTCACGAATTTATTGAAAATGAACGAAGAGCACAAAAATACGGACCAACATTGGTCAAACTGACACACTCTATTTTGGAAGAAGCAAAAGCTATCAACGAATTAGATCAATATATCCTAGCTACACAAAACGCAACAAACTGATACACAAAATATTTAGTCTGACAGCTGGTGTAAGTACGGATTGAGAAATCTTTCTAGTATCTATCACACGGACCACATACAGACGATGTATCGTCTTTATTGTCACCACCTTTGGGTTTTGTATATACACTTCAATCAGAAAAATATATAGCTAATATTTCTTCCGGGGTAATGTCTATTTCAAACGCATTACGCTTATTGGTAGTCTCAAAGTGAGCATAGTTTTTTCCCTTATATTTGAAAACATTATATTCATCAACTACTTTAACAAATACAGAAAGATGACTTTCAGACCTCACAACTCATACGTCATGTCATAACTCTCTCAATATTCAATACGCTAAAAGAGCTGTTTTATCACAATCTCAAGACTTTGAAAAAACAGTAAAAGATGGTGGCAGATGATAATGTCATATTGATCTTCAATGGTTAGGATTTTGAAATTTAATTCTATTGTACTTATTTGTTGGTTCCATAATATCCATATATTTCTCATTAGCAACGTTATCTCCAATATACTTAATAGATTGAACCAAAAGTTTAACTTTTTGAAGTTGCTCTGTTCAAGACATACTTTTAAGGCCTAATTGATCTATTACACTATGTATTCAGTAAGGGAACGTGTCCAAAAAACTATGTATTTTTGCTGGAGTATCAAAATTCAGTGGCAAGTCATATTTTCTAAGCTTTTCTACTTCATCTAATAAAGGATCATATCTAAGAAGGAGTTTTTCTCACCCAATAATAACTTCAATTGCTCTGTATTTTTGTGCATCTTTTAGAAACACATCTTGATAATGCTCATAAACTGCCTGTAAATACTTATTTTTATAATCATCAGCAAAAGTTGTAAATGTACCAGACTTGTGCATACTATCAAGCTTATACATTCATTCAACATAATTTTCTGCGTTTTTAACATCAGGCATTTGTGACACAATAGCTCTCATTTTACTTGTATCTCATTCTTTTAACAAAGTACAAAGTGTGTCTTTATAGTGACAATTTTTTTTATTTAGAGAAAGCAGAACATCTTTTGTGTTCATTTCACTACATCAAAACAATCCAGTAGACACAACGATAGCTCAAAGATAACTTTTAAGTCTCATATGGGAAATCTGTGGTAAGATATAAAATTAGTTTTTTCTTGTATAAATTCTATTACGAAAAATATCGTATTCTTCTATTCTGTTGATTTGATAGTTAATTTCATTGTCTCAGTTAAATTTTTACTCATTAACATACTATTTAAGGTATATCTATCTTCTAATGTTATTTGTTTCATACTATTTAATATTATTGACAAAATGCCACTACTATGCTTTTCTTCCTTTCTAGTGGACATCTCATATTTCATTTTCTAGCATATAACATCATCTATATATCTTTTATAGAACTTATGTCAATAGTAAAAACAACTTAAAACCCAGCCTGCAATGCAAGCATTTTCGCATACGCTCACCCCAATGCTACAAGTTCATCATGGGTTCAACGCTCAAGAATAATCGAACCTCCATCTACGTCAGATGGATTTTTTCAAAATAATAATATCTCGTCGGCTTGTTTGACTGTTTGCAATCTATGTGCAACGATGATTACCGTACGCCCCGCAAACAATGTGTGCATTGCTTCGGTAATTGCTTCTTCAGAAAAACTATCCAAAGCGGAAGTTGGCTCATCCAACAAAATTATCTGAGGATTTTTGAGAAAAATTTTGGCGATAGCCAAACGCTGACGCTGTCATCATGACAAACGCACTCCTCTTTCACCAATTTGTGTCTCAAGTCAATCCGCAAAATCATAGACAAATTCACATTTTGCCAGTTGTATAGCTTCAGCAATAGTTTGAACATCAATATCATCTTGCAGGCCATACACAAGGTTTTCACGAATAGATCAATCAAAAATAGATGGCTCTTGCGTCAAATATCAAATATGCCCAAAATACGAGCGAAGCGAAACGTCTTGCATCGCCTGACCATCTATACGAACCTCTCATCAGTCAACTTGCATATATCCTGCAATCAGTTTGATCAATGTGGTTTTTCAAGATCAAGACATTCACACCAAAGCAGTTTTCTTTCATCACTGAATTGTAAGTGAAAAATTCTGAAATACCTGACCGGATTGGGAGTTTTGTGAATGTTGGTCAACGTGGTTCTTCGTAGTAGTATCTAGAGACGTTTCTTGTTGATAGCCAAATGTTATAGCATCAAACTCAATATTTCACTGTCCAAACACAAATTCTTTTCCTGTATCATATCATGTCATCACATCACTTGTGTCGAAAAAATTCCAAAGCTTTTGTACATGAACAAAACTATCAGTCATGACTTTGAATGTATTTGTTGATGTTAACATAAGTGGAATTAAATATCCTGTCATAGACACAAGTGAAGTAAACACTCACAAATCAAATGTTCACTGATTCAAAGAATAGTAAGTGTGTATCAGAATAACTCATGTAAATCATTGTACAACAAGTAGTGGAATATTAAACATCAAAAACAAAAATTCATTTACATCAACGTTATATTTTCATATGTTATCATACGTTGACTCTATCTGTGTTATCTCATGGGCTTGCTTGTTAGACAAAAGAACCTCCCACTTGGACATAATCAAACGAATAAACGATCTAGAAAAATGAACTTCTTCTTCTTTTCTAAGCTTTCTAGCAACAATTGCCTTGTTATTGAGAAAACTCATAATTATCGCACCTCAAAGCACAAACAATATAAACCCTATACCATAAAAAGGTCCAAGCAAAAAAACAAGATACAAAGAAAAAGTACCCTTTATAAGAAGCTCAACTCCCTGATATTGAAATTGTAAAAGCGTTTCACTTCGATGATGATTTCATGTTTCCAAAACATGAGCACTTCTTCAGGTTCACATTTTCTCGACTGCTATGGGGTCAAGTGAAAAGAACTTTTTGAGTGAATATGACCACAACTCTTTGACAACCGCAGGTTTTGATTTTGCTCGTCCTCGATGCCTTGTTCGGTATTTTCGAATATAGAACGCAACAAACAAAATAATATACAAAATAACAGTCTGCTTGAGTCCTGCAATATTATTGGCTTGGATATCATCTCATATAGTTTTGAATATCCGTACGGTATAAATATCAAACAAAAAAAATGATGCTGATGACAAAAGTCATTTTATATAGACAGTTTTGATATTTGCAATCGGAGCAAATAATCTACGACATAATGATCACAACGTCATTGTGTAATAGAAAAATAAAAATTATTCTCACATAAGTTCGACTATATTGAATATTTTTTGTTTTGAAGATTTTTTGAGTACATCACTTGCTGACAAAGACAAGGCTTTTATATACGCTTGTTTTGCATTTTCTAGTTGTTGATTACGCAAATACCAGTCTCATAAGGCATGGAAAATATATGATTTGGGGAAATCTTGTGCGAGACTAAAAAGCAAACGTCACGCTTGATCTAGTTTGTTTTCTGCCAACAGTACACCAGCCTGACCATAACGACAAATATAATGATCTTGTGTAGCAAGGCTTTCAAGACAAGCGTTAATATACTCTTGTGTCAGATATGTATTTGTTTTATAAATAGTAAATGGTTGTTGTTCTACAAATGGAGCAAACAAAACAGTCTCAAAAAAAACGTAGTAATCGCTTACAGTCAACGCGTTTTGGTATGCGAGGAGATTTTTGAATGTATTAAACGTATTGGTCGTATCATCAAGTTGTTTGTAGTTGAGAATCAAGTATCTAAGTGTATCTTCTGGATAATAAAGTTGGGTGTTTTTTTTGAGAGCAATAATTGATTCTTGATGTTTTTTTTGTCGGTACAAAGAGACTCCAAGCATAAACGCGTATCTTGGTATATTTTCAGGATCTTTTCATTGCAAAATACGAAAATACTCACTAGAGACTTCCCAATCATGCATAATAAAGTGTGTGTACCCCAAAATCTGATACGGAAGAATATAATTTTCATCTCGTGTCAGTACATGTACTGCAAGCTGTTGCGCAATTTTGAAATATCAATGTTCCAAAAGTTTGAGAGAAATAAGTCATTGAAGATAATACGCCGGTACATCTGACTGCTGTTGTCGTGATGCACGAACACTTGCAATTGCATCCCTAACTTCACGACCCTCATCAGAACGAATTTGGTTAAAATACGTTTGCATTGTGTCAGTATTTCAATCAAGTACCGATAAGATTCATTGATATAACAACCAAGTATCATTAGACAAAAGTCCTTTTTTGTTCATTGCTTCCAAACTAGTAAGAACATATTGTTTTTGAGAGTTGTTGTATTGGATCAAAGGACTATTGAGTAACACATGAGCAACAATATCCGCGGACAGATACGTACTGTAATCAGCTCACAACAAACGAAGGGCTTCATACGCTTGTTCAAAGTCAAATTCATGTGCATACGCAACAACCAGACTCGCAAGCACTTGTTTGTCTTTGGTCTTTTGGTACATAGCTTTAAGATTTTGGATATCGTATGTTGCAAGTTGACTAGAATCTTGCAATAAACTACGAACTGTGTCTAAACTAATTTGCGCTTGATCCAATTGAGAGTCATAAATATCTTGTAACAATGAGATACGAGTTTGTTCATCAGTTTGTGATTGAGATGTACTAGTGTTTTGCGGTGATGGTTCTCAAGCAGTAGACAGATTAGTTTGATCAAACCTAGTGGTGCTCGTCGTTGGTTGTATGTGCGTGTCTTTTAGTGACGTATCTAGTACAACATTATTTTGTAAAGAAGCTGGAAATAGAAAAGAAAGCGTTGGGTCAAACTTTGCTGCAAATAGAAAAAATATCCATATTAGTATACCCAATAGTCACAACGTATATCATCATATTGTACGAGAAGAAGGAGTTTTCATGTCCAAAAAGAATATGGTTACTACACGCTTTTGCAATAGTAGACGCCCCGTGAACAACAATACAACCGAACAAATTCGGTAAGATTACAGTTGACATAAACAAACGTATACATATAAAATTGTATATGTTTTTTTATTAAAACAAGATATATGACGACTATTATAATACACTCATCACTTATCCCACTCTCCGAATATTACAAAAAACAACTACGACAGCAAACGTTTGCTAGTATTCAAAACACATATCACACATCAGGACGGCTATATAAAGTCTGGTATTACTTTTTTGAACATGAAATAAAACAACACACATACAAAGATTTTCTCAAAAAACATACAAACCAAGAAGAATTTATAAACGACACCGAAGCACAATCATATGCAAATCGTGCAAACCTTTTGTATCACTATGACTTTGGATCACCACTTTCTCAAAAAAAACTTCCACATATCGTTGTGGACAGTATAGATACAACTATCAACGAATACATCATGCAAACATGACTATTTGAAGATATGGATGATGAAAATGCAACAAAAGTCTGTATCAAAAAACTCCATGATATATTTACACAAAACCCAGACATACAAGCATTTTTTGAAAAAGAATTCTCTGACTCACTTGACAAATGATTTGCATATCACGACTCAGTATGAACAGACCTATACCTACAACTTCCACGTTATAGAGCAAACAGACAACTGATCAAAAAACTCCAAACGAGTCAAACAGATCAAGACATGCAACAAAATATTTTGCAGTATATACAAACGTATAAAGAAATACCACTATGCATCAGAATACTCAAAACACCAGTAAAAAATATAACGACTAGTACTATACAAAGTCAAGATACACAAAAAATCCGAGACATACTCGCTACAAATGCATATACCGTACATATAACCGCAATAGACACTCCTCCATTAGCTACAGATACATACAAAAATAATATCTATACACAGCCCCTAGCAGTAAAAGCTTGATTATGGTTTAAACAACAACCTCGACGAACAACAGTATTGATAAGTCTAGCGTTAATAGGAGCTACAGCTCTCATCGGGTCAGGAAGTATTTTTTTGTTACCAGTGTATGTATTTTTTAAGCAATATATCAAAAGCGTGGCAGATATAGCAGAACACTCGCAGGCACTTCTCCATTGATCTCTTACAGATTTTTTGATGCATAAAGAACAATATACAGCTCTGACAAGAACATGATGATTTGCTCGCACAACGATACATAAATGGTACAAAAACATACCACAGATATTGTGGGATACCACATATCACGACTGACTTTTGCAGAGCAACACCCAACAAGAAGCACGTTCGATGTTCGCATATGTGTATGAAGCACAACAAGCTTGATTACCAGTCTTGATCCCAAAATTATTTGGCGATACTGATACATACGCAAAACAAACCAATAATGAGTCAAAATTATTAGACTTTTTACAAAAAATAATAACACTATTTGCAGTTGAAGGAAAAGAAATCCCACAAAAAGTACACAACAAAGATGAACAACAAACATACTGATCAAAAATACAAGAAAGTATCAAACAAGCTATCCAAAACACAAGACAAGCCTCACAAAGATATGCGAGTATAGATGCGTGAATGTCGGCGATTATAACTCTCGCAACAGGATTGTTTTCATCTATGTATTTGCAACCACTAACAGCACAAGCAAGTGCGTATGCAAGCCATACAACAACCCAACTTTTTATAGATCCAGAAGAAAATATACGAGCAGAATTGCGCGATATGCAAACAGCATCACACCATGACATTATACAAAAAATCAATCTGACTGACTGATATCACGTACAGTGAAATTCGGTGATGCGTGACGCATTTACACAACGAGATCCTTATATTCAAAACTCAATTGCTGGACTTTTATGAAATGATATTGAGACACTACAGCAGGCATTGTTTGCATGAGACGTTGATAAAACGCTACGAGAAACACTCGTTAGACTCTATGGATACGAACAATGAAATGCATACTCGCACAAGATATTGAGCGTACTTCGACAAGCACAAGACGAGCAAGGCGTGTCAGAGTTGTTTTTACTAGCACAAAAAAATGATCTCTTTACTCAAGGTGCAGAAGATCAATGGGAACGCATCAAAAACATTTTGACGACCGCATACGGATACAAAGGGTATGAATCACACCAACAATGGATCGACAAAGAGCGAGTATTGGATGCATTTGCTACCATATATGAGAATTCTATGACTGTTGAAACAATAGCAGACACGTATAATTCAGAACAAATAGACGTTTTGGTACAAGCTGCTTTTGGTGGTATCAAACAAGAAAACATTACAGAATTATTTTTGGATAGCTACAAAGAGCAAATTGTCTGAAAAATCACCACATCTTCTGTAACAACTGGAACTATAGCAACCACATGAACTATATGAACCACAGGAACACTAACACCACACACACCAATACAAGAGATTGTACCGAGTACTAGTAACGTTTGATGGTTACAAAGCACACCAGTCATTGTTGGAAAAAATGAATTTTGACCACAAACGAAAAAACAATCTTAGTCACGAGATTTGTTATGAAAATGTAATACGATTTGTAATATGATCTTGAGAGGTATCTTTTTCAATATATTCTTCTATGTCTTGATCCGCATCTGCAGCATCAACAAGTTCAGATTCTTCTCATGGTGCATATTTTACAAATGGCTCTTCCAATCCAATAGCATGGACAAGTGGATCCAAAATATCTATAGTTTCGTGCCTCGTATCCAAAGGAAATACTTCATCAAACGCATCATCCTCTGTTTCATCAAAAACCGATGCAAAGGTAACTGTATAACTTTCTATAAAAATATCTCTTTGATATGGTTTCATAGAAACATCAGAAATATCATTACTTGTTGCAACAATGTTTTCAAAAGTGACCAAAATTGTCGCTTCATCAGTAGCTTGCAAAAAAATATCACAAGAGACTCATGCATCAGTAAGCTGTGGTAACAAATCTGTCTGAAGGTTTTTTATAGTCATTGTATCATCTTTTCATACATTTTTCAAAAGGTCGCTTACTTTGATGGTTGTTTTTTGCATATGAAGGTGAGAAAAAGACAAATATAAAATACTAATTGCAAATCGAAGCTATTTGTATAGACAAAAGACATGAACTACACATATAACCGAGATCTTCATCTACCTACCGATCAACACATTTGTATTTGAGTATCATGATGAGCAGATAGTATACGACTTTTATATACGATTGTTTGTTTTTTTCAACAAAAAAATCGAAAGACGGATCATATTCATGTCCTACACTGTCATCACAATATCAGAAAAGCGTCAGATCAAGAACAACAACTCGTGAAACAAGCATGTGAACTATACAAAACGAATTATCTATGTATCAAAAAAGAACGAAAAGAAAAAGAAAAGAAAACCGAACGTGATCTAAGAAAACGAAGACACGAGGCATTTGTTTCCTACATGCAACAAAAAAATATATCTGACCTTTTTTTGGGTCATAATTTAGACGATCGCATTGAAACAACATTTCTCAACATATCTCGTTGATGCGGGTTAGATGGATTTTTGAATATGCAAAGTATAACACCCCATTTTATGACACAAGACATAACAATTCATAGACCGCTCCTCCATATTCCCAAAAAAGACATCACTTCACTTTGTCTCCACAATAATATACCGTTTGCAGTTGATGAAAGCAACGATGATACTTCTTTTTCACAAAGAAACATGCTGAGAAAAGAGATTATTCCACGTTTAGCAACATTACACAACGACAATACCACACAGTTTTATACAAGTATACAACATATCTACAAAAACATTGAAGAACAAGTTTGACCCAAAAAACTTTGACCCGAAAAAATAGAATCAAAACAACATACAAAAAAAGACAACAATATACAGCCACTGCAACTTTTACCTGATTGGGAAGCAACATGGTGATATATTCGAGATATTAATCAATCAGACATAACACCTACTCTCTTTGTAACTTTAATAAAACACCTTTCGGTGTATAAAAATGTACAATCCTCTACTATTGAGACAATAGCGCAATTCTTATCTAAAAACACTTCCTGATATAAATATTGGAATGGAGTATATTTTTTTGTAGCTCACCAAAAAATCTATGTGATTTGTGCAAAAAAGGATTTTCGAACGAGAGAAACCAACATAACTCATCCGACACAGACAACTCAAACAACAATATATACTTCCAAAAAAGTCAGATATACCTCTTTGGAAGAAGAAAAAACAGAAAACACAGTGAGATATATTCAAAAAACCGACACGATAAACGGAAAAAATGCATACGAGCGATGCAGTAATCAAAAGATTCCATTATTTTTGAGACCATGGTGCCTAATAGATATAACAACAAGTACAATTTGTATTCCAAATATAACTAAAAAAGAAACTTAGAGAAAGTATAATAAAAAAAACATCTATCATAGAAAATATGACAGATGTTTTTTTTAGATTAAATATATGGAGACTAAGAAGATATTCACAATTTTTTATCTTCAAGAAGTCAAAAGACTATGCTGGCATACAAAGCCAAAAATACAATACTCACTCGAATATGAATATAACTAAGCAAGACAAAGGCTATAGCTCATAATGCAGTTAGTAATGTATGATTCATAAATAATCAAAGTTTTTGTTTATACATAATCGTGTAGATAAGATATAAATTTATGTTGTTTTGATAGCATGAACAATACTAACAAGAATAACAGAACCTATAACCCCAATAAGAATACTATAAAGATTAAATCAAGTTATTCATCCAAATCAAAAGAATTGTGCAATTCATCATCCAATAAAACTTCAAACAATTCCGATAAGTATATTACGCAATACTCATCATTTTTTGGAAACAAAGAATCAAGATAGCCGTCAGACGATTGCTCCAAAAAAAATCAATGCTATTATTCACATAATTCTAATAAGAGATAGTAAAAAACTGTGTTTGTGTATATAGAGAAATATTATTTTGCCATCTGTTCTACCTTGTGTCATGCTTTTTCTATACGTTTTTGAGCAGCTTTAATTCTATGTTCCATAATGTCTTCATAATCATCACTGTCAAATTTTTCATTGAGATATGCCATCATATCGTGATATTCTGCTTGAATTCCCTTCCATTTAGATTGAAGCCAAGATTGTGCCTTTTCTGCACCTTCTTCAGCTTCGTAAGCTTTTTTATCATATCGTTCTTCTAGTTCGTAGAGGTTTTTATCAAGTTTTGCGAACTTTTCATTATATCTAGGGTCATTTTTATAATCAGATTGTGTTTTGTGTGTAGTCATATGTAATAATTGTTAAGTATAAAAATTAGGTATATTAATATTTTGTATCAGTCACTTTTTGATAGAGTCACTTGGTAATATCAATTACTTTGTTGAGAATAAGATTGATAGATGGTTTATCTCAAGCAAAATCCTCATGTTCTAACAAAGAAGCAACCTCAAACTTAAGGTCATGCATCAAATCTTTTCACGTTTGCGTAAGGGTAATATATATTACTCTTTTATCTCACGAAGATTCTTCTACTTTTTGTATGATATCCCTTTTGTAGAGTGTAGAAAGAGTTCTACTAAGCGATGCACTCGTAAGCAATAATTTATTCCTTAAACGTTGTACTGAGACGTTTCACTCACGATTACAAAAATCTAATATATAGAGTTGATGTAAAGTTAGCTTATGTAACGAGACTATTTTCGACATAAAAATATCTAGTATTCTACATAATCTAATCATGCGATCAAACGCCATCGATCGAGTTTCTCACATACTATTTATTTATAGGCCATATAAAATTATTTTTGCATTGCTCCTACTATCCATAGTTTTTTTTCAATATCTCACAATATTCAGATGAAGAAATCTTGTGTAACAACATCCCCTTCAGCTCACGCTTCAGCAACTGCAGTGTGCAAAAATGTATCCAAAGCACGCAAGTCTTTATCATAAGATTCGAGAATTGCAGTTGGTGTAGATAATTGAGAAGCTGTTGGAACAAGACTCTCTTGGGGCAAGGTTTCTACGTTCATAAGAATTTTAGAATCAATAGCAAGTATACGCTCGGCTACGTCATCAATTCTATAAAAGAAAGAAGTATATTCTTGCTCAAAAAACTGGTGTAATGACATAAATTCTTTTCACGAAACATGTCGATGATACATATGTGTTTTTATGCTCATAACTTGGCATGTTGCAAGAAGGGTATTAAGATGTTTTGATGTGGTTTTGTATGTATGTTTCATAATGAAAGAAAAGTTATATAATAAATTATTCTGTATTTGAGTCATCATACGCTTCTTCAACAGCATCAGTTGCTTGTTGGGTATCACGTTTAAAATCAGTTCGTTCTTGTTGAGATTCTTTTAACATATTTTTAAATTCTTGTTGAGACTCTTGTAGATCCTTTTTTATAGCTTCGCGTGTCTCCTCTAAAGACTGCTGTGCTTCTGCATATCATTCTACAACACCCACTCTTACTTCTTTGAGTGCTCTTGCTTCTCTAATATAATATCACAATGCAGTTCAAGCTAGCAAAAAGAGAATTGACAATACGATAACGAATCGTAAGGGTGCAGTTTGTTTTTGTTCCATAATGCAACTTTAGTTATAAAATAAATATTTTGTATATAATTATGTATACGTCTTGTTATATCTTGTGCCGGCAACAGATACCTCAAGCGCGTTAATATCATAATACACAAAAAGAATTATAAATCAAGAGAAAATTAACATTTGTTAACTAATTATGAAAAAATAGTTATTTATTTACGTCACATATACTTGAAGAAACATAAATAAAAGATAAATGGAATCGATTTTATTATTGCAAATAAATAAAATATAATTAACATATGTATAATATTTATATTAAACAACATAATTATGATTTATTCTTTTATATGATTTCTAGTATGCAGCATTTTGTTTTGAACATATACCACACTAAGATGAAATAATACATTTACCTATATATTCAAAACAAGCAAATGTGAAAAAAAAGCTCTTACAGAACACAAAATTCTTTTTTATATAGTATCAATTACGGCAACACTCGTGATCATTCTTAGTTGATATATTACATTTATTTTCTTGATACAATAAAAAAAATGAAAACACAACTTTACATGAAATCTCGCATAATATTAGTCAAATATATCATTTGGTTTGTCATATGAACATTACTACTCCTATATATTTGAACAAATCTAGTCCCAGACTTTTTTGCAAGAGATATGAGCTCTTCATACGAAAGAACATGAATCCTTATAGGAATACTATTCTGTTACCTTACGCTTTTATACATATGTATCGTATCTTTCTTCAATGACTATTTCTCAATGGTACTAGTAAGCAACAAAGTATGGATTTATACATTCTGATTTTGGTTTACAACAAAAACACAAATACTTGACTTACAAGACATTACATCCTCTCAAGTCAGGAAAAGTTCTTTTTTACAAAGTTACTTTTCTTTTTGAACAATCACACTGCAGTTACAAAATGACAACTCAATTTTGGTCAAAAATATATTCAACCCACAAAAAGCAGTTGAACATATACAAAACAATAAAATATTACAAGAAAAAAAGCATAATAACTAAAGTAGACATAATATTTCTATTCTATTTAAGCTCAATAGTTTAATTAATAGTTACAATTTTGTAGATTACCAAAACAATCACTACACTTCTCATTTTGGCCTAATTTATTGCAATAGCACATTTACAAGCCTACAAACTTCACACGTGACACTCAAAGTTTACGTAATTGTCAATCAAAGACATGCAAAAAGATTTATCGGTTTTTTAGTTAAAACAAAAGTTTGAATGTTCTTAGCAATTCCATTGATAAGTATAGCATGAATCATAATAAAAGAAACTGACAACAAATGGAAACCACTCTTAAATATCATGTATGAATAAACATATCTTTAAACACTCATAAAAATTTATGGAACAAATCAATCAAGTATCAAACTTTATCAAAGAATTTATCCTTTTATATGTCCCAAAATTATGAGGATGACTTATAATTTTGGTAGTATGACGAATAGTAATTGCTAAGTTACGCACACCAATTCACAATTTCTTGCAAAAGCAAGAAAGCATAAGTCAATGATTACGTGGATTTTTGATGAGCATGACTATTATATGACTCAGGGTTTTGCTCATAATAATCGCAATTTCAACTATGTGAGTAGAAACAACATCCCTCATAGCAGCACTAAGTGCATTGTGACTTGCAGTATGACTTGCATTACAGTGAAGTTTTAGTAATATTGCATGATGAATTGTTCTACTTTTTTTCAAACCATTACGTGTGTGAGAAGTAGTCACGATCAACGGCGAAACATGAACCGTGTCAGATATAGATCTTTTGTATACAACATTGCGTACATTTGATAGAAAACAAGTTTTTTTGCCAAATAGTTCAGTAGCAAGTACAACTATCAAAAACTATTCAAGAGAAGACATCATCAGAATAGAAATAGAAGTATGAATTTGATACGAAGCTGATATCAAAAAAGCTAAAGAGATCATAACAAATATAGCTATAAACAACAAAAAAGTATTATCTGACCCAGCTGTGGAAGTTGTGGTATCAGGATTGTGAGACAATGCAGTTACTATAAGATTGAGAGCATTCACGAATCTTGAAGACAAGCGATCCACACACCACGAATGTTTGGAAGACATCAAACTCATGTTTGATAAAGAATGAGTAACCATGCCATTTCCACAAAGAACTATATGATTTGAATGACCAATTGACGTACGTCTTCAACATGAATAATACTTTACTACCCTTGACCTATGGAAGCCGTCCGCTGTATGTTTTATAATACATTTTATTCGCTCGATGGGAGAAATATTTTTGCAAATGCAATTCAACATATGTATGTCTATTGAGGAGTCTCATACAAAGAACTTGAAACACATGAACAAAAAACACTCAAACAAATCAAAAAACACAAACCAGATATTGTGGGTTTGGTAGAAGTTATGAATTGAGAACAACTAAAAACACTAAAAAAGTGACTAAAATCTGCATGATACATAACTAAAGCATCAGTTGGCGAAGATTTATGATTCAACAACAAAAAAAGCTGTTGCCTACTTGCATACAAACCTCATTTTAACTTCAAGAGAAGAAAACGGAATCTCCCACCAGACAATAAATCTCGAGGAATGGGAAGTGATGCGATTTGGGTCTATGATGAAGAAAAAGATTTTCATTGTATCATTATGCACTTGAGTAATTGACGCTTTTCTCCACATCACAGGTCTATCCAAGCACAACAAATTGAACATATAGTCACATGTCTCAATCAACAAAAAAAGCATGACAACTTTATTGTTATGTGAGATTTCAACTTGAACAAAAAAAAATTTCATAACAAAATCGTGAACCCACTCAGATGATATACAGCAATCAGTCACGATTCATATGTATTAGCAAACAAAAACACATTAACAAAACGAATTTTCGAATCAAAAATCGACCATATCTTAGTTCGCAACCTCTCTATCAATGCATCTTTTGCGAGTACGTGAATCTCTGACCACAAAGCACTCATTATTGATTGCAAACTGAGAAAAAAGACAACAAAAAACTAACAACATAGCTTGTATGTGCATTTTTTATCAAAAAAATATTGTTTGCATTTTCACATCTTTTATATATATTATATGTAATTTTTACATTTTGTAAATACAAATGAAACTAAATAAGCATATTGTTATAAATGCTATCTTAAAAGAGAAATCAAACAAAGCTCTCACGTGATTTTTTGAATATTTACAAACTACAGACTGAGAAGTCAGTTGAACAATGTTGTACGATGGATATTATACTCAGCGTCAAACTTTATGACCAGACAAAAAAATAAATAAATTAATCAAACACACAGAGGAGCTTCAGCATACTCTAGACTGAACATGCCTATGTTCTGAATGATGGATAAGTTTTAATGAAATGAAGAAAAAAGAGGAATACAGTGTAAGGGTTTATATAAATATTGAACCAGAATTTATACCCGCGCTTATTGAAATCCTCAACAGAGAAGAAGCTCATTTTAAAATTCCGAATTTTACAACAATCAAAGATATTTCTGAACAAATCTGAAAAAAAGTAGCAGAACTTGACGAAGAAGGCTATCAAAAGCTTGGAAGAGCAGATAAATGTGTTGTATATCTTGAGCAATCTAACTATGAAAAAGTAATGCAAAAATTAGAAACATTTTTCACAGCAAATAAAAAAGCTAAAATACTGATAGACAAAACTCCTCGCTGAACAGTACAGTATACCATTGCATGACAAAAAGGTATTGGTATAGCCACATATACTGGAAGAGAAAAGAAAAATATTGGCTCTTCATATTGAAGCGAACTTTGTGACATCGTTGCTAGAGCGTATGCACTAATTTGACCAGATAAAAATCTACACACTTTCAAGAAAAAATTTGAAGAACTAGCTAGCAAAAGAGGCAAAAATCCAGATATGATATTTTTTGATCAAGATGAAGAACATGACGAAAGCTCTTGATATTCGTCTTTTGTAAACCACCTCTCCAAAAAAAGTATGAAAGAGATTTTAGATAGTTTTGCTACATAAAAAACTAACAACATAGCTTGTATGTCTATTTTTTTTGATTAGTATCAAGTCAGTTTATTTTCTAGACATATCCTATGGCAAACAAAAACCGTTATGCAAATGAAATATATCTTATGATTTGAGACAACCACATGACCGGAGAACAAATCTTCAAAAAGCTAAAAAAAACGTACCCTATGGTATGACTTGGAACAGTTTATAGAAATCTACATCTCCTCGTACAAGAACAAAAACTGATGAAAACAACCTGAGTATTGGAACATGTTTTGTATGAAAAACACAAAGAACCACACTGACACATCATGTGCACAGGATCCAAAAAAGTCTTTGATATCGACATATCAAGCATAGACACAAGCAAAATAACTCTACCTGACTGATTCAACATTTGAGATATACACGTAACGGTTACATGAACATTTGAATGAAATACCTGTTCTTGAAAGCTAACAAAGTCATCGTAAATTTGGAGTTATTTTAGAAAACATTGTATTTTATCTCTAAAATATACATTGTGTATGAAATGAAGAAATTTACCACAAGAATCAACAAAAGGATCTATAAGTGAAAGACTAATTTTCGCTCAACATATTATTGCAAAAAAAATCGAAGAACTACAAAAAACTAAGCTAGAATGATCTATAATTGACTCATCTATATTTGAAAACGAACTTAAAAAGAAAAAATTGAAATTAGAACGTATCACTACCGAAATTTTCGAATGAAAAAACATATCAGATATCGACAAAATTGAACTAGAGTTTATTGAAAACACATTAAATAAAATACGATTTGAAGAAGAACAACCTCCCATCAAAACATCTCGACTCTCTACTCACAATAAAGTTGGAATTGCAACCACATTAACCTGAGTAGGAACAATTTTTTGCATAGATGAATCTAATAGTGAAAAAATAAGTGACATACTACTCTCTCAAGAACTCCACTTCTCTCCAGGAGTAATAGAAAGTACAATTTTTGTAATGGGAATTTTAATTACTTGTCTATGAATTTCAGTATTCATACCTAAAAATACTTCTAAATAAGACTAAAAAGTTGATAAGAATCTAGTAGAATTTATCGCTTATTTGCACATTGTATGAGAAAAAGGGTACCACCTATAGAATCTACAGAATGATCGTACACAGCAAGATTACATAATGCTGTAGCTATTATAGATAAAAAAATTGATTCACTAGAACCAAAAATCAAAAAAGAAATACCAGAAGCAATAAACGTTAGAAACTCTCTACGAAGTTGGCGCGTCAACCTCATTAAGTATGAAAAAAAAATACTACATTGAAAAGATCTTACTATAGAAGAAAAAAACGACTTAGTATTTGTAGAGACAACACTTAAAAGACTTTTTGAAGTGGAAAATAATAAAACATCTCGACTCTCTACTCACAACAAAGTTGCAATTGGTACAATGTTTACGTGAGCAAATATAACAATGCCACGAATAAGTGAACCTCTTAGTCAAAAGATATCAGACATACTATCATCATATGCCATACAGACATCAGCATCAACCATAGAAATGGCCATGATTTTTGCATGATTTTTGACTGTTTGTTTAGGATGATATATTATCAAAAAACCTACTTCTCTATATGACAAGAAGTAGGTTCTTTTTAGTATCTAGTAGACATCTAAGACTCTAGCTGACGGATCTGTTTGCTGTCATGATCGACGAGGCATCCATTGATACGGAATAGTAGACTCACATTGCTGTCAGTATATTTTGTCAAAAGTCTTTCTATAAAAGTACTTTTCTAACGTATCTGGAGTACAATGTACATACTCGGACGCAGACATTTCAAAGTCTGACTGAGAAACCTGTGATGCAATATAGTCTTGAATCATCTGAAATCGTGATTTTTTGGTATCGCTCACACCATCACTAAACGCTTCTTTTTTTCTCCATAAAACATCATCTGGCAAAAGTCACGTACCTTCAAAAGCTTTTCTCAACAGGTATTTTTCATATCACTGCTGTGGTATTCTCAAACCAGCATCTATGGACAAATAGGTTTGAACAAACTCTTGATCCAAAAATGGAATTCTGATTTCTAAACCATGATGAGACATTGCCCTATCTACTCTCAATCAGTCATACAAATGAATATCTTCCAACAATCTCTTACATTCAGCATCGAAAGACTGAAGATCTGGAGCTTTATGAAAGTACAAATACCCACCCGTCGACTCGTCTGAACCTTCTCAAGTGAGCAAAACTTTGGTTTGAGTCAGTTCGGAGATTTTTTTTCAGAGTAAATACTGAAATGTTGATGCTCTCACTGTTGTACAATCAAAAGATTCTATACAAACAATAGTTTCACGAATTGCATCGAGTGCGTCGTGTGGTTCAATCAAAAATGTTTGATGTTGTGATCAAATATGATCTGCAACCTTTTTGGCGTATGCTAGATCCGTTCCTCACTGCATACCAATAGTATATGTCTCAAGTTTACCATCCAAAATATCTGCAGAAACTGCGGACACAAGAGAACTATCCAATCATCATGATGTTAAACAGGCGACTGGACGATCGGCATGAAGCCTTTTTTTGACAGCAGAGTAAAAACTCTCACGAACTTTTTTGAGTGCAGTTTTTTCATCCTGCGTATGTACTGCAAACGACAGGTCATAATATGTTGTGCTCTTGTGCTGAACAACACCCGTAACATCAAAAGAAACAGTCATATACGTTCTCGGATCAAAGACATGAATATCATCATCAAAAGATAAGAGTCATTTCATCTCAGAACATGCAGCAAAATAAGTCTTTCCATCTGTACACCAAAAAAGAGGTCTGACTCCAAAGGGATCTCTTGCTAGATGAAGACGTGTTGTATGTTGTTTTTTGTCATATATTCTAACAATGTAAGCAAACTCTCAATCTAACTCGGTAACCATTGCAGGACCCAATATGGCAAATAATTGTGGTAAAATACTACAATCAGATCATCCAACTATGTGGATGTCATATTTGCTTGCAAGATCTTGGTAGTTGTAAATCTCACCGTTGCATATCACAGTATAAATACTGTCCTCTGTTTCAAAACTAAATGGTTGGTTTCATACTTCTCACGGTCACATGATAGCCAATCTATGAAAACAGAATGAAAGGTGATCTCGTTGTTTGATCGTCGTCGCGTCAGGTCATCTTTTTTTGATTGACTGCGCTGTTTGTATATGATGCATAGCATCTTTTTGTTGGGCTTGCGCCGTAAAATATGTTCGAATTCCACACATGGTGTTAATAATTATACAATAAAAAGTATATAGTTTTTTAATAAGTTTTAATAGGTACGTAGAGTAATAAGCGACAATTGAGTTTATCAAATATCAATGTGCGCTTGGGTTCAGATACGATATGCATGGCAGAATAAAATAATTTAAAATAAAAAAAACACCCCCAAGAGAACATCTTCGGGGTGTTTTTTTTGAAACAACAACGAATTAGCTCTCTAGGTGAGGTGCATTATTATTGTTGTTGTTTGTTTGGTGTTTTTGTATCATACATGACATATATTGTTTTTGTGATACAATTGCAAGAGGAAATTTTCATTTCCTTATTTTTTGAGAAATAGTACATACTTCTCTCAGACATGCCAATTTCTATTCGTGTATCACTATATATCTAAGATGGCGTCAAACCATCGTACATTTTTGCATTACAAACAAAACCAAGCATTGGACATACAACAAAGTTATTCTTTCACCAAAAAGACCAACAATTCGTTGTCACAAAAGATGAATAAATATCGCATAATGGCTACATAATTCAACAAAACTAAGGATCAACATCTAAAACATTTTTTCTACAGAATAATAGAAAACAAAATATTGACATATATTATATTTTTATATATAATACTATAGTTATAATATTTTAACTTATTTTTAATACATGGGTATAGAAGACACAAGACCAAACAGTGGAAAAGAATGACCACACAACAACAAAATGTCTGAAGAAAAATTAGAAGATTTTTACGATAACTTACGTCATGATATATCTACGCATGGCTTACAAAAAAATAGTCCTCTTTTTAAGAAACGATTTGACGCTACTGCAGATACAAAAAGTTGAGGAAGAATAAAACACTTTATGAGAGACATTAATAGTAAGAAAATAAAATTATCAAAAGATGAATTTCAAATAATACTTACAAATATGAAAAAAGTTTGAGTAGGTCAAGATCTAGTTAGTTTTATTTCATTAGCCAATAATGCTGATTTGGGTATGACAGACCATGAAAAACAAGAACTTAAAAACAAAGCAATAGATACGATTGATATTCAAAAAACAAGCTTTTATGTATTTATTACTACTTTAAATGAAGTCACACCACTAAATTCCTCTGAACTTGAATCTCTTATAAAAAAGATGCTACAAAGTAAAACGGGAAATACTGACATAGAGCTCTTTTTTAGAGATGAAAGAAACATGTTGGATACGATCAGTAATACACTGTTTAGAGACGTAATAAAATGTATAACAGATAATGAAAGTGATAATGAAAATCGCGACTCTGTAATTCTTGACATAATTAAGCACAAATCCTTTCAAAACAAAATAAGTGATCAGCAATTTCATAGCCTTATACAAAAAATAGTTGAAGTAAGACCAGCAAGCGATGTAAAAGATTTCTTTATAGTAGAAGGCGTAAAAAAAAGAATTACAAATGAACAATTTAAAACAATAAGCATAAAAATAATAAATAATGATCATTTCTACTTAACAGAAAGATTTGTTGCAAGCCTTACTAAGGAAGAAAAAATACGTTTTGAATCAATAAAAAATAGCAAATAACTAAAAAATCCTTACCTCCAGATACCTTATCACTAACTTTGCAGAAAAAACAACAATATAAAAAAAGAACACTGACAGGCAGTCAGTGTTCTTTTTTGATTTTTAAGTATGTAGAGAAAAAGATTATAGATCTTTTAGGTCGTTTATTAGACGTTCAAATGCTTTTGTTCTTGCATCAATATTTGGTTGTGAAGCATCTGGCATTACTCCATTTCTCATGAATGCATGACCAGCTCAAGGATACATTTCATATTCATACGTGTTATTGTTTTGAGACATGAATTCTTCTGTTTGAGGAATTGTTGAGTTTACTCTCTCATCATCTCACGCATAAAATGCTACAATAGGAACTTGCAAATCAGCATATACTTCTCAAGATGCAGGAGCCGTACCGTAGAAAACATATGATTTTTCTAATTCAGGATTTGCAATTGCATACTCAAATGCTTGTGATCATCCTCGACAAAATCCAGCAGAAACAGTTTTACCATTTGCGGCAGGAAGAGTTTGAGCATAGTCGTATACTGCTTGCATATCACTTGTGACTTGTGTTTGATCTAGAGCATACAGTGCTTGTGTCGCATCATCTGGTGTTGCAAAATCTGTTGTTCTTGTATATTCATCTGAATAACTAGAAAGCAAATCTGGAGCAATAGCGATGTATCATTCAGCTGCAATATCGTCTGCCATTTGACGTACTCGATCAGTAAGTCATTTATTTTCGTGGATAACAAGTACTACTGGAGCAGGTTCAGATGTTTCTGGATACACAATCCAACTGTACAGAGTTTTCCCATTATTATCAATCTCTACTCGTTCTTGATGACGAGGAGAATCTCACAGAGTAACTTTGCCTGTATCATCTCCATGATCCATCATTGTTGTTTCTGCTCCCTGTGTTTCAACATCGGTAGTATCATCACCATCAGTGGTATCTGATGTTTCTATTGTGCCAGTCATGTCCATATCCATATCTTCTGTCGTATCAGTAGTTGTTGTACTACATCACATAACAAAAAGAGAAAGGAAGAAAAACATTCACAAAATACCTTGTTTTAATAATTTAGTCATATGTATTATAAAATATAAAAAATTGTAGTATTATTATAGTGTTTTAGATCTTTTTATCTAGAGAAAAACTTTTTTCACAATGCGAGCAAATCATCAGAAATTTTTCAATCTTTGTTCGAATCAAGAAATGACGATGCAAGTTTGATAAAAGAGTTACCTGACGTATCAGTCATACTTGATCAAAGACTATCAAGCACAAATGGAGCTAACATATCCACTACAGATGACACAATGCTTTTGTCTTGTTTTGTTGCTTGAGAGACTTGTTCAATAACTTCTTGTTGTTTTCATCCAAAAACATGCTCAAGTATTTTTTGTCAATCTTGTTGTATAGCTGATTCGTTAAGAACGTCCTTGTCCAAAAGTGCACCTCCATGATCTTTGGCTAACGCTCATAACAAATTCGTAAGTCCAGACGTGTCAGACGTATTTTTTTTTATTTGATCAGTAAACAAGGGTATTACAGTATCCATAATATTTTGGATTGCCTGCTTGTCATTGGGAACAGTAGAAACTGACGGATTAGCTAACTTTTCGGAAACACTATTGTTATTGAGCGTGTTTTTTAGTATTGAGAGCAAATCCATAGATATTATGTAAGTAATAAAAAATGTAAAAATAATATATTTATATAGCAAAAATTAACAAGAAGAAAACAGGCAAGATAAACCAAAACAAAAAATTGACATATACAAAAATAAACATACAATATATTTAAATAATTTATTTTTTATAAAAAAACATGGTACATGAAGACCCAAGTGGTAAAGCTAGAGAAATTACACAAGGAGAAAAAAAATTACTAGAAAAAGCACGTTACGAATTTAACAGAAATAATATACATATTGTTTTTGAGACGCTAAAACTCATTTGAACGGATTACATACTACAACTTTGACGAAGTATAAAGATAGCAGAAATTAAACAAAGATTTATACATTGAGAACCAGCATATATACTTTACGATGATATAGTAGATATAATTAACAATTTGGAAAATGGTATATCGTATAAAAAATATCTTGATACAAAAACAAAATGAGAATTATATACATGACTCGATTGAAACGACCCAATGGAGGTTCTTAGAAAACAAGGGGAAAGAATAAGACAACTAGAAGATCAACTTTCATGAAAAACAGAAAATCAAAAAATTTCAATGCTTGAACAAGAAAAAATGAAATTAGAAGCAAAAGTGAGCCAACAAGCAAACTATATAGCTAACCAATCACAACGCATAGCAGAACTTGAAAAACAAGTCACATCATGACAACCAATACAAAGAAATATAGATATACCAACCAATATTGATGACATACTACTAAAAATTGACAATGTAATAAAAGATGAAAACCAAGAAGAGCTTTTTGATATACTTGATGCAGTAAGTAAACATAGTACATATATAGATCGTATCAATAAAATAAAAGATGAAATTGAATGACAACAAAATATAAAACTATCAGCATTTAAAGATAGAATCAAAATAGCTTGTTTCATAGAAAAACATGAGTGAAATACAAAAATTCCACATATGACAATTGAAAGATTTACTGAAATGGTAAATGATCGTGAAAAAAGGTTTGAGGCAATGAAAATATTATATTCATATGGGGAAACATACAGTATAAACGTGAATTTTATTAAGACTAATCTAGATTTTTTCATAAAAGATAACAACTTTAGAGGTGGAGTTCTAAGGATGCTGTTTGGGCAAATTCTTGACAAGATGAACTGAAAATAACCCCCTACCCATCCATACACACACTACAGCTTGGAATGTATTTCTCAAAGAGATCGTAAAACTGCTGTCTGATAGCGTCTTTTTCTCTGACAAAACCATCTCAGGCATCATGGAGACGATACAAAACGTCAAGTTTTGGTTCTTTGATAAGCATACGTTTGTAATCGTCTTTGGTAAACAACAAACCTCAGGCAAAATGAGAATAGATCTTTGAAAGATCTATTTTTTTGCTAAGATCTTGCAAAAATTGTTCATATATTGATAGAAAATTATCAACTGGCAACAGTGGCATAAAACGCAAACCAACTTTCCAACCACGATCCAACAAAGCATTGATATTTGCAATTCTCTGATCCAAAGTTGCTGTTCATTTTTCGTAATTTGCGATAAGAGTTTGTGGGTTGAGAGAGACTGCAACTTCAACATGAGACGGGACATCTTGCCCCGCCAAGAGAGACGAAATGTCTGCAGATTTGGTACGAGTTTCTACCATGACGTTTTGATATTGTCCAAAAAATGGAAAAAACTCACTGTTCCAATCCAAAAAACGATCAAATCACTGTGTATCAGACCAATCACTCGCATACCGTCGCATCGTGTCAGATGGATTTTTTTGTCTAAATGTAGTGATTGCACTATCGATTTGGCTCTGAATATCATCATAATTGACAAAATGCACAGGAATATCATTTTTGAAAGCACCTTTGAGGTAACAATATGAACAATCAAATAAGCAATTGAGTGTTGTCTTAAAAAAGAATCACTGACTGGTATGACCGTATCACTTAGGAGCTGACATTATTGCATTTCCTGTAAGTTTTGCGAGGATTCGCGTCATTTGAGTAGATGCACCACCGTGCAACGTTTGGTCGAAGACATTTTTGTAATGTTGTATATAGATTTTCGTTGCATTAGGAAAAAACGAACACACTTTGTGAGTTCTAGGATGATCTTTGATAGCTTCTTCGATATACAACAACATAACTTTTTGAGTGATAAATCTTGTTTTATGTATACAAAAACCTATACTCAAAACAACGACAATAGCGTATTACGCTTTTTAAATATTAAGCAAATATTTTGTCTACAGCGCAATCAATGATACCTGCAACACAACACATACGTCTGATAACAGAAGAAGTAGCATTAAAGAATAAATTCGGTGCGGAAATAGAAAAGTATCAAGAAATAACAGATAAAATAAAAAAACTCCATCTTAATTGTATTTTGGATACAAGTAAGCTACAAAATACTCTAGAACAACAAAAAATACAAAAACATATAGATAATTTAATACATGATATTATCACAATTTTTGACAATGATTTAACTAAAAATCTAACTATAACTCGAGATAGAATATCACACGGAATAAATTTTTTATACCAAACCTTTCAGATATCAGAAGCTAATGAAGAAAAAATACAAAAAATAAAGTCAATAAACGAAAAACTAGAAAAAATATACAATACGTATAACAAAAACAAATCAGCTAAAATAAGCGATATTACAAACCCAATAGAAGTTCAATCAGAACAAATAGTACCAACAATAGAAAATCTAATTAACCCTACTCCTCTAATCAACGAAGATACTTAATAACATCTTTGGATGTAGTTGCATCATCAATATCTATCTCAACATACGTTCCAGTCAGCACAAATCTTTTTTGTACTTCATACAAAAAAAGACGCTTTTGTTGGTGTGTAAAATGTAATTTCTCCAAAATTCATGCATAGTGAGTGGCAATTGTTGTACCAAGATTTTGAACTGGTTGATAATGTGTAGACAAAAATCATCACAAATCTGATCGATTTGCTCAATGTGCTAACATATCCAACGACTGTTTAATATCAAAATCATGAGTTTCTTGTCAGATGCGATCGACTGGTACTTTCAAAATACAATATGGAATAGCAAATTGTTGTGCAATATAGGCACATGCGTAGGCTTCCATATCGATACACGAAAAATCTCACATAGTATAACTAGAGAGTAACTCAGCGTCAAACACTACGTGTGGAGATGTAATGCAATGACCAGTTTTTGCAAAAGATGCACGATATGGCACAACAATCTCTTTGTTGGTGTAGAGTTGGCGAATAGTTTGAATTTGTATACATCAGACTGGCACTTCTAACTGAGTAGAAATATAACCACACACTCAGATATTGACAATCACATCTGGCAACACCTCTAGAGTCGACAAAAAACGAGTCAACCTCACCATCATAGCATCTGGTCATTTTCATACACACAAAAATTGAACCTGACTAGATTCAGGTTTGGAGTGACGCAAGACGTTTTGTAGAATTTGTTGCTCGCCAGGCAGAGCAAAGACGTAGAGAATATGCATTATGTATCTCGTTGTGGAGCAAATGGTGGATTACAATAACGGTATGATTTTGGCAAATCGTTCAATATTGCTATATCTTCTGGAGACAAAACAATATCTTGCGCAGCGAAGTTTTGTTCTAGATGTTCGCGTGATGATCCTTTTGGGATACAACAGACATGTTGTTGCGATAGCAACCGTGCTATTGCGATTTGAGCTATTGTTGCCTTGTATTTTTGACCAAGAGACTGGAATGTTTCTTGATACGTTGGGTGGAAGATATGCCCATGCGCCAAAGGCGAATATGCTGTGAGTATAACGTTGTGTTTTGTTCAGACATCACGCATTTTTTGTTGATCCAAAAACACATGATACTCTACTTGATTTGTATAGATAGCTCCATTTGTGTATTCAATTGCATCTTCAAGTTGTGAGGTTGTGAAATTACTCACTCACATATGTCTGATTTTTTGTTGTGATTGTAATTGTAACAAAATATCTAGTGTACGATGATGTTCATCTATATTTGTAGGTCGATGTAACAATACAAGATCAAGATAATCTAATCACAGATTGTGTAAACTCGTTTCTACAGCAGATTGTGTAGCATCTCCAAAACTATCAATTCGGATTTTGGTTGTCACAAACAAATCTTCTCTAGAAACTGAACTATTCGCAATTGCCTGTCAGACTTCTTTTTCGTTGTTGTAGATAAAAGCAGTATCAATACTACGATATCACATATCTAATGCCATTGTACACACATCAATACACGATTGTCATGTGATCTTTCGAGTTCATAGGCCTACTGGCGCCATGGTACTTTTTGATAACATTTTGTATAAATATAGTATAAATTAGTTAGATTTGTCACACACAAGAATCCATCAAATATGCGTTTGCTTATCAAACGACTGTTTTTCGAAAATTTCCTCTACATGTACATCAAAAAGAGCATCCTGACAGCTGGCAAGTATATCCTCAAATTTGTGAGTTTGCGTTTCTATTTTAAATTGTGTAGCAGCATGGTCAAAAATCATATGGCGCCTTTGCAAAAAATACCCCAAAATCAATCTAGATCATGGTTTGAGTATACGATGTGTTTGAGCGAAAAAGTACGAAAGATCTTTTATATACTCAAGTGTAAAAAAACATACTGCAACATCATATGTCGCATCTTTCATAGGCCACGCAGTATCTTCGGTATCTTCATCTTTATCTAGATTGTAATGTATTTTGCGGACACAAGGGTGGGATGGATGCTTGGCAAGCATGTTTTTGGAAACATCAACAGCATCATAGCGAGCAAGGTTTGTCTCGGCAAATCGTTTGTACATTCTTCCGTCTCCTGCTCACAAATCAACAACCACAAGGTTATCAAAAACTCTCGGTAGATATTTTTGAAACTGTCACTTCTCAAAGCTATCAAGACGGTCATGATAGGTATGATGTGATTTTGCAAGACGATCATATCCATCCTCTACTTCGGTTACTTCAATTACACGATTTTTGGTCATGATACATAATTCAACTAAAAATACATCTCTATGTTACAAAAAAAACCGCCTTTATACAAGGCGGAGTAAACAAATCTATACGAAAGTATAAGAAGTGAGTTATTTGAGTAATGGATTGTCAAAAAAGACATCAGTAAACACAACAGCACTAAACGGATGTTTATCATTTGGATTGTTACAAGACGTTCAGTCTGTTCAAACACCACTCACAGCATTACATGATCGTACAAAAACATCTTGGATATTGATCAAACTCACATAATCTTTGCTAGCAGTTAGTTCTTCTACTTGTTTTATTCTAAACTCATTGGCAGCAACAGGAGTACTTAAACTTGCAACGGTTCCATATAGATACACTCTTTTGTTGAAATTTCAAATATCTGGGGTTCTTGTAGAATCAAATCATAACATCAATCCTTTGACAATAAAGTTACCTCTATACATAAGACCATTAGCTACAGTATCACCCATAACAGACGTTGGATATCACTCTGCATCGATTCATTGTAACGCAGTTCCACCTTGATCAAACAACAAATTACCATTATCTATAACAATATTGATATGTGCAGTAGGATCCATAGATCATTGTAATAAGACATTTCCATTGCGAACTATAATAGTTTTTTTGTTATACGTACCAATAGTAGCGCTCGTATCTATTCTCATAAGATTATCATCTGCATATGTGCCAAAATCAATACAAACAACATCATCACTAGTGCTAAGATTTACTTCTGACGTTAACCACTTTCCTCTACATACTGACTGTACAACAGGTTGGACTTGTTGCATCACAGTTCACAAAGAGACATTAGCATTTTGTAACAATGATTTCTGACCAAAATTTCAATGGACAGATTGTTTATCTTGATTATCATACGCTTTTGAAAGTGCGATATTTCATTGGATGCTGATATTACTCATCATTTGAGCAAGTGCAGTTCATGATGCTCACGGAGTGACAGTACAACTTGCATTATTTGTAAAGACAATATCTCAATCAGCATTATATTCATACAAATCATTTATCGAACCTCAACCCGCTGTAGCAACAGCAACATCACCATAACAAGAACTCATTGTTGCAGCTCCTCATACAAATCAAATACCTCAACGCGTATCATAAATAAATCCAAGAGCTGTTTTATTGTCAAAAGACTCAAAAGACTGTTGCAACCTAGGTTCATACTTACGGTTTACTATATCAAACTCGATTCATGCCAAAAGGTAGCTTATATCTCATTTTCGATTAAATTGTAATTGACCATATCTAGCATACACACTATTGTGTATACCACTACAGTTTGTATACAATCACCCATCCAGAGTTAAGTTATTGTACGATGGATCTTGTGCTTGAAGCTCTTGAAGTGTTTTGTTATCCAAAGGTCGTAATCTATTTCATCTTGATGGATTATAATAATATCATCTTATTTGTCTTCTACATGTTACAGAACCATTATTTGCGGTAATAGTAACATTTGCAGGTTCAGTATTGAGCCAAAAAAATCATCATCCAAACTCATTTCACCCAACAGTAAAATGTATTGGTGAAAAGTAATCTCTCAGTGCTTCAGTATCAAGTCACACAAAGTTGTAGGCTTGTTGTCAGTATGTAACGCTTCATAAAAAAGCAATACTCAGTATAATTCCACTCCATAGTATGGAAACAATATATTTCATAATTTTTTGTATATATAAAAGGACCTTGTAACTATATATCAAAAATGAACACAGAACAATGTTGTCTACAAAAGAAAACACAACAGATATATAGAAAAACCATATATAGTATATACTCTTTTTATAAAAAAAGCAAAAAATATTGTCTTATTTGTATAAAAAAAACTGAATATATTCTGCAATCAACACCGACTTGCAACCTGTTGCATAAAATATATTGTCATACAAAAGATGTTCACATACTTTATTCTCAAGAAGGAGCTTATGGCACAATTTTTCAAAAATATAGAAATAGAAAATATTTGATATAAATGAGTATGAATTGCGACATTACCCAACGGTAAAAAACTATTAATTTCTGGATCTGTCATACCTCATGCTACTGTCACTTGTTGTATAATCAAAAAAAGAAAAGACTTTATTCAAGCAAAACTCATTGCAATCACTGCATATAAATGACAAAAAATCGATGAGACTATTTTTGAAACATTTCCTGAACTACAAAAACCAGCATGTGCGCATTATAACAATCCGCTCGTACATGAACAACCAGAACAAGAACCAACAACATGATGTGGTTGATGCAAACGACAAATACTAAGTGAATGACACCAAGGGGCAATCAAAATGTGACTATTTGAAAACATTCGAGAAAACGCGCCTTATATACACAACGTACATATGCATGATATGCTCCTCGCTCCAGATGCATATTATTATAGAAACAAAATCGAATTTAGTTTTGGAAAATATATTAGTGGTTGAGAACACCCACAAAATAACCATCGACAAATGGGATTTCATAAACAATGATTTTTTAGTAAAGTCGTTGATGTTGAACGTTGTCACCTTATTGATGATGATATGCACACAGTATTCGAAACAATCAAACAGCTTTGTAAAGAATCGTGACTCCCAGTTCATGACCAAAAAACACATGAATGATTTTTTCGTCATTTGGTAATTAGACATGGAAAAAACACCTGACATATGTTGATCAATCTCGTCATTGCAGACAAACAACTTACAACACCTATAGCACAGACACTTCGAAAAGAACTACAAGATATATTTTTGTCACACAAAGACTTAAAAAAACTTGTGACAAGTTTTTGTATTACGACCAATAACTGACTTGCAGATATTGTAAGGTGACAAGATACAACAACACGGAATTTACGATGAGATTGATATATGTATGAACATTTGGAATTTTGAGACTCAGCTCATACCAATATGTCTCTAGAGCAACAAGACAACACACACGTGTCGTATATTATGGAAGATTGACAAGCAAAAGCCCAACAAACCACACAACAAAAACAGCAGTCAGTCAAAGATTCTTGACCCAAAGTAGCAAAATTTAGAATATCTCCATTTTCGTTTTTTCAAACAAATACACGTGCTGCAGAAATGCTTTTTGCACAAGCAGCTTCAATTCTATGAAAAAGTTGATGAGTGATGTTTGATATATATTGTGGAACGGGAAGTATCTGAATAAGTATGCTCAAACTCAACAAAGCAGATCAAATTATTGGAATAGAGATTGTTCCAGAAGCAATTATTGATGCTCAATATAACGCCAAAATCAACGCAGTGCAAGATCAGACATATTTTGTAGCAGGAAAAGCAGAAGAGTTGGTTCATAGCGATCCTCGCATCCAACAAGCACTCACAACAGTACAAACAATTGTTGTTGATCCACCAAGAGACGGACTCCACAAAAACGTTATAAAGTTCCTCAACACACTCAAACAACAACATCAATGCAAACTCTTATATATTTCTTGTAATCCAGTGACGATGAGAAGAGATGCTGATCTTTTGATTGAATGAGGACGAAAACTCACAACACTTCAACCCATCGATATGTTTCCACAAACACATCATTTGGAAACGATCTGACTATTTTTATAAACATGAATCATCATACACATATGATGCAACATCTCACCCACCACCTCAAAAAAGCACTAGACAAAAAAACATACAACAAAGAAACAATCTGACTGCTTGCATGTCAAACTATCGCTGACCATTTTGATAAAAAATGGCAGATAACATGATATGTAAGAAACAATGTCTTTGTTCTTTCTGTTGAAGACCAAGCATGCAAAATGCAAGTATTTTTGGAACAAAGAGATATAGTTACTAAAATCAATACAAAACTTGAACACCACTGATATGATACAATAATCACAAAAATAATGCGAAAACAACACAAAAACTACTCAGCTACAGAATAGTCGCCACCACCTATCTTACTGCTTTTTGACGGCATACCACTTATGCATGCAACTGCAATATCTCTAACAGAGATATAGTAAATCTATGTACAGCGATTTCAGGTTGGTTTTTTTTGATGATACTGAGGGCAATATCAGACTGATACGATCAGCCACAATAGGGTACAATTACTTTGTCTTTTGGAAGTTCATCTAGTCTATCAACGAGTTGAGCAAGTGGAATGCGCAAAGATATTTTATCAGCAAAAACAGGATTTTTGGCTACTGCTGATGGAGAACGAACATCCAGAATACGATAATTATTGTGACTAGTTGTTTGTCACATTGTATATATAGCACGTATTTCTTCTTCCATAACAACAACACCAGCACAAATAGTTTCATACCCAATTTTCAAAAGATATACAGAAAGTTGTTCAAAGTCTAATTCTGTTGAGACAACAAAAAAGACTTTTTGGTTTGAGTCATATAATGAGCCTACTATAGTAGGAAATTTTGGTCATAAGGGAATATTGATAGCTCACGGAAGTGAGTGAGTACTATATAAGGCAAAAGATCTAGTATCAACGATTTCACTCGTCGCATCAATATCACTACTCTGTATTTTGAAAATATAAGAGCGTGCTTTTTCTAGAGATTGAAATCACATTTTATTATGAAGAACACTATGACCAAAATATTTTGGGATAGCTGGTTGTTCATGTGTGAGATATGAGACGAATTCTTGTTTCGTCATTGATTGTAGTGCAGGATTTGTTTTATTTTCTTGTTGTATTGTACTATAATTTTCGTCACGTAATCACTTACCACACAATGTTCCTGCTCCATGCGCAGGCAATACAAGAGTATCTCAATGTAACGTCATCAGTTTGTTTCTTGTGCTATCATACATAGCTTTTGCCAAGTCTTCCTGGAGTTGTTGAATATTTCAAACAGACTCTCTCAAATCTGCCCTTCATACATCTCACACAAACAAAGTATCACCACTAAAAACAGCCACATGCTGTCAGATGTTATCTTTTACCAAAATACTTATACTATCTGGAGAGTGTCATGGCGTATTGATTGCATGGAGAGTTGCATTTCAAATCTGGAAGCTATCACCATCATCAAAAGAGACATGATCATATTCTGCTCATACCAAATCACTGACGTATATTTTTGCTCAAGTTGTCTGTGCAATTTCTAAATGACCACTAGCAAAATCTGCATGGGGATGTGTCTCAATAACTCAAACTATACTAGCCTCATGTTGTTCTGCATAATCATAATACTGTTGTGGATCTCTAACAGGATCAACAAGTACTATTTTTGAAGAACTCAAGAGTGCATAACTATAATGAGATAAGTCCTTGTCTTCAAATTGATGAATATGTATTGTTTTGTCTTTACTAACAAAATTATTTATCTTTTGATGTGAAGTTACACGGTTCCAAGGCATGAAAGCAAGAATTTTGGTCATACCACAAATACCAGATATTCATGCGAACATCAATCAACATCATACAAATGTACTTATAAGCAAAAAATAAGGGTTAACAAAATACCACAATCAGACTCATAGTAAGATCAGTCATCATGCTGCAATAAATACCTGTCTCATAAGAGGAATGACATTCTTTTTCTTGATAATATCATATCAGTCTTTTTGCCACAAACTCATTCATCATACTATATGTGAAATATGTGTCAGATTATGTTTTTTGGTTTTTGCAAGAAATGATGCGCTGGTATTTCCTGAGTTACAATAAACAATAACATGTTTATGTTGAGAAAGAAGTGCAAGGTTCTTTTCTACCATATCAACTGGTATATTGATAGCTTCAGGAAGATGTGAAATACGAAACTCGTCTTCAGTACGAGCATCTACGAGAAGTACATTATTATTTTGATCAAGTAATTTTTTTGCTTGCAGTGGTGTTAGTTGTGTCATTATTTATGAATTATTTATAAAAATTAAGGACATTGTACCGTGAGGATTTTACCATTGACGAGACAATCAGTTTGTTTTTTGCGTGCTGATGTATAAATACCAGCAAAGACCGTTTTGGATATACTCATTTTGTCTGCAGATTGTTGCATCGTAAGATTATCCAAGTCTTTGTAGACAAGAGCTTGTAACTCATCTGGGTACAAAATAACCTTCTCAAGTTGTTGCAATTGCTCTACTGGAAGTTTTATGGGTCACATACAACTACAGATAAGAGTATCTGGATCGAAACAGATAGTTCTTTCTACTTTCTTTCTTCATCTAGGCATATTATTTTCAAAAACTATATAAAGAACATGTTCTTCATTAGAAGATAACTAAATTTTTTCTAATTGCAACTTAATTTTAGAACATGTTCTTTTATATAAAAATACTTTCTTTACTTGTTATAATTTGGTAGAATATGACTTGCAATTTGTACGTTATTTTATAAAAAGAAATTATGAACTTCTCAACAAGCAAACAATACAAATCTATCAAATCACGTTTTACGAGGTAGATTTTGTTTGTAAAAGAAATATTGTCTTACAAACCTATCTCGTGAACGAGGTCAGGTTTTTTTTTATACTCTAAAAAAGTAAATGATAAGAAGTAACATAATAAGCACCAACACCTCACCTACTGCAGCACTAGAAACCACAAATTGAATAGAAAAATATATTCAAACCAATAGTATCCCAGATCAATACAAAGACACTATTGCAAAAAGTGTTGCTACTCTTAGTAGACAATATCGCGTAGCATGACACTTGATTCAAGAGAAAAGCATTGAAGATATATTACAAGCCATATCTCAAAAAAAACTATATGTTCTAACGACTCATAACCGAGAACTTATAGCAGCATGTCAGTTGATAGATTTGTTCAAAGTAGAACTATGAAATGAGCTATTAGACAACACATCAAATACTACACAAAGCAATACAATACATGTGTATGAACTTTGAACACTCCTACGCAATCCTTGAATGCATTATGATCGCCAATGATGACTATCTGCAGGTGCACATATTGTAAATATAGCACTACAAGATAACCCAAACGATCTTATATTGGCAACAAGTAGGAATAAAAACACAAGTTGAAAAGCATTAGCAAACTGATGAATGGATTATGTTGAAAAATGGAACAATATCAAAGCTCTTCAAGCTCTGACATGTGACCCAACGTGTAGACCATCAAGAGCTTGACAACAAGCTCGAAAAAACTGTAATGATCAAATTATTGACTGTCTTGCATGTTCTGACAAAAACAATTGAAGAGAAGACGAATGTTCATTATATTTGTCTAATACCAAAATTGCAGAAGAGATAAATAGAAACATAACTCAAAACGAGCAATATTTCAAAACAACAGAAAGGTGATCTTTTTTTAGTCCTTTACAGTTTCGTACTATACACTGACTTCCAACACAGTAATACATAACCAAGAAAATAACTACATTTTATTTACTATCATAAAATGCAACAAAAAAATACATTTTCACGTAAAACACAAACAATTCACACAACAGCAAGTTGAACAGAATACAATATCGAATATTACCACTACAGTCCGACAGGTTTTTCCAAAACAATATATTTACAAGCATGACTGCATGGAACTGAAATAGTGTGAACTCCAATATTGTATGAATTGCTACAAAAAATTGAAACTGAACAGCTATCACATCGTATCATTATTGTTCCTATTGCGAATCCCTTTTCTCTCGACAGCCAAATCATGTGATTACAAACATGATACAACAACATACACACCAACGCTTCAAACTGCCTCAATTATAATCGTCTATGACATTGAAATACGACACCATTTGAAGCACATATTGTCAAGTCATTGCTCGATATATCTCAAAATGCAGATATAGTTTGTGATCTGCATTGTGCATGATATGAGTCAGCAGAACACATCTACTGCCACACAGATAGTATTGATTTGGCAAAAAAGTTCTCAATTGACAATATAATTACTTGGCAGGAACCGTGATCTGCATTTGAAGATACACAACATACTCTTTGAAAAAAGGCATTTACTCTAGAACTTGGAGCATCTAGAAGCACATCCAAACAAAGAGTAACATGATATACCGATCATATTATGAAATTTTTGAAGCACCTCGACCAGAACGCAAACAAAAACACATCAGAGACAACATACGCAGGCCCTATTCGATCACAAAATCAACTTAGCTCATTTTATGCACCTTATGGGTGAGTACTCGTTTGGCACAGCGAGATATGAAAAAGATATAAAGCAGGAGATCTCGCAGCAAAAATCTATACCATAGCAGGAATCAAAGATATCCATCGAAATAAAGATTCACTTTTTCTGATCAAAAATGCTATTCACGCTCCGTACGCAGACCAAGAAATAGCACAATATTTAGAAATGTAAAATAATATGGCATACAATATATGGTCTATACTATGAATAGTAGCAGTTTCTATTGTGCTATTCATAGCATTCCCTCTCATTTATATCAAAAATCGAGAACGTGCGTACAATAAACTTGGTTGAGGATTAATTGATGCTCTGAGTGGAGAAAGATGAAAAAAGTGATATCGAGAGCTACAATGAGCAAAAGATGAAACTTTCGACTGAGTATTATACGGTCATTTTGATGAAACACCTGAGAAAATATGGATTAGAGACAGGTCAAAAAATAAAAAACTCGAATATGCATGAGCCAACATACATCTATGACAGATACACAACATCTGCTGAGAAAAAGATCGAATCTATATAGATTTCTGAGATACACCCTATGATATAAAAAAAATAAAGTGTAAAATACAACAACAAAACACCAACACCTACACACTCCAGATACAAGAACTTATCTAATCTCTTTTACTTTTATTCAAAATCAATGCAGACTCCCCCATTTATGCTAGACGAACAAACTGCTGGTGCAATCGCCAACGACTTCCAGACTCCAGTTTTTGTCTATGATGAAGCAAGAATAATCCAAACAGCACAAGAGCTTTTGTCATTTCCTCATCACTATGGATTGACAGTAAGGTTTGCAATGAAAGCAAATCCCAACAAAAATATTCTTCGTCTCTTACACAATCAAGGCATTCATATTGATGCAAGTAGTAGCTATGAAGCGGTTAGGGCATTGGATGCAGGGATTCCATGACAAAATATTTTGCTCACAGCACAAGAAATGGCACACAATCTCGAGGAGCTAATACAAGCTGGAGTGCAATTTAATGCATGTAGTTTGCACCAACTAGAGCAATATGGACAATCATACCCCAACTCCAAAATTAGCATCAGACTCAATCCATGACTTGGGTCATGAGAAAGCAACAGAGTCAATGTGTGATGACCGTCATCTGCATTTGGTATTTGGCATAAACATATAGATCAAGTGCATACTATTTGTAAAAAATATAATCTGACTATCGTGAGAGTTCATTCTCATATTGGGTGTGGTACAAATCCAGACGTTCGAGAAAATGTCGCGTTTATCAATATCCAAACATTGCAACACTTCCCAGATGCAACCACGCTCAACTTGTGATGAGGATTTAAAGTATGAAGAATGTCTCACGAAAAAACCGCTGACATCCATACTATATGACAACGTATCGCAGACAAGATCAAAGATTTTGAACAAAAAACTGGTAGAAAAATCCACGTAGAAATTGAACCATGAACATACACTATGGCAAACAATTGAATACTTCTCTGCCATATACAAGATATCACGTCCACCGGGTCAGAAGGATACTCTTTTGTCAAACTCAATACTGGTATGACAGAAATCACGAGACCTTGCATGTATGGTTCACAACATCCTATAGTTTTTTTCCCACAAAATCAAACTCAACAAAATTCCAGACAACAAAGCCAAGAATATTTGGTAGCATGACACTGTTGTGAAAGTTGAGATATGCTAACCACAATGCCTTGAGACCCAGAATGACTACGTCCAAGATCTTTTCCAACATTATCAGTGTGAGATATATGTGCTATCTGATGAGCAGGAGCATACTGTGCAAGCATGTCGCTCAAGCATTACAACTCTTTTCCTGAAGCGCCAGAAGTACTCATAAGAACAGATGGAACAATCACAATAATTAGGAAAAGACAAGAGTTGAAAGATATTTGGGAGAATGAATGTGATGTAACATAAGATTGACATAATACAACAATTTACTACATTTATAGTACATAATATTTACTTTTTGAAACAAAATAATGGCACTAACTAACTCAAATACTCATTGAAGCACAAATAAAACACAAAATAAAGCAGAAAAACTACTTTGAAATATTATTACATTTATATCAGCTACTGCTTTGGCTTTTACGATGTCGCAAGCAAAACCTGCTTTTGCTAACGATACACATACTACAGCACCAGAAACGTACGAAACGGTAGAAGTTATGTGAAAAAAGAAACCATCTAAAGTTTATAAAGAATTCTCTACATATTTGATCAATCTCGCGTATAGAAAAGAAACTTACAAAGAAGAATGACTTTTTGATACTAAGGAATGTAATAGAAAAGTTGCTGAATTTTTAGATGATTTAGAAAGTTTGCTAAGAATACATAAGTGAGATTATTCTCTGGAAGAACAAACATGGTTGGAAAAATGCTTAGACTTACAGAGAGATATGAAAAATTGACTCAGGACAGAAGGTATAGCAAAACGGCTACTGGATGAAACAAGGAAATAAGAAATAACAATACATAACAATTTATACTATATTTCAAACATGGGAAAAAGAGGAAGTTGAAAATCTTTTTTTAGGCGCATCAGGAGAGAAGAGAATGTAGAACTGACGGAAGAAGAGAGAAAAAAACAAGCAGATAAAAAAGAAGATATGGGAGAATATGCGACGGTATGAAATCATCCTTGAGTTCCTGATGTTTTCAGAATTAAACAAGAACTAGTTCTTGCTATCAAAAGTAAAATATCAGAAGTAAGACTTAGAATCAGATACGATTATATACAGCAGCTAATCTCAGTCTTAGATAAATTCATTGAAGATCTTCCTGGTCGTTACGATATTTCTCCCGAAAGAGAAATTAAATTTAGGGAGATATTAGAGCCAAGATGAAAACAACTTATCACAGAAACAGAAGAAGCCCTATATACTAAGTGTCTTAATGTAAAAATAAGCGCAAATGATATATCGTACTATCAAAATTTATTAGAAAGTGTAGCTACATTAGATAACATGTTTAATACAAAAAAAGAAGAACTGCAAAATATGGAATCTGCCATCAAAGGACGAAAAACAAGAAAACCATACGGTAATTATAAATACGATACACTAAGGGTAATTAAAGAACATTACAAAATAGCATCCGATCAAAAAAACATCAAAAAACAAGAAAAATTAAATCAACTACATATTACTGCATCTAGACTTAGTGATTTCATAAAATTGGAAGATATTAAGAATGAAGCAATAGAAATATAATAATATAAGAAAGTTACGTATACCTGAAATAGAGAGAAAATTAAAAGAACTAAATAATTAAATTGCAAAATACTCCTCCAAAGTTTACAGTAAACATCTACTGTAAACTTTTACTATAAAGATACTTTCTTTACTTTCATCTAGAAAAACACCTCAATGTCTGATTGATACAATCGAGAACACACTCCTCTTTTTGACCAATTTCCAATCAAAGAGGAAAAAGAAACTATCACAAGACAGATTGGAATTGCATTGGTATACAATCCAAAGACAGATAGCTATTTGGGACACAAACGACATGCAGATGATGCACAAACGTTGATTTGAGGAGGTATAGAACCTTGAGAAGATCCAATTGAAGCAACCAAAAGAGAAGTCTGAGAAGAAACAGGATACACAAATCTGCGTTATATAACCGAACTACCTCGCTATCGCTCGCACTACCGACATGCCACCAAACAAGCAAATTATTATACATATTGTTGTGCATTTGTTTTTGAACTCACAGACGATAAACAAAACGTTATTGAACAATCAGAACTTGCAAAACACCAACCGCAACGAATCACTAGCAGTCAGATGAACTCTTTTTTGAAAGATAGCGACGATCATCTCTTTGTATGGAATCAACGACAAAAAATACAACAGACACGGTTGGCGTTTGAGCCATCACGATGTACAAAACTCCAAAAGTACGAACATACAGATGACGGTTGTATTTACTCTGCAAGGGCACATATTCACAACCAACAATGACAAACTTTGGCACTGTATGACCAAAGACGAAAAGCATACAGCCTCCCGTGAGGCAAAGTCGACGCGTGAGAAAATATAGAAACCGCTCTAGCGAGAGAAGTCGAAGAAGAAATTGGAGTCACGGCAATAACATGCAAACGCTTTTGAACAGCAAAAAACATCCGAAGCTGATGATTAGTATGTCACGTACATTTTGATGTTACTATTGAAGGAACGCCACGCATATGCGAGGCTGACAAATTTGAAAAAATAGTACGAGTTGACATTATTTCACCCAACGATATTCGCATAGACGGCACCAAAATACAAGATATGTTCTGACACGAAAGCACGTGGAGACGACACTGTTATGATTTTTGTGAAACAGCTGACCGTTCAATCTGTTCGATGATGACAGAACACACACCAATCGTCTTCCCACAAGAAACTATAGACAAAACTGCAATATACATAACATTTTTTGACCAAACATCACAGCAGATATTAATTTATAACGAGTCAGACATGGAGAAATATACCAATCCATATATACTACTCGCTCAAAAGTGAGACGAATTGCAGATATGATTACAAAAAGTCTTTGCATAAACTCAGACAAAAAAACCTATTGAAAGCAAAACAAAAAAGGCGCTTTAATTATTGACATAAAATAATATTTACATATAGTAAGTATATGAAATTTTACTAATTTTGATTATTTATAAAACATGAGATTTGAAAACAATAAAGAAAAAACATATGCATTTATTGAAACATTTCTAAATCATATCAAAAATACATTTTGAGATAGTATATTTGAAACAATACATATAGCAGAAAAACAATGAGAATGTACAAGTATCGAGTTAGCTGCTCAAAACAAAGTCTTTGTATCAGGGTTGGCTCTTTGTGTACAACGTTTTGTTATACATTGAGATACAACAAAATGTTTCATTGATGAAGATTTTGAAAATAAAGATCGACGAATAGAGAGTTTTTTTCCAAAATTATTTGGAGAAGAAAAGCTAGCAGATATTATTGATGATGATATCGGCTGATTGGTATTTTGAGATGCTTTGTTTGTATTTGAACAATCTCTTACAGACAAAAACTGAGATTTTGCACCCAAGTTCCTGAAATGAATATTGTCAAAAACTGATGAAAACACACAAAAAGAGAACTCAATATTTAGAGAAGAATGAGAGGTTTCAATAGAGAGGTTTAGAAAAGAGATGACAGCATACATCAAGCAGAGACTTTGAAAACAAAAAGCAGAGATAATAAAAACAAAAATCAAAGAGATATAATATAATCCCCTAAACCAACTTTTACAAGATCTATGACGACATACACCGTGTCAGCATTGATCTTTTCTTGTTTTTGGAAGCAAAATAGCTACAACAAAAATAGTTACTTTTTTTGTATATTTTTTTTGTTATGGCAACTTCTACACCTCAGCAACCACAATCAGAACGCGATGTTCGTATCCAAAAAGCCCAAGAACTCAAAGCAATGTGAATCAATCCCTACGCACAATGATTTGATAAAAAAAATACTCTCTGACAGATTGTACGTGATTTTCACCCACAACATATTGCAGAAGGTGAAAGTGACACGCATAATTTTCGTCATATCGATGACATTATCAAGAGTCCAAACAACACGATCTCAACAGCATGACGTTTGACGCTTTTCCGTAGTCATGGAAAATTAAGTTTTGGAAGACTTATGGATGAACATGGAGATATTCAGTTGATGTTTCATAGGGATAAGTGTGAGTATTCAAAAAACAAAAAAGATTCAAAAGAAACAATTCTGCTGATAGATGCAGTTTACTTTTCTATTAACCAAAAAGATAAAGATTGATGATATACAAGTGATAATCTAGAAGTAAATGAAGAAATGCGAGATTATATTGATACATTACCCTATACAAAAATAATCGTAACTAATGCAGATAGTAACGTTATTAAAGAAGTACTAAAAGAAAAGAAATATAATGATATTTTTACACTCAATAATAATCCAAACAAAACGGATCCTGCATTTTTTCAAAAATTACAAGAAAAGTATAATCAGTATTCTCTTGGTCAGTTTCTCTATGTTGACCATTCTCAAGAAAATATAAACTCGGCAAAACAATCTTGAATACAAGGATTTGTTTGTAATAATGTTGAAGATGTGAAAAACATTATAGATCATCTAAATCCTCAGTCTCGTGCCTCGACAGCTCCTCTCCCAAACGACCTCACCCCATACAAACTTCTCCAAAAATATATCGATGTATGAGATTTTTTGTGAGTACGTTGAGAACTATTCCGCACGCACAAAGGAGAACTGACTATATTCGTGTCAGAATTTATTTTGTTGTCCAAAGCCATAAGATCGTTGTGAGATAAATTTCACGGAATCTGAGAAAACAAAGAAAGTGCATATAGACAAAGATATCTTGATATGATACACAATCGCGAGACGCTTGAGAGGATGAAATTGAGAAGTACATTTTTGAGAGTTATTAGAGATTTTTATCATAAACATGATTTTCTTGAAGTAGAAACACCGGTCCTGTGACACTCTGCATCATGAGCAGCAGCAGCGCCATTTATTACTCGTCACAATGACTTTGATATAGAAATGTATCTTCGTATTTCACCAGAAACTTCACTCAAAATGGCAACAGTATGAGGGCTTGAAAGAGTGTTTGAAGTGGCGAAAGACTTTCGTAATGAATGATCGAGTCCAGCTCATCACCAAGAATTTACGATGATTGAGCACTACGCTGCATATCGAAATTTTGAAGATAATATGCGTTTTACAGAAGAAATGTTTGATTATATATTTGATGCTATTCCTAGTCTCAAAAAGAGAGTCCAAGTTACAGACAAAAACTGAATTACAAAAGAAGTTGATTTTACAACGCCTTGGGCTCGTATAGACTATATAGATCAAATCAAGAAAGATTCTGGTATCGATGTTTCTCAATACGGACCAAAAGATGAAGAAAAGCTCAGAAAACTCATAAAAGAAAAATGACATATGCGAGAATGACTTGATCATCAAGCAACAGCTACAATGATAGATTATTTGTACAAAAAAGTCACAAGACCAAAAATAGTCTGACCTGCGTTTATCTATAATTATCCTAAGACTATGCAGCCATTGGCTCGTAGATCAGATGAAAATCCTGGTATTGTAGAACAACGACAATTGTTGACGAACTGAATAGAACTCATCAAAGCGTATAGTGAACTTGTCGATCCTCTCCAACAACAAGAAAATTTTGATGAACAGTCATGAGCTGTCGAGAGATGAGATGAAGAAGCAACTGCATGAGATGATGATTTTGTAAAAGCTATGGAATATGGTATGCCTTGCCAATCAGGACGAGGAATGTGAATAGCTCGTATTTTGAGTATTTTAACAGAACAAAGCAATATTCGTGATGTGATTCTCTTCCCATTGATGAAACCAGAGAATCAAGACAAAGAATCAAATCCTCAGTCTCGTTCCTCGACAGCTCCTTTTCAAAAGGAGCCTGGCCAAGACAACGAGAAAGCCTCCTTTTGAAAAGAGGTGCCCGATAGGGCGGAGGATTTTTCTGGCCAAACAGTGAGTTTCTCTGACTCTATCGTCTCACAAGCAGAAAAATTAGCTCAAAAATATTTGACTGACACGCTTGGACATTGTCAACAAGTTGGACGTACAATGCGTAATTTCGCGGACACTCTCGGTCAGGATACAAATTATTGGTATATTGTTGGGCTTTTGCATGACGTAGACTGGGATCATATCAACAAATCTGCAGAACAACACCTCCAGCAAGATTTTGAAAAAATAATAAGTGAACTCAATATTGATACAAAAACTCAAGAACAACTCATACTAGATATTCGTTCTCATTACCCAGATGGAACATGAGTACAACCAAATACTTTGATACAAAAATACCTCATATCGGTAGATGAATTATCGTGATTAATACATGCGTACAGCATCATGAGACCAGAATGACTTGATGGTATGAAACGGTCATCTCTCAACAAAAAAATCAAAGACAAAAAATTTGCTGCATGAGTAGATCGTATCCACGTCAAAAACTGCGAAACATATTTAGGTATAGAATTAGAAAAGTTTGCTATGCAAGTGGTTGAAATGATGAGGGGGCAAAAATACACATAGTTATTATTCAAGATGAAAATCATATGAAGTGGAAGAAAGAAATATTTTCTTAACTAGACTTTACAAGAAAGTATCCAAGCAATAAATTATTCTTTATTTTATCTAATCTGATGCTAGATATATACGATAATGAATATTTGGATTTCTATTTTGTAGATCCTTACTCGAAAACCAAAGGCTTATACAATTGCAACCCAAGTGGAAAGTGAAGTTATGGATCTAATAAATCAGAACCAGACTTTTTATCAAGATGTTATTTTGAAAAACAAGTACTTGATAGATATAATAGAGCAGGGTCTGAACCTGTAATTCATTATGATTTTGGAAATGAAGATTATGTGATGGCATATCTTTGAGATTTGGGGTATCTTTCAATTGAAGAACAGCATCATTGGAAAAGCTATAATATTAAGGAAAATATAGAGCAATATAAAATTAGCAATTCTGCTATTTTAACTGACTATTATTCTAGATTTCCAGATCCTGAAACGCACATTGAAAGATTTAAACATCTATATGAGTCAGTAAACGCTATACGACATACAAAAATGAACTACATGCTTTGGTGTTTGCCAAAAAAACAAGATCAATATAAACGAGATCAATTAGAATTACCAATGTATAATACGCAGGACTCTTTTGATGAACAATGTATAAGGCTATGATATATATTATGAGATCTACTAAATAGTAATGATATAAAAAAATATTTGAGTAAAAAGAATATCTCATATGATAAAGACACAAAAGCAATTACTCATCTCGATTTGATTCTTCAAGATTTAGAATATCAGGATAGTACAAATTTTATAAAACGATTGAGGTCTATATGGGATCTAAGACATTGTGTTCATCAGAAATGAGATGATTATAATAGATGATTGAAATATTTTTCTGTGATCGAAGGTGATTATATTCAATCATTCAAAAATATTATAAGTTTATCTATAACTCATTTACAAAACCTAGAGAATTGATTAAATTCTCATTATCAAAACAGTAAGTAAATAACTACATTTATTTTCCAAGCAAACGATATGCTTACATTCTCTATATCAGAAAATCTTTCAAAACGTGGCGTACAAGTTGTCGCTGCAATATGTACAGTTGACTCAGTGTCAAAACGTAGGTGAGCAGAGTTGGAAAAAAAAATCGGTGAAATTATTAACAGTACCGACCGAGAAAATTATGAAAATAGTAACATACTTGATGAATATAAAGCGTTATACCCTGATACTATGAAAGAAGAAAGTTGTCCTGCATCTCACTTACTTACTTTGGTAAAAAAGACGTGAAAGTTACCAAATATAAACAGACTTGTTGATTGTTATAACCTTGTCTCATTGCAAACATGATTGTCTATAGGTGCACATGATACAGATTATATCGCAGGAAATATTAGATTTAACATGACACAGTGAGACGAAAAATATACGCCTTTGGGTAACAACGAAACCGTTACAGTATGAAAAAATGAATACGTTTGTTTAGATGAAGAAAAAGTTTTGTGTCGCATGGATATCAAACAATGTGATCAAACAAAAGTTACTTGAGATACAAAAAAGTGTTTCATCTATGTACAATGAAACAACAAAACCACTCTCTGATATATACAAGAAGCACTTTTGCAGGTATGTGAAAACATACAAAATTTTTGTGGAGGAACATACACAATACTACAACAAAAATAACTCTGCATATTCTCATGTAGCTTTTATGACATATCTCACCGAACAAAACCTAGCTCATGTCCAAAAAATTACGAACATACATACAATTATGACAGAAACTAGCACACGGCGAGTATTTTTAAATAATGATATGTAAACTATCTCTTCTACTCTAGCAAATGAAGAAAATACCAATAAACTAACAGTCTACTTTTACCCCTCCCCTTTTTTTTATGTCTATCTATGATCTTTCTTATACTGATACTACAGGGACAAAAATCTCGCTCTCTGACTACAAAAATCATGTTATACTTATTGTAAATACTGCGACATGATGTGGTTTAGCTCCCCAATTCAAAGATCTCGAAAATTTATACCAAAAGTATAAATCACAAAAGTTTGTTATTATTGGGTTTCCGTGCAATCAATTTGCAGGACAAGAATCTGTAAGTGATGCAGACATGAAACAAACTTGTTCGTTGGATTTTGGTGTATCATTTCCACTTTCCCAAAAAATCGACGTCAATGGAGACGACACACATCCGATTTTTGCATTCATCAAAAATGCAGTACCAAATGGCATATTAGGAAAAGTAATCAAACGAAATTTTACGAAATTTCTTGTTGATACACATGGTACGCCAGTCAAAAGGTATGCACCTACAACCAATCCGACTGAGATCGAGTGAGATCTCATACAACTTCTTGATTAAGCGTGGAGTTATACTAGTTTCTTTTTATTTTGAGATATAATTTTTGAGATACAATGTTGATTATAATAAACGTATAATCTTTACATTTCCCCCTATTTTTCATGAAAATCATATATATTAGTATCATAGTTATTGCCGTTCTCATTACGATACGAGTGCTTCGATGACGATTTGCAAGTAGAGTAGAAAGACCTACAACACAAGTTCTTGCAACGTATGGAGATATTCAAATTCGTACATTCAAACCTCAAATCTATGCGACTGTCACAGTTTCATGATCTGAAACAACAGCACCCAGTCAAGCTTTTAGAATATTGGCAGGATTTATCTTTTGAGGAAATACAAGTAGTACAAAAGTTCCTATGACAGCTCCAGTCGTCACACAAAAAAAACCAACTTCTGAGTCAATCTCAATGACAGCTCCTGTGATTTCTCAATCAGTATGAACATGATTGTACGAAGTGTCTTTTCTGATGCCTGATTCGTATACTATGGACACATTACCAATTCCAGACGATTCTCGTATCAGCATCCAACAGATACCCCAAAAAACAAGAGCAGTCGTAACATTTGATTGATATACAAGTGCAGAAAGAATCAAAAAGTACCGCAATATATTGCTAACGCAACTAGAAGAAAACAATATCACATACTCAGGTGAAACAATCGTAGCGCAATATAATGATCCTTGGACACCTCGATTTATGAGAACAAATGAGATTCGAGTCGAAGTTGATTATGTACAAAAATCACAATAATATAGCATTTATATTTTTGAAATTCTTATGCATCTTGCAGTTCTTTGATGATCTGGTCGTCTTGGGCAAGAAGTTCTTAAACAGGCACTTGCTCATGGCTGGTCAGTAACGACTCTTGTCAGAAAATCATGACAATTGGACACTCTAGCTTCACAAAACAAAAACTTACTTACTATCATGATTGGAGATGCAACAAACTCTACGGACGTTATCAAAACAATTGAAAATGCAGACGCAGTTGTACATGCGGTTTCAGTTGGATTGATACACTCCAAACCCACATCTTTGTATTCTAGTACGACACAAGCAGTTATAGATGCACGACCTCATACCAAAGCAAAGCACTATGTAGTCATGTCAAGCACATGAACCCATCATATACGCAAGAACATGCCTCGGGGTATTCGTCATATGTACGAATATGTGTTATGAGATGTAGCTGATGATAAGGAACAAGAAGAACTCCTCCTCCATGCTTCATCACTTCCATGGACTATTATCAAATCGCCATTTCTTGTCAAAGAATCAATAAGTAACCTAGTTAACAAAACAAAAAAGATACATCTGACACCTTTCAAATTGTATAAATCATCACTGTTTGATATTATGTCACGTAATTCAATTGCAAAAACAATTCTCAACATCATCGCTAACAAAACTCACATAGCAGAAAAGGTCGTCCCTTTGGTCAGATAGATTTTTATAATAAAATAAGTATGATACCACCGTACCGTCTCTTCCCTCATGCAATAAACAATACGGAAAATCTAATGTCTCAGCTCCAAACACAACTTAATTGGAAACAATACCCAATCAAAATATTTGGCAAAGAAATGATGCAACCAAGGCTTGTGTCGTTTGCAGCAGACAAAGATATTTCTTATACCTACTCTCAAACCACACTTATTTGAAATGACCGACCAACAATTCTTATACCTCTAAAAAACAGCATACAAGCAACTTACAACATTGACGTCAACTCGGTTTTGTGTAATTGGTATCGCGATGGTAATGATAGTATGGGGCGACACGCAGATGATGAAACGGAATTATGACCAGATCCAACTATCGTATCTGTAAGTTTATGAGCAACTAGAACTTTTAGATTTAGACACAAAAAAGATTTTACACTGACACATAGTGTAGTTCTTAGTGACGGTGATATATTGATTATGGACAAAGGTTGTCAACTCAACCGACAACATGCAATACCAAAAACGACCAAGAAAATAGACGACAGAATTAATCTTACTTGGAGATTACTATCAGAATAAAAAGTTTTTTTAGAACATTAGAAAAAGAAATGTCTTATCGATATTCAAAAGCAAAAATCGAATGATTCATCAAAAAGATATGGTATAATGAATGTGAAATTACCACCGCTAGATCTAGTTGACCCGGTGGTCAAAATGTCAATAAAAGGGAGACAAAAGTCCAACTAATACGAAACATTCATGAATCAACAACATTACCTAAACATCAAAAAGAGAGGTTCATAGAATTACAACAAAACAATATCTCAGAAGAATGAAATTTGAGAGTTGATGCAGAAGTACATAGAACACAAAAAGCAAACAAAGAATTGTTGATGAAAAAGCTTTCACAGATGATACATGCAGCATTCAAACCACCAAAAGCACCACGCAAAGTACTTCCCCCACCCAAACACGTTGTAGACAAACGCATTGCAGAAAAAAAGAAAAAATCTAAAATAAGAGCAAGAAGAACAAAAATTTTGTAAGAAATAGTTTACTAATTTTTACTGAATCGAAAAAGATGCAATTTCCACAACCATGAACATACCGTCACTACAAATGATGAACATATGAAGTAATCTGAGTTGTACGTCATACAGACACACAAGAAGATTTGGTTTTGTATCGTGGCATCTGAGATTTTGCTGATATGTGAGAGTCAGGAAGAAAAAATCCATATTTTGTAAGATCGCTCGCAGAGCGACATAAACCAGGACAAGATAAAGAATGAAGAAATGTTGAGAGGTATGTAAAAACGATATAAAATATATAAAGATTTAGCATTGACATTATATTATTTATAATATATAATGTTTTTTTTTATTAAAAAATATTAATGGCTTCAATACAAAACGAAATACAAACAAACAAAGCAAAACATACAATAAACAATGTCTATAAAAAACTAATTCAACCACTAAAACTAGCACTAATACCATTGTTTATGACATCATGTGCTATTTCACAATGACCAGCCCAACAACCTCAGGATAGTAATATTATAGCTACTGATAATATGAATGAAAAACCGATACAAAAGGCAGAAGAACCTGTAATTTCTAAATATGAAAATGAAACTATTTGAATAACTTCATTTATGCCACAAAACAAAAAAGCGATACTAAAATACTATGACACACTCATGAGCGAGGAGATTAGATTTCTGGACAATAAGTTATTTGAAGTCACTGCTATCTATCGAGCAATGAGGCATCCCGAACTAGCAATAAAACATTTCAATACATATAAAAATAAAGCTTCAGCTAAATTCATATTACTACATGCTCTAAATTCACCAATTTTCGGTAGCATTTATAATGAAAGTTCTCAGCAAGTTTTGAATCAAGATTTTAGCAATATGTTATTACAACTCAAAAAAGAAGAGTACTTTACCTATATACTAGACAATCTAGAATGAGGTATACCTCAATATTTATTTATGACACATCTTGGTCTATTAGAAGATAGAGACTTAGCAAAAACTTACTGCAAAATATTACTTATAAAAAAACCAAATTTTCTGAAGTTCATAAAAGAAAGCACAGTAATATTCAACGAGAAAGAACTATATGAGATTCTAATTTTGTTAGCAGAAGAAGATCCAGAAAGTACATTTAATAACTATGATATATGGAAGGATAACGAGTATCGCAAAGATATTTTGCATCGTATTGCCATACAATGAGAAATACAAATACTCCGTTGAGCTAAAATGATTGAAGATGAAACACTAAAAGGTGAAATAATAGCAGAAACATTAGATAACCTAGAGTATACATTGACAAATATATACTTTTTAACAAAAAATTTTGATATACGACATAATGTACCAAACAAAGAAAAAGTTTTAAACACCATAGCGAAAGAATACGAACAAGTCGTTTTAAGATTTCCTGACATATATAAGAATCTAGAAATTTCACGCAAAATACTCATAAAAATAGCTAAAGAGAACCCACATAGTATTATCTACGATCAAGAAAATATAAAAAAATATACATATTGAAATAAAATTATAGATATAGCACATGACTCATTTTTTGAAAACAAGACAAATATACTTAAAAATATACCTACATATCTTGAGCACTACAAGCTCTCACCAAATGATTTGGAAAAAGTTACAAAAAAAGCATATTATGAATTGATAGAGACCGATGCTCAATATGTTTATTTTAATTATAGCCGTATTGAACAAGAAGATTATGCTACTGATATTTTACAAAAACTCACCAAAAGTACTTTAAAAAATAGACCTAATCTGATATTAGACAATATTCATCTTTATGAGGAATCTTCACGTGATACATTGATACATCAAGCACTAAACTCTCTTGCATATATCAATCCATGAGTTTTATATGACTTTTGATATAACGAACAATATAACCTGAAAAATTACCGAAATGATATTGAAACAAAAGCAATCAGAAGGTTATTTGATCTAGATAAGAATGAATTTGTAAGATATTACGAATCATATTGAAACAGAGATTTTGCAGATACATTTCTTTATAGTGCTTTACAGAAAGTATGAAAAACTAATCCAGAAATAATAATTGGAAATAATATTCGCTTCAATAAAGCAAGTATCAATAATCCAGAAATCGCAAAAACAATTGAGGATTTACTTTTTAACCAAGCAAAAACGCAACCTGGTGAAATACTCAAAAACATGGACCAATATGCAAATAGGTGATATTATGATAGCCTCAGCAAAGAAGCATTTTTTAAACTCATAGAAACAAACCCTTTTGAGATTGGAAATTACATAGAACAAATAAAAAACTCACCTATCATGTGAGAAGTTTTTCAAAAAATATGTAAACATAGTACGCTAGATGCGATAGAAATATATAACGAATATACAACATATTTACACAGAGATGATATACATCATTTGGTCAAGGAAGAAGCATTAACTGATCTATTATTATATGAAAACCTACTTCCTGATAACGAATTATTCAAAAATTCAAAAAAATTATTTGATTGAGTTCATAGTATCAAAGAGATTAGAATTGGGAAAAAAATAGTAAAACTAGACCCAGCATCAAATATAAATATTTATACCTGACTGCTCAAAACATATTTTCAAAATAAAGACGAATGTATAGTCAAGTGAGTAGTCAATCGAGATAAAGTAAGAAAAATGCAAGAACACGCATTCGACGTTTTCTTAGAAGATTTAGCTTGAACGAATCAAGAAAAAAGCGATGTATCAGTCATCACGCTAATTGCAACCGAAAAAGACGATGATAATGGAGCCTTTAGTAATAGAGACAAGATAAATGAATACTTTGCTAGTCTGTGAACTAAACATGACAACATATCTGACAGCTTACACCTCACTCCTCAAAAGATCTTATTACATATCAAAAAATCTATTGAGCAACATCCAGACAAAAAACATATCATTCTTGTATGAACGCATGGTACACCTGGGTGAGAAGGTTTATTATGATGAATACATCGAACAAAAAAAGAATTTGATGAGCTATATAATATAAACAACAGCAACAAAAACATCAGAATTAGAGTACAAAATAGCAGTTGTTTTAGTAACTGAAAAGATGAAAACTTTGCAGATAATAATGTACAAACCATCATTACAGATTCATCTCACCAAACTTCTATTTCTACAGGTATTGGAGGAGGAGGATTTTTAGATTTACAAATGCGTAGTCCAACAGAAAAAGATAGTAATTGAATATTAATTGCAGATTTTAATGATGATTGAGAAGTATCATACAACGAGTCTACTCTCTTCGTAATTATGAATTACATGTACTCTAACATAATAACTGTTACAAAAAATTGAGAAATAATTTATTTTCTCTCTTAAATACCTATTTAAAGTCAAAAAAACCTCACTGCGTGAGGTTTTTTTTGATATATATAAACATAAGTTTAATACTTTTTCTATCCTTTTTTCTTCCCCATTCGCAAATCACTTGTTGCCAATGTATCATGTCATGATGCTTTAAGTTGCATAAACAACTGCATACGATACGCAACAAAAAATTTCAAAAGAGAATTTACAATCCACGTCGCAACAGACTGTGTTTGTCAGAAAACTTCTTTTTCTTGTTGCAAATCTTCATCACTCATATCAATGATAGTTTTTTTGATAAATTCATGTTGTTTTTGCATGTGTACTGCAAAGTCAGCAAGTTTTAGAGAAGAAGCTTCCTCTGCAACTGCTTTATATTGTTCAGAACCAAATCACGCATCAATAACCATAGACAAAAATGTTGTTCACATATATGTCATATATTGCATGAGTTCCAACGTTGATCTTTGTTTCGATCAAGTTTTGTAAGACAAATCATCTGGAGTCGCGTACGATGCTATATGCAAAATAAGCATCAACTCTTGATCAAATGAAGCAAGAACATCTTTTTTTGAGAACATATTATTTTTTGTAAAGAATAAAATCTGACACAAGTGTACGTAAAAAAACACAATTGTACAAGAGCAATACAAATTATTTTTAGATTGTTTTAAGGTTTCTTGTATTGCGAATTGTATCTCAATTGATATTGTTGTACTACTCTTTTATTTTTATGCACAAAAACAAATGCAGTTTATTTTCCGTTATATCAAACCCTACGCAAAGTTACTTATTATAACACTTATTCTAGCGATTATTAATCAAGTATTTTCTTTGATGGATCCACAAATTTTTCGTATAATAGTAGACAAATATATCACAAACTATCAAGACTATGAAACACAAGAATTCATTTATTGAGTATGAATCTTGCTAGCATGAATGGCATGAGTTGCACTAGTATCTCGTATTGCCAAAAACTTCCAAGATTATTATGTCAACGTTATGACCCAAAAAATCTGAATGGAAACATATCAAGAAGCAATAAGTCATGCATTTTGACTTCCATATCGTGTATTTGAAGATACACAATCATGACAACTATTACAAAAACTCCAAAAAGCTAGACAAGACATACAATCATTCATCAGCTTGATGATCAATGTAGCGTTCGTTTCGTCAGTTACACTTCTTTTTGTTATTTGATATGCATTTTTTGTTAATCGAATTATTGCTTTGTTATTTTTGTCGTTGATTCCTATTATGTGAATCACCATGTACATCATGTCCAAAAAAATACGTGAAGCACAAAAAACAATAGTCTCTGAAACAAGTCTCTTGGCAGGAGCCACAACAGAAACAATACGTAACGTATCATTGATAAAATCTCTTGGTTTAGAATGACAAGAAATGGCAAGATTAGAAACCGCTAACAAAAAGATATTAGCTCTAGAACTCAAGAAAATAAAATTTTTGAGGTCGTTGGAGTTTATTCAGGGAACGTTGATCAATACTATGAGAATAATCATTATCTGAGTCATGTTTTGGTTGGTTTTCCAAGAATCAATTTCTTTGTGAGAATACTTTAGTTTATTCTTCTATTCATTTTTTGTTTTTGCTCCATTGAGAGAAGCATGAAGTGTGATCAAAACATATCAAGAAGCCAAAGCTAGTGATGATGTTTTGAGAGAATTTTTGGCACAAGATCCAGCTATTTTACCAGAAAATCCTCAAAGTATACATACAGTCAAAACAATCGATTTCAAAAATGTTTCATTTGGATATACGGCTGAACAGAACGTATTGCACTCTATCAACCGACAAGCAAAATCATGAGAAACTATAGCGTTTGTTGGCCCTTCATGATCATGAAAATCTACACTTCTCAAGCTTTTGGTATGATTATATACAACACATTCTGGAGACATTAAAATCAACAACACCTTAGTTCAAGATTTGGACCCAAGTATGTACAAACAATTATTAGGAATTGTTGCTCAAGATACACAGTTGTTTTCTGGAACAATTAGAGAAAACCTCTTGTTTGTCAATCCGGAAGCTACAGAAAAAGAATGTATAGCTGTTCTCAAACAGGCACAAATTCTAGATATTATACAAAAAAATGATACCTGACTCGATACAAGAATTGGAGAGTGAGGTCTAAAACTGTCTGGGTGACAACGTCAACGTTTGGCGATTGCAAGAGCGTTACTAAGACATCCTTCTGTCATTATTTTTGATGAAGCAACATCATCATTAGATTCTCTTGTTGAAGCAGAAATAACAGCAACAATACAAGCAATATCTCAAAGCAATCCAAACATCATAACACTATTGGTAGCGCATCGTCTTTCTACGGTTATGCATGCAGATCGTATTTTTGTTTTGGAACAGTGAAAGATCGTGGAAATTTGAACACATACACAACTTGTAGCTGAACAATGACTCTATGCTGCACTATGGAGACAACAAAGCGGATGAGATAAGACAAGAAAGTAGACACAGTAAGACAATCTTGCAATATGCAATAAAATAAGTAGAACAATGCTAGAACAATACATTCTATAAACATTTTATATTCTTTTTTGGTAATGAAAAAAAAGACAACACTTGATTCTTCAACAAGCAAGATTAATGCATGGTTTTCTGATAGTGCTCATCGTCGAATAGCTTGATGAACGTTATTATTAGTATTAATTAGTGTAATTGGGTGAATAATTTATGCTGTATGATGATGAAAAAACTTAGGGTTACAACAAACAACAGCAGCATGATTGTGGAAATATGTCCCACTCAACGCACAACAAGCAATATATCTAGAGCTCAATGATACAACAAGAGACAGTTTTCTCAAATGATCTGAAGAACTTTGACAAGACATGCAAGCCTTAGTCAACAATGTAGAAACAATATTAGTCTGACAAGACATTCATGAAGGTCAGGCGACATCTTTTTTGGTTTGAACGGTGGAAGATAGTTCTTCATTGGACGAAGTTGAAAAAACAATCAAAGAAAACGAACAAGATGGATTTGTGTATGATTTGTTAGATGAAACAACATTTGTCTATGCGCAACCTAGTTATATTGACGCTGTCAAAAACAATACCCTCCAATCAATATGAGAGAATCAAATATATCAAGACTTGATAGTAGATCAAACCGGGAATTTCGTATTTTATATGGTGATTGATGAAACAGCACAAGCGTTACTCGCTCCAAATCTTTCATCAGCAGTGCAAGACATCAACCATGTTGTAGCTGTTGCAGATGTACAAGAAAACGGTGCAGACATAGCATTTCATATATTATTTAATGATGCAATTGCATTTGAAAATTACTCATTTTCATCAAAATTTGACAAATACTTTTCTTCAAGCAATATAGCAAATATAGAACTATGACCTATCGTTCTCCAAGCAATTGGAATGGATAAACAACAAATATTACAATCTGCACAAGCGTTCTTGCCATTATATGAAACAAGTTTTCAATCATTACAACCAAAAGATTATCAAACAGTGATTGATAGTATTGACGAAAATATTTTTGTAGGAATTCAACCTGCAGAATGAACAATTCCACTTCAAGCTTCATTATTGTTTAATAATAAAGATATGGCAGACGTTCTCACACGTATGAAACCTGGACTCAAAAATATTCTTAGCTCAACATTTCCTACAGCGTTGATTACGGATGCTACAGCACAAGATACACAATGATTTTCGTTAGAGTTTTGAGAATGAGGAATGAACATACAAGCACAACGATGAACAATAGATGACAAAACGTTTATTGTTGTTTGAGAAAATCCACGTATTGGATCAAATGACAGTGTAGCCATTGATGTAGACTCACAAACGCTTGCAACTATGCAGATTTCATTTGACCCAATTATTGATACATATAGCAACTATATGAGTCTTTTAGCATTGGTACAGACTGGTGTTGTTGACCCCACAAGTGAATTAGAAAGACTACGTGGTAAAACAGCACAATGATATGTAACAACAAAAGACAATAGACTGAGTATGTTTATAAAAGCAGAATAATATTTTATACATTTGTTATATATGTTACTTAAACTTAACTATATTCTTTGATTAGGAATAATTGCTTTTTTGATAGGACTTGTGATCTATCCATATTATATCAAAGCTTTATCGTTTCTCAAAATAAGAAAATCATTACGTGAAGATGACGCAACATGACAAAAAAGTGAAATATTTAACAAACTACATGGTCACAAAGCCGGAACCCCAACTATGTGATGATGAGTGTTTTTGATTATTATGCTTATTATGATAGTATTATCTCTGATTGCTAAACAGTTGTGATACACGAATTATGATTTCACAAACTTTAAAGAAACATGACTTTTGATGTTTGGATTCTTTAGTATGGGTTGTATTTGACTTGTTGATGACATCTTCAATGTTCTCAAGATATGAAAAGTAAGATGATTGAGTGCAAAAGCTAAACTTGCGTGAATGTTTTTGTTTTCATGATTCATTTCATACTGGTTTTATGTAAGATTATGAGTTGACACAGTAAACCTTCGACCCATCGATAGTAGTTTTTATATGTGAATATTTACACCAATCTTTTTCTTCGTGACAACAATTGCAATTGTGAATGCGATCAACATCACCGATGGACTAGATGGACTTGCATGAGGTCTGATGACAATTATTTTTTTGGTACTTGCAGTTGTTGCATTTATGAGTTGAAAATTTTTAACTGCTGCTATGTTGCTAATAATGATAGCTAGTTTGATATCATTTTTGTGGTACAATATATCACCAGCAAAGATTTTTATGTGAGACTCGTGAGCATTTGCTATGTGAGGATTACTATCAGTGACAGTCTACTTGCTCAATACTAAACTCAATATAGAATGAGAACAAATGGAGATTTGAATCATTTTACCATTTTGTATCTTGTTTGGTATATTTATTTTGGAGTTATGATCCAGCTTTTTGCAGATAGTACGGAAAAAACGAAAGAAAAAGAAATTATTTGCTATAGCACCTTTCCATCACCTTTTAGAACATAAATGACTGAAAGAACATACAATAGTTATGAAATTTTGGCTTATACAAGCAGTACTATCACTAATAACACTTATTCTTATTTTTTATCAAATTCATAGTATCTAATGTATATGCAGTGTCTTTTTTTTGGTAGATTGGTGCAAGAAAAGTGAATTGACTTGCTCATACATGTCATACAACGTATGATTGACGAAAAAAAAGCACAAAAAAACAGTTATATTGATCAGATACATTTTTTTATTTGTGGTGATTGACCATATGCAAAGGAAATTATGGTCCTTGCTGAGCAACATTCTCATGTACATTTTTTTGGGCGATGTAGCAAAGAACAACTCGTTCAAAAACTTGCAAGTTCTCATTATACAATCCTCCCCTCTCGTTTTCTTGAGACATTTTGACTTACTGCATTAGAATCCCTCAGCACATGAGTGCCAGTTATTTGATTTCAAAAATGATGAAGCAAACAATTTATACAAGATATGTTTGCAATAAACACATATATGACAAAAGACAAAACAGAACACGATGCATTGTATGATTGTATTATCAAGCTTCGCACTATGTTCACACAAGAGCGTCGAGAAAAAGAAAGCAACCACGCTCTCACAATCGCTTCGTACTTTGACAGTGACCAACGAATCAAAAAACTCACAGAATTTTTGCCTACTTCTCAACAAAACGCAAAGTTTCTATTGGTATCTGATTATGAATCGGTTTTGTGATGAATAGAAACACATGTTTATCATGCACAAGAACTCCTTCATAAACAATGACACGAGTGTTTAGTCCATTGATCTCGCATTCAACCATGATTTTTTGGATCACTTAAAAGAAAGTTACTTCTTTTGGCGTCTGGGTACAACGTCTATCAACGTTCTGAAATACAAAAACTGGTAGACACATACAATCCAGACATCATTTGGTGGCATAGTACTCTTAGAAACATATGACGATATGGAATGAAAACACCAAAAAATCGAAACTGACACCAACGGATGACATACCACGATTTATGATATTTTACTGCATTTCCACATGCAGTGACAAGTGAAAGCCTCATCCCTCAGCAACGAAATAAAGATTCTTTTGTGAGCTCACACACATTTACGGCAACATGAATCAAAAGACGAATTATACAACTAGCAGTCAGGCTCAAATTCTTTTTTGTTTCAAAACTCAGAAAAAATATACAACAACAAATAGACAAACATTTTGTGCCATCTTCTTTTATGAAGCCACATGTACATAGACTATATGCTATTCCAGAAAACAAGATATATGTCTTTTGACACTGTCTCAATGAATTCTTTGCTGCAATCAAAGCATGAGTAAGTCAATGAAAAGAAGAAGCAAAACAAGAACAAACGAACCAATCAGAAGAAAATACATCAGAAAAAAACACATCTAAACACAACAAAAAAGAAGTATAAACTACTTCTTTTTTTGGAATAAATAATACGAGGTATCTCAACTAGAAAACGGACCTGATTTTGCAGTAGGAGGATCTTTTTTATCTGGTTTTGTTAGATTTTTAACAAACTCCATGTCAGGATTTTTCGCATACTCAGTCCCGTTTCAGTGTACATTTTCACATAGTATATATCATCATGGTTTGACAAGATTTACAAGGTGTTTTGCTGTTGGTCACCTGTGATCAAAAATCAAATCATAAGTATTCTTATTATCCATCTCAAAACGAGAATGTCATCTTAGCTCTTCGGTCTCTGTTTTGTATCATTGCTTTTTGAGTACTTCCATATATTCTTTAGACTTATCTAGAAAAACTGTATTTTCAAAAACTTTTGCAGGACTGATATCAAGGTGTGATCATGGATACAAGACTTTTGGATTTGGTGGCAAGAGAGATTTAATTGACTTCATATGTCAGATAGCTTTGTCATTTGTGTATAGCTTCATTGTGTCATTACTGTTTTTTTCTTTTGTATCATTTTCTTTATCTTTATCTTTTTCAGCATTTTTATCTTCTTGCTTATTATTTTCTGATGCTGTTGTTTTTTTTGCAGTTTTTTTCTCTAGTTTTGAAGCCAAGGGAAAACCGACAAGTTGAATTATATCTGGATGGTCTTTTGCTGCTTTTTCCAAAGATGAATGTAAATCTCACATCATAGCATAATACAAACCGTCGTAGTCTTTATCTTCACGAATCCGTCACAAACGACTACCCTCATCCAAAGGAATAACAACAGGTGTTTTGTTTGTAATACTATCTTTTAACCAAGCATCAAATCACTCTTTGATTTGTTTCGTTTTCGTTTTGATTGCTTTTTTCTTTGTATTGATATCTTGTGGAGTATTTGATGATACAGATTCTGGGTCGACAAAAACTTCTGGATCATATTGCAAAAATTCTAAAGGTTGTATTCATACCTCAGTACCATTCACAACAACAGCAGGTTGTTTTAGATCATCAAGAGACTGTGCAATTGTTGATTTGTCTTCCGGAGACATTGATCCAAAAACATCACGAAGTCAGTTTTTCTTTTCTTTTTTCTTTTCTTTTTGTTCTTCTAGTGTATCATTTTTATCTTGAACAGCATCTACAGATTTTTTAACTGCATCAGTAATTGCATCTTTGGTGGCAACTGCGGCTTTTTTTGCTGTATCCTTAACAGTATCAACAGCATCTTTTGCAACTTTTGAGGTCAATACATCTGTTGCTTTCTCAACAATTCACTTCTTTTTTTGAGTATCTTCTGGTTTTGCTTTTTTCTCTTCTTGTTTTTTCTCTTTCTTTTTTTCTTCTTTATCTTCTTTATCTTCTTTGTCTGTAGAAATAGTTGCAGTTGCTTGAGCACTTGAAGATGCAGAGCCAATTCACCAAAGTCGAAGATTCTTGTTTGCAAAAGGATCTCGTGGTCAGGAATTGTACCACCGATTCTTCTCCTGCGTATTTCGTCGTGTAAAACTTTTACGATCTTTTGTAGAAAATAAACGACCAATACTTCTTCAAATATTTGCAATTCAATATCATAGCGAATGAAATCATCCTAGCAATGGTTTGACAATTCACTCAATAGGCATTTGCACTACTCAAAGAGCAAGCGATGCAATCGTTCTAGGCAGAGAAGTTAATGTATTTTTGAGCTTATCAGTTCAAGATTTCGCAGTCCATGGAAGCTTGAGACTATCTCGAGCTCAGCGAATACCATCAGTCAATGCTTTTGAGGTATGAACAAGTTTTTTTGATCACACATCATACATATCTACTGCTCATGTGTGCACAACCGATCACACGACCCTAAAAGGGACAGCAACCGCATTATCTAACCATTTCAAAAAAGGATACTTTTGCGAAAACTGTTGTCAGAAAATCTCTTTTTTTCAAGAAAAATAGAGTTCGGTTTTGTTTAGTTCGTTCAAAACTTTGTTATTAAACAAAATAGACGATCACAGTTTTTTTGCCAATCAACTATACCATTTTCATGATGATTGTCTCAACTGATCTCCAAAAGAAGCTTTTGCATCATAATATTTGTAGTCATAATATGACTTTTTTGGTTGAAATGTTTCAACCAATGCTTCACTTGTATCAGCAATAATTCATCAAATGACATGCGTTGGTGGTTTGACTACTCACTTGAGAACGGACCAAAGTCACCTTCACGCTCACTCAATCGCTGTTGCAAGGACACGGGGTACTGCAGTTACGGTATTGAGAGCAACGTGTCACACATGTCATATAAATGTATTTTTGAGTTGATTTCGTAAAGCTGTATTTGTATTTCTGTTTACTTCTTCAAAACGTTCTGTATTAAATTGCGATGATGTAAAAAGATTTTTGGTAGCATTTCATACAGATCAAACAATCCTCGCTGGCATAACCAAAGCTTTTGCAAGAAAAGAACTGACTTTTTTGATCGTTTTTGATCCAGATTCTGCAAGTCTTATTGTCGGATCTACGACATCATTTTTCTTGACGTATTTTTGTGCATCTTTAGCTAATTCAGTCGTCAGTCAATCTTCAACCTTGAATGGTTGTTTTTTTGTTGAAGATGATGATAAAACCGATGGAGACGACATAAATATATACAAGCATTATGGGCTAAAAGATTGGTCTGAATTAGTATTTGTGTCTGTATTTGTATTTGTATTTGTATTTGTGTTTTGGGCAGTTTGAGACTGAGTAGATATAGTCTGAGGTACATATCATCTAGTTGATACACTTCCAATAAGATTATTTCGATACGAAGCCCCGACTGGAGATCATTGTTCTCAGGTTCGTTTTTTGATCATCATTGCTGGAGCAGGGCTATCTACAAAACGAACTGTCGATCATGTCAAATCTAACGTACACCCAGTCAGGTATTCTATTTTTTGAGTTAAAGTATTTGCTCATTTATGTTTGAGAGTTTGTTCATAGGCTGCTTTTGCAAAGATATTGACTTCAGGTCCACTAACTTTTAGTGTTCATCCATTCATAAGAGCTTGCATCACAGTAGACATATCTTCTTGGATAGATGTTGTTCAATAAGGAGATGCAAATCCTTCATAATTCGACAGATCCTTTGGAGATCAATGAGCAATTCAAGTCATGTGAAACAATTTTCGTTGATTTTGTGCAATATCTGAATCATCATACATATCTACAATATGATGCATCATCTCATGATGTAATCTTTCAGCAAAATCTTTCGGATCAAATTGCTCTTTAGTTTCCAAAATTATACTTTGTGACACTCTATTATAAAGTCACTGTTCATCTATCTTTTTATGAGATCTATTTTCTCAAACTCATACCTCAGTAAGATCAATAAAATCGAACTCTTTTGCAATAAATAAATTTTTTAGTGGCTTTGCTTTGAGCAGTGAAGGTGGTCGCTTTTTAAGTTCTTGCTCCACGAGTTTGAGTGCCTGTAAAGTCTCTTGAGAACTTGGATGTTCGTATGATGCAACTCATGGTAATGCATACAGAGTCGTAAGCTTTTGTCGGACACTTGCATTTCTCGTCGATCAGATGGTTCACTCTATACCGTATCATGCAAGTCTTTGCGAGATATCACGAATTTCTTTTTCTACTCATGTAGGGATATAATTTCCATTTTCGTCTAATTGAGGCTCTACTCCAGCAGGTAACCGCATATCAAGAGAATTGAGATGAGTTGCGTATGCATTTATCATCATATCAGTGTTGATTTGAGGAGCCCATTTTTTTGCATCAGACCAAATAGCTCATGCATCCAAAGCCTCATCACCAAAATATGACGTTGGATCATACCACACAAGGCTATCATCTTGAAATTCAACATCTCACCCAAACACACTCGATCTACGACCAAATGGCTTTTCTGTTTTGACAGCTTTGCCAGCAAACATATTTTTGATCATTGATTCTTGATATGCTAGTCGTACGAGTGCTTTGTAATCTCACACAGATCAAGATGCAGGAAATCTCGTCTCTTGTCAGGCTTCATTTTTGCTAATCAACTGCATAGTCTTTGTATCAATCACTGTTTTTTGATTGTGAGATACACTACCAATTGATACTTCTCATTGTTTCAAAAAAAAGTGAACATCTTCCATTCAATCGTTGAACATATCTGAAGCAGCTTCTATCAATTGCTCTTGTTTTGATCAAATAATTCCTCATGCAAGTAACTTTGTTCTTCGTTGTAGTTTTTTGTATTGTAATACTTGTTCTTTTTCTTTGTCCGAAGTGAACTCTTGTCGTTTGTTACTAAAGTAATCAGCAAAAGATTTTCATGCATTTTTTATATCTTCTAATACTTCTTTTGTCATTCAACTTGCGTTAAGACTAGCAACAATAGCATCAGTACCATCTGATGTTTTGAGGGCTCTCATAAGACCAAGATTCTCTAATGCTGTTGTTTTGGAAGGATCTTTGACATGCTGTGTCACATACTCTTTGATCGCATCATAATCAACTGTTTCTATCTTTCCATTTGCATCATATGTGACATGGTGTCTAAGAACACTATTTGGCACATCTCACAAAATTTTCATTGTATTTATTGGATAATACAACTCTTGCTTTATTTCATCTGGTGCTTGTTCATTATATGTATTGACACCATCTGGATTTGCATCATCAAACAATACTCACATACCCGACTGTCGAATATTCTTTCGATTAACTCACGTCAATGCAAAAAGAACTCATCATGAAATCGCAGCATTCTTTAAAGCATCTTTTCATTTCTCTGTATCTCAAAAAGTAAAATGCCATAAAGCCTTTATAGCATTTACAACAAAGATACCGGCTGATGCTAACTTAGCTACACCTTCAATAAAGTTTGGTGCTTTTTTGAGAATATTTGCTCATGTTCATGTAAGCATTCATTCCTGCATTCACTTATCTATTCAATAATTTCGAGCATCCATAGGAGAAGTTTTGAGAGCATCTCGAACATCTGCATGTTTTTTGGTATAATCTATTCATGATCATCATCTTGTCTTGCATGAACCGTAGGCATTTGCAAGAGCCATTTGCTCATTGTGAGAAAGAGTTTTGTGTTCTTTGTTCGCTTCCTTTTCACGCTTTTTTTGCTCTTTCTCGACTTCACGAAAAGGCTTGTTAGAGTAGACATAGTCAAAGTCTTTGAGCCAAGGATATGTAGCAATAAGGTTATTGAATGCTTGACTATTAGTAACTCTATACGGTCATTTTTTATATCATTCGCTATCCAACCATTGCTTAAAAAGCAATAATTCTTCATATTCGAGTTTCTCTGCAGCAAGTTTTCACTTTGCCTCCAGCATACTATTGAGATATTTATTTGCTTTTTTTACTGCTTTTGCTTGTTTATTTATAGTGTTTTTATTCTCAAAAGGATCTTGCTGTTGCATTGTTCAAGTAACTCGATGAGAAATATGTTTAAGATCATTCCAGAAGAGCTTTTGAAGATCTGGTAAATCATCACGATCTTCTACGCGTCACTTTCTCATGTTTTTATCTAGCTTTTTGATATGCGTTATATGATTTTCAAGAGTCGCTTTGTGTTTTTTGGCAATAGATTTTTCTCAACGATTATTATTCATTATCTTCTTGATATCTTTACAGATTTGTCTAAATGGTCATTCATAGTCTCTTCGTCAGCTAGTCTCATCTAGTCAATATTGTTCTGCAAAGAGTAAGTCATTTTTTAGGACAGTTAATTCAACTTCAGTTCACAAAAACGCAACATCTTTGTTTGTTTCGTATGAACCTGTTTCTTCTTGTAGTGCTGTATGTTCGTCTTCGGTTGTATTAGCTGCGTCAAGAGCATTTTTTTGTTCAACAGAAAGTGATGCATCAGAGTTTTTCTCATCAAATGCATCATTGTTTGAACCAAAGTGGCCGTATCAATCTGGGTTTTTTATTCTAACTCCCATCAACCATACCAAATAAAAAGTGCTTATTACCAGTATATATGTCTTATCTGTCTATTGCCAAAAATAGAACACATTCGTTTGATATACATTGACATTTATAAACCAAGTCAAAATATATCAATAAATTCTAGTTTCTTTATTCACAAATCAAGAGAAAGTCAACTAAAACTTGAATCTGGTACTGTATCAATCCACGTTTGATCATATACCAAACTACGATAAAGTTCAAAGTTTTGTAATCACACTGCATCCTCTTCAAAAACATATCACGAGACTTTCATTTTCCATGCAAGCAATTGCTCGATCGAACGTCTACCCGTCCACTCTCGTCCAAACAAGTCAGTCGAAGTTTTTTGTATAAGTTGTTTATACAGTGTACGAACTTCTTCTAAACGAAAGACGGTTGTATCTCAAAGAACATTTCCATACGCGCAATATGTGACACAAGAAACATCTCATATCGCCAAAGTTCAAGATCATACTGTCATCAAAGCAAAAACTCATTCAGATGAAACAACATTTGATCAAGAAAAAAATAAAACTGACTGCGATCACATACGAATTCATTCTCCATGAGGAAAGACAATGGTAGTTGGAGAGGCATCATTACGTTGATGTGCATAGCGAACTGCAGTTATAGGATCAGAAAGCACTAATGTTTGTTGTCTTGTATGAGGCGTGACAGTATATGATTGTGTTAGAGTTTTTATTGTAATGGTTCAATCAGGAGATCAGCCTAGTATTGTATATGGCATTTGTGAAAATAATGTTTGTTGCTGTACTTCCTTGGTATAAGAGGGTAACAAAAAAAACACCAACAATACTGCTTGTACAAATAAACACACACTCACCATAAAACGGGATGTTTTATAAGACGTAAGCAATAAACAATACAATAATATTGAAATAACACACATAACACTTTGAATCAAAGGAGGGAAAACAAGTACAGTATGCACAAAAAAGTATGTCGCCAAAAAAACAAGATACACTCCTGACAAAAAAGATACAAAACGTATTGATGGTACATAAAATAAACTACGACCAGCAATAATAATTGTACTTGCAAGTATTGCTCATACCACAAACCATTTATATAAAGAGAACAATGACAAAAGCTCTTGATTGTATGAATACATTCAGACAACAACAAAAAGCCCATATGCCAATAAAGACAAGAGACAACCGATAACACAAAATCTACGTACAAAAAAAGGTATACTGTTCATAATGAAAGTATACCTTGATTTTTTATTTTTGCAAATTTAGATAGTCAAGAGGTTATTTAGTAGCTTCTGCTTGTTCTTCGGGAGTTAGTAGTTTTTTTCACCCAACTTGTAAGATTTCAACTTTGTAGATAAGAGTATTGAATGTTTCTAATGGATTCGTATCAAAAACAACAACTTGATCGTCGCCATTTCATCTAATCTCTTTGATAACAGAAGGAGATTTTCATACATATTGCAATGATCCAACTCTCAATGGAATACCTGCTTTTTGAAAAACAGCACTTGACTGTTCAGATATATTTGATGTATCATAGAGTGATCAAAATCATTCATCGGGAGTTACTTTTACTTTTATAGAATCTCATACTACCTTTCCTAGTAGTTCAGTATGTACTTTTTGTGGTACTTTACTATTGGTATCACCAATTTTGATAGACACTGGTGCAAAGCTAGGTTTATCCAAAGTAACATTATTGGTCTCTCAAACATCAGCATCTGTCGTATCATAGACAAGATCTCCAAACATTTCATAAGATGCAGTAAAATCAACATATACAACATCTCATGTTTCTATTGGTCATGTTTTGACAGATGAACCACATCATACCAAGACAAATGACATAGTAATACACGCTAACAAACTCAAACGTCAGAAAACTTTTTTCATAAATAATGCAAAATATAAAGTACAAATAAGATTAATACATCTCTCTATATACTACAGTATATATGCAGCACATAAGATTGCAATTGTAGCTAAGATTTTGGTGAAATATTTTTGAAGAAAAAAATTAAATCTACTTGACAATTTATTCTACACCTCAAGTCAGCACACCAAAAACACTAAATAAACTCGAAGCATCTTTTATCTTAGATACGAGACTAGCATCATAAGGGATTGTAGAAATATTTGTTGTAAGATACATACTCATCGTTTCGCTCTCTGGTACTGTTACAGTAACTTCTCCATCAAAAACAATACCATTCTGTTGTTGTATCAGTCATGCAACGAGCATTTCTCCAAAATCAAAAGAAGTATATGTAACAGTAAGTTTATATTTTTGAGAAGATACATACACAAGATCTATATGTATTTTTTCTTGTTCTGATGGCTGTGTACAATCAATTGATTTGTGTGTAGGCGTAATTGATCATTCACACACATATCTTGTTCATACTTGTATATTATCAAAGTCAAAACGCTGCTTTTGAGCAAGCAACACACCCGTTCACTGTATGTCAAACAAAGGTATATCAATACTTACCGCGTATGTATTTACCATTTGTTCCTGGAAAGTGGGAACAAAACTAATAGGTCAGGGGAAAATAATAGATTCTCATGTTGTTCAAGAAACAATATTTCCATTCACAAATCATCATAATGCTCAAAGTACATCTAGAAGTAATTGTGGATCAGGCTTTCGAGTAAATACACCAAAGTCATACCCGTCTTGTACAAATAATCGTTTATTCTTTATATTTTGGAGCATGTCTTTTGCTATCATCAATTCGAGGTTTCAAGTAGATCATCACAAAACAATATCTTTTGGGAAAAAATAGATTACATCTCATGAAGTACGTCTTTGCAAGTCTACCGTTCATGACAACTCTTCTCAAAAACTATCTTGCATAGCAAAAGAAGCAAAAACATCATCAAAAATATCATCTCAAAAGAAAAAACTAAAGCCTGACAACGTTCACGAAAAGTATGAACGTGTTTGTGGTGTAACATTGATAGCGTATGATAATCACTCAATCTTGTCAGACGAATCTTTTGGAAAGAGTTCTTGCTCATGTTCAAATAACTGATTCCAGGTTTGATCAAAAGAAACAAGAGGTGCTTCTTGAAAAAATAGTTGATAGGATATACCAGAAACCAATCAAATACCTAACACACCCAACAAAATCCACACAAAACGCATTGCCCTTTTTTGATATAAAATTCTAATCACTAGCATAGACAAAGATAGCATACTTGCAATCCAAAAAGTGCGAAAAAAGCAAGAAAAAAGTGCGAAAAAAAACTTTTGTATCTTGTTTTTATCAAAAACAAAGAGAACATATAGGTATTTATTTTATAAGTCTTTTTATGCAAACAATATGTACGTATACAAATATCTGACTCACTGCACAAAAAATAACAATAGAAGCAGATACAAATAAAGCCCTTCCAACAATAGATATTATTGGTTTACCTGACGCATCTATCAAAGAAGCAAAAGAAAGAATTAGAGGAACATTTCGTAACTGTGAACTCGAAATACCAAGAAAAAAAATAGTACTAAATCTTGCTCCTTCAGATACAAAAAAGGTAGGAACTCGCTTTGACCTTCCAATGGCAATCGCAATATTGTTGCTAACGCAAGACTGAAATATCAAACATAATGAAATCATTAGTCAGGCAGTATTTTTTTGAGAATTATCACTAGATTGATCCTTGAGAGAAGTTGACTGATTACTTCCAAGTGTTTTAGCTGCAAGGCAAGATGGGTATAAACATTTCTTCATTCCACAAAACAACGTAGAAGAATTATGTTATATTCCAGATATAATATTGCATCCGTATGCGTCTTTTGGACAATTAGCAGATGCATGTATCTCTGGAACAGCATTACACGTACATACACAAAAAAACTACGCGATACAACACAAAAGACAAACTACTGATAGTTTTGATGACATCAAATGACATAATAGCACAAAAAGAGCTTTGAGTATAGCAGTTGCTTGAATGCACAACGTATTACTTATTGGTGCACCATGATCAGGAAAAACCATGCTTGCAAAATCAATACAATCACTACTTCCTCCGTTGGATTTTGACCAAAGTATGGAAGTAAGTCAAATATACTCGGTCATGTGAATGCTCAACAAACAACAACCAATGATTTATCAAAGACCGTTTCGTCAAGTTCATCATACTGCAAGCAAAGTTTCTATTATATGATGAGGAAGAAATCTGACTCCTGGGGAAGTAAGTCTTGCGCATCTAGGTATTTTACTTTTTGATGAAATTGCAGAATTTCCAAAAGACGTTTTGGAAGTCCTGAGACAACCGATTGAAGACAATTATGTAACAATCTCACGTGTCTCATGAAGTGTCAGGTACCCAGCTGACTTTATGTTTGTTGCGACAATGAACCCTTGCAAATGTTGATATCACAAAGATACAGAGAGACAGTGTACGTGTAGTATTCAACATATCAAAAGATATCAAAGTACACTGTCTTGACCACTTCTAGATCGTTTTGATATGATACTAGAAATACCAAGAGAAAATATCAATGTTTTGCTTTCAGAAAAATCATCAGATAGCAACAATACGTTATATACATCAATTGAGCAAGCGCGATCTATACAGAAAAAAAGATATGAAAATACAGATATTAGCATAAATACAAATATATCTGCAAAAAATATTCAAACATATATTCCTTTACAGGAAAAAGAAAAAGCATTTTTGGAGACAGCAAGTAAAAAACTACTCCTCTCTTCCAGAGTAATTCACAGACTCATAAAAGTAGCGAGAACGATAGCAGATATTGACAACCAACCCCACGTTACCATAAACCATTTGGCAGAAGCAATGCAATATAGAGCAAAATCCATGCTCATTGAACAATAAAAAAATTGTTGCAAAAAATGAGTGATACTATACTATACATATATGAGTTTTTTATACGAACAGATCATATGTTTCATTATTTTGCGTGAGAAATTAGTACAATTCAATGACAACATTATATAACAAATGATATGATGTGAATAGAGGTACTTTATTGATGAAATAGTATCTCTGGTGCATTTTTTCTCTACCCTTACCTAGATGATACTAACAAAACAGTGAAATATTTTGCATTTGACACACATGAACAAAAATCTCTTTTTGAGAAACTATTAAAAATAAGTTGAATCTGACCCAAAACATGATATACGTTAACAATGACGCCACCATCGTTACTCAAAGAAGCGATTGATACAGGAGATATTTCTGCACTCACTGCACTCCCTGGTATTTGAGCAAAAACAGCAAAAAGAATAATTGTCGAATTACAATCAAAACTAGAGACATCGCTTATTTTTACACAAGAACAAGAAAAACAGAAAAAAAACATAATAAAAACCCTTCACGCTATGTGATATGACAAAACAAGAATAGCAGAAACACTACACACATATACGTTACCAATACAAAAAGATACATTACAAGACGTTATTTTGCGAGTTATACAACGTTTATAAAAATATATAAAAAGCCTACACACTTCGTGTATAGGCTTTTTTATATAAGCTTAGTTCTATAGAATTTTATCAAAAAATTATTGACCAAATTGCATTGCTAATTCAGTAGCTTCTTCTGTTTTTTTAGTTATATAAGCATTGAATTTCTCCAAGTCAGATCCTTCCAATTTTCCAGCAGCAGCTTGAGCTTTAACAGCTAAGTCTTGTCCTTGAGTTGAAAGATCAGAGAACGCTTGCATATCTTTTGATTCAATTGCATCTTTATAGTCATTCATATATTCTTCATAAGAATCTACAAATGCTTGTACATCAGCATCTTCAAATGTCATAGCGTCTACATCCATATCTTCTGAATCAGTAGATTCATCAAGAGGTTCAACAGTAATTTCAGCGTCGATATCCATATCAACTTCGTCAACTACTACTTCTTCATCAGTACCTTCAACATCAACTGTTACTTCTGTTGTTGTATCAAGGTCAGTTTCTTCTTTGTCAGTTCCACAACCAACAACTAATGTTGTCATTAGCACAAACATTGCTAATAGAGCGATTTTTTTTGTCATATTATTATCATATTATAAAAAAGTAAAACACATGTTATTTTTCTTCTAGTTGTTTTTGGTATTCCTCACCTAGAGGCAATAGTCTACCAATTATCACATTAGATTTCAAGTCATTTAACATATCAATTGATCATTTTAACGATGCGTCAACCATAACTCTAATAGTTTCTTGAAACGAAGCTGCAGAGAGCCGGGAATCTGTACTTTTAGCGATATTTGTTAATCATAATGCAACTCTTTGTCATTGGGCAGCTGTTTTACCTTGAGCAAGTAATCACATATTTACATGTAAAAATTCTTCATATTTCACGTACGTACCTGGAACAAAACTAGATTCTCATGCATCTTCAATAAATACCTTAGAGAACAATTGTTTTACTACCAACTCAATATGTTTTTCATTTACTTCTTGTCATTGAGATCAGTATACTGCATTCACCTCATTCATAATATATTTTTGAGCTTGTAGATCTCAAACAACTTGTTGATATTCTGCAATATCTAATGCTCAAGACGTAAGTACTTCTCACTTAAATATTTCTTCTCCATTTTTTTGTTTGAGCGGAGCAAGACCTACAAGTGATTTTCTTACGATTTCTTTGACTCAAATAATGATATAATCATCTTTTATTTCAAGAACAGTTCAAGGTTCTTTGATTTGTAACTTACTTCTTCATTTTGTAGCATATACTCCTCCTTTAGATATCATATCTCCTATTTTTGCAGTCAATGTATAACCATCTTTGAAGAAATATGTTTTCTTTTGAAAATCAGATTCCATAGTCATAAATTTCATCTTTCCATCTTCTGAAAAGAAGATTTGTCAGTCAAATGGAGCCACGATAGCTGGATTTTTTGGAGTTCTTACTTCAAAAAGTTGTTTTACCCTTTCTATACCTTGTACCATAGCATCTCATCATTTTCATACAATACCTCATCAATCGTGGAACGTATTCATCGTAAGCTGCGTAGCAGGTTCTCATAGTGACTGAGCAGCAATAATTCAAACTGGTGCACCAATCGCAACAAACTTTCTAGTTGCAAGATCCATACCATAACACTTCTCACATACACCACTGACGGTATTACATGTCAAAGGAGATCTAACATAGACAAGATCAATATCCAAATCTTCGATTATTGCATACACTTGTTTTGTTAATAATGTATTTGCAGGAACTATAACATGTCATGTACTGTCAGAAATATCTTTTGCTAATGTTCTTCCATATAGCACATCCAAAAATGATTTTCATTTTGCTTCAATTTCAAGCTTTGAAACAATTATGTATTTACTTGTATGACAATCTTCTTCTCTTACGATTACTTCTTGACAAGCATCACACAACTTTCTAGTCAAGTATCCAGATTCAGCAGTTTTTAATGCAGTATCAGCTTTTCCTTTTCTAGATGCATGATTTGAAATAAAGTACTCAATTGGACTCAGTCATTCGATATAATTACCTTTAATTGGAAGTTCAATTACACGTCATTGAGGATTCAATACTAATCATTTCATTCAACTTATTTGGGTTGTATTTGTATATGATCCTCTTGCTCAAGAGTCAATCATTGTAAAAAGATCATCTCATGGACTCATTGATTTTTTCACTTCTTCTTCAATCTCACCTTTTACTTTTGTTCGAAGTCATACGATAGTTCTATGTTTCTCCAAATCAGAGAAGAGTCATCTAAAGAACAATGTATAAATTTTATCAGCTTTTTCATCTCATCTTGCAATAATTTCTTTTGATTTTACTGGGATAACGACATCAATAACAGAAATACTTAGTCAAGAAATAGTAGCATATTTAAATCACAAATCCTTGATTGCATCTGCAACAGTGACAGTAACCTCAGGTCAACAAACGTCAAAAATTGTATTTAGAAGTTTTTTGAGTTGTTTTTTTCCTAGAGTCTCATCAAGAAATTGAATTTCTTTTGGTAGAACACTATTAAATATTACTCTTCAAATGATAGTTGTAATTTCTTTCCCTTCTCGTTGCAAAATAACTGAATCTTTGATACTTGCATGTCATTGGTAATACAAATCAAGTACTTCTTGAATGTTCCTATAACGTCAAATAACTTTACCACTTTTTGTACGATCATCAGTCAAATAATATGATCATAATACCATATCTTGTGAATGAGCAATAGTTGGTTCTCAAGATGATGGTTTCAAAATATTTTTCGTAGCAGCGATAAGTTCTCTCGCTTCTTTTTGAGCTTCATCTGAAATAGGAAGATGAATCGCCATTTGATCTCAATCAAAATCGGCATTAAAAGATGGACAAACAAGAGGATGAAGTCTTATTGTTTTTCAAGGCATAAGCTTTATTCTAAACGCTTCAATAGATAGTCTATGGAGAGTTGGTGCACGATTAAGTAACACATATTTTCACTCAATTACTTCTTCCAAAAACTTGAGCGCTAATGGATTTCCATCTTTAATAATTTTTTCTGCTTGTTTTGGGGTATATACTATTTTCTTTTCAATAAGTTTTCATATGACAAATGGTGTAAACATTTTCATTGCAATATACAATGGAACTCCACATTCATCTAGTTTCAAATCTGGTCAAACAGTAATAACAGATCTTCAAGAATAATCAACTCTTTTTCACAAAAGATTCTTTCTAAATATTCACTCCTTTCCAGAAAGCATATCAGAAAGAGATTTGAATAATTTAACTCATGCTCAAGCTCTTCACGCAGTATTTTTCTCTCAAACAAACAAATTACTCACTGACTCTTGAAGAAGTCTGATTTCATTTTTTTTAACAACATCAGGCATTCACACTTGAATCATTTTTTTTAGTCTAATGTTTCTCATCAAAACACGTCTATAGAAAAGATTTACATCTGACGAAGCGAATTTTCCTCATTCTAATTGAACGACTGGTCTTAGATCAGGTGGTATAACTGGCAATTTTGTCAAAACCATATTTTTTGGTTCAACGTGAGATACATACAAATTTACCAACAATTTAATAACAGCAAATGCTTTTTTCTTTTGTTCAGCTGATTTAATAGAACGAAAATGGTCAAGTTTAATTCTTACTTCCTTTTCAACATCAATTCACTTAAGCATTTCATAAATTGCCTGTGGTCAAGATTTGAACGTAATAACATCTTCATATTTATAGAAAATATTTCTGTAGTCACTTTCCAATACTGTTGATCATCGAGTAAGACTAGAAACAATAGATTTGATTCTACTAAATTCTACATCGATACTTTTTTTATTGTTCTCATACCTTTTTTCCAAATCTTTGAAAACTGCAGCTTTTTGTTTTGTGCTTTCGTATTCTTCTTTTTCATCTTTATATAATGCATCAAGTTTTTTGAGAGTATCAGCGTACTCTGTATCTAATAAAACAAGCATCTTATCGATAGATTCTTCAGAAATATCTTTGGGTACAATATATTTTACAAAAGATAGAACTTTTTGAATCTCATTTCAAGATAATCACAAAAGATGATGGATTCATCATGAAACACTATTTTGATACCAAATATGTACTACAGGAGCAGCAAGTTCAATATGTCACATTCTTTCACGTCTTACTCTAGAACTTGTAACTTCAACTCAACATCTTTCACAAACGATTCATTTGTATCTTACTCATTTATATTTTCCACAACTACATTCATAATTTTTGACTGGACCAAAGATTGCTTCACAAAAAAGTCATTTTGGTTTCGGTTTCCCTGTTCTATAATTTATTGTATCAGCATGATCTACTATTCAATGAGATCGACTTTCTATAGTTTCTGCTGATGCAAGTTTTACCATTAATCAAGCAAATTTTATTTTTTGCATACGTTGGTGCCGATGAAAAAGTAAAAGTATATTATTCTATATCTCAATTGTCAGCAAGTTCTTCAATTACAGTATTCATAATTTCATCCTTATCAGATTCATCTATAGTATCATTTCCTTTTTCTTCGTCTGATCCTGATGTTATTCAAGATAATCATAGATTTATTATTTTTTGTATTCTTTGATCATGGATTTCAGAAATTTTATCTTCAGACAAAGGAACAATATCCTGACATAATCATTTCATAAGATATACCAAATAGTTGAATGACTCTGGCAATCCAAGTACTTTTGGTTTTTGTCATTTAATAATCGATTCATATGTTTTATTTCTTCAAAGAACATCATCTGACTTGATAGTCAACATTTCTTGTAATGTGTATACAGCAGAATATGCTTCCAAAGCCCAAACTTCCATCTCTCAGAATCTTTGACCTCAATCTCTAGCTTTTCCTCATAATGGTTGTTGAGTAATCAATGAGTATGGTCATACAGATCTAGCATGAATCTTATCTTCGACCATGTGGCTAAGTTTCAACATATGCATATATCAAACAGTTACTCTCTTAGGATACGCCTCTCCAGTTCTTCCATCATAGATTGTCATCTTTAGATCTTCTGGTAATCAAACTTTTTTTGCAAGAGCTTGGAGATCTTTGAGACCAAATCAAGAAAAGGTTGGAACAGCAAAATGTACTCATAGTACTTTAGCTATTAATCACAACTGTGTTTCAAAAACCTGTCACATGTTCATACGTGAAATTACTCAGAGTGGATTAAGACAAATATCGACCTGTTGTCAATCTTGTGCAAAAGGCATATCTTCTTCTGGTACAACAACAGAAATAATTCACTTATTACCATGTTTTGCAGCAAGTTTATCTCACACTTCAATTTTTCTCGTTTGAGCAATATATACTTTTATTTTTTTTCTAATTCATGCCATAAGATTATCTCAGTTCTTTGAATCAAGAACTACAATATCAATAACTTTTCATCATGTTCCAGATGGTAAGTACAATGAAGTATCCTTTACACTTTTTGATCTATCTCCAAAAATTGCTTGGATAAGTTTCTCTTCCGGAGACAGTTCTCATTCACTTTTCGGTGTTATTTTTCCTATCAAAATATCTCAACCTTGGACATATGATCATATTCTAACAACTCATTCATCGTCAAGATTTCTCAATTTACTCATGGAAACTCATGGAATATCATTTGTTGTTTCCTCAGGTCCAAGTTTTGTATCAGAAACTTCTATTTCATATTCTTCTATATTAATAGATGTAAGTTCGTCATCTTTTACTAATCTTCTAGATATAACTATCGCATCTTCATAATTGTATCATTCCCATGGAACAAATGCAATTCTAAGGTTTTTTCAAACAGCAATTTCTCACTTATCTGCAGAAGGTCATTCTGCAAGTAAATCTCATTCTTCTACATGCTGTCCCAATGAAACAACTGGTCTTTGATGAATACATGTTTTTTGATTAGATTTTTCAAACAAAGTTAATTCATATTCTTTAATTCATAGATTTTTCTTTTTATAAGATACTTTAACCCTTTTCCCATCAACATATATTACCTCTCATTCTCATTCAGCCAATATAACAGCATGAGTCATAGACAAAATATCTCACTCTAATCATGTTCAAACCAAAGGTGCTTCATTTTTTAACAAAGGTACTCATTGTCTATGTTGATTTGTTGCAATCATCGCACGAACGGCATCATTATGATCTACAAAAGGAATAAGAGATGTATTTGCAGAAAACAACTGAGCAGGATTTACATCAATATGGGTAATATCATTCACATGATACATTTTCATCTCATCAAAGTGCCTTCAAGCAACACGAGAACTGGTTATATTATTAAATTCATCCGTTGTAGCATTCAAATCAGCAACTATACATTTTTCATCCAACTCTGGAGAAATATAGAACAAATCATTTTCCTTAAAAAAAGGTTTGACCTTAATGAGAGTTTTTGATTTTGCATAATGTTGCTCTATTTTTTGTGCACTTGTATCATCAATGTACGAATCTTCTTTTACAATGAGTTTATCTGTTGGACGTCCAGATGCATCAAGTTCAAAAATATCTCTACGTGAAATTTTATTTATCAAAATTTCTTTTTCAGGTTTAATTTCATTTGTGACTTTAAGTGCTGGAACTTCCAAAAATCATTCTTCATTTACTCTACTATACAATGCTTGGTACAATACCAATCAAATATTTTGTCATTCTGGAGTTTCAATCGGACAGATTCTACCATAATGAGATGGGTGAAGATCACGAACATCAAATTTAGCAGTCTCTCTTTTCAATCAACCAGGCCCTAGTGCTGTTATTCTTCTTTTATGTTCTATTTCAGCAAGTGGATTTATTTGATCCAAAAATTGAGATAATTGTGAAGTCGCAAAAAAACTTTTTATTGCATTATCAATAATCTTAAAGTTTACTATATCTGTAAGTTTAATAGCATTTTCTGTATTCAAAATACTGAGTTTCCCTTTCACACTCTTTACAAACTTTCTCATAACTGGCTGTAAATGAGCATGAAGAATTTCTCCCATAGTTCTAATACGTTTATTAGAAAGATGATCTGCATCATCAAAATAATAGTTTCTATGTTCATTTGCTAAACGAAATAGGTATTTAAGTGATGTAATCATATCAACTCCATCAAACAACTGTGAATTCTCATCTCATAATTCTTTATTTATATCAAGTTTTGCATTGATTTTACGTCTAGCAATTCTTCCTAAATGAATTCTTTCAGGAGTCAAAAATTGAGATTTAATAAAATCTAGAGCATTTTCTGGATCAATTAATTCTCCTGGTCTTAATTTGTTATAAATATGTTCTGCAGCAGAAAGCGCATCAGTTGTTGTATCTTTTTTGAGAGCATATTCTAGATAATTAGTATCATCTTCTTCAAAAACTCAACTAAATATTTCTCTAATACTCTCATCATTTTCAAAACCGAATGCTCTCAACAAACTAGTTATAACAAATTTTCTTGATTTGTTTATTCTAGCAACAACATTTCAAGATTTTTCAATAAACACTTCTAACCAAGGTCATCTTTCTGGTACCAACTTATATGTATATTTCAGGTCTTTTTTACTGTAAAAAATTCAGTAAGATCTAATAATTTGAGAAATAAGAACCCTCTCAACTCCATTGATAATATATGAAGCTTCTTTTGTCATTAAAGGTAAAATACCTATATTTACACGCTTAGAAAATAAGGTTTTCTTTGTTTCATTGTCAACAAGTTTAATTTTTCATGAGATGATACCTCAATAAGTAAGCTCCTTTTTTTTACATAAATGAAGAGGATTAATAGACTCTCAGACTTTAATGTCTTCAATAAATACAGACATTTTCTCTCAACCAATATCTTGGATAGGAGACATATCTTCAAACAACTTAACAACTTTATTTTGGACAAAATCTTGAAATCATTTTTTTTGCAGAGCGAGTAAGTCTGGAAACGCTGCATACTTTTTTTGTGGCTTCAAAAATATTCTTCAGTTTTTGTTTTGGACTCATAAGGTAGTAGGATCAAATTGAGACTGTGACATACAAAAGCAGCAAAAGTATAAAAATCAGATGAATTCTTACATTACATAGAAAAATAACCACATGATTGTAGTTATATTACTTATACAGTAGGTGGCAATAGGAAAAATACATTGAGACAGCTATTACGGTCTTAAACTTTTTTTTGCAGGTCTTTGTGGAGTAAGAACATGTCTCCCCTTTAATCTTCTACTAGCCAAAACTCTTCTTCCAGGTTTAGTAGACATTCTTTCTCTAAATCCATGTTTTCTCAACCTTTTTCATGAAGATCGTTGATATTTTCTGACTCTTCTTAGTTTACTAGCCATTGATCAATAAATTTAAATAGTAAAGAGATTACTTAGTATATGGAAGCAATCCAATTTCTCTAGCTCTAATTATTTGCTTTCTTAGATATTTCTGAGCAGCAACTCAATGCTTACTAAAACTTCTTTTCTTGATCTCATCAAATCTTGTAATATATTTTTCAAGCAAATCAACTGATTTCCAATTAACATACTTCAAATTTGATTTATCAGACAAAAGATCTAGTTTCTTAGTAACAATATTAGCCATAATATGTATGGAAAATCATATAAAATATACTTATTCAGTTTCAGTAGAAAACATATCCTCTACTTTCTTTTGTAGTTCATCGTATGTGAAGAACTGTTGATCTTGCTTCATTGAATAGAAAAAATATCTTTCAATTCATTGAATATATGTCATTCATTTTTTTATTTCAGCAACTTGAGCAGGTTCAAGTTCTAAATAATAAGATACCAAGTACATTTTTGTACGATCTTTTTTTCAATGAAGAGCATATGCTGCATCTTTTATTCAAATATCATCTTTTTTTATAAGATTATTCGAAAAATGTTTTTCTACTTCTTGAAGAGTTTTATTACGTTCCTCTTCTCAAACTCTTGCGTTACACACAACAACAAGTTCATATTTTCTCATCAAAGACTATTTAGGAAAATAAAATTATCAAATTACAACTCTCATCATTCACAAAACTTTAGTACCATCTAACATATCTTTTATTTTTTTGGTAGGATCAATGATTGATGATTGTTCCATCAAAACTTCATCTTGAAAAGCTTTAAAAATCTTTCACTCCAAAATCTTATTTTTAATATCTTCTGGTTTATCTACAGATTCCATTTCAAGTTCAAGTTCTTTCTTTTTTTCATGCATTATATTATCAGGAATTTTATCCATTGTCATATAAAGTGGATTCATAGCAGCTACTTGCAAAGCAATTGCTTTTGCTACAGATTCATGTCAGCCTTCATAAAAAACAACAGAAGAAACTTTGAATCACATGTGATTATACACATATGTAGTTTTTTCAAATCTATAGACAGCTTCTAGTCTAAGACTTTCTCCCACAGTAGCAACATTTTCGTCTAGCATTAGTTGTAATTTTTTCAACAATGCAGTTTCCAAATTCTCTTGATGAGTAAGTCATTCTGCTACTATTTCATTTGTTTCTGTTGTTGCAAGAATAGTAGACAAAAGTGAATCTATAAGAAGGAGAAATGTTTCATTTTTTGCAACAAAGTCAGTTTCACATAGAACCTTTACTCATGCAGTCACTCAATCTTGAACAACAAATTTTACGACTCACTCATTTGTTTGTCTGTCTCATTTTTTTCATGCTTTCAAAATACCTCTTTCTTTTAGAAGTTCTTGTGCAGCGGCAATATCTCAGTTAGATTCTTCCAATACTTTCTTACAATCTCCAAGTGGAGCATGTGTCATATCTCTTAATTCCTTTACGAGATTAATATCTATTTTCATACAATATCTATAGAGAATAAAACATTAACTGTCTTGTATACGAAACTGTATATCGAAAATATTATACAACCAGTTACCTAATGAAGAGAGAAACACAAGCCATTGTAATGTTGGTGAAGAATATTGATGTGCAAATTTTCAATGTCGAGCATGATATACACATATAGACCACACACCCAACAAGCCCAAAGCAACTAAGAATGGAAGAATGTTAAGAAATGGAATAAACACCAATACCATAGAGACTATAAAAAAGAAACAAGACAATAACCATCGACCAGTAGCTTGCTTGAGATGAGAATATTCATAACTAGAGAGTGACTCTTTTGTTATAGATATAATGATACCAAACAGTAGGTACATAACAAGAACTTTTTTTCTTTCAACTTCACTAGGAACATATAGTACTTGTTGATCTGATTCTACTTCTTTTGTAATTTGTGTATTCATTATTATACAACACAAAAGAAATAAAACAGCAAAAATGAGTAAAAATTACTCATCTAAGCATTCAGACCTAAGAGAGAAGATATTGCAAAGCAAAAGCAACACTTTTATAACTTTGCATATTCATTACAACCAACGATCATTTCCATCGTTTGTTAAAGTTAGAAGAAGCCAATACAACACTATCAACACCAGTGATGTCAATTTCTTTAGCCAAAGATGCCATTAGAACTCAATCAACAACTATAACAAATTCTGGTCTTTTTTTTAGATTTTTTACTCAACCATAGACTTGTTCAATTTTTGCCAATTGTTTTTTGATTGTAATTTGTTCTTTCTTCGTCACTTTGTGAAATTCTTCACTTTCTATAAATTTTCTTTTTTCGTTCATAGCTTGAATTCTTGTAGCAAGAGTATCAAAGTTTGTCAAAAATCCTGCAGGAACTTTATAATTCATATAATTACACCCAGCAGAAGTAGCCAAACGAGCAACATCATCAGCATACAATGCTTTTTCACATACCAACAAAATTTCTTTGTTTTCTTTTTTTGCGTCAGCAATAGCTTGCTTAGCAAGTTCCAATTGTGTTACAATTTGTGCACTATCAAAAACAACCATTCATCAAGAAAAAGAAGACCAAAATCTTCTCGTTTTTGGATTAGTTTCTTTAACAAGTCATCATACATGAAGATAGTTATTTTCTATCTGTTCTACAGTAAGTGTCATATAGACAATACGCTAAGAATAAAAAGTAAGGAAAAGGCAAGATTATTTCAAAGTAACTGTAGCTCCAGCTTCTTCAAGTTTAGCTTTCAATCCTTCAGCTTCTTCCATTTTTACATTTTCTTTAATCATCACAGGAGCTCATTCAACTTTTTCTTTTGCTTCCTTCAATCAAAGTCCAAGTATTTCTTTAACAACCTTAATAACAGCGATTTTTTGTTGACCAGGAGAAGTTAATTCAACATTTACAGAATCTTTTTCTTCTCAAGCATCACTTCATCCGTCAGATGAACCTCCAGCAACTACCATAGATGCAGCAGTTACACCAAATTCTTCTTCCAATGATTTTACAAGTGCAGCCAATTCAACAGCAGACAATTCTTTTACTAGATCAAAGATCTTTTGAGCGTTTGCAGATAAGTCCATATTATATTACTAATAATAAAAAGTAAAATATATTATTTTAATGAGATAACACATAATTTATACTATTCACACACCTAAGCGTCTGAAGTAGTACCACCTTCTGTTTCATGTTTTTGTCTGATTTGATCCAAGGTAGCCGTAAACGACTGTATTGGATATTTCAAAAGAAACAAGAACTTTCCAATCAATTCTTCTTTCGAAGGAAGAGTTGCAAGTTCAGAAACATAAGCAGCATCCTTTCGTTCTTTTTCATACCATCACCCTAAATACTCATATTGGAGTTTTTTTCAAGCCTTTTTAAAAGACTTATTTATAAGATGCACTTCCTTAAGTCATGCAAACTCATCCTCTCCCATACTAGAGACAGCAATAATAGTTCAATCTACCTTTCACAAGTCAGACTGAGCCATTCATAATTCGTCCATTGCCCTTAGAAAAAGCCTTTTTCTAACAACAATAGCTTTTGTTTGTGTCGAAACCAGGTTTTTTCTCAACTGATTTGACTGATTCACACCTATTCATTTTTGCAAAACAAGTACGGTATTTTTTGCGTCTTTTAAGACATCAATATACCCTTGCAATACAACTTGTTTTTGTTTTTTGGTTAATGCCATACGTACAATACACAATTAGCAAGTAAAACTTGACAGAAAAAATTCTGTCAGACTATGACAGAGAAAAATAATATTGTGTATTATTTTCCTCGGTAGGGTTTATATCAACCTACTGTCATTGGAATAGTTATGCAACTTTTGATCAATGTTTATATAATTATAGACACAATGCAAGAGGAAATCATACTTTTATTTTTTTTCTCGTTCCGCTTGTGTGTTTTGTACAAGTGGATTATAGTGAGAAAACAACAAAGAAACCAATTCTTCTGATTCTAATCTTTCTCCTGTCATCTGCATAGAATGTAAGCCATCCAACACCAAATTACACCTTGTAGTAAGCTTATCTGCATGTTTCAGATACGTTCTATATCTTTGTACAACTTTTTCTGCACTATCTTTAGAATCCAAAACGTCAATCATTTTTTGTCGCCAAGGTCTTTTGACACTATCAACCTCTACATTCATTCATCAATAATATGGAATGACCACATAAAATTGTTTGACAAAAATCAATCACTGTTTGAGGTTTATGCGTTCCAAAAAAGAAATATATTCTTCCGACTGTTGCTTGAGATTATAATTAACTATTGTATCGACGTTTGATTGTACATAGCCTATGTATGGCGTCAAATCTAAGTATGTATTACGAACCAAGATTTGCAACGGAAAACTCAGTCAGTTCAAAAATTTTTTGTACTGTTCAATAGCCACTTCTATATCTTCTCCTGCTTTCAAATCAACATTAAGTCATGTTACTTTTATCACAGCTCTCAGTCATCAATCTTTGAGAATAACAGTATCTTTTTGTATTTCAGAAAGAGGCAGCATAGTTTCTGTATTATATGTTGCATCTTTTTTTCCTTTATTAATTTTGCTATGTTCTGGATTCTTTCAAAAAAAAGACATATATCTTTACAAAAAATAAAATCTGACTCATTTGTCTGCTTAGATGAGAGGTGACGCTATATCTTGTGAATGAGGCAATGCTCAGACAGTAAAGTCTGACGTATTTGGTCAATCTTCAACACTTTCTACTCTCGAATAAAAATAAAAGAGCATATTGACCAAGAAAAAACTCAAACCTAAGACGGCTAAAGATATTGCCACATTGACAACAATCTTTTTGGCTTTGGTAAAACCATCTTCATCACTTGCAAAAAACATTGATATAAATCAATAAATCAAAAACAATGTAGCCAACATTGCCGCTAGCTGTAATCACAAATTCACAAGGTTAATCACATACGCAACTCACGATTTATCTTCAGTATAAATCTGTCATCATTTTTCAAATGCTGTAAATCATTGAATACGCAAAAACGTCAAAAAATCATCAAAATAAGATGCCTGTTGATCAGTATCAATAATATCATCTTTGACAAATCCACTAAAATCTACAACCGATTGTCATTCAAGAGTTTCACCTACAACAACATTGTCAAAAGGAAAAACCACATCATCATCAGTCGATTCAGGAAAATCCAAATCTGCATACACAAAAGATGACAAAAATATCAAAATCCCACAAAAAAAAGAAAAACAGATATATTGTACAAATCTCACCATCACAACAAACAAGAGAATAAAAAACGAAAGAACAAAGTTACACAACTAGCCTTATGCAACCAAGAGCGATATAACATAAAACAAGAATGTTACTATAAACCAACTCAAAGCAATTCCTCACAAAGAAATAAATGCTGTTCTGATTTTTTTCATAGTCTCTTCAGCAGTTTCTTCTTCTGATGATGTCATCAATCTAATCCCCCAATAAATCAAAAACGTTAATGTAATTAATCACAAAAATCACAAGACATAGTTTAATATTCTTCTAATAAGAGCAGTTGTTTGCAAAAAATTATTGTCATAAACAAATTCTTTTTCTTCTAACGTTGGATTGTCCCCTAACTCATCCGCACCCACAAAATTATCTTCTTTGACTGGAGTGTAGGTTCATTTACGCAAAGGATCGTCATCAATCTGGTCAGTATTGACTACAGTTTCAATATCTCTATCTATGATATTAAAATGACCATCATCGATCATAGGTTCAAGTCATTGTGCGAAGATCACACCTCACAAACTTACAATCGAGAAAATACCAATCAACAACACTTTATATGACAGATACGTTTTCATAGAGCAAATAATGTCATAAAATAATACCAAAGTATAGTCGTAAATCTCAATAAAGCAAAAAAATGAAAAGAAAAAAACTCTGACTGCCTGTCAGAGTATAATTTTGAGGATTGTATATGGAGAGATGAAAGGAGCCTTCAAACAAAAGCATCAGCCTCCTTTTGGAAAGAGGTGCCCGAAGGGCGGAGGATTAATAATAACTTTCTGTTTTTGAGAGCCTACTTCACAACATCTTCTACTATCATTCAATGTCTCATCGTCAACACCCTATCAACCATATCCAACACAAACGGTCTATGTGTTATACAAATGATCGTTTTGTTTGCATAACGTTTGAATAATCAATGCAAAATCTGCTGTTCAAGTTCTAAATCGAGATTTGAAGTTGGTTCGTCTAGGAGCAAGACATCATAGTCAAAAACAAATGCTCTTGCCAACGCTACGCGTTGTTTTTCTCATCCTGATAACAAAAGTCATTGTTCTCATATTATCGTATCTAGACCCAAGTGGTCTAATCATACACTCACAAGCGCATCTTCCAATGTCTTTTTGGACACTGGTGTATGCAAAGAGATATTTTCTCATATAGTTCAATCAAAAACAAGCGGTTCTTGATACAAATACCCGACGTGCCTGTACAATTCCACAACTGACACCGTGTCAGATGGTATTTTTTGTGTGTCATTTTGAAACGAGATAGTTCAGTCTGATGGAAGAATCAGCTTGGTAAGTAATTTACACACCGTTGACTTTCAACTCCCGCTCTTTCACATGATTGCGATTTTTTGACCTCGAGGAATAGTCAGAGAAAATTGATCTAAAAGTATTGTATTTGCTTCATATCCAAACGAAATATCTTCGTAAACTATTGCGTGCTCGAACGTCGACAAAAGAGTTGTCACTGACTCATCTTGAAGATCTTGAGTGGTCATCTCATCAAACCTATGGATGTACGTAAGTTTTTCTGCAATTTCTGCCAGAAATATCCCAAAACCATAAAACTTCTCACGAGAAAAATTCGTCAAAAAGAAAATCGTCATCATATATCATATAGATGTGGTCCCAACCAAAACTCAATACCCAAACCATGCGGTCGTACTAAGCATCAACAATATCAACAAAAAATTACCAGCACTTGCAACTCAGTTGAACCAAAACTTGAGGTATGCGTAATTATCAACTCTTTGTTCACCTATAGAACGAAGCGTAGCGAGTTCAGTCTTTTTGATTCCATAAATATTAATCAACAAAAAATTCATCAATATTTTTGCAGTCTGTTTGGTATAGTTTTCGTTAAGATCTCTTTCACGAAGTCTTACATTAGCAAGTCTTTTGAAAGCGTAACGTTGGAAAAAATACAACACACCAGCACCAATCACAAAAAACAATAAGAATCGAGCATTTTTCCATCAGATACTAAACATCAACACCAACAACGATATTCCTATCTCAATACTTTGCCTCAGTCCATCATAAATAAAATACGAATACCCGTCCATACCATTGTGCACAATCTGCAACAATTTACCACTTCATATTTTTGCCAATTCACTGTACTTTTGGGTTACTACCTTATCTACACCAAATACCCTTGCATGGATGTTCATATACCCACGACAACGAGAATACAAAAAATCGTACGGAAGCCTGATGACAAACAACACCAATTCTATACCAACAATATACCACATCGTGGTATAAAAAATCTGTCGATCTCAGCTTTGCTGTGCATCCAAAAGTGACTGAATCAAAAGACCATACACCCATCAACGACTTATAGCCAAAAAAGCAGTAATAGACGTCATCGACACAAAAAGACTGATTCGTTTGCGCTGAGCACGCAAAAAAGACATGAGATGTAGTGGCATAGCTAGAAAAGAAGTATAAATGCAAACGTTATACCAATATGACTAACAAAATTCAACTACCATTTCTCCATCAACTTCAATAACAAAGCTCTACGCAATACTTGTCAGACATCAATTCTTGTAGCAGATTCTTTTTTGTTCAAAAAGCTTGTTCAATCTATAAGCTGATCAGCAAATTCATGATCATAGTAACTTTGGGATCGACTCTCTCATGTTGCATCATCTATAGAAATCATCTGTCTCATAATAACAGCAAGAGCTTGCTCATTTGTGATAAAATCTCTAGGCATAAATTTCCCTTTTCATCATTTGAAGATTCCACGATCACATACATCAATTATTGTAGCAAGCAAGTCCGTATGTGCCAAAGACAAATCATCAAATCAACAATCAAATGTTCCTGCATTTTTGGACGTCATCCACAGAATCTCGTTTTGAAAAGAAGTATATCAACGATCAAGAAACGCTGCCATTTCATCTCTTCTAATCGGAGCCTGTGGCATAAAGTCATTGATAGTACTGTGCTTTGTTATCGAGTTTTGAAACAATCGATTGATTATAGCATAATGATCTTGAATTACTAACATCTCTTCGTAGTCTGGTTGTTGTGATTCTGCAATGATAGCCTCTTTGAATACATCATAAAGAACCACCATATCAGTTTCGTAAACAAATCACTCACCATCTCCACAATAACTATTATATGAGGATCATGGCACATAAAAAAGAACACGTCAATCTGACAAGAGTATAAACTGCAATTGTTTGTATAGTTTATTTTTTCTTTTTTGAGATACTTCTTTGTACCTACGGTGACATTCTGGGGAGCTATTCGCAGTAAGATCATCACAATCTTCTATTTCAACAACATCAGGTCACAGATCAAATGCAGTATCCTCACATTCCTCTTTTGAACTAGCGTTGTTGCAAGAAGGTATATTATAACCCAGAGACATATCTTCATCATAAAATCTTTCAAACCGACCAGATCACATCATTTGGTCAAACAACATACTTGCGTACATATCTGTATCAATTGACATTTCTTTTTGTTGCAAAAAGTTTTCTACTCATGTTATTATATCACTAAGCGTTACTCATGTATACATATTACCCTCGAGCATAACGTGATCACTTCAATAACAAAAAGATCTTTCACAAATAGTATCATCTGCGTAATAATTTGACGTATCTACTTGATAAAACTCATTTGATCACATGTCTCATATAGTAATAATTCTAACACCACCACTAGAAACTAGCATCACATTTTTTAAATTACAAGATACAGTCTCTCGTTTATTCGTAACAGCACTTTTTTCAACTCTATGCTTTCGACTACCGTTATTGTATAATAAGAAAGAAGCATCATTTGGAAATGAAGTTGCAAAACCTGACAATAAAAGTCAAAATATATCCTTATCATATCCAGACAAATTGAAATTATATGTAGCAAGTCTATTTGTATATGAATAGTTCTTTCATTCAGGACTAATCTGTGTTCAGGTTACATAATCTCCACTCAAAAAAGGAACATATCAAATTCAATAGTATAATACTTTTTCATAGTTTCATCAACTTACTATTGCATCATATTTTTCTGCCAAAATCTGCTTTTCCTCTATAGTATTATTTTCATATTTCCACAAATTCATAACATCTAGCTTAAAATTTCACATGTCTGATGAAACAAAAGAAAACGGTAATGCAAATCAATCACGATCATATAAATCTCCAAATAAACCACCAAGATTTACTCATATATAAGTTGTAGTATCGTTTTGAAGAAACCATGGAGTAGGCGGTTCAGCACAATCTGCTACTGCAGTATGAATCAATCAAAAAGAAAATAGGGAGACAATAAAAAGCAATGTAAGTATCTTTTTCAAAAACATAATAATCAAAAAATAATATAAAGAACTATATCCTCTATACGATTGACTAGTGTTTTTATGACACTTTTATGAAATTATGACAAAAAATTATGACAAAAGATATCAATCTGACGTATCTTGAACGCTAAATCATGCATCTTCAATATCTTGCCTCAGCTTGTCTGCACGTGCATAATCTTTTTGTTTTTTGGCGTCTACTCTTTGTTGGGCAAGGTCATGTATTTCTTGAGGAATAACCTTTGCTTCTTGTTCTGACACTTCAAACAATCACATACGTGTGATATAACTATCAAACCAATACAAAACTGACAACACATCAACATGATCCATCTTGGAAAGCGTATGATACAAAGCCAATAGCTTTGGCGTATTCATATCATCACACAACACTTCAGCACATTCTTGACACAATTGTCTAATCTGTTGGTCCTGTAAGGATTCGAACATCGACGCGTAACTTTTACTTACAAGTGAGTCAGTATTATTTTTTGTTTGGGAAATACTTTTTTGAAATGTTTGCATCTCTGGGTGAGAATGTATTTTTTTGTACAAATTGGTTCTCGCGTTGCGAGATTGCTCAAGCATATCAGTCCCAAAATCCAAAAAGCTTCTATAATGTCAGCTCAAAAAAAGGTATTTGATATCCATCGCATCAAATCAACTTTCGACAACTCAGGCGACAGTTGTGATAGCTCATGCAGATTTTGACATCTTTTTGCCTCATAGTTGCAAAAATTCGTTATGTAATCGATAATGAACTCGTGGTTTGGAACCAAAACAACATTCAGATTGCGCGATTTCGTTGGTATGATGTACTCCAATATGATCAACTCATCATGTATGAATATCAAACTCCTCTCCCAAATATTTGCTCGCCATGGCACTACATTCTATATGTCGTCATGGAAATCACACTCATCGTGGAGAATCTCGTTCCATTTGTCTACACTCCCCTTCTGCAGAAAATTTTCGCAAAGCGAAGTCAGACGGATTTTTTTTGTTTGAAGCGTCAACTCTTGCTCATGCTTGCAAATCTTGCGAATCCAAACGAGCAAGTTTTCCATAATCCTCTACTTTGGAGGTGTTCATATACATACCGTCATTGTCTATACGATAGACGAATCCCTTTTGCTCAAGCGTGACAATCATGTCAATTTGTTCTTGGATATGGTCGGTTGCTTTTGGCAATACATCGTATGGACCAATATCCAACGCCTCTACTGCCTCCAAAAATTTTTGGGTATACATCTCGGCTAGCTCTCGAACAGTCATATTTTCTCTTTTGGCTCATTTTTCCATCTTGTCTTCTCCATGATCACCATCATCTGTCAGATGTCCAACATCTGTCAAATTCATCACATGCAACACAGGCAAGCCCAGTATATGTTTGATAATATTACGCAAAATTGCATTGGACGTGAATGCTCTCATATTACCAATATGAGGATCTCGATATACGGTAGGTCCACACGAATAGATTCAGACGACATCTTTTTTGCCTTGTTGATACAAAGAAACAAATTTTTGTTTGGAACGAGTCATTGTGTTGTACAAAAACAACTCTGGTAACCAAAATGTAGTATCTAAAGACATAAAAACATAATAAAAAAATAAATCTGACTGCTATCACGAACAATAGTATGCCAATGAGTGTAACAATATCATATCCAAAAAAAAGCAAAAACACACAAAAACATATTAGACATACTTTTATCAAAAAAGGAATTACATAAGCAAACAATATCCTCCAAAATTATACATTTATGACATTTATTGTACTATTGAATTTGAAAAGTATTTTCACGCTTTAGGTTACTATGTCTACTAAATGGCACTTTGAGTAAGTTATTCACAAAGCACAGGGAATGAAACCAACAACAGAATTTTTGATGTAGAAAATACAGACAAGATGAGTTTTGTTGAAGATTCAACAGAAACAGCTGCAGCAAAAACTGCAATTGATGCTTTTGTGGAAGCCGAACTTGACAACCCAAATACACTCAAAGCAATAATGGAGCACCAAGCTCAATGAAATAGTTTTGATAGTTATTTTGAACAAAATGTCGCTCAACCATTATCTCCTTTGACAAGACTATTCAAAAAACTAGAAGAGGCTAATGTAATACAAAGCGATGAAGTAAAACAAGAAACACGAGAAGACTTACAACAACTTCAAATACAACTCACAGCATGAGGACAAGATATGATGGCAAAAAAACTCAAAGAAGAATGAGACAGACGTTTGAGAGATGGAGACACTGTAAATGATGCATCATGACAAAATATGCTACAACAAGCACGTTTGTACAATGACTCACAAGTCTGATCGTGATTAGACAATGGTCAAGCAGCACAAATAGATCAGCTAAAAAACACAAAACAAACAGAATTGATAAATAATATACAACAATACAAAAATCTTTCTTGAAAAGACAAAACAGACATGAGAGAAAAGATAGCTGATATGTTTGTATGAGAAAATGCTGCACGAGAAAAGCGCATATGATGAAGTGGTATAAAATGAGATGTAAGCGAAAATAATTTACCTATCACAATAGTAGAAAACAATACAACAAGAACAGTTAATCTTGATCAATTTCTACAATTGATGGAAAACAATGCAACTATTCTAAAAGTAGACTGAGAGATGACAAGCACAGCACTCGCATGAAGTATAAATAATAATCCTGCTCACAATGGTATATTGCGTTTTACAAGAGTTCACCTAACAACGCCAAATAATGTGATAAATAATCCGAATGGTAGTAATCAAAACACTGTAAACACAAACAATACAATACCAAATATAAACCCTCGAACGTGACAAACAGCAGAAAATGAATCATGATGACAAGATGCTTCTGACAACCACTCAAGTGGTATTGATCACGGTTTACCTAGAAATACGACCATAGGATTCGTCCCACAAGATATTTTCGATCTTGCAGACGAATCTACCAATATTGATGGTCGAAGAAGAGCATTGCGTAGAATCAAAAAATGACACGATGATCTAGATTTTGACGAGCAAATAAGCGACAATGACAAAAAAGATCTCAAAACATTTGCGAAAGCTATCAAAAAACTAACAAAACACGAAAAGGGGTGAAACTTTGGAGTTGTTATTGCAAATATTAGAGAACAATATAATATTTTGTGAAAAGAAAAAGTAACAAGAACAAGTGAGCGAGAAGACGCACTAAGTCTATCAAAAAGAGAAAGCAAACACTATGCAAAACTAGCAGAGCTATATGTTGATTATAGGGAAGAGAAATCTTGAAGTCCATATATGAGAGCATTGCGAGCATCACTTACCAATCAAGATATTGGAGAGTCTGCTTTTGGAGTCAATGACTTTTATAACAACAATAACAATCTAGGTGAACTAGGTAAAAGAGTCGATGGCTACAAAGTCGACGGGAATGCTGTCAGAAATATTTTTAAGCTCTATGATGACTTAGGAGAAGATATATGAGAAGAACGTAAATGAGATGTTCGCAGACTTGTCAAACGAGTAGAAAACTGAGATGTTGATCTATCAAAGATAACAAAGGTTCATCGAAATGAAGAATTATGAGAGTATGATAAACCTAGTGGTTTAAATAAAAAAGAAGAACGCGTACGAGACATATACAAACATAAGTGAAATGACCTCTATAGAGACATATTATATGGTTTGGGTGAATGAAAAGACTTAGATGAAATCTACAGACAAAAATTACTGATCAATAAACTCGAACTCAAAGATAACATAAACAGCTCAAATAGATCTATGTCAGCAAGAGTTTTTAGATTGCTTGAAGATGGATCTATTGATGGACAGATCAAACACGATGATGTAGAAAGTCAAACATGACTCAATATTTATGATGTTTTCAAAGACACATGAGTAGATGTCAAAAATACATTTAATTATACAACAACTGCACAAGCAGAACAACATATGCTACGAAATACATTACAATTTGTTCGATGAAGAGTAGCAAAACCAAACCAAGATAGGGATTTATGATGAAAATTACATGACGTATTGGGTCGAGAACCTCTACCATCAGGTTTGACAGAAGACAAATACAAGGAAGCAGATATGTATGCTAAACACAATATTTTTACACCAGAAGCAGCACACGAACTTTTCAAACAAGAACCAGGATTAGTTGAAATGATAAAACATACTCTTCTCAATTCCTGAATCCCACCAGAATATATTCTAAAGTATGGAGGTGGTATAGGAACATGATTTGATACAAGTACAGACAAATTAAATACTGTTCCATGAACATCAGCTGGTGACATGCGAGCAAAAGACATCTCTAATGCAACAATGGCATGATTTAGCGAATCTCAAAGCATAGAATTCAATAGAGAATTCGATGCTCATCGATGACTGCTTTCTACACAAGCTAAAGACATGTGAGTAGAAAAGTTTTTGGCTCCATGATCTAAAGAGCATTTTCGTACACAACTTGCATGAGCCATAGTAAGTAGTCTGTGAGAATCTGACGGAGTGGGTGTCTGAATTGGAAGCACTACAGAAATCATGAAAGGGTTAACATTTAACCTCAAAGCATGAGTGTCTGCTGATACGAGCTGAAATGCAAATGCTATTTTAGGTGTATCAATATGATACAACAAAGATTTGTGAAACAACTGGACACTTTCTTCTAGTCTATGACTAGCATGATTCTTACCTCTTACATCACCGCTTGATCTTGCAAACTTTGGGGTATGACCAACATTAGCAGTATGAGTTGGGAAAACTCGAGAAGTTGGAAGAGATGCAACCAAAGATCTGGAGGCTAAATGAATCAAAAGCATAACTCTTGGACCACAAGTATGAATAATCTGAACAATACCATATGCAGGAATAGCAATGAATTACAATAGAGACAAAATGGCAGATATTGATGGAACATACAACAATCTTAAATCTGACGTTAGGAATAACACATTAAAGATACTACAAACAATCAATACATCATCAAAAGAAGAAGCAATCAAAGATATAAAAAAACACATATTAGGTCAATACAAATGAGACTCAGAGAGTGCAATTATACAAAGAAATGCTGAAGCATTTCGAAAACTTCTCAATCACTTTTGAGGTAATGATATGTCAGTTCTCAAAAACAAAGATATGCAACAAGCAATTGCTCAAAACATAGCAGATGTCTACTCTCTTGAACGACGTAATAGAACAATGCAAGGTATAGAGAACAAACGATATTTTGCAGGAGCAAGTCTCGGAATCAACGTAATGTTTTGATGAACATTTGCTATTGTGCCAAGTGCAGCAGTTAGTTTTGCAAAACACAAATGAATGTATCATGAAGATACAGAATCTTGAAAGAAACAACTACAACATGCAGAAGTATCTGGTATCTGAAATAGAAAACTTGAAATGGCTAACGAAACTCTCGAATGACAACTCAACTATGTGTATGAGACACTTGTTGTTGCAACAGAAGACATAAAATGAATAGACTGACTACCATATGTAGTAGAAAAACCAGCTGTCACTGTAGTAAACGGTGAAGCAAGAGCTCTTATACCAAGAAGTCGGTATAATGATGACATACTAAATGTTGAGATCGACAAACAACTCATGGAATCACAGTCAATCTTCTTTGCTGATAGTAGCGGAAGAGATATCTGAAGACAAACTTGATCTGCACGTGGAGCATTTTTGGCTGCTCCTGGAAATACTGATTTTCGTATGTTGATCAAAAGAAGATGAAAAGACAAAAGTATTGTCCTCAACATCTGAGATGTCAAAACTGAAAAGTGAGACACGCTACTCCAAGCAGGAAGAGAAGAACTGATCAAAGACGAACGACTATGAACCAAAAAATACGAATGATGACGTGATTCAATCTACTGAGTCACATCAGAAAACATTGTCGATTCTCTCAACAAATTCCCTGCTCAATACAATCACTTCCCACTATCCAAAAACGCACAAAATATATCAATACAATGACAAAACGTTGTCTTTGGAAACATACAAAACGCAGCAAATATCAAACCGTCACCGTACTTTGCTAATGGAGTCATAACAATACCAAAAAATCATACACTGACGATAGTTCAAGATAAAGATTGAAAATTTAATATCAGTTCCGCTCTAAGTAATGACAGCAAATTGCATATTAACTACCAAATAGATACTGCAGGACGAACAGCAGAAAAAGAACTCTCTTTCATTGATCCGTCAGTAGCAACACAAATCAAAAATATTGAATTGCTTGTCAACGATGCACTCAAAAAGAATCCATCAATCTTTGCACAAGCAATGATAAACAACTCTCGATGAGGAGATATTTGTGATGGTTTTAGAAAAAATATTGATGAGTGACAATACACAGATGCACTCGATAATATCAAAGCACTCTTGTCACATACAAATATCACATGACTAATCGATACATCATGAACAATAGGGATCCTTGAATCATATAGATCAAATATTCCAAAACTATCTCAATTGTTATGAGTATTTGATGCGGCATTGACTCCAGTATCAAATCAAGTTCGTTTTGATACATGATCAAATTCGTTTAATCCTCGTTACAATGTTCCAGGTTGAACCAAAAAGCTAATTGAGAAAAGAGAACACTCACCAAGATGAACGTGACTGAGAGATGTATTTTTGAGAGAACCAGAACTTAGTGGTAGAACAGATGTACGAGATTACTTCAACAAAATACAAAACGATGCCAACAAAAAAATCGCAAATGGAAATGCATCATCATACGAGACAAATAGTATGGACAACTCCGTGGGGATGATCTTTGGGTTTAATGAACATGATGAGGTAACTGACGTAGCAGAAAAATTCGCACCAAATCCTTTGATCGCAACATGAGCGACTGCAACATTTGAAAATAGCAAAGATGAAACTCAAGTCCTCAAAAAATACTTTGTTGAAAACTTGGTTTCAAACAACACACCTCTTGTAGAAAAACTCAAAACACAAATAGAGGCTGAACTATGAACACCAGTATCAGACAATCAACGAAAAGAAAACCTCAGTAAATTACTTCTGTCAAATTGAGTTATACATATCAAAACAGCATCATGAAAAACTGTCCCTATCGAGCTCAACCGAAATCTAAAATTTGCATTTTGTGCTAGATGTTACAACCCCGAACTTGTCCTTGCGGATCTCAAGATCAAGAGACATGATAGTGATTCACAATCACATTCTGAGACACCATGATCAACAATGTGAGCGTGAAACTTCTACGTCAATACTCAATCCACAAGATCAATTGCACAATTCGCAGAAACTAAAAAATTTAATGTGTGAGTAGCTGGGAAGTTTGGCGCTAAGGTTCCTCCTAAATGAAATCATGGTCCATGAATAGAAGGTCCAGACCCTAACGATCAACCTTGAATAGAATAGTATTTATTTAATATATGATATAATGATAACAAAAAAGATTTTTTCTATAAGCGTCATATTACTAGCTTCTACATCATTTTTTGTAAACCAAGCATTATGAGCATCCAGAGTAAATATTTGAAATACTGTTACTCAGGCAGTAGCTAATTCTGCGGCAACTAACGAATGTGTAACTACAGATGAATATGCTTTCTATGAAGGTCAAAACTTCAAATCTTTCAATGAATTTTTTGACAGTGATTTGGATGTGTCTCGAGAGTTTCTTACAGATACATTTTTGAGAATATATAATCCAGGCATAGCATGAGCAACTGCAACATTGAGTAATGCGACACTACCTCCTTTTGAATATGTGTCCAACTGAAGACCTTGAGAAGACAAGTTCTCTGTATCTTGACTTAGAAGTGTTTATACATATTCTCAAAAAGAAACATGAAGAACTTATTTTGTAGCACCAAGTCCAAATAACAATAGAACACAAGTCGCCTTACAAATTTGACATCATTTATATTGGAGGTGAGTTAGTGATCGAAAATGACGACCTAATGGGAAAAACTATAGATTTAACTATGCAAAAGGATGAATAGCTTGAGGACAATTTAATATACTTCAAACTGAAGAAGAAAGATCACCAAAATCTTACTGGAATACAGACCATAATTTAAAGTGTCAAAACTTCTACGTAGCAAAGTGTGGAGATTGAATTATAGATAATCCTAATAAAGCATGAGGCAGTCAAACAAATTGAAAAGATTGAATAAATTTATGAAATAGATTTAAGACACGATTTTCAACAACTTGAATCGCAGAAACCTGTGAAGTAAGAAACTGAACAACATATATCCTCGATAGCAATGGACAAGAAGTACAAGCACCAGCTGGTACAACATGTAATAGTTCATGTAAAGTACAAACTCCTCCACCAATAGTATGTGGAAATAATATTATAGAATGAAACGAAGCATGTGAAGAAGGTGCAGATGGTATTTTCTGAACAGCTGATGATATATGAAGAGATTGAAATCCCCTACCAAACTGACAAGTATGTAACATTAGATGTGAAATAGAATCTGAAGATCCGTTGTGTACTGACTTACAACGATGAGCAAACAGTGTTTCATTTAACTTCTCTGAAGACCCATATATAGATCCAGGAACATCTTTACAAGCTATTTGTATATGAGAAAATGCAAATCAAGCTCAAATACAAATTTGAACTGTTCAAGAGCTTGTATTGTGAAGCTCTCCATTTAGATGGTTTAATATTCCACTTTATGCAAATCCTTTAATTGCTAGAGAAAATCCATATTCATCAACATGTACGGTTTCCAACAACGGAAACAATCCAAATACATGACCAAATTGTAGAGGTAACGTGTACTTAAGATATTGTGAAGACAATCCGAATACTATCACAGCATCAACAACTACCGCATGATGAACAACAAGATTCACATGTAATAATGCAAATATTATCAATACAGACAATATTACTATTCGTGTTACACTCCCAAATGGAACACAACAGTCTATAGCATGAACATTTATTGAAATAAACAATGCACCAGCATGAAACTATGGTGTCGAATGTTTGACTCGTGATTGGTACAATGGACAACTTCATCCATCATGACAAACTAGACCACTTAAGTTCCCTAACGGTACTTTTTGTGAAGAAGATTTTACACTTACAGAAAATATCGTCTGTGGAAATGGTACCGTAGAAGCATGAGAACAATGTGATGATGGAAATGAAACTAACTGAGATGGGTGTGATATGGATTGTAAACGAGAAACTCCTACATGTACATTTACACAACCAACATCAGATCAATTCTTACTATCAACTCCAGTAAACTTCGCTGCAAATACACAATTGCCACGAGCAAGATTTACGCGTATGGATTTCGGTGATGGTACAATCAATAACAACCCACCTACACAATTAGTCCTAAGTCATACATACAATAATATATGATCATATACATACGTTGCAACTGTGACAAACACACTAGCACCAGCAAATCTTAACAAAACTGCAATCTGTCAATGAAATCTTCGTATCGCGAATCCATCATGTGGACTTGAAACAAAAAATCTGGAAAATCAACAATCATATGTAGCATTTAGCGATGCACAATGAAGATACGATGAGTTCAATGTTATCAATACGCTTGTTGGTATGTCTCAATTCGTAGACAAAGTCGAGCTTATAGCTTATTCTTCTTTGCCATGACAAGCACCTATAGTACTAGATACAAGAACAAATGTAAATGTAGATCAAATAACATTCTGACCATTTAGCGTACAATCAGTACTCAATAGATTTGGTCAAACAAGAAACAATCTACACTGAAATCCAATGAGATTTGGGGTAAAATGGTATAGACTTGTAAACTGAGTATACCAAGAAGTATTACAAGATTTGGTATGAAATGATTGTAATGCAGATATCGACGTTGTACCACAATGTGATCAATGATGATTGACCATAAACGGACAAACTAGTCTTAACCTGCCAGTAAGTCAGGCAAATAGTCCTTTGAATGTACAATGTGGTGGATATTATGCAAACCGTGCAACACTTATGTTCAACGCAACACAAGCAGCAGAACAAATCAATAATGATACAAATCATTTGAGAGTATTTCACCAATTTGCACGAAATCAGCCATTCGGATTGCAACCAAACACAAGCTACAATGTACAATGTCAACTAAAAAGTAGTCTGACAAACTCTCAACGATCGAGATTACCTCAACGTCTCAAAGACTTGGCAACGTGTAACGCAACGGTCAACGTTGGAGCACCTGCTCAATGTACAAACATCACAGTTCGTAGACAAAACTGATCGACAGATCCAGCAACATTCCAACCATGAGATAGTCTTATAGTACAATGTAACAATACTAATAACTTATCAAATCCACTGTATATAAAACGGCAAGGTATCCAACAAGGAAACATAACTGCTTGACCAGGTGGAGCATGAGTACTACCAAATATTGTAGAATGAACATATACAGTATGATGTTATGATGGACAAAACACAACTGACCCTATCACACCATCATGTGCAACAACGTTTACTGTAGAGACGCCAGTATGTTCGACATTTCCGTCTATTACCAACGAAGAAACATTTTATAACACGTGAGATCAGATCTCATTTGTATGTCAAACATCAAATACTGACAATGTACGTTTTGAGGTATGTAACGGGAATAGTCCATCTGGATGTGTAAACCCTATACCTACTCGAACAACAACACAAACAGCAAATGCAAATGGAATCAATACACGAAATACGACGATTCCTGCTAGTCTTCCATTTGGATCTTTCAAAATGGTATGTAAAGATGCTGATTCAGGAGAAATTTTGAATGTTGCTGATACAAACCCAGCTGCACAATGTAGCAAATGATTTCAAGTTCGAGATGATCCTTCATGTTTAGCATTAGAACCATCAAGAGCATACCTATCATACGATGCACCATACAACACATTTGATTTGGTTCTTGAGTTGGGAGGTAATATATCTTACTTAGATCAATACAAAATCTATTTAGATCAAGATCCAACTAACCCAATCAGAGTATGAACAATTACAAACTCGAACCAAACAACAATCACAATACCTAACTTTAGCGTACCAAACGATCTTGCAAATGGACGTGATTTGATAGCAAATCAATCAACATTTGTCATCAAAGTTGATATTACGGATGCAAATTGACAAGTAATACCAGATATACAAGAATCCTGTACAGCAAATGTTGTTGTTGTACCAGAATGTATAGATTTTGATATAGATCCTATTAGAATACCTCAGTGATCAACTGTATCACCAACGTTTAGTTGTAGTGGACGATATAGCAATAGTGCATATATATACGATACAAGTTTTAATGGATTTCCATTTACAGAACAAAGTGTCGCATCTACAAACCCTAGTACATCGCTTCTTACATCATGGATATATACAAACCCATTGTTTGTTAATCCTGCTGAACTGTGAGCGTTGCCATTGGGTGATTATATGTTAGGATGTCAACTACGTAGTAGTTTTATAGACTATACAACGGATTTTGATAATCTAGAACCTGAACTACAAGCTTTGAGTTACTGTGCTCCTACACCTATACAAATCGTTGAGCCAGCGGATGTTATGATCACAAAACTGCAAAGAAACGTGACAAACAATACACCAGCAAACAATATCTATACCTGAGCAGACATCTACGCGACGTCTTGAGATCTTGTCAGTTATCAACTCGTTATTGTCAATGAATGAGGATTTGATGCAGAAGATATTGTTGTAACAGATACATTTCCTAGTACATATACACCAACAAGCCAAACATCTACATGTACAAATGTGACGTTTAACAACGACTTTGCAAATGCACAACGAACGATACCTGTTCTTGGAGCAAATCCACCTGCAAACACATGTACAATAACAATCAATTGATTTATCAATCAAGACTACCCAGACTTAGTAAATATTGATCAAACGTATAGACATATCAATACTTGATCTGTCACATACGATGGACAAACACGAGACGATACAGTAGTTGCAATACCAACACCTCCAATATTGACTATTCAAAAGGACTTCCTCCAAAACGAAATTCAAGTCTGAGGAACTGGATCGTATCAACTAGTAGTCACAAACACATCAACATGATTTGCATACAATACTGTATTGATTGATGATATGCCATACTGACTAAGTGGAACATCGTCTATTCCACCACGAAACGATGTATTGTACAGTCCAGACGGAACACAAGATATCATCCGAAATCTTTGAACACTTGCTCCAGGACAAACAATAACAGGAACAGTACAGTTTGATGTATTGCTTGATGATAACCTTGCAAACACAGTCATCACAAATACGTGAAGCGTACGCTCAACTCGTTTTGGTCCAGTGATTGATACAGACACAATACCAATCAGACCAAGAGACCTTTGAAATATTGATATAATCAAAAGACAAAGGAATCTGACGCTATGTGCGACAGTCCAAAGTGCATGTACATTTACATGAGCAGACATATTGATTAGAGATTGAGACGTATTAGAATACCAAATGAGCTATGTCAATTCGAGTCAAGTTACAATAGACTCATACAGACTCTTCGATGACATACAACATGAAAATGGATTCTTAGTCAATGGAGGTTTGGGTGGATACGCAGTCTTATGACACCCACTAACACTAGATGACAAATGAACGCCATTAGATCCAAGTGATGATCTCTTAGATCCAATACGAAATGGAACAAACCTAGCTGCTTGAGCAACGTGAGTTGTATTGTATTCATGAACTGCAGATTATGTATGAGCTAGTAGCATACGCAATACAATCACGGTTAGACGAGAAAATCTTGAAGATACTGACACAGTTATCGCATACTTCCCAGAACTAAGTATCCTCAAAGAACAAAAAAATATTACTCCTTGAAATGTCGACCCTGTAACATCAGTCAATGACTGATTTACAGAAAATACAATCATTGTACATACATGAGATACTGTTGTTTACAGATTGACATACAGAAATAACTCACCAGTTGTCTACAATAATGCAATCTTGGTAGATATATTGCCAGCATGATTTATCCCAACAACAATATGATGAGGATGAGTATACAACGCACTCTTGCACGAAATCACTCGAAATCTATGAACTTTGGGAGCATGACAACAATGAGTTCTTGAATTTAGAGGTACAATAGCAAATGGATCTTTGGGAACATACACCAATACATGAGAAATCCGTACAGATATTATTACTGTGAGAGATACAACTCTTGCTGTAAGTACTCCTACCATTAGATTTACAAAACAACAAAGAAACGCGACGCAATCATGACTATTTACCGCTTCTGACATCACAGTTGCAGACGGAGACATAGTCTGATACCAATTGTATTATAGAAATACTACTCCATGAATTATTGCAAATGTTGCAGTTACAGATGTCTTTCCTATAGGATTTACTCCATTGGAGCGATATGACGAAAGAAACTTTATTTGATGAACAGATTTTGGTCAAGTTGACCCAGTATGATGAGACTCTCCATTTACAAGAACACGACTTGTAGGAACACTACCATCTGGAGCAGATTGATATATCTACATCACATGAAGAATCGACTCTCGTAATAATGCAATCACAACATTTACCAATACAGGAACTGTTTGTTTCTCAACTAGTACAATCAACGGAATCTGTCAAACAGATGATGTAACAGCAGAAATGCCAGCGTTTGAGATCCGAAAAGAAGCAAGCCCAATCAATGCACAAGCATGAGATACAATCACATTCCGTATCAAATACAGAAATATAAGTGATAAGAAACTCTTTGAATACACAGTTGAAGATCTTTTGCCTCCTACATTGCAATACGTACCAAATTCGACAAAACGATCATATATTGGTACTGACTGACAAGTAATAGCACAAGGAAATTTACCTGACGTATGATGAGCGTGACAATTTGTTCGATCATGTAACGAATGAAATGCACGTCTCAATTGAACTCACCCTGACCTTTGTCCTATGGCAGTCTGAGCCAATATCTGACAAATAAGTTTTGATGCAATCTTGCAATAGAAATAGTAAAATTCAAAAAAGCCCGCGAATGCGGGCTTTTTTGTTAATACAACAATTAACGACGATTATTTTTGAGAAGAAGAAGTTGAATATTACAGGCAAGCTGTTCTACTTTTGAGGTAAATGTATCAATTTTCTCTATTTCTGCATAGATAGCATCAGTATCTTTTAGTTGAGAAAGAGAAAGTGATTTTTTTATTTCTGCCACACGTTCGAACAACATTACATTAGCACTCGTTAGATATTGAGTAACATCTTTTTGGAATTGCTCATTCTTGGTAGGGCTGTTAATTAACAATACTTTGTGTATTAATGCTTGTAATCTTTTACATGCGTTTTTTCTATGGGTTTTAGACTCAAGAAGAGCTCTCTGAGCCATCTTTTCATCAAAATCATTTTTTGTGATCATTTTATCTGGATCTATTAGAGAAAAAAAAGTAGTTTCTTTTTCAGACATGATATAGAATTTTGATAAATATATTTTACAAAAAAGATAATGCTAGATTTTTTTGATAAATTTATGTATATATAAAATATATTTTTATTCATACAAAAAACAATGACAACAGAAGAGAATACACAACTCAAAGTTTTTGAACAAGAAATCGTAGACAGTATACCTATGGATCGTCAAGACGAAGTTCGTGACCTGCTCAAAGAATTTGAACAAGCAAGTCATTCACAAAAACGCACTGCAGTCGTTGCTAAGATTCTAGATTGATGACTTATTCCTCTAGACTGACTTATTGGTCTTTTGCCATGATTAGGAGATGCTGGACCTAGACTTTTGTTGAGCTGATATTATTTGTTTGAAATAAGCAAAGTAAAACTCTCATGACGAGATAAAGCAAAAATATTTGCTTACAACGCAATCGATGCAACAGTTCCTATGATACCAATTTTTGGTGATATTTTCGATTTTTTTCGAAAAGCAGATCAACGAACAGCAGATATTTTCGAAAAACACTTACAACAACTAAAAAAAAAACTCAGACAAAAAAATGTTGATGAACAAACTATCCAAGACATCACCAACAAAACATGAAAAGTAGCTGCAAAGATTGCAGCAAAAATGGGGAGATAAAGATAAGGCTAACAGGAACAAAAAGAGGGTAGAATTTGTATTTATACAAAAATATGAATATACTTAGCGTATATCTCTATTTTAGTTACATAAGATAACTAGCTTTAATTACAAAAATAAATTGTGAATGAGTGATATAACATCTCCAAAGGAGTATATTGAATATTATAAGAAAATTATCTTTCCTATACGTACTATTAGAAAAAAATTACAATCACTTCTAGAAGCAAATAATAACCACAGTAAAAACACTGCTGAAAAGCTATCACTATCACTCAAAGAAAAGATCATGAATACACTTAGTTGATGACTGATTCAGGATTTTGTTGACACCATGGCGATTTTAGCAAATGAAAGAGAAAAAGAAAACCCTGACATCATTACTAGCAAAGAAAGAGAGATGAGAGAGCGAATAGTCAATAATATTTTACCATTTTGATATGATTTAAGTAGCAAATTATTTGAGCTTGCATCAGAAAAAAACCAATATGATGAAAAAAACATCATACAAATTACTAAAAAAAGTGTCGGTAGCAAAAATCGTGAATTCCTAGGGATTATTGCAGACTGAGTTTGACCATTATGACTCGTTCTTTTTTGAGATACATTGCGTCCCAACAAAAAAATAAAAGTCACTGAAAAAGAAAAAATAAAATGTCACATTCGTATTTCTCTGTTTAAAAAATACTTAGGATTAGGTTGATGTGAGAAGATTCTAAAAAATTCAGACTATGAGCCAACCATAAAAAAATCAGAGAATACAAAGTATTATGATTTTAGTGAAGAATATAAAAGCGAAATAATATGAAAATTAAAAGCACGATACCCTTCATTCGACAAACTTGTAAAAACAACTAACAAAAAAAAAGAAATTCCTTTATGAAAAAAAACACACCTCATGCATCTTGGTAACTATACATGTTGAGTGTGAGATTGAAAAAACAACAAAACAGGAAAAATTGAACGCTATATTTCCTATTGGGATATTTGGGATCTTGATCCATTTGGCAACGATTCAGCATACAATATTAATAAATTTTGCTTTCCTTTTGAAATATATGGAAGAATACGAGAAAGCGATATTAATGAGATAAAAAACTAAGTATGGAGATCTAGGAAAGGTTTTTGAAAATCTAACCAACTAATTGATTATACAAAATAGATCTACCATCTTGTACTTCACTGTACACAATAAAATCTACTGCATTAAAGTCCATACATAAATCGAAATCTTGTTCTGGAGCTTGTATTTGATTAAATAAGTAATCATATGCAGTTGTTTTTTTAACTGCAGAAACATAATCAATATCATAGATCGGATGTCATAATAACGAACGCTTAAGATATTCCGCCAGCAATAAATCTTCATTTTGCTCTGTAGTAGCAGGTGAAGTAGATAACAATGAAACAACAGAAGGAGCTAGACTCTGAATATGAGAGACAATAGCATTAGCATTTACAAAACTTCATGTAAATATTTCACTTGCATTACTTGCTAACAAAAGTCATCTCGTTCAGTTGGATGTAGTTTGAATAACATGACGACCTTCTAAATATCATCTATCTGTAGTAACAATCTCAGTGGGACTATTACCATATGTAAATCAAAGAGGTTTCAATCCTCATCTCTCTCAGACTAATATAGACGTATTATCTTTTTTTTGTAATGCATAGGCTTCTTCTAAAGTTTGTACAAGCGTAATAGACTTAATTCAGCTTTCAAACAAGTAAACAGCTGTACTAAATGCTCTTAAGACATCAATTACGACAGTCACTCATGTCGCGAGATGTGCTTGTTCGACACCATTAAGAATTTTTATTTCCATTATCATGATAAAAGTAAAAATCGTCTTGCGATGACATAAGTAACTTACTATTATTTACTCACTAAACAATTTATATGTAGTAACCAACTTACCACAAAGTAAGTAATTTAATCAGCAAAATCTTAATGAAAACAAACTCAAGTGGCACTTGAAAAACAAGAGTACGATCAGAAAACTGCAAACGCTACCAACTCCTCAATATACTGGGAAAAAAACGAGTAATTTTTATCTTATATGCACTATCAGAATGATGCAATAGCTTTAACTCTATTCACAAAACAATACCAATGATGAGTGCAAAAGTTCTATCAGACAGACTACAGTCATTACAAAAAAATTGCATAGTAGAAAAAAAGATTTTTAGTACTACACCACTTAAAATCAAATATACACTGACTGAGTTTGGTATAAATATTGCAAAAAAAATCGTTGAACTGTGAGATGCATAAAATCTACAAATAAACTAGCGTCATCCCAGAACGCAAGAAGTAGAGTATTCTCGATCTTTGATACTAGCTAAAACAATAAAAAAAATCTGCAATGCAGATTTTTTTTATATTATCTAATTAAAACTCAACTATCTAAGACATTATTATCTAGGACATTACTGTCTACGATACCACAGTCACTATCCACTACAACTAACACATTCTTTGACCTCCAAACTCATACTTCTGACATAATAGACAGTTTTGAGTCAAGATTTTCGTCATTGCATATAATAGTCGTACAAATCTTTTGGTGATGTATCTGCTGGATTGAATATCCATTCAAAACTAATTGCTTGATCAATTCGTTTTTGGATTGTAGATACCATTTCAATCACGGCTGGCATTTTCATATGGATATATTCTTTGTAATATCGTTGGTTTTCTGGAGTCAACCTTGGTGCAACTGTCACTGACGGAGCAACGGCATCTGTATAAACAAAATACTTTTTGTAAATTGGTAGGACTCATGCAGTTGTTCACACAACACTTGCAGTTGACGTGTTGGGAGCAGGAGCAGTATGGTATGAAAATCTCACTCAATGTGTCTTCATATCTCCAATCAAGTCTGACCAGTTATTCTTTGTTTTTGCATGTTGTTCAAATCGTTTTTTGTCTTTTCACATGATGATTCATTTGGATCGATCAGATCCTGGACACAATTCATAGTGTCATCTTTCTTTTGCCAAATCAACACTTGCACGCAAGACGTGATATGCATAGTTTTCAAAAAGTTCATCAACATGAGCGATAGCTTCTGGTGATTCATACATGAGTTTTTTGTTGACAGCTAAGTGCTCTGCAAGTCACAAAAATCCTAATCAGACACTTCTGTACTTTTTGGATGTGATTTCCGATTCTTTGATTGGAAACAAGTTCATCGTGATTACATTGTCCAAAATACGCATAGACAAAGGTATAACTTCTTGCATTTCTAGATCAGAATTAACGGTAGCAACATTGATCGACGCCAAGTTACAGACAACAGTATCTCACATTTTGTATTTGAGACTCAATGTCTCGTCATCAGTATATTCAGAAATAAATGTCGATGCAGATGTATTTTGTGCAATTTCGGTACAAAGTTGTGTAGAGAAAATATTTCCACAATGTCTATTAGGATTGTAACGATTAACTGTATCACGAAAAAACACATACGGCATTCATGTCTCAACAACCGTTTTCAAAAACACCTTGAAAAGGTCTTTTGCTTTGATTGTTTCTTTGAGTTCTAAACGATCGTCCTTTTCACATGCTTCATAAAAAGCTTTGAACTCATCACCAAATAACATTTCCATTTTTTGTCCAGTCACAACACGAACTTCATGTGGATCAAAAAGCGTCCATTCACCATTTGCTTCAACTCTTTCCATAAACACGTCAGCAACACTCATAGACGGGAAAATATCAAAACATTTACGTCTCATATCTCCTGTTTCTGTCTGCATATGCAATCGGTCAAAAATATCTCTATGCCAACAATCAAGAGTAACTGACACCGCTCACGCTCTTGCTCAGAGTTGATTAACAGCAATAGCTGTGTCGTTTATGACCTTGACTCGAGGTACAACTCATCCTGACACTCATTTGACTCATCTAATTGATGCACCTTTTGATCTAATATGACCAAGATACGTTCCAACTCCTCCACCAAATTTTGAAATTTGTGCAATATTTTCTATATTGTGGTAAATCGCTCTCAAATCATCATCCACTGACAACTTGAAACAACTAGATAATTGGTGAAATTTTCTTCTTGCATTCATCAAACATGGTGTAGCAAGTGATAGTTTTTGTGTAGCGATGATTTTATACATTTCTATAGCTGTTTTGAGTCTTGTTTCTTTGGATTCTGGTACTGCCAAAAACAGTGCGACAGCCATATACATATGCTGAGGAAGTTCCTTGACTATCTTGTTTGGATTGAGAAGATATCTTTTTTTGAGCATCAAAAGGGTTGTACACCCATATGTCATGTCAATGTCAGCTTGTATATGCTTTCATGCTTCCAAAAAATCTTCACGAGAATAGTGATCAAAAAATTCTTGATAATATCGTTCATCTTTTACATATTCCTCTACCAAATCAGCAAAAGATGTAGGACTGTACAAATCTTTAATATCGATATTTCTTTCTCTACTTGCCTTTTTGTATAATTGAATTGTCAAAATTCTTCAAGCAATAAATTGCCAGTGAATATTTTGAATACTTATCATATCTACCGCAGCCTTGAACATAATTTTGTACAAATCATCAGTACTCATCCCATCAGCAACATACATTTCTATTTTTTGAAGAAAATCGTCAAATGGACAAAGATTTTCATATTTTTGTGAAATAAGTGTATATGTATTACGCAATTTTTCTGTAGAAAATGCTTGTAGAGATCCATCATATTTTTGAATTTGTAGCGAACGGTCATGTAGTTTCTTTTCAGTTTCATGTTTTTTCTCATTTCTATGTGTTTGTTGTGTATTTCTATACAAAATATATTGTTTTGCTACGTCATATTCATTATGTTTCATTAATTGTCTCTCTACTTCATCCTGTATGTGTTCCAAACCTACAATTTCGTCAGCATCATGTAGTTTTTTGAGTGAACTAACAACATCATTAACGATTTTTTGGATATGTGCGTCCAAATCTTCTGGTATACTATTTTCTTTGGAAGGATCTATAGTTTCCAACGATTTTGTAGCAATAAATGCTTTGAGTACAGCGATTTTGATGCGTTGTGGATCAAAAGCAATCATATCTCATAATCTATTTTTGATAAGTTTAAGCGGCATAGGTACAACAAACAAAAAGGGTAAAAAAAATTATCGTCTGACAGTCATCATCGTACAATCTGTCATTGCACGTCGAGTATGACCAACATTGGGGGCAAAGTATACAAATGTTCATACTTTTGAAAGAACGATATCTTGATCTTCACGATCAGGAAACAGTATTTTCATAGAACCGTTAATCAATATTGTAATAGTTTTGCGAGTTTTCTGTATTCATATAGTATCTCTATATTCTCCTTGCTTGTGAAATCATCGTTTACAATGAAAAGGTCATGTATGATCTGTCGTATCAAACGGAGTACTAGGTGGCATTCCATCAGAAATAAACCATCCAACATGTTCCGAAAGCGACGACAACTCATCTACGTATCACGTCAAAATATCTTGATCAAAGTTCATTATAAAAATTATAATAAAACTACTCTACTTTCTCTAAAACTATTCAAGACAAAAAACCTCATCTTTCTACTCTCTTTTTATTTTGAATAGTAAGCACATCTTCTTTATTTCGACTTTTGTACTGACATATAGCATCAATCACTTCCTGAACATCAGCTAATTCTTCCTTACTTTCATCTTCCAAAAGTTCATGAACTTCTTCAAGCAATTTCTTGTAAAGATATCAGAGATATTCATCTCATCAAACTATTTTTGTATGAGGCGTTGCTCAGTTTTTTTTGATAATATCAGGGATGTTATCTCTGACCAATTTATTATAAGTTTTCATATATTCTCGTAGTGATTAAACTCATAACTCTTTCATAATTCTAGCGACATGTCATGTTGCTTTTACGTTTTTTCGTTCTTGCATGACATCTCATTTTTTGTCCAACAAAAACGTACTTCTAATAACTCATTCTACCATTTTTCCGTAATTATTTTTTTCTCCATAGGCACCAAACTTTTTGTGCAAAGTGAGGTCTTCATCAACAATCAAAGGAATAGTCAACTTGTGTTTTTGCATAAATGCACAATGTGATTCATGACCATCTCTACTCACACCAATCACCTGTATACCTGCTTTTGCAAACGCATCTGCATGTCCACTAAAGTCAGTAGCTTCCAGCGTACACCCAGGAGTATCGTCCTTGGGATAAAAATACAAAAGAGTTTTATCTGACTGTGATACGATGTCAGCAAAGTTTTTTTGGTCTGATGTTTGATCAGAGTTTGTTATTGTTACTTTCATGGTTTGGGTGGGAACATAAAAACTAATCTCATGGAATAGACGACGTTGAAAATCATCCATCCTTATAGTACAGCTTATTTTTATATGAATCTATCATTTCACGAACATGTGGAATTGTCGTTTCTGGTAATTCATCAATATCAAACCATTCTACTCATCAGCATTTTTTCGGTTCTTTATTTATCAAAGTTCACGATCGTTTTTTGATAACAAACACACAAGATATCCTCTGTGGTTTATCTTTTTCACAAGATCTATGCATAATATTTACAAACTCAAGATCTCCCAATTCGATATTTACACCAACTTCTTCTTGTATTTCTCTCAAACATCATTCACGAAAAGATTCTCCAGCTTCTACATGTCATGCAACAAGTCACCAGTGGTTATCAAGATAGCCAGTATTTTGACGTAATGATAATAGTACTTTATTTTCTTTAACAAAAACAGCAAAGGCTTCTCAAATAAGTGTTGGTAGATGTGCCATACGTCTAATAAACAATAAAATCTAATAACAAATACATCAGATTCTATAATTTAGAAATCTTCTCGACTACCTGACATTGTATTTGATTGAACATAGTTGGTCACAGTAGATTCAAAAAAGTTTCACTTTTCACCATTATTATCTTGTAGTCTTGCAAGATGTTGATATGGATTATCATCTACTCCAACATCAGGATACAAAGGAGCGATATCAATTTGACGTAGTCTGTCATTTGCAAGTCGTTTTGTATAGATTTCTGTGTTTCTTCAGTTGATTCAGACGATTCTATCACCCAAGATATGGTGTGATCGTTTGATTTCTTGTTGAACAGCTTCTGTAAACAACTCTTTGATCAGTGCTTCATCTCGCATATGAGGAAATTCTCTTCTTAGTTCTTTGAACATATTAGCAAACAACGTCACATGACTCAATTCGTCACGACGGATATAATTGATCATTCTATCTGTTGCTTTCATTTTTTGTTGATCACACAACGTATCAAAAAATGCAAATCCATTATAAAAATACAATCCCTCTAACAAATAGTTCGCTATCATAGCTTTGAAAAAATTCTTGTCATTCGCTTCGTCGATAAAATCTTGATACAATCCACCTATGTATTTACTTCTTTCCAACAAGAAACTATCTTCTCTCCAAAAGTAATAAATTTCGTCTCTTTTTTGTGCATCTACAACGGACTCAAGAATAACAGCATAACTTTGTGAATGTATTGCTTCTTGAAAAGTTTGTATAGCCAACAACAAATTAACTTCTGGTGCTGTAATATATTCTGACAAATTTGGAAGATTTGCTGTTTGCATACTATCCAAAAATATCAAAAACGATATAATTCAATCAAAAGCTTTTCTCTCATCATCAGTCAACTCATCACGATATTGAATACTATCTTCATTAAGTCCAGATATCTTTTCTGGGACTCGAAAATTTCAAATCATAACAGTGTACATTTTTTTTGCCCAATCATATTTGGCATTATTGAGATTCATCAATCACGTAACATTTCATTTGATGATTGTTCTTTGTGACAAAAGATCTTGTCATTCAGGATTAAATATTTTGTTTGCCTGCATACAACTACAAATAAGACATAAAAGCAACACAAAAAACAATAACGAGTATACATAGAACTCATTTCTTTTGACTTTTTGATATCGTATGATATACTATATATTGTTGTATATTGTTTTTTCAAACACTATATGTTGTGTTTTTAGTATATAAATAACACAACAAAAACACAAGAGAAAAACCTCTCAAAAAAAACACGCTGACTGCTCTCACATCATCGTACTATTTGATATAATTTTCGTGTCAATCCAATTTTGAGACAAAATTTGATTTTATATTACCTTTTAAAACCAGATAGGTATTTTCTTTATTACAATTTTTCGATTAAAGTATAAATCGTGTAGTTTTTTGCAATTATGACGAAATGTTGTATATATTATTTGCTTTTTTGCATAAATAATCAAGAACTGGATTTTGTGCTTTAAAAGAAAAACTGCCATCTTCATTTATTTGTTTTTGTTGGGCAGAAGATAAATTTATACGACTGGTAGTTTCTTCTCACTTATAAAGTTCTCACGATTTTGGATATAATTTCCCGTCTTTGTATTCTCCATCTCGTCAAGCATTTCTTCCTTTTCCTATAGATATATCCTTTTCAAAGCTTATTTTTTCTTTAAGATTTATGACTATAAAATTTTGTTTAATTGTTACGTTTGCTATACCAATATAATGTTTATTAATCGTATCAATTGCTATTCAATCAGATATGAGTTTTTTTATTTTTAGGATAACATAGTAACTCATATTATCTAATAATCAAAACGCATTATTATTCAGATCAAGGGATGTTTTTTGTTCTGCATCACTTTTTACATAAAAAGTAGCTCAAGAAGCATCTGTTACAAACATTCAAGCTCTTTTTTTTAAACTATGTATAAAACTTGGAATCGCTAAACTACAAAATTCACGATAATAATTAAATCATATTGAAAGGAGGTCTTTAATACTTTCAGGAATCTCATTGTAATTAGTAGTTTTAAGATAATCTTTCAAGGATAATTTATTAGGTAGATATACATTTTTCATATTAATATGTCATTTTTTTTGGAGTAGATCCTTATTGATTCAATCTAATAATGTTTTGAACAAATCAGAATGTAAATGCTCTTTCGTTATTCACGAAAAACTTTTTAATTTTTCTAAATTTGAGACAAATACCCTAGTACTTATATGATCAAGATCTTCTCGATTGAGACTATATGTTGATTTGTATCTGATAAGATCAAGGATTGGTAGCTTATAATTGATACAAACATCAAAAGATTTAATATGTTCGATAGCAATATTATTATTTGACATATATATGCATACTTTTTTTATTTCAGGGTTTAGCTCAGGTCTTTCCAAAAAAAACAAAGAATGTGATAATGGTTTTGTAATAAATTGTTCCAGGGATAGATCTGGGAAAGAGGCTATTAACGTAATTATATTTTTTTTGTTTCGTTTTTGAAATTCGAAGTACCTTTTCTCTCTCATATAGTTTATGACAATTTTATTCTCTTTATATATGTCATAATAATCAATAATATCTTTTAATTTTATATTCTCCATTTCTTCTCTATTTCAGTCTTTTATCCACTTTATCATATTTTCAAATATATTTCACAACTTTCCTATCTGACTTCTTTTATGAGCATCTAGTTGCACTATTTCATCTTTTATAGAATTAGCTACTGATTCTTTTTTAGAAGCACCCTCAGAATCACCCTCAGAATTACCAAAATTTAGTTGCTCATATTGCATCTTGAAATAATCTATGTAAAAATAACTTACATGAATTATACCTACATATGGTATATATACAAATTTTTTTTCAAAAAAAACACGCTGACTGCTCTCACATCATCGTACTATTTCATATAATTTTCGTGTCAATCCAATTTTGAGACAAAATTTGATTATAGTAAACATATATGTATACTATAATTAAATTATTTTATAGACAAAAAGATAAATGAAAGAAAAATTTGAGGAGGGAAGACAGAGCAAATTATCTAATCAAAAAGCAATAAATTGACAAACAAAAACAACTGAGGAAGTTTTTGAAGAGTTAGCAAATGCAAAAAAACATGTAGAAAAAATCAATACAAAAAGATGACTTGAATATATGATATATCAAGCATTACAATACTTACAGTATATTTGAGACAATGAAAGTGAACATTACAAAGCACTTGATGCTTTTCATTTTTTACTACAAAACAAAGAGGTAGGAAATATTATAACATATAATAACGAAGAAGAATCTGATATAGTAGATAACCTAGCAAACAATACAACGAAAACGAATGACAATTACAATAACAATAACTTTGATACTAAAGACTCTTCACTAATTAGTAAAATATGAAACAAAGATTCTTTTCTCATATTATTAAAACAATGTAAATTCTTTTTAGAATATAATAAAAAAGAAAACCATGTTTTTTTATGATATATAAGATTTTTTGAAGAAGCACTACAAGACAATAGCCTAATAGAAAAATTCTATACAGAAAAGATAGGATTTGAGATAAAAGAAGATATACATAACAATATATTACCAAAAAAACTAAACTTTATACAAAAAGGAATTGAAAAATTTAAAATAAAATGAAAAATCAAGAAACTCAGAGAAGAAGTACAACAACCGAACACAAGAAAAGAAACGGAACTTGTACAGAAACATAAAGTATCACGAATAATTTTAAATGAGTTAGAAGAAGATAAAAAAGATATAGGAAGATATAAATACCTCTTTACTGATTGAAGAGCCAATCTATATTCTCCTAAAACAGAAAAAGAATATGATTCTTTTAAAAATTTAGAAACTTGGCTTGAAAAAAACAACATAGATAAAATCTGAATATCTTTTGATAACAAAGCATTTAATAATCCATTTCCTTGAGCATCTGAACTAAAACAACAAGAACACAATTCACATAAAATCCGAAGTTGGCTGGAAAACATACATAATAAGAACAAAAAAGAGATAATTAATCAGAAGATAGAGAAAATAGAAAAAGAAATAGACGAAGAGATAAATAAAATAAAGTCGCTTATACAAGAAATAGAAAAAGATATCACAACAGAAGAGAAAAAAGAACAAGAAAAAACAAAGAAATCAAACAAAGATTTAGAACAACAAATAAGACAACTAGAAGAGCAATTAAAAAATATATAAAAAAAAGAGCCTCACGGCTCTTTTTTTTATATATTTTTTTCAACTTGTTCTCGATCAATTACTTTTCGTCGAGCTGATAAATAATCTGGTCTACGATTCTGATAGTGTAGGTAATATGCATGTTCTCGTACATCAACTCACAAGATCGCTTGACTTCCATCCATCAATGGATTATTTTGATTAGATGTGCTAACTATAGATAATGTATCTCAATCAGCAACTAATCGCGTCCATCAACTTCAAAAGTTTGATCCCGCAGCTGCCAAAAAAGAATCTTTAAATTCATCTACAGATCAAAAGTTGTCTTCTATCATTGTTTTGAATGTTTCTGACATAGCTTTTCCTCATGGAGTCATTGTTTTCCAAAACAAACTATGATTTCGATGTCATCATCCGTTATTTTGGACTGCACTGCGAATATCGTCAGGCAAATTTTTTATATCTTGTAACAATTCATCCAATGACATATCAGCATATTGTGTATCTTCTACAGCAGCATTGAGCTTGCTTATATATCATTGATGATGCTTAGAATGGTGAATCTCCATCGTTTGTGCATCTATATGAGGAGCCAATGCATCATATTCATAAGAAAGCTTTGGTAATGTAAAGGTCATAGTATTTTATCAATGAATAAAATCGTTCTCTCGTGTCTTACTTTTTTGTGGACTATTCCAATTCTTTTCCGACATTTCCAGCAATTTTGATACCTGGAGTCAAAGTTTTACCGTCTGTATCTCGACTTGCAGGACATGCAGCACCAGGATGTTGACGAACGTAGTCAAGTGCTTTTACTTTTCTGATAAGTTCAGAAGAACTTCTTCCAATAGGTTCTGTAACGATTTCAACTGACTTAATTATTCATTCTGGAGAGATAATGAATGTTCATCTTTCAGCATTTCACGATTGTTCATTCAAAACACCAAACAATAAACTCAGTTCTCATGTTCTATCACTTATCATTGATAATTCAAATTCTTTAAGCAATGGTTCAGTTTCTACCCATCTTTTGTGAGCAAAAACAGTATCAGTACTAACAACAAGTGTACGAGCACCTAAATCTTCAAGTTCTTTTTTTCTTTTTGATAAATCTTTAAGTTCTGTAGGACAAACAAACGTAAAGTCAGCTGGATAGAAAAACAAAACTAGTCGTTTTCCTCTATAGTCAGACATTCGATTATGCAGTATATCATCTTTTGTAGGATCATACAATTGCAACTCTAGATCAGGAACCATTGATTCTAAACCTAGCATATACCCTTTATCTTTGTTTGTATCAGTACTTGATGTGTCTCCACAACTTCCTCAACCACAACAGTTCATAGCAAATATATAATATAATAAAATAGCACCCACAATAGTAAGGAGCTACGCAAAAATTACAAGAGAAAAGAGAAAATTATTTTTTCTTTCATCGTTTAAATATTTTGGTGAAGAATCACTCTTTTTTGGAAGGTTCTTGCGTTTGAGTCATTTGTAAGTAGTTTATACTTAGCTGCTTATATTGCTCACTCACATTTTTATAGTCTTCACTCAGTTCCCTATCTATATCAAAATACTCATTACTCTTGTCTACAAAAGATTTACTTTTTTCTTGAAACTCTAATATCTTTTTTTGATAATTTCTTAAATCATCACTAGGTCTAAAACCCTTTTTAAATGACTCAAAATATTTCTTTGAAATCTCTAAGCCCTTTTTATCAATCTCTAGTATCTTTTTGTCATAAGGAATATCATATGATTTTGACTTTGATATATCCGCTTTGATTATACCTTTTTTATTTTCAGATTTATGATAATCCTCTCAATCTTTGTTATCGTTCACATTGTATAACTTTTTTTCAGCTGCTTTTGCCGCCTTCATTAAATCTTCATAATAGTCAGAGGTTTTATTTTTATCACTATCTTTCTCATTAGTTGATGGTTTTCACAAACCGAAAAAATCTCTAAATCTTGAATCTGATCATACATGTTTTACTGCTGTAGAAGGATTCATGTTTCTAATTTTTTTAATAAATTCTTCTCTTAAAAGTTGCCTTTCTCATAAAGTATTAAGATATTCCTGACTAGTAACTCTGTCTATTTTGTTTTCAAGATAATCATCTTCCTTCGCACGACGAGACTCTGATGTTAAATAATTGTAATGATCATCAACCAAGACTGATAAATTATTAAGTAATGCAGAGTTTTGTTGGCTATTTAAATATACTGTTTCTTCTAGTTTGGCAAATACCTGGAACAACTCAGAAATAATTAGTTCTGGACTTGTACTGAACAATATAACAGGAATCTCTGCAGATATCGTTCAGGCTATTGTAAGTGCAGTACCTGATCGTAATCTACTCATTTTCTCACGTCACAAATTCTTAAGTTCTGAAGACTTATTTTGTTGATAATAAATCCTATCTAAAAGAGGATCAACATCAGTGCTATTAGGACCTCCTCACTGAGAAGTAATAACCAAACAATCTATTAATCAATTCGCAATTTTTTCTCACAATTTTTGTGCATATTGCGAATAGAATAAAAGTTCATACTTCTCTGAATTTAAGTTTGCAGATCTTACAGAATTATCTTTAACATGACGAGCTGCATTATGTCAAACTAATGCGACAACTTTTTTTTCCATGAATTAACTTTACAAAAAATTAAAATTATTTTTTCTTACCGAACAGATTTTTAAAGAATCAAGAATCCTTATGGGAAGGTTATTCCATAGCAACAACTTCAGCAACAAAAGATTTTATTTCTTTGAGCCTATTTTTGTTCTTATACCTATAGTCAGTTAGGACAGCAACCAAAGGTTCCAAATCATCATCACTTCACACATCAAAAAAACCATCTACTAAACGAGATACATTTTTATTTAATATTAGTGACTGTCACTTTGTAATTTCTTTATGTGGATCGAATCATGCGAGGATATTATATAATGGATGAACCAATAATTGGGGATTTTTTGTAAGAAGTAAGACAGGAGTATTACTCTCCAATACTAAAGCTATAGATTTTGCAGTTTCTACTCATATCAACCTCTTTCTAGCATTTGCTTTATCAAAATGTATATTATTGGAAGAACCAACAAAGGGAACTCGGTGCGTACTTGATGCAGGCATCATCTCAGGTCAACCAGCATTTGCAGAAACAATAAGACAATCTACATTTCATTGATCTAAATCATTACATATACTCCAATTAAAACATTCAAAGACACTAATGTTATATTTTTCTGGAGAAAGTGTAGCGTTTTTTCTAATATTATAAGCTCCTCTCTCATTTACGACATTTAAAGCAGATCTTCAAACAGCATAAATATTTTTTTTCATATAATATAACTAGTACCTAAAATATAAAAATAACAGAAAAAAGTACCTGTGACATAATAAACTACCACAATAAGAAATAAAAAATTTATTTTTTTCTATGTCTTTCATATGGATAAGGAACATCTGCAAATTTATCATGAAAAATATTTATTAATTGATCATCACCTAGTCATTCTCTTATTCAATGTCACTTTTCTACAATTTCATCATTATAAAAATCAAAAATATGAGATATTTCTCCTTTTAAGTGAGCAATTCTCAATTCATATCTTTTAAAAGTTTCTCTACGAATACCTTCTAGTTCTAGACGTTGTTCTTCAGTTAAGATTTTAACATCTATTCTTTTACTCATACTATTTCACAATATAAAAAAATGATCTGACACAGATCACAAACATATCATGGTTGGTAGTTTGTTCAAAAAAAACGGAAGCTATGGGATTTGAACCCATGAGACGAAGAATCGCCTACACGCACTCCAAGCGTGCGCCTTCGACCACTCGGCCAAACTTCCACAAACTCATATAGTTATCTAAACAAGTAAAAAACAAACTTGCTTACAAAGTTTATTAAGAAAAGCCAGTATTAGTCAATAGAAAAATACTTTTTTATGTAAGCGACAATAGTGTCTAATCACAACTGTTTTTGTGCAGATACACATAAAATTCACTGATAAACATACTCTGTGTCAGATATGTTTTGTTCTTTTTTGTATGCTATTTCATAAGCTATTCTTGCCAAAATGACTGCATCTACATCTTCTTTTGACAATGCATCAATCTTATTGTACACCAAGACCCTTTTTTGCGTTGCTCAAATAGTATCCAAAATCTCATCAACAATTCATATTTTTTGGACATGATCTGGATCAGAAATATCAACAACATGCAACAACAAATCAGTTTCAATACTATCTTCTAGTGTAGATTGAAAAGCCTGAATCAACTGCGGAGGCAAATCTCTAATAAATCAAATCGTATCGTGCAACAACACATTTTCTCCTGTTCCCAGAACTGAATCTGTCTGGATAAATAGTTTGGTTGCAGTTGTTCACAATGTTGCAAAAAGTTTATTTTCTGCAAGTACTTCTTTGTTGGTCAAAGAGTTCATAAGTGAGGACTTTCACGCATTGGTATATCACACAATTCAGACACTTTTTACTTGGTTTTTCTTTCTTCTTTGTCTATGTGCTGTACGCATACTCGAATACTCGTCGATCTTTTTTTGGATCATGAGTCTACTATCTTGGAGATGCCTTTTCATGATTTCTGTATTTGTTTCACCAATTCATTTGACACCAATTCATCATCATTGTTTACTCAATTCCATACCCATCCCAAAAATCCTTGGTCACATATGTTTGATTGCGGCAAGTTCTATTTGAAGCTTCGCTTCTGTTGTATTTGCATGTTTATCAAAAATCTTGAGAATCAAATCAACTCTATCTCGAGCTTTCATGATATGTCATGCTTTTTTGGAAGCTTCACGAAGTTTTTCGTTGATACGATACAGCTGTCTAGGTTTGAGAATGTTACCTATGATCAAAATATCTGCATCTTGCTCAGCCATCTGTTGAGAGATTGTCGTGAGTTTTCACTTACCAACATACGTTGAATAGTCAGGCACTTGCTTTTTTTGTATTGCCTCCAAAATCACATATCCACCAAATGTTTGGACAAGTTTCTCTAATTCTGCCATTCTTGCAGCACGTTCGTACTCACTTGTACGTGGATCTACAATATCCAACAAAAATACACGTTGTTGCATTCTTTTTTTTTGAAAATAAATATCTGACCCAATTGTACGAATCAGACCAACGACTTGCAAGTGAGAGTTTAGAATTGGAAAATTACGAAAAAAAGAGATGAAAAAAAAGAAAAATCTCTTTGTATCTATCAAAAAATTTGATACATTACAACCAAATACTTTATACCCAACACACCGCATGCTTTGTAGAACAGTTATCAAGAAAGATTGAATATTCATGACACTATGGTCATTAGACAGAGATTTTGAAAAGTACGACAAAGTACTCATTGCACTTCATTGATGTCCGTCTCATCCTTTTGATCATATTCCATATCATTTTGAGAAATTTTTTGAGAAGTGATATATAGTACTTTTCCCAAACTATTATGGGACACGGTGAAGTGATGGAATATGTGATTTTGACAACTGCACTGACACGATAGTTGATCTTATCTCGCTCATCAAAAACAAGCCAGTCATCAACGAATATAACAATACAACAATTAACCTACAAAACAAAGAAATACTGTTGGTATGAGCTAGTTTTGGGTGATATATTGCATTGACGGCATGAGGTCAAAGTGAGTATATAAAAAACATTATAGCATGTAGCCCAATAACAGATATTGATAACCATAACTCACACAATGACGAAGCTAACCTTGTTGAGTTAGCACATACAATTCAAACAACTTATAGCAATCTTCGAAGATGTAGCAAAACGTGACTTTCAAATCTAGCTTCTTGAAAATTGAAATACAAAAAACATATGATCCAACAAAAACTCCTAAACAAAAACGTACTTATTCTTCATTGAGACAACGATCCTCAAATCAAAAGTTGCAAATCAGAACAATTCATACAGGAGATGCAAAATATATGACAATGATACTATGAGTATGTAAATATACCACAATGATGACATATATTGCTTCATAATCTCTATGAAGAATGAATATATAAACATGTAGAGAATTTTTTAGAAAAGATAGTATAAAAATATATGTCACAACAAAGATAACTAATCGTATTGGACATGATTTTTATATCATAATTCTATTACTCTATGCGTTTTCGTATCTTATTTTTGATAGTATTTTTCATCTGTAGTTTTGGTTTTGCAAGCAATCCATATGATAGCAAACTAACGGAACTAGCTCAACGTATAGAGAAAACAGATTACCAAACACAACAAAGAATTCTCAAAAAGTTATATATACATGCTCATGAACATACTAACGAAGATATGCGTGAAATTGTGCGAAATTTTATAGCAATGTTATCATTGAAAGAAAATGATATGTCAAACTATGCAACCAAGATCAATGCTTGAGTATATATGAAGCATTTTCCAATACTCCAATACAACAATATCGACATAACAAGCAACACAAAAACATCAGCATCAATACGTATCAATAATTTGCGTATAGACAATCCTCACATACAAAATATTGATTGAAAGATTATATACGATGGTATAAGCAATGTGATTATACAAGAAAGCACCACAACAGATGTAACAAAACTTACAGTATCTTTTACAAAAGAAGGAACAATAAAACAACGAGAATTCTATCAAAAAGACATAGACAAACCAATTTTTGTTTATACTGGGACGGCAGTGCCAAAACCTTTCACACTAACAGAAAAAGAACTTTCAGACAAAAACAATCTTTTTCTTTTGCGTGCATATGATTGACAAAATGTTTACCAACACATCATTGAGATTGTACTTTTAAATGAAAACACACCCTCTATAAACTGAGAGAAAGTTGAAAAAATTACACCTGACTCACTATCAACATCACAACGCCTCTATGATTGTTATAACGAGCCTAATCAAAAACTTATTGAATGATGTTTGTTAGATACATACAAAAACTATACACTAAACACACAACAAGCATGTGAACGTAAAGATGGTCAGCATGATTTTTTTCTTACACACTCATGAAAAGACACGAACTTGTATTCACATATAGCAAGATTTTATAAGCAATGAGACCAATTATTCTTTTCTTCAAGAACAGTTCCAAACAAAGATATTGATGAGTCCTATAAGCTTGACAGTGTTTCATGTGAACTTGACAATGTAGTTGTTGCTATAGAGTGATATGATTGTAACGACAAGACTTACAAAACATATTACACTTTTGCACCAGATGAAAGAATGAGTGTCTGTGATGTAAAGGTTTTGTGAGACACTAACGAAGACATTATTGTCTACAAATTTCCTTATGAAGGGTATGGTAACCCCATGTATGAATGAGTAGTTACAATCAATAAGACAAAACAAACAGCTACACCATTGATAATTTTTGGGAATGAAGCTAATGAAGTTATGCAAGAAAACAAATGATTCTCAGAAAGTCAAGAACTCCTCACAACAGCTAAAAACATAAAAAAAGAATATATACTTAACGAAGAATGACCTTTCGAGTGATCTATTGGATTGTCAGCAAAAGTAGTCAGTGTGGATCAAGAATGAATGATGCAAGGACAAATCATAATACATGAAAATAACACATACAAAGTTTATCTTCCTTTTGTTGCAGATATATATACAAAAAGCATGTCTATATCTCACTAATTTACAAGCAGGGAAATAATCTTTTAAGAGAAAAAATGCAGACTAGCCTGCATTTTTTCTGTTTATAAATACTTCGTTCTTAATGAAGCTCTTTTATACAAATTCTTGCACCACTTGGTACATAATCAAAAGAAACAAGAAAATAACAATTCCTCATCGGAATATTCCTCGAGCGATTTTTTTGAATTCATTGAATCACTCTCATTTTCCTCAATCAGTCACAAGCCTAAATCAAGCATATAACATAAATGCAACAAATGCAAATCATATAATATATACCATGATTTTTCATGCATCTATAATCAAATCTGTTGCTTGGTTTTTGAAATCAGGCGATTGTGCTATAAAATATACATAATCCACAGCTTTGATAAACACAAGTGCCACAATAACATTCAAGATTCCATCTTTTCACTTTTCAAGTTTTTCTTCTTTGTCGACAGTACTCATGATTTGATATCCATACCAAATCACCATAATAATAGCAAAAAAGAAGGCAATGACTTTCAAAAGCAACAAGATTTGTAAGAAAAGATTATCCTCTGTCGCTTCGACAAGCGAGGCACTTCAAGTCAGATTTGTTACAATCAATCAACTCTCTAAAATCCAAATTGCACCAAAAAATATTCACGCTCATGCCAAAATCATCAATAAATTCATTGTTGCATCTTTTGCTTTTGATTCGTCTTCTGCGTCCTTAAGGTACTGTATTCAGACATAAACAATTCACGCGACAAGAACTCAATATCAGATAACTCTCAAAATACTTCGTATTTGACCTCAATCTCCAGATGGATAAAACAAATTTCTTATATTTTCTTGAAAAGAAAGACTAGAGTCGACATTTCGTCTAAACTGACGCTCAACTCTTCATTCATTATCAGCCTTTCAGGCGCTATTTATCACATCTTCTGCAACCCTATCATCAAAAGAGGGAACAGCATACACATTTGGAATTATACAAAAACTCAAAAGAATCAACAGACACAGTGTCAGGAGAGATTTTTGTATTGTTGTTATGAGAACGGTGAACGAATTCATCATATTTTCATATAATCTCATGATGTAGAATAGTGCAGGAGGTAAAAACATTATAGTTCTGTAAATGCGTTGAGAAGGACGATAGTAAGTTTGATGATAAAATAGAATCACAACATAACAGCAATTCAGATACCAATATTCGTCATTCTTGCCAAAACCTTAGAAAGTTCTCATTGCTGATGAATAGAGGAAGAAATCAACAAAAATCCATTATAAATCAACAAAATAGTAGCAGCAGTGAGTCAAATAAACACCGCTCGCTGCAAATAGGGAGAAATGTTTTGTCTCACAGAATCCAATGTATTTGTTATTTTAAACCTTCTTTGATAACTTCACTGTAGATCTGTAACATCATTGAGCTCAGTTTCTTGTATTTCAAGATCGTCATTGACGGCTCATGCTCATGTATCGAGGATTTCCATCGGTGTAGTTCCTCGTCTTCATCGACGTTCTTGTTGCGCATGAGAAACCTTTCCGCTCACAAACAAGATAATACACAGCAATGCAACAAAAATTCGCTTCATCTAGACAGAACAAAAAAGTAAAATTATTTTTGAGAAAGTTTTTTCTTATATTTTCTGGTTTGCTTGATATAATAGAGTTTGAGAAAAAAAACGATTGCAAACAACACCCATCACGCCAAACTCAAAATATTGATTGCTTGTTTTTGGACACGAGGTTGTGTGTCTTTTGTAGATGCACGGTCAAATCACTTTTGAATTTCATCGAGATTTGCAAACGAACAACTAAATTGCAAATCATCTACAAGATTTTGTAAAGTGCGTTTAGATGTCTCATCTCATACGACATACAATTTTTGCAGTTGGACGCATTCTTTTTCTGATAACTTTCTGCCAAGTGAGACAGAACATCACATCTCTTGACACATTGGAGTATCTGTATTGGTAGTAAACTCAAATGCACGTGTGATCGTGTTCACTCATGGAAATTGTTCCAAATCACTCACTGTAACTTTGAGTTGTACACTCGTACCTCGTGCATAGTCCAACAATGGATCTATATGGACAATACCGTTTTTGATTGTGACGTTATCGTCTCATGATTGATAACGAAGTCAGTCTAATTGTATCACCAAACTATCCCAATCAATACCAGACTCAAAATCTTGCACACGCAATGAAATCGCTTGATTGACTGGCACAATTTCGTCTTCCGACGGAGTAAGCAACTCTATACGAGGATCAATAGTATCTGGTGTGCATGTTGGAACGTATGCAAATTCTAGTGAGACATCTTCTCATTCCAACGGGATAGAATCTCCATCTATTGTCATTAAGTAACTTTTTTCTCATACAAGTGAAAGCATTGTTTCTTTGTTTTTTTCTTGTTCTTCTTGCAAAGCAGAAACAAATACAAGAGAAAAACTGACATGTTTCAACGTTTCACCTGATGATGCCTTTTGTGTGTAGACAATTCCGTCTACGTCATCACGGTGTCGTACTTTTGATGATTTTGTTTTTTGTAAGATTCTAGCAAATGTTAGGTCATCACGATCATATCAGATTGTAGAACGAACTTCACTAATCTTATTATCTCAAACATCAATATCCACATCAACAAGTATTTCACATCATGCTGGAAGCACATACGAATCTGTATAATCTGGATACAAAGGAGAAAATGTAATATCTTGTCACAAAGCTATTCACAAAGTTCAAACAACAAATACAATACTCCAAATTACTATACTATACATATATCTCATAGAACAACACAAATCAAAGTGTAAAGATACAATATAGCTTAGATAAAAAATAATATTCGTCGAATATTGCCAAACACAACAAACAACTAGTACACCAAAATTACATTTCACAAGAACATATACTTGACTTTATTAAAGACAGCGACACCAGACATGAACAACTATCAAACATTAATAACTAAAATACATACTATTTTTGCAAGTTACACACAACACTCTTTCGTAACTAAAAATCAACCAAAATTATCAAATACCAATATACAATACAAAAAAAACTCACAACGTATGTAAAATATATTATACTCCAAATATTAAATTTGTCAATACATGAAAAAGAAACACTCGTACTTTTTTATCATTTATCTACCCAAAGCTCTATACTCTATTGTATCTATTATCATTAATTTACCCACATTTCGTATTGATGAACATATGCAAAAAACAACAGGTACGTCATATACTGATCAAATGCATCATTTTGGTGTTTTTTTGTTGTCAGATATTTTCTAGCTGAATTTGATCACAAGTATACGCTCAAGAAGAAACATCCTGTATCGCATGTGCCACAACGCCAACTCTCATGCAACAATATATCACATTTACGCAAGAAGTTCTCGCAACAATCAATACAACAAACCCAGCTACACCAAACCTTTGAAGATACGAAAGCCCAGGAGGGCTATTTACACAATGACCATTTGAAGCAGTTGATAAGCAAAACTGATGAAAAAACATCTTTCAAGCACTCTATCAGTGACTCAAAAAAAACATGCAACAAAAACGGCAAGCAACATTTACAACAATTACGATAATTTCTCATATTACGACAAGCAATATTTGAATGACTCGGATTATTATTTTTAGATCAAAAGCCATTATTAGAGATCGGAAAAAACTACAAGAACTTGATACTCGCATTTCTGACATACTTTTCGACACTGCACTTGCATGAGCTATCAAAGATCCTTTGTCTGCAGCACACAAAAAAAAACTTCTAGAAATTGCACAAAAATACCAATGAGAAGATAAAATCTTTGCTACTGACTCAGTTAGTATTTGAGATAATGCAAAATACTGACAATTACTCAAATTTTTGTGGAAACTCAATAGAAAACATAAAAGCTTCTTAGCAACCAAAAGTGCAAGTATTTTTGGTAATGGCGAAGATATGAAAGAAATTAGTAAATGAGATTTCTCCCTCATATTTCAAGATGATTATGGAAAAATTTTGACTGACGAATATGCATGTACAAGAGTGATTTGAGCATGTAGTGATAACTTTACAAAGTTTGGTCAGGCAATGAAAGAGGTATGAAACAACTTTTCTTCAGCAGCAAAAGACAGCGCAAATGAGATCAAACAATCAGTGATCACACTTCAAAAGGCATTACAAGGTATCACAAATAGAGATCGTAAAATATCAACACAATGTACCCGCGCACGAAATCCTCTCTTGGGAGTAGAAGAACGAAAAAAAGTAGACACCGAGTCAGAATCAATTATTTATATCAGGTACAACAAAGCCAAAAATGGCACCAAAGCAGCTCGAGAAAAACAAGAATGAGCATGACAACCAACACAAATCACAGAAACACAAGCATACAAAGAATGTAACTTTTCCACATGGGCGATGTGACTTGATCCAGAAACAAAAAAAGAAAATCAAGCATTTATACAAAGAGAACGTGAATTATTGGCAACACAATATGGAATCTATGTCAAAGACGCAACGATTGATAAAAGCATTCGATGACAGTGAGACAAACTTTTGGATACTATACGTACGAATGTTATTGAGACAAAACAAAAAGCAGCAGAAGAATCATACCTCACAGACACGGAATCTTCGATAACAAAACAACAACAAGACGCAAAAAAAGCAAAAAAAACAGCAATTGCAATAATACAACAACAGCAATATACGCTAGATGCAGACAAACTCAAAAGTCTTCAATCGTATGAAGATATATTAAACACAACATTGGATACAACAATCTCATCACACACACAAGCCTTGCAAGAGGCAACACTTACTGACACAAGACCAATCACAAAAGCAATTGCAGCTATGGTCCAAAAAATAAGATATACCGAGAGTATGGTTGCAGACAGAAACAACAAAGACAGTCTTATTCGCAACCTTTGAGAAGCATGCGAACTGCAATGCGGAAATCTTTGAGGAAAATGTCGAAGCAAATAGAAAGTAACACAAAAAATTTATATTCACTTTCTCATGAAATACACCAAAAAAGAAACAATAACAGAAAATTGAGTTGATACTACAGATCAAGAACTCGTATCAGATTACAAAACTCACGACAAATGATTTATAGAAAAACGAAGCTCTATTTTTTCATGATGATCCAGTCTTATGTCAAAACTCCTTTTGATGTGAGGTGTTCCACTGTGATTTTACCTAACATGAAAATTGATTGGGATAACCATAGCACGAATTGCTAGTCTCATGATACATGCACCAAAATAACAAGATATTACCCCCAAAAAATAAACATACAATATCGAGTAGATACTGTTGCAATAAAAGCACATAATGTTGGCAACCACGCATAACGAATATATTTCGTAAATGTAATTTGTGGTAAATATCACTGAGCAACAACTCATGATACGCTTCAAATAACCAAAAAACATCATCAAATACCCAAAGTAATAGCCATTAAAGACCAAAGCCATGGTGTTGTTTCAATACTTACGATAGCAATTGCTGTCAATGGAACAGTATCAAAAATAGATGAAAATAATCACAACAATAAACTACCAAATATCATAACAGAATCTGATGGATTATCTCCAAAAATACTTTGAGTAAATGCAGACAAAACTCACACATGTTCCAAAACTCATACCGCCATCAAAATTCACACAAAAAATACTATCGTAGAAAGATCAGTTTTTTGTAACATATGTTCTACATGAGCATTGAGATGGCTTTGTTTGGGATGAGCAATACGAAAAAACCCAATACATAACCAAACTAATCACAATCCAAGCAAAGATCACAAGTAAGGAGGCAGTCATATTCGACTAATAACCAACGGCAAAGCAAATGACAACAAACACAATGTAATAACAGTTTTTTCACTTTTACCAAAAACAAACGGTACGTGAGTTTGTGGGATTGGAGCACAATCACAATTTGCATCCTCATCTTCGCAACAATCCAACGAAAGAGACAAAACATAGGACGCAACTACACCACCTATCAATGCGGGCAAGAAGGTATAAGATACGATCTGTGAGGCACTAAATTTATTTGCTAATCGCATCATAATGGTTGTCGTATCTCATACTGGAGACCGTAATCATCCAATATTTGCCATCAAAACAATTGCAATACCAATAACCAACAAATTATGTCAACGAAACATTTTCTTACAAATCTGAATCATAGCAATAGTTACTGTCAAATCAGCCAAAATAGCAGACAAAAAAAACGTCATTCACGCAATCAGCCAAAATTGCTTACGAATCGGCAATTTATAGTCAGTGACTTTTTGTTTAATAAAAGAAAAGAAATTATAATGGCTCAATATTTCTATTAATCACATAGAGCATAACAAAAAAATTATCAGACCAAATGTATTTCCTCCACTCGCAATAAAGGCAGTATTGAGTGCGTCAGTCTGGTCTGGCAATGCAACATCAACAACAAGTCGCATCACAGCTCACAAAACAAGAACAGTTGCCGACTTGTGAATATGAGTAATATGTTCTGTTACCAAAAGAACATATCACATACAAAAAATACTTAATACTATCCATCAAAGTTCAGTCATAGCTCTATTATGTAAACAAAAATATCACAGGGTGTACAATTATTTTATTCTGTGGATATTACCGTGCAATGCATAAAACTATATACTTCTAAAAGACATTTACAACATCAGTAATGCATAGAAATCATTTTTGTGATAACATATAGTTTACAATCCAAAAGAATATACCACTTACAAAGTGCCAAAAAATACATATAAACACAATATGTCAATATATTAGAATCATATAATTTGAAGTTTTTTGTAGGAAAGAGAATCATAGATATACTCTATATAGTTTCTATCTCTTAACTTTTCTACAAAAAATGAAAAAATATTTCATCTGACTTTGTCTTCTTTTCACTAGTACATTCACGTCTTTGACATATTGATGGCAAACGTGAGAATTTCTCGATGATGATTTTTGGATATGATATAATAATAATACATATACTGACACTGATCTCATAGAGACGGTTTTTGGTTCTTGAACAAGATATACAGAATATTGGAAACAAAATAATTGAGATCTTTATGATGCTTCATGCTTGTCTCAACCGATACAAATAGTACAAGTTAGTCCTGGAATTGATACATTTCCAACAACTAATGGAGAAATCTCTCCAGCTGTTAATTCTAACCCTTGACCTACATATGGAGAAATAGCATCGTGACATACTATCTATATCTTACAAGATGGTGATTATTTTCTCACAGAGTCAGTAACCTTTGGTGATTGTACAGCAATCATCTGAAGATGAGATGTACTTGTATGAAGAGGATCTGAAGAACCACAACCAAGCGCTCTCAATAACGATAGATATGCATTATTTCGTATACCCTATACCCACAACGTCATAGAGTGAATTATCTTTGACGGACGCAAAGGACCTACGCAAACACGACCTCAAGCTCAAGGTCTTGCTATCAGTGCAAATGGAGCACAATCATGAAGCCCACAATGAGTCAATCAGACATTTTATAGAAATTTTTTTCGTCATCTAGGTATGGCATCGCTATGAAGCATTAAGAACACACTTTGGTATCGCAATATTATCACTCATACAGAGTATTGAATTCGATTTTGGTTATGAAATGATATATACTTTTTTGATAATCTTTTTTTGCATAATAATATCTGACTGAGAAATGATCAAGTCGGATGAAAGATATATCTTCAGAATAACTTTTTTTTAGGAAATGGTCTTCTTACTCGACAAAACAGAATCATTTCAAATAATAATTATTACGACAAATCTAATTTTCGAGCGTTACCATGAAGTCTTGTCAATAATACATTATTAGTGAACATAAATCCTGCAATTATATCACATGAACAGTGATCACTGCCGACACAAATAAATAGAACTAGCTTTCTCAACAACGTATACTTCAATAATATTGGTAGTGCTATTAATACGAACTGATATCGAATTGGATGAGGATCACAAACTGGTTGAGTCGTGAGAGTTCATACACCATTCCCATGATCGTATTATCGATGAGAATATGAGTATAGTAGCTATAATAATTTTCCTGATATTCTCACTCCATCAAATATGATATATAGTCAAACGAATGATTGACTACAGTGAAACTTTGATCCATGATCAAATAATTTCTCATTATGACTTGCATCACCTACGCTCACTCAAAGCAACGGAATCTGACATAACCGAGTGGCTACGCCTTTTTCACAAAAACAATATTGAGAAGATATGTTGTGATTTCCTCAAAGAGAAAAATTCAATGAAAGAGATACAACTTTTGTCTATTGAACGACATGATATCGAGAAAATAGTGTCTTAGATACATATTTTGGTTGTAATGTACCTACACAAAAACAACCTCTGACTCTCAGTGGAAGTGATATCATTTTTTTGACGTGAGATAGTATATCTTGGTCAGATCAAAAATATGTATGAGAAAATATCTATATCAATAGTATGCAATGACCATGTATAGATCTATTACCAGAAGTGATAGTAAATAACGTCGTCCCACTTGGTAGTATTCATTCAACATGAATCAGTGAAAATAATATACCAGCATGATTTCAGGTTGCATATTGAGCAAATAACTGATGATACATAAATATATGAAACTGAAATCTTTGAGCAGGACTGAATACTTGACCTCTTGCTTGAGATATATTTGCAGTAGCTGCAAATACATTTTGAACAACAAAGAAAACAACATTTGACGTCTGATGAATGCGTGGTTCTATCACGACAACAACAAGACCAGCTATCATACCAAGCATCACAAACATAAAATCGTGTGACGACAATATCAGTCAGACTCCTTTTTTTGAATGAACATGATGGGTCTGAGATACTGTTGAAGTATTTATTGCTGGATATTGAATACAAACAACTATTGTAGACAATAGCGAAAAACGATCTCTGACTCGAAGTGGAAATCTTGCTACAGGTAAAAGTTACACTGTATTTGTCAGGGCCAGAGAGCCAGGGTGAGTTATGATTCCTTGATACAATAGTAAGTGATTCGTTGTCTGAAACAAAAATTCACTCACATTTATCGACGATGCACGACGAGCAACAAACCCTAGCGATGATGAACTCAAAGAGAAACTCTACGGATGTCACACCCCATATACACAATATCGAGACGGAAACAGTTGTGATATCACAACACTAACTGTCACACCAAGGACTCCTAGCCAACGATGAACTAATTTACCTGTTGCGAACACACTTTCAGGAAATACAATATACGTTCTAGATGGGCAATATGATATACAAAATACAATAACATTTGGAGCATGTACAGCAATCGTCAACAAACCATGAACAGTTCACACAAGTATGATGGCAACATGATTTATGTATATTTTTCAAACTCCAGCCAAAGCTATAGTTGATTGATGAACATTTAGGGACGGTCTTAATATTCCTAATACACAATACTCTACAACAAGTAATATTGTCTTCGGATCACACAGATACTTTAGTCTAAATAATCTTTCATTTTTTGATATATCGGTAGAAAACGAAGGATGAAATGCTCGTGATCAGTATACAAACTCATTGTTTATAAATTCATTTGCATGAGGAAGTTATGGTGCAGAAGAAAGATTGTACCACAACAATATTTATTACAACACAACAGTTTCATATGTTAGTCAAGCTGACACTCATGCATTCAACAATATCGTCAATATGTGAGGACATATTGGTTTATATAGTTATGCAAATCGACTACGTCCAAACCTCATACGTAATAGCTACATTAGTTCTAATGGAATCAATAATGCAGCTCCAAATAATATTTTTGATAGCAATTACTTCGCATCAACTATGAGTTTTAATAACATATATAGTGGTGAACTTTATGGTAAAAATACATTTATCAATGCAAGACTAGCAGATGCCAGCATGATATGAGATATGCCTCCATATCGAAACGCACAAACACTATTGTCAACATGAATCATAGAAACAAATCTCTATGCACCAGCTCGTTATTGAGTATTTTTGCAATATCAATCTGGATGAGTATCACAGGTTCTTTTCTCTGGAAATATGAACCAAAGATGATGAGCATTTGGCGCCGTAACTGATCCAACACGACTCCCACAAGACAACAGTATCTGTCTTAGTTATGGAGATCTCGCATTGAGACAAAAGCAACCGTACCAACGAACCACGACACCAACAAATAACTCTCTGACTGGTTGATTGCTATCTCTAGCAAATATACCATATGTATCAAGTCAGTACGTTTGAGAATTTAATAACAATCGTTGTTTAGATACATATCCAGAAACATTTGTAGACTTTACAGATCTATATAATGTACCACTCAATACATCTATGCAAACGCCAGAAAGCAATATAGTATCAGATATTATAGAAGCTGCTTCTGTTTTTGTAGAGCCTAGCTATTCTGCAATCATTATATCAACATGATCTCTCAACACATGAGAAATATTCGTTCCTATGATGTGAGTTCGAACAACTGATGCTTCTGCTGCCAACAGTTGAGACACTGTTAGACTTAGACAACAAAGTGCAAACATGTTCTCAACAACAACAACAGTAAGCTATAATGTCTGATGAGTACAAGGTGAACGATTTGTACAAACAAGACCTGCTGTTATCCCTACACTTACTACTATAAAAAACATTTCACCTGACCCAGTTAATACGTTCTGATCAGGATCAGATATGATCTTTACGTGAGAGGCTCGATCGTGAGATACAGTATTTTTTAGTCTGTCATGAACTATCTATAGCTGATACACAGCTTCTCTAGTCGCAACATGAGGAATATGGAATCTCGTATTACCATCAGTATTGCCAGACGGTGAATATACTATCACATTGACAGCTCGCGAACCGTGATGAGTAGACATACCTTGACAGAGTCAGTATAAATTTTTTGTAGATAATCAACCAAATATTTCCATACAAAAAACGTCTCTTCAAAGCTCATGAACTGTGTGAGATACGATACAATACCGTATAGATATTACAAACACCGATGTATTTACTAATACATTTGTCGTTGAAGACTTTGTAGTACAAGCATTAGAATACAAAGACAGTTATATACAAGCACCTAGCGGAACGACATCTTGATTTAGTACACAAACTGTACTTGCAACAGGAACACATTATACACGAGACATACCAACCCTCGCACCCTGACAAACAGCAAGTGTTTTTATTGAAACCGAGATTGTTGAATCATTTGGTAAATATTACCAACCACAAAATTATTCATGATGAGCATATAATTTTGGTGCGCCAGAAGATTATGTTTTTATACCAAATTCAAGGACATGATTTTATCTCAATGATACTTATACAATCAGTCATTGGGTAAATTATCCAGCTCCAGCTCCTTCTTATCAGTATTTCCCCTTAGCGAAAACACATTGTTGATGATCACCAAAAAATCGACAAATACAACTTAATTGATCAGAATATAATACATGATCACGGTGATTTATATGATTTACAGATTGAGAGATAATTGATATTACAGCTAAGGATGAAAATTGAAATAATATACTATTCCCAAATAACTGACGATACAATATTACCGTGGTAATTGATAATGGGACTGCTTCTCTCTATCTTAATAACAATCTCATGTGAACAGATACGTATTCATGAAATTTTTCAACTGCAAATAATTTATTAACCATCTGAACCACTGATTGTGTAGTATGAATGAACCACTTCTCTTTTAATTGACAGATAGCTGATGTGAGAATTTTTGATGAAGTTAAAGACCTTCAACAAAGAGAACAAATTATGAAATGATATCCTGATACAGATTGACTACTTGCTCGATATAAAACAGATGAATGATCAGGAACAACTGTATATGATAGTAGTGGTAATTGACGACATTGAGTTACATCCGCTGGATCTGAAGTACGAAATACGGTTAACTCCTGATTCCACAGCAAAACTCCTCTTCCATGATTATCTGAAGGTCTAGGGTATACGCTATCCGGGTCAGTCAAAGTTCCTCGTGATGAAAATAATCCTCTCTTCTCGGTTTTGTGAGACCCTCTTAGTGTTTCACCGTCTTTTGGGTATGCTTCTCGATACAATACAGCGTATGCAACATTCAAAAACGCTACATATAGCTCACAAGCACCAGTTGAATATAACCCAAGAGTAGAGATAGCAATGAGTGCAACACTACCAACAGAAGTCTTTCCATGAGATATAGTCACTTGAACAGTTATAGTCACTAACAATTGACCAGACTGAACTCGTTTTTCTTTTGATGGAAGTATATTGAGTGGAATCACATTCACACAAGCATGAATACGAGCATCTGGATTTGTTAGCGATGAAATTCGTTCATGAGGTAGCAGAACGTACACATTTGCTTGATACTTTGGAACATGAATGGCATGAATGATCATACCATACACGATCAATACACAAGCATATATGCCAGAAACCCAACTATCAAACAATCAAGCACAAGGAACAATACGTATACTTGTACCAGATACAACAGCGCCAATCTGTACAGTTACAAAAAATATAAACTGACAGTCCGTGAATGTTTGATATACAAGCAATGAAGATTGAAATGCAATGATAGTATGTAATTGAGTGACAGAAAAGACTCACACAATCACAGCATGAGCATATAACCGATCTACAACTAAACCAGTATGAACCTATACCTGTGATGTACAATTGACGGATTGATCATGAAATATACAATTATGTCCATTTACTTTTGATAGTACTACACCAATTGTTCCTGACACCAAAAAACCTGACCAATGTACTCCAAAAGACTATAGCCCAAGTAGATATGACGGAACATGTGTTTGTACAACAAACTGTCCAAAAACGGGAGGGTGAGGTTGATGAGGAGTTACTAAAGATAATTGTCCAAATTGAGACTTTTCCAAGAGTTACTATGATAATACATGCGGTAAACCAACAATAGAAGAACCAAAACCAGAAGACGACTTTCATGGATCAGCACCAAAACAATCTCTCAGCGCACAAAACATAATCGATGCATATTTGCCAATCACAACGTGTTTTTATACCGATGTAGATTATGGAAAAATACTATTTCGCGATATCACATACAACGTATATAGAAAAGACATAGAATCACTGGTTGATTTTTGTATCGTCAAGTGAAAGAAACCAAATATTTTTGCGCCCAAAGAGTACATAACCAAGGCAGAATTTGCCAAAATAATAACAAAGGTCACATTGCTAGGAGAACGAAATGATCACGATATTTCATACCTTCAACGCAGTCAGACTCCTTTTGTTGATGTAACAAGTGAAAAACGACACGCAGTATATGTGCAAAAAATGATTGAACTCTGACGGCTATTTCCATGAGGTGAGTTTAACCCCAAAGACAATGCTAGTGCTTCATGGGTCAAGTCAACAATCTTGCAAGCAAGAAACTATGCACAAAAACAACAACCAAGTTACAAATTGATGACAGATCAACAAACAAAAGCACTTCGAAAAAATATGAATGACGCATACATATCTAGGTGAGTTATCTCTCACCGAATGAGTCAGATTTTTGATTTACGTACAAGAGCATCGCATAGTGCCGTTAGACATGTTGCACTTCGAAAAAAACTTCAAACAATCATGGATAAAACACCAAATGAAAAGCAACATGAAACACTAAATAAACTACACTGATTTATACAGGATTATTCTGAACAAAGACTATGAGTCTTGGATATAAACAAAGCAATATTTCTGATAGAAATCCAAACTGTCATTGCTAGTTTAGATTATACAAAAGAATCCAAAAAAGAAATCCTCTCTCGAATCTATGCATATAATGAATCTGACAAAAAAACACAAGAACTGATAGTTGCTCTCAGAGAAAGCCCAGAAAAAACACTAGAACGTTTTGCACCGACTCTATACAAAAAAAATATAGATCCTCAGCTTGTTGCGATATTTTTGGAGAATAAGCAGTATATGAAGTAATTACCTGTTGTATCTACAAAAGAAAGCTATAAAGTCTATTTGACTTTATAGCTTTTTCTTATTATGAAAAATTATTTACAAGAACGAAAAAACTACGAAAAAAAATATAGAACATCTGACGCTAGTTGAAGTATTTTCTCCTCATTTGATAGTGAAGCTTGGGAAAAGTTCTGCTCAGACAACGAAAAAACAATCACATCATACATCTATAGAACAAACTCTTGTTTGCAGTCAGTTGCAATTTTTTGTAATCGTATACAGCAAAAATAAATTCAATATCATACCATTAAACGTATACTCCACTCCAACCTTTAGTTTGTAGATAATGCCGCACACATTGCACGCTTCGCTCAGACTCTACTTTTGTCTTGATACAAAAGTAAGCAAAAAATCAAGAAGAGAAAAGCGAGTTAGGTTTAGATATCATTTGTCTGTATTTTTTACGAAGTTACTTCGCTCCCAGAGGGGTCCCACGAAGCAACTAACATATACATAGTTCTTGATATTTTATCTACAGTCTCGCTATTTTCTCTTCTTATTATCTAATAAAAGTAAAGTTTACAAGAGGACTTTTCTTATTACTTTTTGTAATAGTGAACAAAAATAAGTATCTTTCTTATAAAAAAATCTCTAGCTTCTTTATATTAACTATTGTTTTTCATAAGCGGAGAAACCTAATCAAATTCATAAGGATCACAACTCTAATAAAGTAGCAGGGTTAAATTCATAATTACACATTACCTCATATTCTTTTGTAATCAAAAGAAAAACATTAGAATCTACTTTTATTCAAATTTTACTTAGTGTATCTTCTTCTTTTCTTAGTATTTGCAAAATAATATGTATTGAATTATACTCCGTTTCTTCTTGATCCATATAACTGAGCGTTAACTTACTTTTTCATCTACTTAAACTCAGATTATTACTATTCAAATTTTTACTCTGAATAAAAAAAGATTCTATAAATGCTTCAAAGTCTGAATAATTTATAATATTCTTTATATCAAAATACCAATCATATACTATCATATTTATATTAGATCAGATAAAACAATTAATCAAAATACCAATCTGCTTTTAAGTCAGTATCAACACTATTTTTCTTGTAATCTCAAACTCATTTCAGCCTAATATTTCAATCAGAGTTTATATCAATATCTGGGTTTTTACCAACCTTATGCTCAAATCATTCGACATCATTTAAAATATCTCACTTTATATTTCTGTGAAAAGCATCTTTAGGAACATCCTTATTTCAAATTCTAATTGTTCCTCACCCTCACTTTCAATTACTCATCTGCATCGCATCATCCATTGGACTTGTATCTATTGGTGTAGTTAGCAACTGTTGTCCTTGCACTACTGTCGCTGCACAACTTGCAACGGCTGCTGTACATGCCATTGGTGCTCATACCGCCAAGACAGGGACTCATATTACTTGTCCTCAGGGGGTTACCATAGCTCCTACTCATACTACAGTCGATGCTCCACACGTAGTAGATGATGCTGCACACATTACTCATGCAACTACTATTAATACTGCTTCTGCTGCTTTTCCTTTGTTTTTATCTAGTTTAAAGTATTTAATTCTTCGAACTCTAATGCTGTGTGTTTATTCAAAACTAATTGTTTAAAGTAAGTTAAGTTTTCAAATGTAAAATAATATCACATTTGATCTATTTTCACAATCTTAACTTTCAAATCTTTACTTTGGTTATCGAATCATTGAACTTCAAACTCAGTAAGACTATCGTAAGAGTCAAATAAAAAGAAAAATAGTTCTATATTTATTGACGATCATACTTTAGATTTTAATAAGTTATAAATATCTATATTATTATCAGTAACCCGCTCTTTTTCTATAAATATTAAGATCCAAGATTTTTCTATAAAAAAAGTATCGGATATAAGTTCTTTTATTAATAGGTTTTTCTCTCTAGTTCAAGCTCGATAGTATAATTCTTTCATTCAGTTATTTTATTAATTTAAAGGCTCAGCATCTCCTATAGATGGAGTTCATCATGTAGGATTAGGTTTAATTTTATGTTGATGTGGATTAGTATGATTTGCTGGGTGTCAATGGTCCGTAAAATCTATTCTTTTAACTTCTTGTCAATCTCAATTAAACTCTCTTCCCTGCTTATACGTTCACTTGCGTCAATCTTTTGTTCCAAGTTGTGTGTGTGGTCATTTAGCATTTGGATCTGGTGCAGAAGTTCAGTTTTTATTTCTTGGTAATGCAGTATCTGGAGCATAAACATCTCATCAACTAGAACTCTCTGATGAACTCTGCATTGATTGTCATGCTAATGTTCATGCAGTAGCTACTGTACAACTTGTAGCTGCAGCACTACACACTAAAGCTGTTGGAACTGCAGCTCATCATACAGTCAATACACTACCAACTGATCAAGCTCCACATCATGCTGCTGTTACTACGCATGCAGTTCATACTCCGTACGTAGAATACATTTCCAAGTTTTTTCACATCTCTTTTGTATCTACACTATCAAGAGTCTCTAAGACAACATCAACAGCTTCTACTACTGCTTCTCAGATATCATCAGCCGAGGCTGCAAGTGCATCTCACGCATCCTTTGCAGCTTGCGATGCCTTATTTGCTATCTGTCTAATAGTATCCATTGCCATGTCTATAGCATTTTCTCCACTTGGATCTACATACAACTTCGCTCAGACTCTACTTTTGTCTTGATACAAAAGTAAGCAAAAAATCAAGAAGAGAAAAGCGAGTTACGTTCAGATTTTATTTGTCAGTATATGCTACGAAGTTGCTTCGCTCCCAGAGGGGTCCCGCGAAGCAACTGACGTATACATAGTTCTTGATATTTTATCTACGATCCCGCTATTTTCTCTTCTGATCATTCTTTCTCTATCTCACGCAATTCTTGCAACATACGTACACCATCTTCGAAGTCGATTCCGGTAATAGTTGCAAATTCTTCTATTCCACATTCTCTGAGATTTATTTCTATAGCTTTGATTGCGACTTTCAGTTGCCTTTGTGTGAGGGGAAATGTTTTGTAGTGTATTTCTCTAAATTGATCCAGATAATCTGCAAATAAATTTAATTTATTTTTTGATAATCATACTTCGTCTCGAATATCAGCTCAAGCATAATATCATCATCTAACGTTTCATATAGCAGATCTTATAAGCCAATGATATTTAGTATTAATGTTCATATTATTTAATATCATTAAAAAAGTAAGATTTACCATTATCAGGAACAAAACAACTACCGCAATCAGGATCATTTGGGTTATGTATCACTACACTTGCTGTATCATCATCCCAATAGGCACTTCTTCATCTTTCTAAAACTTTATGATTATCGGTTCACTGTGCTTTTGTCATAACGTCCTCTATGTGTTTTGTATATCACTCAACACTATCTACTCAAACATCTGCAAATTCATCTATATGTTTTGTGAATCCATGTCACTTTCATATGTTTTTTGCTATATCTACGATTTCATCAGCCTTCTTCAAGTGCTTCAACGAACCTATAAAAGGCACAAATCATAGACTAGCTCATCCTACATCCCAAATACATCATGCTCATTCACAATTATCAACTGCAGCTGTCCAATCCCTTGCATCTGCAACTGTTCACACTCCTGGCAATTCTCAACCAACAATTTGTCATGCCATTTGCCGTCCATTTGGATCTTCTATGTAATCTCACGCCGCGACTCACTCAGAAAAGTCCGATACAGCATCTACGACATCCTCTGATACTCATGCATCCTTTGCAGCTGCTGCCGCCTTATTTGCTATTTGTCTAATAGTATCCATTGCCATGTCTATAGCATTTTCTCCACTTGGATCTACATACAACTTCGCTCAGATTCTACTTTTGTCTTGATACAAAAGTAAGCAAAAAATCAAGAAGAGAAATGCGAGTTACGTTCAGATTTTACTTGTCAGCATTTGCCACGAAGTTGCTTCGTTCCCAAGAGGGGTCCCACGAAGCAACTGACATCACTATTGTTATTGATGTTTTATCTACGATCTCGCTATTTTCTCTTCTAAGTTTATATAAAGAAAGAAGTACTTATTTATTTCGTTTGAACAATGGTGAGACACTAAGATTCATCAGATATTATTTATTCATCGTTTTTCTAAATCTACTGACATGATTATTGAACAGGATTAATACATCAATTTTCCCACTTATTAACATCTTTAGGAGTTAAGATAAATTTTACGCAAACTGTAATTAATTATAGTTATAAAATAACAAATCCGACCAAATTCAAAGTCCACTATAATTATTAATATTTATATTTTGCAATTTACTATTTCAAAACTCAATATTAACTCGCTGTTCTAAAGATTCTCAATAAATAATTACATCTGACTGATGTATTGAAAAGACAGGATTATTTTCAATATATCATTTTTCTAAAATAAACCTATGTCAGTAAATAGGAATCAACTTTGGAGACTTGTCATACATATTAGTAATTATTTTTATTTTTTCACTATTTGAAATAGACTCTCACCGACGATCAAACCAAAGGTTATTTGTAAGAATATCAAACAAAATTCAATCAAGCAAAATATCATAAGATTTTTGAACACTACCTTGATCTGACCAGTTGGTAAAATCATTACCAACTGGCATTCAGTTTTTTAAAACTTCTTTATACTCAGTCGGTATACAGAATCAAAAAAACTTCTCAAGTTCATTAATATGTTTATCTGTTAATGTAGATCAAAAGGTTATATTATACTGTTGTAATAATTGAGACAACATATTTAATTTAATGGGGTAAATGTATTGTAATGATCGTCTGTAAAATATGATTCTCATCATTTTCACTCAACTATTCTTTGAGGTCATACTCAAACTTCTCCAGGTGTTTTAACATTCCACTCTCTATAATAATTAGAATCAGTCTGAGAGGGTAATTTATCTTCAAAATTCTGAAAAACCTTACTATCTCACTTTACTGAGGGAGAATTATTCTCTATTCTTTTTAGTGTATCTTTTATGGCGTCATTTTGTTTGAAAACATCAGCAACCTTATCAGCAGTATTCTTCATTATTCCATCAGCCTTCTTCAAATGTTTAACTGCTCATATAACAGGTGCAAATCAGATAGTCGCTAACGAAATATCAAGTATACATCATGCTCATTTACAATTATCAACTGCAGCTGTCCAATCTCTTACATCTGCAGCTGTTCACACTCCTGGTAATTCTCAACCAACAATTTGTCATACAGTAGTTGCAACACTATCTCATTCTGCATAATCTCACTTCATTACTCATTCTGTAAAGTCTCATACAGCGTCTACTACATCTTCTGATACTCACGCATCCTTTGCAGCTTGCGATGCTTTCTCCGTGATCTGTCTAATAGTATCTTTCACCATATCAACAGCATTTTCTCCACTTGGATCTACATATCTCAACGGATTATTTCTACTAAAGGCATATGCGTTGAGCTGTTGTGGATCTGCCATAAGTGCACGTCCTCTCTCCGTTTGTCCTATCTCCCAAAACACCACATCTTGTGAGACAAACCTCCCAATACGATTGTCATAATACCTCGCCTCAAAGTATTGCAACTCTGACTCAGTATCCAGCTCTTTACCTCCAAAGAGATATGGATTTGCATAATCACCGTATTGTTCTGTTACTCTCTCAGCTCCAAACGGAGCATAATCCACAGCAAAAGCCAAGGATCACGTAGACGTTGTATCCACACTTGCTCATCAGAGATGATCTTCATGATGGTAGATAATACTTGTCTCTGTCCCGATGTGACGCACACTAGCAAGTTTCAAACTTCCTAGATATACATATTGCGTAGCAACAATATCTCCTGACTGGCTACGACGTTCTTCATAGTCACTTCAAATATATCTACTTCGAGATTGTCCAGATTGTTTTTGGATTCTTGTACCTGTATCATCATACAAATAATGTGTCTGTTTACCATCACTAGACAACCCAATCTGTCTTCACATACTATCATATGTGAGTTTTTGGACAGTTCAAGCAGATCATGCAGTTCCAGATCACACAACACCAGATACGCGAACTATGTCCGTCGCTTGACCATCTTTGTCATACGTATATGTCATATCTCAAACTTGCGTCACTGCATGAGGCAATTCACTAGTATAAGCATACGCACCATGCGTATTGGTATGAGTTATATTACCCAATGCATCATACGCAAACGAATAATTGGCACCACTTGCATACGACGCACTCAACAATCTTCCAAGTGCATCATAACTATATGTCACATCTTTGGCAAGAGCTGTTGGTGATGTATCTTGCAAACGTATTATATTACCACGAGAGTCCATAGTATACGTGAGATCTTGTATCACTCACACCGTGTCAGAGATCGTCTCTTTGGCTACAAGTCTATATCAGTAGTCATAATCATACTCATATGTCGATGTCGTTCCATTTGCATATCTCAACGATCAATAAGCATCATGTGCTGTATATATCACCTCATCAAGCACGATATCCTGTCCATGCAACACGCGAGATGTATACCCCTTTGTATATTCATAGACTATAGGATCACCACGAGGGTGTTGCACACGCACAATATCTCCCCTAGGCATATATTCATACGCCAAAGAATAGACATCTGACCCATAGTGAACATCTACATCTGTTGTTTGTCCGTAGTCATTGTATCATATGTCTCTGCTATATGTGGTAGTTCATCATGCATCTGAGATAGTCAATATATCTTCATATCAGAGAAGATGACTGTCATATTGATACGATGTTGTCTCTATTGTTTGTCACTGTGGGTCTTTTTGGATAAGAGTTGTGATTCTATCTAGCTGATCATAAGTATATATCACGCTACCGCCACGAGCATTTGTAAATAGCACCAGACGATTTGCATCATCGTATTGGTATTGCTTGGTACCAGGTGTTGTGACGCTTGCGTCATGAAGCTGTTCTTGCGTCAACAATCTCCCCAAACTATCATACGTATAGGTACGAGTATTACCCAATGCATCAATCATCTCTACGAGCTGATTGCGAGTATTGTAGCGATATTGTGTCAGATATGACGCTGCATCAGTATACACGCGATCAGGATATTCACGTACGGCTACTAGGTTGCCGTAGATGTCACGACGTTGTACTTGGAGATGATCTGTTTCATCATAATACTCAGTCACCAATCATGCATAGTCGATACGAGTTGTACCAGCTTGGTTTGTTTGCTCTCTAGTGCGTCATAGTACGTCATAGACATAGCTATTTCATTTTTCTTGACTCGCAATTGGTGTATATCATTCTCAGGTCTCAAAACGAGCATAGCTCGCAAACTCAATATTTCCACGTGAATTATAAGACTGTTTGACAACGCTGTACTGTCAATCCACAGCTGAACTTTGTCTCGTTTGTAGCTCTCTTCCAAATCCATCTATATAGACAAGACTTGTCAACTCATTGTCTGTTCAGTCTCATGGGTATGATATATTTTTGTATGAAACAGGGATTATATCATCATTATATTCTACACGTGACATCTGTATTTCTGATGTTGTTGGTGTAGAGATATACTGTCACACAGGTCTTGCAAACTCATCGTATGCAGTACGTTGCACATACCCATTTTGATCTGTTGTTTGTGTTACAAGACCCAAAGCATAGTCATATACTGTATCACTCGCCCATCACAATGCATTGGTAGTACGCAACACAGTGATACCATACGCATCTCGATCATACGTCACCGTACGTCCAAGAACGTCAGTTTGACTTTTTGTTAGTCAATTGTCATAGCCAATACTCGTATCCAACCACCTTTGCTCATCTGCAAACCACACACGATGCTTAGTTTTGAGTCATTGTTCAACTTGTCCATATGGCAAATCATCATATTCGTATTGTACTTGAGACAAGAGCAAATCAGTGTGATCATACGACAAAGAAGTTATTCCGACTCCTCGCAGGTTGGCACTAGGATTGGATGCATATGCTACAGTTGTACGATAATCATCTCAAGTGACGTCTACAAACTCTCAGTTATCTGCAGGTTCTTGCACCTCTCCATATGATGTATGTTCTATGACAAACCCATCTGCATCGTAAACAAAGCTTTGTGCAGTATGTACGCCAGTTGCACGTCCATCATATTGTGATGATACAGTCTGCAATGGATGCATGATAAATATCGAATCTCACTGATCGATATGTTCTCGCTTGGTGATAGTACGACTATATAAAGCATCTTGTGCATCATAAACTTCATGACGATACAGCTGTCACTTTTTGGAAATATGATCTTCAAATTCTCCAAGAAGTGCATCAGAGTCGTTTGTATGGTCATACTGACTTTGGTGGTAATATGACACATAACGATTGTTTTCGTCATCTCGCATCGTTACTTTTCCAAATCACGCGTATGCCTTTTCATAAATATCCTCAAAGTTGACAAAGTAATGCACATCATCGTAGGCATAACGAACTGTACTTGTTGTATTCGTTACTGTATCAGTCGAACGAACTTGTTGAACAACTTGGACAATAGTTTTCATACGATGTTGATTTCATCGGACTTGTCATTGACTACTCGCAAGAGTAGACGGAACATAATCAATCTCAGTTATTCATCACTGTCCATTCTCAATACGAGCCAAACGATGCAACGAGGCTCCTTCTTGATGATAGCCAAAAGTATGCGCAGGCAATGTCTGTTCTCCTACACGCATTTGCGCTGTTACTAGCTTTGGAAAAACTGTATTAGTCTCTGCATAAGTCAAATCTAGCGTACGAACTATACGTGGTGTAGTTTCATTGACAACAAGATCTATACGATCCAACAATAGATAATTTTGTTGCAAAAACTGTGTCATATAACTAGATGCACTGATCGGCGTCGTCTCATAGACAAAATCCACCGTATACAAAGGCACATCATTGGCATCAAAACCATAAGAAATACTATCTACATGCATCATACCATCTTGTTGCAACCAATCATACGTCATAGCATACCCAAACTGGTTTTCATAACGACGAAGTCCCCAAGCAAAAATATCTTCCTGACTCTCTGGATGTACAAGTTCAGTTGTTTCCGTTCATCCAAAATAATACCGTCCGTTACTCGTTGTTTGGACGTTTCGTCAATTTTCCGTACGGTAATACCTGTATCTATGAGATGCATCAGTCGACATATACAGCTGTTCAGTTTCATCCACAAGCACCAACTCATGATACCCAAACGGTCACCTCACAGCAAAATCATCTCTTTGATACAAACTATCAACTCCTTTGTACGCGCGCCTATAAATCATCGGTGCAGTCACATCCCACCCATACCCAAAGGCAGACAACATATCAGTTTGTTGACTATTGTACGCAAGCGTTATACTTGGTTGCACTCATTGAGGTCACGCTGGCACAGCAAATCACACAGCATAACTCGCCGCTCATATAAAGGCATTGTGTCCCAAAGAACTATCAACATTGAGTGGGACTTTGATACTGTCGTTGACAATGCTTTCTGGAGCTGACACAAAAATAGGCTCTTCTTGACTTACTTGGCGAGCCATAGCTGAGTCTTCTGTTTCTTGATCTCACTCTTTTGGTTCTTCTTTGCTTTTGGGATCCTTATCTTTTTCATCTTTTGAGTTTTTAACAGTTTCTTTTTGATCAGATAGTGGAATACTATCTTCTTTTGTATTTTCTCATCACGTCGCATCTTTTTTTTCTCCAAGATTTTTGGCAAACGAAGTATCTTGTTGCAACAAAGACTCATGTCAAGCAAAAATCTCTTGCAACACACGTTCCAGATCTTCGCTAGGCTCAGCAGCAAAACCAAAACCGAGTATCAACCATATACTCATCATACACACAACTACATACTTCATCTAGCAGCACAAAAAATAAAATCTTTCAATAAGTTTTTAGTTTTTAAGCATCTGCACAGTCTCAGTAGTATGTTCTTGTAAATCTTTGATCATATGGTATGCTCGTATTACTAGTATAGATATTCTCTACATAACACTTGTACGTGAGGTCAAAGCTTGCATTTCATTTATTTAGATAAATAGAATAAGAGTAATCTCAATTCATTTTATCTATATTAACTTTTTCACCAGCAACATATATAAAATCCACTAAACTATCTCAGTTAATATCTAAAAATTCTTTGTAAGAAAAGTTTGGGTTTGTATTGTTTGTTGGCATAAAAAGAACATTATCAGGAACCAAACTAGCAAGCATATATAAAGTTGCATCATTAGGTTTTTTACTAGACGATGAGGGTCGGTTTTGGTAGTCATAAAATGGCGAATCGTACGTATATTTCATATAGCTGTCATAACTATCTCAAAACAACGCATTAGCCTCTTGAACATTTCTCTCATTCGCAGGCTTTTGTCCTTGATAGACAAATCATGCCACGAACAACAATACGGCACACGATACAACACTAACCACACGATACACATTAGTCTTTACAAACGAAGTAGTCATTACACACAAAAAAAAGAATAAAATCACTCGTTCGTATAGAGAGAAAAGATTTTTTTGCAAGACAAAAAGTGCGAAAAAAGTGCGAAAAAACGACACCTTCTCTTGACGACAGACAAACCTCTAGAAAATAAACGACATGTAGGTTCAGTTTTATAACAAAAGAACGATATTATTTTTCGTAATCAAAAAAAATACTATATGTACTATTTATGTTTGTCAAAACATTATACTCTTTACAAGAGTATCACAAATAAAACTACTTTGCATTTTGACAAAAAAAGTCAACACAATATAATCACAAAATATTGGTATATGTGCCATGATACAAAAAATACATATACTTATATTCAAAGGCTTTTATTTGTTGTGAGATGTATGTTCATATCTATCACATATAGCAAATACATACTATCGTGTGTAATGTTGTTGAGTATGTTTGCATTTGCGTATGCTCAGACAACATTTTTCCAAACCAAAGATGCATTTATGACTTCGTTTATGCAAAGTATTATCTCTCAGTGAGAACTACAAGCAGGGAGAAAAGAAGTTGTAAAAAGGTTTTGTACTACGGCTCTCAAACAATGACTCGTATACGTTGATGCATGAGAGACAGCCGACAACACACTCATATATGATCCCCGTCAGTCTATTTTTTTGAGACTATTATGTACACACATCAATAGCGTTGATGTAGAAGAATTTACCAAATGAGTCGAGAAGGACTATCTCAAAATCGAATCACTCAAAGACCTCAACTTGATGTGTGAGTCAAGAAACGCCAAAGGCGATTATTTCCCAAAATGATGTGTTCGTGGATGTACTGCAGACTCTTATGATATGAATAGTTGTGATTTTGCACTCCTTTTGCCAAAATTCGTCTCATTGATCATGAATGATTATAGCAATCAAGCACTCTCGCTCGCATACGGTGTGTGAGAAACAGCAGATACTGCAGATATTGACGTTACTGCCAATGAGATGTTTTTTAAGCGAGGAGATGCGATTTTGTATAATGATAGATTTCCTGAATATCCCAAAACACATAACCACCTCAAACAATACATCAAACAAATCAGAAAAACGCAAGCAAACAGCAATATCCTCGATACAAAAAAAATCATCGAAACATGAAGCAAAAAAAAAGCATCTGACTGTAACAACGAATCACTCCAAGATGGAAGTCAAAAAATACTCCAGCCTATCACATATGATCTTCACGCCTGCCCATATAGCAATGCAGCACAATTTAGCCAAAATCGTACGCAATTGTGAGGAATTGTCCATGTTATGTACAACGAAAACTATTGGTATCAACTTTTTGCACAATATTATGCATATATGTTACGTAACGATATGAGTTTGCACGAGTTTCAAACAACAACAAATATAACAAAAACGCGAATGCTATGAGAAGCAGAAGCTCAAAATATGATACAAGAAGCACAACTTACACAGCAAGCACTTGAAAGCACACAACAAATGGTAAGTAACATACAAGCAACATTTCCTATTCATATATGACTGGTGTTGTATCATGAAGCAGCCAAGAGTTTTAGAGATTCTTTTGCCAAGACGTACACACCAATTCACCAACTCTACTACAAACTACAAGACCACCAAGCCAAGACATACTAACACACCAGTCAGATATTTTATTTTTGTCGTACATATGGTACAACGTACTCTTTATAGCTTCTTTGTTGTAGTGATATATAGTCTCACTGCAATACATCCAACATATGCGAGTCGAGACATCATTGACGATTCACTCCAATCCATGTACCTCAAGGTTGACGTCAAAACAGCAGAAGACAACCTTACCAATGCTATGCAAAAAGGAGACCTATATACGCAATCATACAAGCTTGCAAAAAGCAACATCACAAAAAAAACATTGGATGTTATCGAACAAACAAAAGATTTTCTCAATAATAACTATGCATATCCATATACCTGTGAGTTAACATACGCAGATACAGCTATTATTTTGTACCAAAACAAAGATATCAGACCTCGCATCAACCAATTGATACAAGCACCGACACCATGAAATATTGATGTATATTATGATCAATTTTATACAAGCTGTCTCAAATTGACAACATGTCTTCACCCAAAAGAACAAAAACAGTTTTATGAAACACAAAATGCAATCAACAGTTGTATCACAGACGCAAGTCAAGCATTTTTATTGGCACAACAAAACGCAGCAAATATCAATGAAATAAAACAAGCCTGACTAGGAGAGAACGTCTATATTGACGGAGACAAGAACAATAGTTCGTACGATCTTTTACTAGATATTGAAGCTATTAGCAAAATATTATTTAAACAACCAAAACCTGCACCAAGAGGCTTGTATTATGAATTACCAACCGTCCGTGCTACCAACAAAAAAGACAAAACACAAACATCAAGTCAATCATGAACACAAGGAGAAGAAGAATGAGATTGACAAGAAGAAGGAGAAGATCTAGAGTGAGCAACGGATTCATCAGACGTAGACTCACCAACAACACCGTCAACAACGACACAAAACCCAACAACACCCACACAAAGTATAGACGATCTTTTGGAAGATCTCACTCCACAAGCACAAACAACAGTTCCTCTTGTCAACGACTGACCACTTGCTCTCGCAAATAACTGTGTTTTGCCAGAAGACATAGTCGCTGAGTTATGAGACGACAAAGAAAGTGAAAATATTCGTGAAGCATTAGAACAAGCATACGTTGAGCTTGAAAATGAGCGAGATGATTTGACACAAAACTCAGAACCAGAACGCATAACAACCGAGCAACAAGAACTCGACCAACTTGCAAAAGATCAAGCATCTGATAGTGATGCTTCAAATGAGCAACAAAGCTGAAAACCAACGACTCCTGTACAATGTAAACAAACTTGCTGAGATACTGATAACCAACGAGCAAAAGAGTTATGTGAAGTCAAATGTTGTACTGCATCATGTAGCGAAAACTTCAAATGAGCAGACAAACTTGTATGTATTTCACAATGTTTATGTGGAGAAATAACATGACCAAAAAAAGACCTCAACTACTGGTGAGAATGGACACCACAGTTTCGTTACAAAGTGAGGTTTTGTAGAATTCCTGTCCAAACACAACCCATCGTACCAAAAAGCGTACAAAGTATAGAAGAAATCATTGACGAGCTATCGGCTGTTATTGTAGGTATGAAAGAAAGTTGAAAACTTATGAAACACGTAAAAACCAAAGAAATGTATGAAACATCTATGCAAAATATCAAGTTTTGAGATATCATTGCGTTCAACTTTTTCTTTAAACTCAAGCCGATTTTTAATACAACGCCTGAAGCAACAATCAAAGAAATAAGAGAGTCCGACAATAAAAAACGAGAACAGCAACTTCGTGATGTCAGGGGAACAATGGATATCAAAGAAGAAAGAAACAAATACCTTCTCCTTAGCGAGCCAGAACAATACGATGCAACATATGGTGTTGCGACAAATTATACAATGTTACAAGAAAATGTTGAGAATATTGAAAAAAAACTTCAATCAAGAGACTTTTCCAATCAAGATCTGGTTTCATGAGCAACACACGAAAGAATACGCGCATTGTTAGGGGATGAAATTGCAAACTTTATACAAAACAACACCACATTTTGGCACCAAACGAGTGAAACACTACAGCTTTTCAATGATGTTGCAGAAAACCTCAAACTAAAAATAGAAAAGTCTCCCAACTAAAAAAAACATTTTGTCAACACAACACATTGATTCTTGAATCATAATTTGAATATTTCTCCACAACATATATACTATTTGTATATAAAAAATATATTTTATTGTTTGTTTTGTACCAGTATGAAAAAAATATTCTTGGTTATATGTACGTTCATATTACTAACAATGACTACCACATTTTGATTTGCACAAGAAGAGAGTCTGGACGACTTTTTAAATGATTTGTTTTGATCTTTGGGTCCAACAAATAGTCAATTTTGATTTGCTGCAAGTGATAACATCACAACAACAAACAAACAAGAAACAAGTATAGATATCGTTGTTCCTGTTGTCAAAAATGGAGAAGAAACGATCAAAAAATACTCTGTATGGTGATCGAATGTCTCTATGGACAACTATAACAACTTTGATGCATATGATGCCGATAGTATTATTGATGAATCAATCACACTAACAGATACAGATTTATCTTGAGCAACTGCAACGCTTGCACTCAAATGACTTACAAAAGATCAAACATACTATGTTACAATCACACCTGTCGCTGCAAATGGGGATTCATGAGTTGCATCCAAAGAAATAAGCTTCACACTGTGAACTCCAACAACAACTCCAACAAACACTTCAAACCCGACATCCACTCCAACATCTACAGACAATTTTCAATGAGCATGATGACCAAACATGAATCTTGCAAACGTTACACGAGAACAAACAAATACAACGATCATGATGAAACGAAATGCACTCGCATGAGCAGATAAGCTTCAAATCTCATATACAACAGTAGGTAAAACAACAATGACAGTCGTATGAACACCCAGAATGAGTGATTGAAAGTTTTCTTTCAAAGTTCCACAATTGGATACATATATCGTAAAACTCCAACCTTTGGATGACAGTGGCGCGTTAGTATGAACAGAAACAAACCAAACAATACATATGGTAGAATGAGCAGGAACAACAAATACACCAACATATACACCATGAATACCAACCGTTCCTCAAGTATGACCAGAAGATTATCTTCCTCATGTATTGATTTTTTCACTCGTATGATATCTTTGTTATGGATTATATAGAAAAGTAAGTTAGTCTCATCGTTTTGCTATTTATTTCTGATTGTGTATGCTTTCTAGTATCAAAAAACATCTCTTTCCACACCACAAAAAAACAGATAAAAAGTGATTATTTTTATCTGCTTTTGATACAAAAAGTATTTTACTATGATCTCACGGAGTAATACATACAGACAAAACTCTAGAAAATCTCGCAAATACAATCTACACAGGACTCATGGCAAAATACGAAAAAGATATTAAACTGATTGCCTTGGACGTTGTGACTGATTATCAACAAGAAACAGACATGCAGAAGATTATTGCAACATCACCACGTGACTTTTGAATATTTGTTGCTACCATAGACAATACAATAAGCGGTTTAGTACTACCAAACACACAGTGAGTTGCAGATATGCAACAAGCACTGTATATTCTCAAACAAAAACACCCGCAACTTACATGAAACATCAACGTATTTCTTTTCAAAACTCAAAGAATCCTCTGTCCAAAAGAATAGAGAAAAACAAAGTAGGTATTGAAAAATCAGCTCATTCGAGCTGATTTTTTATTTATATTTCATAAAGAATATACTACAATTTATTATTCCAAAATAGCTCATCACAACACTTCCCAAATAGTCTCATTAAGTCTCTCAATAAGCATCAACTTTTTTTTATCAGTTGTTTTAGTTGCTATTTTATCAAGTGCTTGCAAAACTTTTACATAATCTTTGTTTGTAACAATATCTTTTGCCAAAGTATTTATACGTTTCGTGATAGCAGGTGTTATATCAAACTCGGGCGTAGTATGTTCTAACAACAATTTTTGTAGTGACTCTTGTGTTGCTTGTGTATACTTAGCCAACACAGATTGTAATCAAGAATCTTCTGTCAAAATAAGAGTTGTTGGAGTACTTACATACTGCAAAGTGCTTTTATCTACAGGCAGATATGGCATCATATACTGTACATGATACACAAGCGTATCTTCGTCTTGATATGACGTATAGTAGTCTCATGGACTGAGATACATAGTGTCTTTCATATCTAGTGTTGCTGGATATTGTCCGTCCATCGTTTTTCATGGAAAGGTAAACAATATATCTCAATCTACAGTATAAAAGGACTTCGTTTTGTCATTTTGTGTTGTATAGACACCAAGATTTTCGGCAAAATTAATCAAAGAATCTGAGTCAACAAATGAAGATGTCACATCTTTATCGTTATAAAACAATGATTTCGTAACAACAGCATCGGGATTTTGTTCTCGGTAGGATATTGGACTATCACTTTGTTTCAATTGGAACATCAGAGAAGTACTATGAACTAACATAGTTTGAAAATCCTCATTATTCATATAAAAATCTGATACCGGAGTCATACCTACAACGCTGTCAGCAATTTTTTTATTATCTACATATACTGTATCAAAAGCAAAATTTTCTTCTTCCGAAGTAGGTATTTTGATAGAATTATAGACATGACTACCATCAATCGTCATCGCTATAAAGATATCTTCAAATAATGAATTATCAGTTCCATATGGAAGATTTGCATATAACGTATCTCCTTTCCATATTTTTCCTGTTTTTTCTGATCATACCAAAGCAATATATGTTTCTGACTCTGGAGAAAAAACTACTCTAATACTTTCAGCTGAATGAACAACGTTTCAATCAATGACAAGTTGTTGTCATTTTAGATATCAATCTACTAAAATATCAGACACAAGTGCATATCGCTTAGTACCATTTGCAAAAAATCATGCTGACCTAATGTACGCATACGTTCCTAATTCTTGTGTGTCTTTCATCAAGACGATTTTTGATCAGACTTGACGTGTATATAGCGTCTCACCTTTTTCATTTACTACTGGAGGAATACTACTAGACAAAATATCTTTAGGAACTGAATATTCCACTATTGCATCTAACAGTGACACATTGTATATTTGTTCGTTATCTTTGAGTCATAGCAAGGAATCATTGCGATAAAAACGAATAGAACTTTTTCAATCCTTGTCTTGGGTATGAAACGAGTAGGCAATATTTTTACCATCTTCTGACAATGCGACATATGATTGCATCAAGCCTGGTTGTGGTATAACCTTTACAATGTCATTATGAACAATTGTTGCTTGCGTTGTATCTTGTAACATTGCAACATAACTATCACTAGTTATAACAACATATTCTTCTTTATATGACTCAGATATATAGTCTCATACAATGAGTCTCCTAGGGAGAGCTGACGTCAAACCTTTTCCTATTGTAAGAGAGTATACTGCACGACCATCATTCAACACACCATACATACGAACATCTCTAAATTCTCACGCCAATGCATCTCATTTTGGTAAAACAGATACATTATTGACAGTTACATCTTGTTGTTTTTTATTTAATCAATAATCAGACAAACAAGCGATATGTTCTTTATTTTGAGATAACTTACAGTCTCAATGCAAAAGAAATGTCGAAACAGAAGCCGACACAAAAGTGATACTTCAAAAAAGAAATAGAGACAATAGAAAAAGATTTTTTTTCATACAAAAAATTAGAGCAAATAAAATGCTTACATCATTAGATACGAAATAGACATGAGAAATGTAACACATACATCTCCTAAGCTAGTTGACTCAAAGAAATATTATCTATTTATTTCACATTCCTTGCATTATGCAACAACCATAAGTCCAAAATATCAATTGCAGCCATAGCTTCTATCATAGGAACTGCTCTTGGAACCAAACAAGGATCATGTCTTCATACAACTTGCATTTCTTGAGGATTTCCATGAATATCTACTGTTTGTTGTTTTTTGAGAATACTAGATGTTGGCTTGAGGGCAACACGAAAGACAATGTCTTCTCACGTAGAAATTCATCATAAAATTCACCCGTATTTGTTGGTCAAAGAATGTACTTTACCGTCAGTTTGTACAAATGATTCATTATATTCACTTCACCTCAACATCGCACATCCAAATCACGCTCCATATTCAAATCACAAAAATCCTCAAATACTCATCATACTTCCAGCAAGTCTGCTTTTTATTTTGTCAAAAACTGGTTCTCAAAGTCACGCTGGCACATGTTTGATTACGCACTCCAAAATTCATCAAATACTGTCTCATTCACGAGCAACAGTTTCAACCAAAGCAATCATATCATCGCACACGTCAGGATCTGCAGCCCTCAGTTTGTTTGTTTCGATAAAATCTAGATCAACCTTCTCACCAACAATATGTCAGACTTGCTTTGTATAGGCAAAAAATTCAACTGACAAAGTTTCACGTAAATATTGTTGAGCGATTGCTCATGCTATCACGCGAGAGACAGTCTCCCTAGCGCTGCTTCTTCATCCTCCTCTATAATCTCTAATTCCGTATTTGAGATGATACGTCAAATCTGCATGATTTGGACGAAAAATATCTTTGATATTTGTATAATCATGAGATCTCGCATCAGTGTTACGAACAAGCACTGTAATAGGGTGTCAGGTAGTTTTTCATTCAAACATTCAAGACAAAACCTCAAATTCATGGTCTTTTTCTTGTCTTGCTGACGTGACGTTGGACTGTCAGGTTTTTCTTCTTTCAAGCTGCAGTTTGACATAGTCTCGATCTATAACAAAACCAGCTGGCATACCATCAATCACGACTCACAATGCAGGACCGTGAGACTCTCCAAACGTTGTCACACAAAACAATCTTCAATGTGTATTCATGATCACAATAATTTACTAAAAATAATATATTTTGTAAGAAACAATACATATATGTGTATAGATTAAGAGCATTTTATCAAGCAAGCATTTTAACAAAAAATATATAAATTTAGTATTGACTTATATAATATAAAACAATACAGTCATAACTTCCAATTAAGCGAACTGAAATAAAATTACTTGGAACAAAATTAATTGAAAGATAATACATTACAGCATAATTCTCAAAACAATACAACCACAAAGGATATAAAGCAAAAACTAAGATAAAACGTAAAATCTACATATATTTTGATGCGATACATATCGCACATATTTTTTATTATCAAAAAATTATTATGAAGTACTGAATAAATACGTTACGTTGAGTTATAGACAAAGAAGAAAGATTAAAACCATTTCAAGAAACACTATTTGAAGTGCTCAAATTGTCAGAAAATATATACAAAAATATAGTATTACCCTTAGAAATAATGCAGACTAACATACTGACGAAATATTTACCAACAAATGAGCAATACTATAATTTTAACGACTTTTACATACCAGATACAGACAGTATCGAACAAACATATGATGAATGTAACTTCAAATTTATGAATAATCTACGTAGTCAGATTTCGACGTGAAATACAAAGCACGAAAATATCACATATGCGAGTAGAAGCTACTTGCTTGATATTTTGAATAAAATAGATCAAAGTATGTTATCACCACTCATACAAACACATGACATAGAAACGATTGTAGAGATAAACATACAATTGATAAACGCAATGTCTACCATCAGAAATCGAATCACAGATGATACAATACAACAACAAACAGAAGCAAAAAATAGATGAATAAACAACATGAGTCTAGAATGAATCAAACAAGACTTGAAAGCATATAAGAAATATTTTGCTGAGTTGAAAGAGAAATGACTATATCTCCCATAAAAAAACTATAAAAACACAAACTAATCAAGCAACATCCTTATATCCTCCCAAAACTTCGGATACGTTTTTGCAACACAGTCAGGATCTTGTATATCCATACAGTTTACTATTGTATTCAATATTCCAAAACTCATAGCAATACGATGATCATCGTATGTTTCTATCTTGATATTTGATCACGATTGAGGTCGTGCATCACAATGCTGTATAATCATACTGTCTGTAGTTGTTTCAACAACAACTCATAGTTTACGAAGCTCTGTTGCCATTGCTTCGATTCTTTCAGATTCTTTGAGATTAAGTGTTTGTAATCATATCAAGGTAGTTGTTCATGGAAGCAAAGGTGCTAGTACCATATACGTCAAACTCACGTCTGGCATAGATTCAAAGTCTACAACGCGATCTTTGGATGCAAGTTGTTTGATATATGACCATCACTCCCCTATCAGCTTGGTTGTAGAACCATTACTTATATACTCCAACCCAAAAGGTAGCAACATATCCAAAAAAAGATAATCACCCTGACAGCTGTCAGATCAAATATTGTTTATGGTCAAACTCCTTGCATGCAAAAGTACCCACAAAGCAATGTACGACAAAGCAGAAGCATCTCATTCTATATGTCCATCAACAGATCTATACACTTGCGATTGAACAACAAAAGAACGATACTCATTGTTTTGAACAGTGACGCCAAACTTTGCCATCTCGTTGATAGTCATTGCAATGTACGGTTTACTCACAAGTTCGCCAATAACATTGATAGTGAGTCAATGAGGTAAACACGGTGCAATTTGCAACAATGCAGTAAAGTATTGAGAAGAAACATCTCATTTGAGAGATATGACTTGGGTATAATCGATTGTGATTCATCTTTTGATAGTTATTGGAGGAAATCAGTCCTGAGACTCTACATCAACACCAAGTTGTTTGATTCAGTCTAGCAAATCTTCCAACGGACGTTGTTGCATTCTCTCTGTTCATGTTAATGTCACACCTCAGGTATGTCTCAGTGAGACAAATCACGTCAAAAACCTCATCGACGTACCAGAATTTCACAAAAATAGAGTAAGTGTTGAATCTAAGTCGTGATGTTGAAGTTTATCTAATCAGCCATGAACCCTTACCGTTCAATTTTTATCATCATCAACAGTATATCACAAATCACGAAGAGCTTGCATCATATAATGAGTATCATCACTATACAACACACCACTCAATGTAGTAATACCTTGACTCAAAGCAGCCAAGATAAGATTTCTATTGGTAAGAGATTTTGATCATGGTAAGAGCATAGAGAAGAGAATATGGTAAAATGATGTAGCTAATAGTGATCACAAAGCATTGTTGATATTATTGTTTTGGCAACTCAGGCAAATCTTGTATAATAGTTTCTATATAAGGATCTAACATTGTTTCTTGTATATACTGCAAAACAGGAGAATAGTCAAACTGAGAAGCAACCAAAGAACTTACTATATACATACATAGACTAATTACCACAGCGCTATGCGTCGCTTTTATATCAATAGTTTTGTCTATAAGTGACTTTTTATACAAACGACCTATTCACCAAACTGCATACGTAAGTCACAAACATTGAAGAAAAAAAATACTCGAATCAACGACTTCATGTGTATTTTCTATAAAAGTCTTACTCTGTTCCAATTGACGTTTACTATAATCGACGATTTGCAACAACGATTTCATTGATCAACGAATTTCTCAGATATTTGTTATAGTTTCTTGAGTACTTTGTTGATAGTCTTTGACATCTACATAAGTCTCTAACCGACCTAGCATTTCTTGAACAGTCTCTGCAGTCCATTGACCAAAATCAAGTACTCATGACGTCGTATCATTGATAGTATGAAGCACATCTTTTGCCTTTTTGACTGTAGCATCCAAAGAGTCAATTTTGAGTTGCAAAAGAGACAATCAATGGTGAGACAAATCTCATACGATTTTGTAAGCAATATTAGAAACTCACTCTAACGCTCACGTAAGATAAAGAGAAATAATAAGTGACTTTTCTTTTGCTTTTCTCAAAAGTGGTCACTTAAAATCTAATAATCACGTTGTTGGATTTTTAAGATGTCTTATCAATGGATTCTTTGAGCCTTTTTCTTTTTTTCGTCCTGCTTTATTAAAGATATCCCTACAAAATCTCTTTTCTTCTTTTGATAAATTGTGGTTCTCTACTATGCTTTGTAATATAGCACGTCGCTGATTGTCAGTCAGTACTAAACCGCACTTTTTTTCCAAATGATCAAGACTACGTTCGTAAGATTTTTCGCTATTAGGTTGATCAGAAAGAAATTGTGTATAATAGATAACAGCATTTTTAATATTAATGTTAGTGTTATTAAGTTCCAACTGTAACATATTATAGTCTGGCTCTTTTTGTTTGTGGGAAGATTGTGGATACAACATAGTATTAGTAATTGAGAATATAATTTTTTATATTATATCTATATATAAAAATAAGTCAAATATTACAGAAAACTACATAATTTCTTCCAAAATCTCAACTGCGTTGAGCGCAGCTCACCTCAACAGCTGATCACCACACACAAACAAATCAACACCATACTCACCAAACACAAGACTTTGTCTTATTCTTCCAACTTGCACAGGATATGTTCATTGTGCAGTACGTGGCAATGGATATATATCTTTCGATGGATCATCAACAACTAAGACATGTGGATTATTGGACCGTATTTCATGGAGAACAGAAGCATCAATAGGTGTAGTAGTTTGAATTGTTATACTCTCTGCGTGGGCTCTCATCGTTGGGACTCTGACTGCAGTACAAGACACAGCAAGATCGGGGTCAGCAAAAATTTTTCTCATTTCCCAAACAACTTTCATTTCTTCTTTGGTGTATCCGTTTTCTTGTACTGCATCAATACGAGGAATCACATTACACGCCAAAGCGTGAGGAAAAACTGTATATTTATCTATTGTCTGAGGATACGCACACAATTGAGCATCAAGCTCTTCTACTCATGCAGCACCTGCGCCGCTCGCGGCTTGATATGTCGACATAATACACGTTTTGATACCAAATTTTTGGTAAATTGGATACAAAACAACTGCAGCAATGGCTGTCGTACAATTTGGATTTGCAATAAGCGAAGCTGATCAGATGGATCATTTATTGACACACGGAACCACAAGTGGAACATGTTCGTCATATCTAAAAAGCGAGGCATTATCGATCACACGACATCACGACGCAATAGCACGTGGAACGAACTCTTTGGATACATCAGACCCAGCAGCAAATAATGCCACATCATAATGGGAAAAATCTATCGACTGACAAGCAATGACAGTTTTTGGTCAGAGATATGTTTGTATTACCTTTCATGCACTACGGTCTGATCACGCAAGATCAAGCGTTTGTAATACAATCTTTTTGGTAGCCAAGACAGAAAGCATTTCTTGTCATACCGCTCACGTAGCTCATACTATAACACAACGCATAGATACCTTTCAAAAAATAAAATTATACAACAAATGTATCGTGTAGTTTTTGAATAAGATGAGGAAATGTATGTTGTGGCACGAGCAATTCCAAACGAACACAGTGACTATGAGGAAAAACCCCAAATCCAATTTCATGTTCATATGCACGAAGTTCATCATTAATATCACGAGCAACATCCCAATCCAAATCTCATATTATATTGATCATCATACAAGATTGTACATCTACAGAGTTTTGTTTTTTGAGAGTAGACAACAACGTCTCTTGGAGAGGGTGTCAGCCAGCTACCACAATATACATCACATCACGCCCATTTCTTATCAACAACATATTGATACCATACTCTGCAAACATAGCAGAAATACGAGCCAAATATCATGCTGATGTCATACGACTACTGTGAATTTTGAGCAACAGACAGTCTTTTGTATATGACAGTAGTTTTGCTTTGGAAGCTGGTGGCGTATCATGTGATACAATCGTACAACGACGAGGATCAAAAATATTGGCAACATCCATACGTAACATTCAACGTCTGAGATATGCGACGGCTTTTGTACAAACAACCTTACCAGACTCCTCTGCTTCCTCATAACTCAAATGAGAAATAGTATGAGCATGTTCAACTATACGTGGATCAGAACTCATCACGCCATCAACGTTTTTTCGAAGTATAATTGTATGTGCATGGAGAGCAGATGCCAAAAAACACGCAGACGTGTCACTTCATCATCTTCAAAGTGTTGTGATTCTTCATTGAGCATCTTTTCCATCAAATCATGTAACAAGAACGATGTCTTGTGCAACATCAGCAACAGTTTGCATAATACTATCAGCACATGCATTGTTAATTGTTGCATCATTATAAACACTATCAGTCAGTATTCATAGATCAGCTCCTGTTGTATCATATACAGACATAGTATGTTGTCTTATGTATGAGGCAAACAACACAAGAGAATATTTTTCTCATGCAGCAATGATCGCATCTTTTACAAAATTTGTTTCACCATACTGTTCCAAAAAACCACAATTTTGAGCAAGACTATCTGTAATATCTTGCAAAGAAGATCAAACAGAAGATGCATTTTGCAATAAACCATCTGCATGCGCCGTATGAAGTGCATGGATACGATCCAAAACTTGAGATCGCGACACATCCCAGGTGCGATTTGCAGCAGCTCCATACAAATCTTCCAACATATCCGTCACTCACTCCAAAGCAGAAATCACAACAACAGGCATACGTCACTCATCTACTGTTTGTTGTATTCTTTGGCGAGCAAGCTCTTTCATCTCAAGAGATCACATGATAGCACCACCAAATTTGTGCACAACAATATCTTTCATACATCCAAAAAAATTAAAAAATCTGACTATTTTTCTGTTATAGTTTCTGAGACTTGGACACCAAAGTGTCTTCACGCTGTTTCTACGTATCACATAACTTCCTCTCCTATAGCAAGATGGGTTATTGAAATCGGACTTCCATCAGGACGAGTCAAACGTATTGTTTCAGCATTTTGCAAAATATGAGTATACTCTACTCATTCTATTGCAAATGTGATCATCATCATTGGTCTTTTTTCTATTTTATTTCTACCAACGGTGACAGCATGTGCATGTCACTCAGGATCAACAACCAAAACTTCATCTCAACTACGTAACTCTCACATGTATTTCGTTTTGTTGTTGGGACACGCAATATACGCATGCACTGCTCACGCATTGACTCTAAATGGTCTTGGGTCACAATACGGAGACGCAACATTCTCGTTATACACCAACAACATTCAGCTACTACTGTTTCAAGCCAACATACCAACTCATGGTTCCAATACACTACACGTATCTATACAACAACGGTCAGCCATTCAGACGTTTTTTTTGGCAACAATTGTTGCTTTTTGCAACTTCATTGTTAGCTGAGTCGCTTCACGAAATACTCATCATGTTTGGATAATTTGTTCAATATCATCAGTCATCAAACAAATACCATCAGCTCATTTTTCCATAGTAGTGAGGGCAAGTTTCGCTTGTTCTGCAGTTGTGACAGTTTGTATCAGATTGGTTGTTTTTGACAAAAGATTCTCAAGGGGAATAATCGTTCGATCTTTATTCATAATTATTGTTGGTATCGTTCATCCAAGTGCAACAACAGTGTCTTCATCTTCTTTTTTGGTGATAGTAATACGACGAACATCTTTATCCAAGACACGACTCCCTCATTCTGGAGCAATAACATCAATCGTAGCCAAATCAGAGATCTTGTCAGCGATAGATTTTTGGTCAGTAACGATAGCATGAGCTCACGCCTCTATAGCTTTTGTGATTGCAGCTTTGTTGTATGTCGAAGCAAAAAACCAAAAACGTTTTTGTGTGTTGTGCATTAGTAGTTGTAATGTAATAAATATTATTTCAACAATGTCATAGCTTCTTGTACTGTTGCATCATCATGAACAATTGCAGTTACAGCTTTCAAAAATTGGGCAGGGTCTTGCTTCCCAAAAATATTACGTCCCATACTCAATCACATACACCCAGACGCCATAGCTCAATGAATCATGTGTAACGTTTCTTCATCAGACAAAGAACTTCATCCAGAGATAACAACCGGAATTGGACATCAAGCAACAACAGTTTTCATAGATTCAATATCTCATGTATATGGAACTTTGACAATATCAGCTCACATTTCTGCTGCAAAACGTGCACTATGTGCAACATCTTTGACTCATTTTTCTTCTACCAACGGTCCACGAGCGTATACCATAGCCAATACTGGCATTCCTCGCATATATGCATCATTACATACACGACCAAAATCACGTATCATTTCATATTCAAATTCATTGCCAAGATTGATATGATACGATACTGCATCACATCACATACGAACTGCATCCTCTACAGAATGAACACATTGTTTTCTATGTCTAGCTTCTGTTACTCAACTTATTCACGCCAATTGCAAAATATTTCACATACGACCAGATCAGACAACATGAGTATATCCATGACGTAGTATTCACGTATGTCACAAAACAGCATCCGCTCATCATTCTAACAATTGTTGACAAATATAAGCAGGAGACTCTAATCATCCAACTGGCCCATCTGTCAATCCATGATCCATAGGGATAATGATCATTTTTTGTGTTTGTTCATTGCACAAACGTTTCATTCTAATAGATTTTCATTGATTCATACTAATATATATAATATAATAAAAAAAGATTTAATCTGACGCTTTTTGGAAGAGATCCTCCAATTCCTTGGTATCAAAATCTGATCACAGATTTCGCATTTCAAAACCATATTTTGCTTGATGAACGACCATTTGCTGACCTGTACATACATGTATGTCAGGATATTTTTGTGTTATGTACTTTGTCAATGGTGTATACGAAGCATTGATATCATATACAAGGTCAAATACAGCTATTATATTATCATAACAAGCATCAATCACGTCAAAGCTCATAGAGCTTTGGGGCAACGACGGTTTAAAACCAAACGGAAGCGAACTTATAACAATACTTGGAGATGTAAGATATTTTTTCAAGATAAGAGGATTTTTTGTGACATTATACTCAATACTTTCAAAAACAACATCTTCTTCAATAAAATGACGCATATGTTTTATAATAAGATCAGCCTCATCAGTCGTTCTATTTGCAATACAGATATGTTTCATTCACAGTTTGAGGCAAGCAACCACAGCTGCTTTGGCAGCTCCTCATGCTCCCAAAATCACTGCATGCTCTGGAACGTCCTGTTTTTTGGAAGCAAATGTATGTTGTATTGGACGAACAATTCACATAATATCAGTATTGTAGCCAATCATATCCTGTGTTCTTGCGACGACAGTATTGACTGCCAATGCACGATACGCCTCATCATCACATAACGCATGAGACAACATATATTCATACACATCAAGTTTATATGGCATTGTAATATTTCCGCCCAAAAACATACTATCTTGTTTCCGCATATCCATTACTTCTTGTATACTTCCATCAAACTGGTCCATATCTCGCAACATATACCCAAAATCAAGGTTCTGTTTAACGGCATTGTACGTATGCATAAAAGGACTCAAACTTCATGATACTTGTCATCATCACACCAAAAAACAATACTGACCCGCATCACGTATCAGATCACACATACGTGTTGTTATCTCATGAGAGACAGCAAAGCGATCTGCGGCTTTTTGAATATTTTGTAATGTCAACGACTTCATACGTTGCAAAAATACTTCTCTAGTTGCCATAGGTTTATAACAAAATAAATTATATGTTTCTTAATGATTTGTATACATCATGTACAGACATTTGTCAGGGAGCAGACGATGCATCCAAACTTGCAAATGTTAACAATGACCCACGAAGAGGAACAACAACTCTGGTTTCTTGTCACAATGCACCCATCGCAATCAATACGTACTCCATGTCAGGGTATGTTTTTTGTATATATACTTGCAGTTCGTATATAATTTCTTTGTCTGATTCTTTGGTTGCCATACATGCTATTTTAGCTATATTTCATCAATACTCAACCATCTTATCTACTGTGGATTGTAAATCAAGCAATGACGGCATATCTGCAAAGTCATGAAAAGACATAACACGTTGCGCCTCAATACGACTCAGTCATTCCACATGGTGTTGAGACAACAGCGACAATTCAATATCAACATACTGAGCACCAGCCAAAGAAGCTGCTTGAGCTCGTGCCAACGATTGTTCTATCGTTCCAACAAATCATCATCATTCTAAACTATTTCTATTGGTAACAATACACTGTCTCGGACACGTCTCAATTGCATCGTAGACAAGTTGCATATCTGTGGTACTTTTGAGAGCATCACTTCTCAATTCTATATATTTGATACGAATATCATCACGAATGCGATCATAGATATCTGCAATATAGACAGGTTCAAAATGCATAATAGGTATACAAATAGTTCACTGACGTGCGTATGTTGCGCATTCTTCTACAACAGTGTCCATTTCTCATGTATTGATAACGACAAAGTCAGCATATGTTTTGTATAATGCTATTCTGCGATTATAGATTGTAGTATACTCATTTTCTACTGATGTATCTGTCAATGCATTTCTCTTTGTTTGTTCGGTAGACTGGTCTTTTTGCACACGAGACAACAAGATATCCAAAGGAGCATCAAGCAAAATTATGCAATGATTTTGAGACAACAAAAGACGACGATTACGTTCAAATTCCATCGTTCCTCACCCCAATGCGACAACCTTATTTCATGGCAAAGACAGCAATTCACGACAACATAGATATTCCATATCTCTAAACACATCCCAACCGACATTTTGAATATAGTCAAACAACACCTGTCAGACTTTTTTTTGGATATAGTGATCTAGATCATAAAAATCATATCATAATTTATGTGCTAGCGCTTGAGATACACTAGATTTTCAAACAGCTCTCATTCCATTAATAAGTATATTTTTGGACATTGTACAAAAAAAATTTAAAACTGACCAACATGACGAACTTCTTGAACATAAGGTGCAAGTTGTTGATATAATGTAGAAATATCTTTGTTCGTAGCTTCTTGCATAGATCACTCTAACCAAAATATATAACTATATGGATCAGCAGCAGAAGCGACAGCAACAATATTCGTCAAATTAATATGATTTTGTACAAACACTCACAAACAAGCATGAAGAGATCACGGCGTATGTGACATATGCACCAACATTGCAATATGTGATTGCTCTGGAGATCAAAATATGTGAGGAAGTATCGTATCAGGATGTGCAACTATAACATATCTTGTGGTGTTTGTAGCATGGTTTTGTATGTTTTGTTTGAGAATATGCAAATTATGAAGTGTCGCAGCTTGCATGGGAGCAATAGCAGCACATCAAGGATCTTGAAGCGAAGCAACATACCCAGCAGCTGCAGCTGTATCAGATCGAGCTATTTGCTTGATATTGTATCTTGCACAATAATTACGACACTGAGCCAAAACCTCCGCTTGAGAATATACTGTATGAATGAGTTTTTCATCTGTATGGGTTGCCAACAATGCATGTGACGTTTGTTCTATAATTTGCCCACGAATCATATATGGATACTGAACAAAAAAATTAACAGTATCTTGTATTGATCAAACGTGAGAGTTTTCTATAGGAAGCAACGCAAAAGTTGTTTCATTGATTGCTTCTCGAACATCTTGATAACTTGATTTTCACATCACATGCACACGTGTATCCAAAGTACACAAATCATCAGCAACATATGATGAAAAACTTCACTGCTGTCCTTGATATAACAACGTCAATGCACCTTCTCACAAAAATAATCATTGTTTGATACGTGTATAATACGCAACGGGTATTGGATGTTGTCATTGTGTATATTCTGCATCCAAAGCACCGAACAAATCATGAACATCTTTTCGAGTACGTATTGTGTGTGATGTAAGATATGTTGAGAGAGAATTCCTCAAATTTATACAAAAATCTTGGGAGACAAATGTTTGTATGATAGACATATTCTTGTCTATATATTCAGCAAATGCTTCAAATGTACGTCAGTGTTCTTTCAAAAATCCTGATGTATCAAGATATTGTCATATCACATACACCAATCATTGAGAGCTAGCAACAATACGGTCATGTTGAGAAGCTGTATAATCAGTAGTATACGGCAATCATTCTACTTCAGAAAACATATCCATAAGACGCAAACACCATCACCACATATCGCTCGATCAAACAAAATACGTTATAATTGTTTGTAAATGAGATCTTTGATGTGTTTGTAATCTAGCAAACGCGATTGGTCACCACATTGGATGCAAACATATAACTGCAGTAGCAGATACGTTTGGACATGTGTGAGAAGACACCATATCAGCAATCGAAGATTGAAAAGAAGGAATAAAAACCACAAGACGATACGTATCGTCTGAAAGTCATGCACAAATATCCAACAATTGAGATCACCTTTGAACATATCAATTCAAAGAAGTACAATCGACGATTATGTCACAAGCACCTACGTGCTTTTTTACTCATTCTCGGTATGCACTATCAGAGTCATATGTTGACCACTCACACACATGCACCTCACAATTAGGAGCATGGACATGTAACAGTTGCACCACCAATCAACCGAAAGACCCAGCTCATAGCACAAGTACCCTAGGAGCAAGAGGCAACGAAGATTGAGATGGATGATCGATTAGATCAAGAATCATACGTTAAATAAAAAATAAAACAAAAAAACAAAAACTAAAGAGACGACAAATGGGTTTGTATGTCACAAGACATTCTATGAATTTCTTCCCAAACTCACACGATTATTTCTGGATCGACACCGTGTCAGATTGCTTTTTTTTGTATAGTTTGTTGAATCTCTTGCCATCTGTTTTGCTGAACAATAGGCATACGAAGTTTTTTTTTGATTGCATAAATATCTTGCACAACCAAAACTCTTTGGGATAATAGTTGCATCAAAACATCAATACTACCAAGATCTATTCATATAAGATATGTAATTTGTACCAAAGCATCTTGCACCAACAACTGAAGTGTTTCATCTTCAATAGTAACATCTCATACCTGAGAGGGAATTTTCTTTTTTTGACCGGACAAAGCGCAAACACAAATATCAAAAATCTGCGAATCTATAACATCAATACGTTGTCTCAAAGGATCTAAATCTTGTTTTTTAACATCTTGTACAAAAGAACGTGCTACCATGGTAAATATTTTTTATAAAAAAAACCTTCCTTCTTGGGGTACAAGAAGAAAGGTATGACAGTATTTTTCGTTTATCGCTAAATACTTCCTTTCTCCGCACCTACAAAGAAAAAGTAATAAAAATATGAAGCTGATTGCCATACTGTCTGCATTAAGTGAACTTTCGAAGAGTAAAGTGGCAGTAGTGTACGTATTTTTGTTTGTTAATGCAAGGTAATTGTGACTATTTTTGTATAAAACGAATTCCACAATTGCGATACTCTTCAAATTTTGTAGCAAAAGCTTCTTTGATACGACCTGGATCTATGGCAACAATATCTTGCAACACAGTTTCTTTTTTTTCTTGAAGAATTGCTTGTACATACTCGTGTCTGAGATTAAGCTTATGTTGCGACAGTCATGGACAGACTAAAAATTCATCCATATTTTGATAAATATCACTCATCTTAGTATATGAAACAAAAGAAGATTGAGACTGATATATTTCACTATCAGGATAGAAATCATGTAATAGTTCAAGCATCAAAGTGGCTTCTAGTATATATGTGTCACTTCATGCAATAGTATAATTCTTGATCATCGCATCAACAATCATCGACATCTGCTTCGTCCACAGTGTCAGATTATTTTTTGTATCAACATCTTGTATAGCTAAAGCTCTTGAAACAAACTCTTCTATATGATCGTTTGTTAACAATGCATCTTTTAGACATAATGTATATTTTTTGGCATGCGACATATCAAAGTGGGACATATCTATACAGGTATGTACAAATTCATGTGCGAAAGTTGTTTGTATAAGTTCATGTGAAGATTTTTGTACAAAATCTGTAGAAAAAGCTATATACGAATCAAGATATATTCGTGCTTGGTGAGGCGTTTTGATATTCATATATTGTACGTCTACCGAGGGAAGAGACACAGAACTGTCTCCATACATCAAGTAGGTCATACGAGGCCTATCAGTTATTTGTATAGATCACATCGAATCTATAGCCTGTAAACAAAACTCTGGACCCATTCAAATACCAAAATCCTGCAAAACAGAAAAAACACTATCTCTGGTAGATGGCATAGTCTGCGTATCACTAAGTGGTTTTCATACCAAAGTTTTTAGTATCGCATCAGTTGTTTTTTGAGAACATCAGTATTTTTGTTGTGTTTGCTCAATCAGTGGGAGCAACAATGTATTTTTCGTATCAGAGATTTGTTGCGCATGGGCAGAAGATACACAACTTCCCAAAAATAAACACTGTCAAAGGAGTGAGATTCCAATACGTTTTATCATACATACAAACCAACTAAATAATATGTATATATGAAAATACTTACAAATGGCAACTAGATTCGTTCTCATATGTAAGACGATAAAAAACTAGTAGCTGTAAGAATTCAGTAGAAATGGCAGTAAAAAGAACCCAGAAGAAATGCAAAAAGCAGATTGGCAAGCAATTTTGGACAACTTTAAAACACATGTTGAACAACAAAAATCATAGCAAACAAAAAAAAATGTACTAGATCTAAAAAGTGAGACATATAATCACTATTTTTCTACCATTTTTCGAGAAACAAGTTGTTGTTTGATATCAAGGCGATCAACACACACTCTAACACTATCTCATATGTGATAGACATCTTTTCGAGATCAGACGTTGATTGGAGTCAGAATATTTTTTTTGTGACAGAGTCATTCTACTCATGCAACAATAACAAAAATTCAATAGTTATATTTGAGCTTAACGAATCAGGTATATGTTGTATCCAAACGCAATGAAGAGTAATCAGAAACATGCATATTTTCAGACTTATTAGCTTGTTGTGAAAGTTCAATTGCTTGTTGTGTGGCAGAAGCGCGAGCATTGTAGGACTCTTGGTATCGTATTTTGATAGACTCTTGGACAAGATGTTTTGCTATAGCATAGGTAGCGCGACAATGTTGTATAATCTCAGCAACATCAAGTAGTCAAGATCCATCAACCGACGAGGGAGTGACAAGTGGAAGTGTTTTCATACTAAATGGATCTTGTGTTTGTCAGTGGATCATCATTTTGATATATGCGCAAAATCTTGGCAATGATAACAAATCATTGACCGAAACTTTATTTTTGTATTGGTCAGCAAGGCAACGAGCATCATCATGTCATACTGCAAAACTCACTATCGTACCAACATTACCAAAAATAGCTTGTCTAATATCATCAGACAGTTGCGAAATATACTGGTGAGCTAATATCAACGATAGTTTGTACTTTCTTGCTTCGGACAAAATAGTTGCAAATGAATCTGTAGCAAAATTTTGAAATTCATCAATGTACACATAAAAATCTTTCCTCTGACTTATATGTATGTCAGCACGACTCATCGCGTCAATTTGTAATTTGGTCACCAAGAGAGATCATATCATAGCAGCATTATCTTCTCAAATCTTTCATTTGCTGAGATTGATAAGCAAAATCTTGGAGCTATCCATAATCTGTCTGAGATTGATTCCTCACCTTGCTTGACCAAAAATATGCCTTACTAATCACGAAGACAAGAACTGACCAATTTTATTGACAATTGGACCTATAGCTTCTTGACGTTGTTTGTCGTTTCGCTTACCATACTCTTGTGTCCAAAACTTGAGTAATAAAGGGTCATCAACATATCATAGACAATGTTTTCTAAAATCATCATCAGTCAGTATTCTCAAGATATGCAACAACGTCGCATCTGGACATTCTATCAAAGTCAACAACACATTTCTCAAAATGTACTCAAGCCTTGGTCATCGTGAATGAGCAAATAGTTTATGAAAAGCAGAAACAACTCACGAAGCGATCAGATTTTTTTGTTGGTCTGTCACAAAAGACAACATATTAAATCCAATAGGAAAATCCGTATCTCCAACATCAAACAACACAACATCATCCAAACGGTGTTTGGGGATATACTGCAAACATGTTTCCACCAAATCGCCATGTGGATCTATCAAACAGACACCATGTCCAGCCACAATATCATTAACAACCAAATTTGACAAAAATGTAGACTTTCATGTTCATGTTTTTCCCAAAATATACATATGTCTCAACTTATCTTCTTGCTGTATACCAAATATAGTCTCATTGTTCCTATAATCAGTTTTTCACAAAAGAGTTGTAAGTGACTTTGATCAGTGTCACTCTAATGTATTCATAAACATACTTGGAGGTGGAAGTGTCTTGTACCTCGCATATTTCAAACCTACAACATCATAGTCTTTTGGAAGATGAAACATATGAACACAGAGATCGATAGGAACAATCACATCATGATATCATTTTTTAACTTTGGACGTACCAAAAAAAGCACGCATATACTGACAACAAGCGTCAGCTATATTTTTTTTGGTTTGAGAATGTATTTTTGGTGGTGTAATATAATACATAGATAATTCACAGTTTTCTTGTGTCGGAATATCATCTTGGGTATATGCCAAGAATCAAGCAAGACGTTTGTACCAAGGTGTTGTTATTTTTTTGTATCTACACCGAATCTCAAATTGCTGTCATCAGACATATCCATCAACGGTAGCAAACAAAGCGAACAAATCCTTGAGAGGGTCAGTAATATTTTCTCATTTACCAAGTTGTATATCACAAAGCTTTTTCGTTTGTGCATAGCTAGCGTCTGGTACAACAGAACAAATTCTTGCTTTTTTGGGAAATGTCATAGTATCAGTACGTTGCAACCACGACGTAGCAAAAAGCGAATAGAACATATTTTCAAAATACTCAACATACGAAATATGCACTGCAACATACATCGTTGTTGTTCAAGACAAACCAACAATACCAACATATACTGGCTTATCAAATCAAAGACAAGACTTTAGCAATGTTTTCCGCTCAGAAATTCCATATTCGTTCTCAACAAAAGGCAACAACATAAAAAAAGTATACTGACTAGATTGGTCGTATAATCATACAGATTGAGCAAGAACATTTGATATTGAAGTAAGCAAACGAATGAGAGTATCTTAGTAAAACCACAACGTATCTGAATACATCATATAGCTCAACCTGTGAAAAAACTACGAAAAAAGCATGAAAAAAAGTAAGATAAAAAACATATTGACTTTAAATTATAAATATTTATAAAAAAATGGTTAGTGTTAGTAATTTTTTTATAAAATAAAGAAATATATGGAAAATAAAAAAAGAAATATCGTAATGCCCAAAGATTATAATGATTACGAACTACTTTCAGCAAACGGCTGAAGTTTAGCAATTGCAAAAGTAAAAGAAGATCTAATTCATGTTGTTATTCCCTATTTTGATGAAGAAATGACAATCTCCCAATACATGGCTTATCGCAAAGAAGATAAAAATATGTACTATGATAATGCAAGATACAAAGTTGTATCGGACCGCTTTTATATCGCTGGTGGTACTAATACTGCTGGACAAAAAAGTTTAAGTCTATTTGATTGACATATATTTAAATGGGGTGAGGTTGGTCAAAAACACCTTGAAGAATACAAAGGGTATCTCACAGATGCAGGAGTATCTGACACCTTAGTTTCTGCACTTGGAAAAGATTGGAATACTGTTGAAAAAGAGTTAATTATTGGAGAATTGGAGAAATATTTTGGCGATGAAGTAGCTAAATTGTTATTATTAAATCTTGAATAATAAAATGATGTAGCCTGTTTTTAGAGTATAATAATAGGTTGTGAATGACTTTCAGTTTTCCACCAAATCTTAGTTTAATGAGAAGGAGAACCGTACACTGCAATTTGGGGAAATTAAGTAATATAATTTATAATAAAACTCTCTAAGGGTGTAATTTTTACAAAAAAAAATTTATATGAACGTATTACAAGGAACTTTTGGGACAATAAAAGATAAAATAAAAAACATACATAGTGAATTACCATCCTTTAAACGTGTTTTGTATACATCAACACTTATTTTAGCGTTGAATTTTTGATTTACTTGACTAAGTGAAGCACAAACAAACTGACAACCTCTGAATCCAGAGCAACAAGAAAAACTTGAACATTTTGAACTCTTAAAAAAAGAAAAGCAAATTTTTAGTGAAATGAAAGACAAACTAGATTCATTACACTCGGCCAATCCAAGTAAAGATTCCAAAAGATCTTTAAAAGCTACACAAGAGAGAATAGATAACATAGAGAAAGAAATGGGTACATTAGAAGTATATTTTATAACAGAAAGAATAACATATCAACAGTCTGAGAAAAATAATGAAGAAAAAACTGAGCAAAAAGACAAGAAACAAAGCGAAAATAAAAATGAAATTTTTTCACAAGAGCAAAATACATCTGAAAATATAACAGAAAATATAACAGAAATAGATCATAAAACAGATATCTTTGAACCTACAATATCTAATGAGTCAGTGAAGAATAATCCTGAATTTGATGAACAAATTATTAGAAAATTTTTGTCAGATTTAAATCTTTCTTACAATGGTAAACAGATTAAGGCAAAATATATCAAAATAAATGCTAGAATTGATAGTACATGAGACGAAACATTGTATATTGTAAGCGTAAACTATGAAAAAAAATGAGTAACATATCAAAACGTCGGTGCTATAACAAACAACCCTCAAGAACTTATAACAGAACTAAAAAAATCTCTCTTAGACTGATGATTTATTATATGAAATTCTCAAGCATCAGCCCCGTTATTTGACAACACAAATAAAGAAAACATAACTAAAAAAGATTTCGCGGAAAATATACAAGTTGTTGTACCGGATACAGTTGATGTTATGAAAGGAAAACTGAATCATATCATTACAGCAGATATGTTTCTCAAGCATAAAACCCAGCTCATAGACTTTGTAAGGAACAAAGATATTGATTGATACTTTATTATAGATAACAGCTACGGTCAACTTACACGATCTGACATAACAAGTCTTTACGATATTAATATGGATCCTCAAAATAAAGATCCTAACGACAGAATTTTAAGAATACTATTTCTCGAAGAATTTGTAGCACTAAATATCGATGAATTAGAAAAACACTTTCAACAACAGAATCGTTGAAAATGAACAAAAATGACCACAACATTACGAGGAAAGCAGATTTCTAAATGGGTACAGCCATGATATTGATATCACGAACGTATCCAAAAAATACTACAACTTCAACGTAAGGGAGTGACACTTGAAAATATACCTCGAGCAACATTCGACGATGCTATTATGTATTACTTTGTTTTAGAAAACTTTAGTAAAGACCTAATTATGAAAGGAGCGGTTACTCCCAAAAAAATACTTGTACCTACAACAGAAAGTTTGAGAGCAATAAAAAGAAGTCAAAATATTTCTCCTGTGTGAGACAACAACATCGTTGAAGGATCTGTTATCTGAGAAAGAGATCTTGTGTATGAAAATCAATCAGAATATGATTTTGATGCATATTACAAAGAAAGGCAAGAAAGGCGTGGAAAAAGTTGATGTTATTGTATAAATGACACGTACAAACATACACTAAACCTAAAACATTTATGACTAAAGTTTAATGAACCTAGCAGAAAAATTACAAACAAAGAAGTTGACATAGGGACTATCTTTGATAATGAAAAAGTAGCTTTTGATATGTCTACATTTACATTAACATCAACAGCGAAGCAAGAACTAGACAAACTATGACATATAATGAAAAACAATCCAAGACTTGAAGTAAAAGTTATTTGACATACTCAACATATTTGAGATTTTGATAAGAACATAGAGCTTTCTAAGCAAAGAGCCTTGGCTATCAAAACGTATATGACTGAGAACCTGTGATTTGACACAAAAAGAATACATATATCTCGAGAATGATCAACTGACCCAATTGATTGAACAGTCCCTACCGCTTCAGCAAATAGAAGAGTTGAATTTCTTTTTGGTAATAGTGATTGATCGATTGAAAACGAAGCAAGTAGCAGTGATATAGAAATAAATAAAACTAATGAAACTCAAAGTGAAATAATTCAAAATAAGACAAAAACTGAGACAAACCATACAAACAATTGAGCACAGACATTTGTTCCTAATGATCGCATGAATTCACCCGAGATCAATAGTGACCTTTGAAGGTTGATATCAACATCAATTGATGAATACAATAAAATTCAAGTGTATTATGAGGCACATATGACGGAATTAAGAAATAGAGCAAATTGATTAAGCAAAATAACAGGATGACCTGCAAGACTTGCATATATGAAAAAGCATAGTATTTGAACTATTCAAAATTGAATAACATATGGAGTATGGAAAGAATACAAATGAAAAAGTATTTTTTTTGCGAGTTGATCATTTCCATGAGCATATGTCATGGCTGATTTGAGGGCACTTTGAGTACAAGCAGTACTTGTCGATTTTGCGCTCATACAAGCAAGTCAAAATCTTGATAAAAAAATAATGCAGTATGCTAATGATAATCCTACAGTAGATCTGAGTCGAATCCATTCTCCGACATTACCTGAAATCTTTGAGGGTACAGTAAACCATGAATATAGACATCTAGTTCCTCTTCGTCAAAAAACAGAATATAGCAAACTACCTATACCATTAAACTATACAGAAATAGACGCTTTTGAACAAAACCTTAATGGTCCTAATCGACAGTATGACATAATCAATATCCCTTTGCAATGGGCAGCAAGACAGCTCGCATGGGAAGCTATGTGAAATAAAGGTGATTGTGAGTTCTGAGGATGACTTGACAAAACATATTCATATCGACATCATCAAGCAAAAGAAGCATTTGAAAAAGTATATGATAAAGTAAGCATTGAATGATCCATCACAGATTTATCACAAGCAAGCTATGTTCACAATTGATTAATGCAAACTATACTCCAATCATGAGAAGCAAAATTTGAAGAATTTAGACAACAACTTTACCTACAAAATTATAGTAGATTTAAGAAATGGAAAGCTAGCAACTAACATAAGAATAGTATCTTTCAAAATAACTTGTTCTTCATCAGAAATGATGAAGGACATTTTTTATTTACAAAAAAGCAATAAATTTGACAGAAAAGAAAATCATAGATATACTTACAATAGGAAGAAGATTTATATTTGAAATTAGTTTATGACACACATCACATATGAATGAATATGTTCGTTTGTTGCTCCGTTACAAAAGATTGACTCATGATTGTATGAGGAGACAACGTCAATTATCGAGCAGTACAAAGACACCGATGTACAAGACACTATGTACGAACGCATGCAACAAAACATACAAAATTTGTATAATTCGATCATAGCATCTGACAAAAAACACAAACAAGATACACTACAAAAAAACCTTGCACACCTCAAAAAACTACAAAAAGAACAAGATCAAGACATAGAGCTTGACCTCTCTAGCTTATAACTTTTTATATTTTACAAAAAACACTATGAGCAATAACGTAGACAACTTCACAATACAAGCAGTAGAAAATGCAGAACTTACAGAAGAACAAAACAAACTCGTTACAGACGTAAATGACATCATAAACAAACCATGATTTAATCTAGATAAACTAACGATTCAAGAGTTTAGGACTATTCTCCAAAACATGTGAAACAACATACAAATCACACAACAAACTACCTGACAAGATTGACAGTCCGTATCACAAACCATGTCTGCGACAGATTTTTTTAATAATGCTGCCAATAGAGCAACTATGTGATCTAGCAGAGATAGTCTCGATTACGAATGAGCAAGAACTCGTATCCAAGCCGTCAAAGATATGAAAGAAAAATGACTCATCAAGAAAGTAGAAAAATGACGAGAAGTAACACAAGTGTCTTGAGAAAAAATAATCATTCCAAATATGACAGACCAAGAAAACGACAAAATGTTTCCTGTAGAATACATTAGTGAATGGATGGTTACCCATAACTTAGAACTGTCATTTATTAAAGAGAACATAACAACATTATGACAATACTCAGTAGATCTCAATCGTTTTGTAAAGGGGAGTAGCTTTACTATAGACAGACTCAACAAAGACAATTATACAAAAATGCTACAAAATACTCACAAAATGGTATTTTCATTATTTATGATGAAAAAGGAAAAAATTGATGGAAAGTATGTACAATGACGAGAAGAGGCTCTAAATAAACTAGATGGAATGAGACTAGAGCTAAAAAAACTAGAAAAATCAAATGAATTACAAGAAAATTGAACACAAAATCTCTTGCTACTCGATAATATTAGAGATGCCTATGATTTATACCTACACAAAAGAAATCACGATGGTTTTGCCACAGAAGAAGATGCAAGCAAGACTGCAGATACAATTCGTAAAGAACAAACTGACAAAGATAGAGTGAAAAAAAGATAGGTAGAAAAAAATAAAGCAGACAAGACTACTTAGCAACACTATCTTGATACTCTATGCCATGATCCTTATGATCATCGCAATTTCCCCAGAAAATATCTAACAAATCAGCACGTATTTTACGTGCTTTTTTTTGTTGTTTGGGGTCAGTTGATGTATAAAGAGCAAGAAAATCACGCAAAGCAGAACGTTTCCCATTTGTATATCATGCAGCAAATGTATGATTAATAATACGCAAAAAATTGATTGCAAACACCTCAGCGTCAGTATTTTTTTGATCTGACTGTGCAATATTTTCTCATGTTTGGAATGTAGACATATCAGAGAAAAACTCATCCCAATCGCTATACGAAAGATTATAATCTACATCAAACTTTTTGTAAAAATATGTATTGAGTGATTTTACTATTTTTTGGCTATGGTGTATGTCAATACGACTATAACTCCCATCAGTTTGTCTATATGGATATCATGTGTGATTGATACTGTGCATTGCAACATTGGTATGTCGTGATTCGTTAGCAGTCACCAACGCAACAAAAGCATCAAACGTCACATGTTTATTCCCCTCTGGCAACATATCGCACAAAAAATCAAAAAAACGTCTCGTATTTGCAGTATCAAGCAACACATCACCATTGTGATTAGTCAATGCAAGATAATTTTCTGGAAGATTATGTTGCATAATATACTTTCATGTATTGAAAAGTGCTCAATACTGTTTCGTAAACCACTGCTCTCGCAAGAACATGCGTTGCGTATCAATGTCTTGATCCTGTAGTCCAATCGGAACAGCCGAGGCATACACACTATCTGGTCAGGGTAGAGTTTTTTGTATATCGCTGAGATTGTGATACAGATGATATGCCAAACTATCAGTTCGTGTCATATTCGTAGTATCCACACTAGTGTGATGTAGTATCTTTGTATCTAACTTCTTTGTATCTAACTTCTTTGTATCTAACTTTGTTGTATCTAATACATTTTCAGTGTATTCACTTGCATGTGCAACTCACACAAAACCACAACTTATCAATAGACAAAAAATCATCTGCCTGACAGGAGATGAACGTTTGGACGAGGCATTTTGCGTTGGTGAAGCATTTTGCGTCGATGAGTGCAAGAGAGTATCTTTTTGTCAATATCAAATTGGTCTCATACTCAAAATATACACATTTGTTGATCGGTTGCTAGAGCAAGTTATATTGCAAAAAAGATTTATTTACACAAAAAGATACGACTTTATAAAGTCGTATCTTTTTATGTGATTTTATTACTTAAGATTATCTATTTATCTCAGCATTTAATAAGTTTATTTTCTCTTCAGTAGAAATAGTATCGTCTCATACTTTAATATCAAGGAGAGCTCTCCCATCTTCAATATACTTATCTACTTCTGCCTGTCTATTAATCTCAGCATTCAAATCATCAGTAGAGACTCAGGTTGTTGGTTCTTTTTTTATTTGTTCTTTTTTTATTGGTTCTTTTGTTCATTGTTCTAATTCTTTCATCTTCTCCATTAATTCTATTTTTTGTTTCATTAGATCTACTTCTTCCTGCAATTTTTCATTGTTACTTGAAGGAGAACAAGAAAACATAGCAAACATACTCGTACATAGACTTGCAATTAAAAATTTATTTCTCAATTGTTGTGCTACTTTATTAAAGTGTCATAGTGTGTCTGTATTTCTTCAATTCATAACAAATAGTATAGAGTAAAAATTATTTATCTGTTTTCAAACTTTCATCTGTTGCATATTCTGGTTTAGTTTCAATATAACCTTCTTGAGGGACTTCATTGACTGAGTGATTATCTGTTACTCAAGCTCGACGTAACGAATCTTCTAAACTTTCAACTCATCATAGACTTCTTGATGGTAATGTTCAATAGTGAAGGTTTCAGTTATCAAAATCTTCATTCCTACGTTTATTAATTTCTTCCAGTTGATCCAAGAGTTCATGAAATTCTTCTGAAGACTTTTTACTATCTTCTCTAAGAGATTTAAAGGTTACTTCAGATTCTTTATTTTCACTATTTGAAGAACAAGCAACGGAAAATAATAATGTTGCAAATAAAGACAACGTTAATGCAGAATTTTTCATTTTACTAACAAATGTATTTTCAGGAGTTCATGTTGGAGATGTTTTCATAATTATTTATATATAGCTAAAAAAACTAATCACAAGTATTTTATACAAAAGTCAATTACAATAGCAATCAAAAAAAACACTCATGTACACGAGAATATTTTTAGCGAGATACACTATCAACAGAGATAGAATTATTTGCAGCATCAACAGAATCAATACGTATTTCTAATCTCTTTTTGTTGCAATCATCACAATTGTTTTCAATCTGAGGCTGATCAAGAAAGACATCGTTAATTTCTTCTGCACTTTTAAAAACTAGCAAAGCTACTATTCATAATCAGACTATTCATGCTCATATATATTTTATGTTTTCTGATATATATTTTATATTTTCTGATATATATTTTATTTTCATTCCAAATTTTTGTTATAAAAAAGAGATCACATACGTATGTATGTGACTATCTAAATCATTTTTATTTAAATATATGAATTTATTATTTTGCTGGCACTTCTTCTATTGAAATTATTTTCATGGTTCAATTATCTATCAGCTCTTGAAGAGACCTAGCATCTAAACCCATTGTTTCTCAAGATTTACTCGTTACGACACTATCTTTTTTTCATATTTTTCTCATTTCATCAATAACACTGGAAACATACTCATCAGTAAGACTATCTGGTAAACGACTGTCAATTGTAGTTGCTTGTCATTGACTATAATGCGTTACTCAATGACCTTGACTTGAAGTAATAGTCTCAGCATTTGTATCATCACTAACATTTTCTACAGTAGATTCTGTTGTTTCATTTACTTGTTGACCACTTAATCTATTATTCTCTTTTTCTAAGAGCTCAATATATTTTTGTTTATAATCTACTTTTTCGCTAGTGTCAGAACATGCAGTATTCATAGCGAATGTAGTTAATAAAGAAAGAATTAAAGCTCCCTGCTTCATATTACTAACAAAACCATTTGGAGTTTTATCTAAATTTGGATTTTTTCTCATAATTTAAGCTAAATATTAAAAAATACTACACCGTTATTAATGGGGCATGTAATAAATATTACATTTATAAAAATCAATGTCAATACATTATACATATTTAAAAAAATCATGTCGTCATAGCAGAAAAACATTCTACTCAAATAGAAGTCCCAAAGGTTTTGAATCACTCTCAGAAAGGTTTCTTGATTGCAAACCCAAGTGTTTGAGCCCTACCACGAATATAGTCAAAAGCATGTGAGTTGGTATCATGTTGTGATTCAAAAGCCAAAAATGCTTCCATCTTTTTGTCAAAGTGTTCAGTCTCTAATCCAAGAACGACATCAGGCTGGAAAAAATCCCAAATCATATATTGCAACAACATTCTAGGCTTTCGTGGAGCAAGTCAGTCTATATTCTTTTTTTGTAATCATGCATAAAATAACGCATTTTTTACCAAAAGTGGTACTGCTTCGTGGTCAGGATGTCTGTCATGAACATACGGAACCAAGACAATTTCTGGTCTAAATTTTCTGATTTGTTGTGCAATTTGCAATCTGCATGTTTCACAATCACGAATTGCTGTATCTTCTCGTCACATATTGAGTCTTGTCTCAACACCCAAAATCCTAGCAGCATCTTGTGCTTCCTGCTGTCTCAACGTAGGATTTCATCTTGTCGACATTTGCGATGGACAACAATCTATAATGACGTTTTTTTTGCCATCAAGGTAGGATTTGTACAACGCTCCTCCACATCAAACTTCTACGTCATCTGGATGCGGTCAAATCGCCAAAATATGTGTTGATGCCTTATCAGTCATGAAAGACAATACAAATAAAAATTATGATAACCGGTGTGTATATTCTGGATTTTTTCAACAAACTATGTCCATATACGCGTGCTTGATCATTGATACAAAAGAATCTGACTGACCGGATGTGAACACATATTCTGTACCATCTTGGTCTGTGATAGATCATATCGCTGTAACTTCTGCCGCTGTTCATACAAAAAAGGCTTCATCATATCAACCAAGATCACTAGAAACTAGCAAAGATTGTTGGACGTGTATGCTGTATGATTTTGCTAACATCGTACAAATAGCATCTCTCGTCAATCCTGGCAAAATATGTCAGGTTTGTGGAGTTGCAACGTGATATCAGTCAGCAACTTTTTTGACAAAAAATATATTTGCTCATGGTCATTCTGCAACATGTCAGGTTGTATCCAATAACAATGCTTCATCATATCATTGTGAAACAACATCTTGTGACGCCAAGACGCTATTGACGTAGTGTCCAGAGATTTTGGCATCAATAACGGTTGTGTCAGGATGAATCCTTCTAAAACGTGAAATTTTGACACGAATTGCATCTTCAGAAAGGTATTTTCATCGTTTTCGTGCGCTTATAGCAACTTCTGGTATGGGGTCTTTTATTTTGATTCCCATAGCTCAGGGTTTGAAATAGATTAATGGACGTATATATCATGCAATTTCTCAACATTTTTGTACAAGTTGTTTGCATGCATCTACAAGTTGTTGGTGCGTGTAAGGCACTTCATATCACACAACTCAAGCAGAATACAACAACCTCGTAATATGATCATCTAACCTAAATATTTTTGGTCATTGAGACGTGTTATAAAATCTCATTCACTCAAAAACACCTGTTCCATAATGCAAACTATGATTAATATGGTGATCTTGTACATCTTCTCGAGGAGAAAATACTCAATTTTTCCAAATAACTGGCGTTTGTAATCAAGACATTGAATGAAAAAAATAGAATGAAAAGAGTAAGAAATGATAGTATATTATTCGAGTATAGTCAATTTTTGTCTTAGAGACAAGAGATAGTTTGTGTAAATTATCTATCAAGCATGATATGTGCTCGCATCATCAATGCAATATTTTGTTGTGTAGCAAGCAATGAAGATTGAGCATCGTAATGAGAATTTTGTCGTCTAATCTCCGTTGTTAGTACAACATCTCAAGTGGCTTGTGGGTGTTGCTTTAGTTCAATAGCGTGACGAGTATTACTTGTAAGTGCTGTCGAGACATCCTTTTGTCTCAAAAACCTATCATTGACAAAAATGCTTCCACTTGCCAACTCCCCAACATCATACCTCGAAGAAACATTCGCGTATCGATCATCATGTCTTTGTTCATCCATCCCCAAAACTTCTACAAGATATTGTTTTGTATCTGTACGTCACGAGGCATTGTAGTCTTGTAACAAGGCGTTGTGCAACAAAATATACAGAGAGGCTGTTGTTTGATTATCACCAATATGAATGTGTGTTTGAAGCGACGTAGGAGCTCACCTTCTAAAGATTTCTTGATACTGACTTGGTGTTTTTTCTGGATGATTATCACGATGAGCAATGGTAGTTCTAATTTTTTCACCAACTGCATCATGATGCTCACACACAGGATTTCATTCACTATCGATTGGATATAGACTATTATCAAGTGTTGGTTTTGTATGTACTGTAGCAGCGTGTTCTTCAGCTGATTGACCCAACAAACGATACATCAACTCCAAATCTAATTGATACTGATTCCAGTTCGCCAAAAAGTATGGATTACAGCTCACTTCAAGTTGGAATGCTGCAAATTCATATTGTGTTTGCCGATGAGACAATTTATTTTGAAGAAATAACTTATCTAATCTAGTTTTTATAGATTGTGAGGTTTGTCTATCAACTCACCTACCAGACGCTTTATCTACCAAAATAAACTCACATTCTGTACCGAATGTGAGCGTCTCTTGTAATGATTCACTATATTTTTCGAAAAAAGATGTAAGCTGACTCCTATCTAGTAACAAAGAGGAAATCTTGGACGTATCTAATGACATTTTATGAACATATATAAAAAATGTAAAATATTTTAGAAACTAAAATACACATAAACTTAAACAAAAGGCATTATTGATGTTTGGGAGAATACGCCAAGTCGTTAGCAAGTAGACTAAAAAATATAATCATGTAAAATATTGTACAAAGGCTCTATACTTTCAATAGAAACCCATTCGTTATCTCAATGTATATTTTCACATGTAGGTCTATGTAAAATAACAACCGAACCTTTTGCAGCAAAAAACCTACCATCACTTGCTCAGTGTTCTCTTCATTGAACAACAGCATCTCACAGATGAGAAGTTGCAATAGCATGATAGCGCTGAACATACTTATTCATTGGATCTGAATATAACAATGGTCAATACAAAGGAACAGTTACTACAGTGTTATATTTTTTTGCAATTCATTCGATTTTTGATAACAACTCTTCATAACTCCACTCTTCTGTATGTCTGATATTTAATGTCATTGAACATAAATCTGGAACAGTATTTGATGCTATTCCACCTTGAATTATAGTTAACTCACATGTAGATCACCAATAAGAGGGACTAATAAGTTTTGTATTATCAACAATAGTAGATTTTATTTCTTCGAAACACTTGTATGCAGTCTCAATAGCGTTTGAACCTAACCAAGGACGAGAACTATGACATGCAATTCATTTTGTTTGTAAATGTATATTTAAAATTCATTTCTCTGCAGTAACAAAACGATAAAGATCTCAACTATCAGGTATAAAAACCACATCTCATCATCGACCTTGCTCGGTTAACTTCCCAGCTCCATCAAATCCTCCTACTTCCTCATCTGAAGTAATAAGCAATAAAATCTTTTTTTTACAGACATCATTTGATAAAGCATTTTTCATTATTTCAACCAATATTGATACTCATGCTTTCATATCTCAAGAGCCGCGAGCATAAAGCTTATCTCACTCGATACGCGGATCAAATTGTCAATCTTGCGTAGGTGGTACAACATCAATATGTCCATTTAATACAATATCAGCTCGTTTTCATTCTTTTTCAATATCATAGTTAGCAACAATAAGTGAAGGCTTATCATTGAAATATACAATTTCTCAGGCTCATTCCAAATAGGCTTGAATTTTGTCTAGTACACTGCGACATGCAAGCAAATCACTACTAATTGACGGAATTGCGATCAAATCAAGAGCTAAAGGAATTATTGTAGAAGACATTATGATATTTTTAAAAAATAAATTATTTAATATTCACTTTTAAAGTTACATGTTAACATATCAATATGGAAACGTGTCTTTATTATTCTCCTTAGCCCACAATGCATCTCAGTAGCTTAAATGCCAGGATTCTCAAGGATAAGCAAAAAATTCGCAACTAGTCATTGCATCATACAAAATTCTACGAGTTTTTTGAGCCTCAGAAAACTGATCTAAACTTATATTTTTATACTTTATGTCCTGGGTTGCCAAAAAAAGATGTGATAACTGACTATTAATAACGTCTAGACTCATATGTTCTAATGAGTCAAAGTACAGACATGGATGTTCCATATCATCAAAAGTAAGAATATCACTAAGTTGTAATGTCTTTGCATCTAGCAACATACAATCTACTGCTCATCATGTTGAATGAGGCGGATATATATTATTTCACTCAATATCTTTTGTAGGCGAAACGACGGTAGAAGTTAATTCAAAAAGCTCCTTATGTGATAGTGTTGGATGTTTCTCTTTATAAATTCCATACCATTCATCAAATAATGACTTTTGTTGAGATAGGGGACGAATAGCATCAAAAAGTCATAAAACATAATCTTTAGGAATACTATCAACTGCCTTATATAACTTTGCAACAACGGTTTCTCTTAATACATCACATCAAGCATTTAATGTTGTGTGCAATGAATGTACTCATCATTTATATAAAGATACTATTCTTGGATGTTCAATTTTAACAACCTTTTCGGTAAAAAGTGGATTCTTATCATCTACCTTTAGGGATTGTCGTCAACCTAAATAATCAAGGTTCTTAGATGGTACAATATTAAACTCTTTTAACTTAGGAATCATTTTCTACTTATGTATAAATTTATGATCATTGTTGCATAGCTTTAGAATAAAAGTTTTGCAACATAGTTTTTCACGCATCTGGTTTATCAAAGTTTTTATAGGTAGTATACGCTTCATTAAATTTTCATTCGTCACCAAAAAGATTAGAGATTAATCTTTCCTTTCTCATCAGCATAATTGGAATCAAATCTCAAGCTATCATTTCTGGGTGGTATTGAGTTGACCAAACTATGTTTCAATCTTGTGCATACGCCAAAGCTTGTACGATAGTATCAGCATGAGATGTAGCTATTATTTGAGCACCGGGTGCTTTTTCTGTTATATCTTTATCCACACAAAAGGAATGACTCATTGTAACATACGGATGAGGAGCTAAACCTTCAAACAATTGGTGAGAAGAAGCTTCTATCTGTTGCATTCCAAAATTATACAGTCCGACCGGAACTACAATATTAGGGTTACCTGACAATGCTCGTGCAATCATTTGATGTCCTCAACATATTCAAAAAACAGGAATTTTATGTTCAATAGCATGCTGGATAACGCTTATAACTTCTGGCATATGAGCATGCACCTCTCTGTCTTTAACATCATGCTGAGATCATCCAATAATAAGCATACGGGATTCGTTAAGGTTTTGTATATCTGGCATTCTTACTCATTGAGCATACTGATATGTCTTCATTGTACCAGATTTCACATCAAGTTGCCTTTCAATAAAATCAGTATCACATCATAAACAATCTTTTAGAGATTCAACTGCGCAAGTTTTTCCATAATCTTCTCGTAAAGATGCCGGTTGTTGTCAGATAAATGTAATATGAGATCAATCTATTGTTTTACTCATTAATAATGATTTAGTATAATTATATAAAATTTTTTAAGCATATATTTGTGAATGTATAGTATATTTAGCGATTGCAACATCATCTATCTCATATCACAATCATGGAGTCTGCGGTACGTCTATCATTCAATCAACAATCTTATATGGATTTTTGACAAAATCTTCATTATAAAAAAGTAGAGTTTCTGACATATCGGCAGGATAGATAAAATTTGGAAGAGAAGCCAAAGCGATATTAAAAGCACGACCAATTCACGTCTCTAACATACCTCAACACCATACACCAATACCGTGTTTCTGACAATAATCATGAATCTTTATAGACTCTAAAGGTCATCACACTCTTCATGGTTTTATATTAATTATTTTTGCAGCTCAAATCGCGAGTGACTTTCTAGTATCAGAACAAGATAAAATACTTTCATCCAAACAAATAGGAGTTTTCATATCTTTTTGAAGAAAAGAGTGATCAACTATATCATCGTATCATAAAGGCTGCTCCAACATCAATAGGTCAAAACGATCTAAGGACAAAAGAGTCTCTTTGTCTTCTAGTGTATAATCTGAATTTCCGTCAAGCATCAGAGATATAGACGGGAATTTGCTGCGGATGGCCTCCGCAACTGAAACATCTCGTCAGCGTTTAATTTTTACTTTTATACGTTTATATCACTCATCTATACGTTGTTGTACTTCATCTATGGTTTCTTGTATTGAAGACTTAATTCACAAAGATTCTCAAGCCTCGATTTCTGTGCGAGTTCATCAAAACAAGCTTGTCAACGACGTATTTTTTTGTTGAGCTAATATATGCCAAAAAGCACATTCTACAGCTGTTTTTGCAAAATTATGTCATTTTACAAACTGATAAGATGCTACAAACTCTTCAGGTGAAGAAAAAGACTTTCAAAGTATGGCAGGTAAAATAAATTTTTCAAGAACTAAATATTCTGCTGCAGTAAAATCCGGTAAATATAAAGGAAAATGAAAAGAAGCACATTCTCAATATCCAACAACACCGTTGCTATATAGTTTCACAAGTATAGCATTACGATTAGTTATTGTTCCAAAACTAACTGTAAATGGATGTTTGATTGGCAAATCAAAAACGATAAGCTCAGCACGATCTATTTTAATCATAGGATATATGGATAATTAATAAAAAGCATAACGAGACTGTACTAACAGATCATCAAATGATTCATACCTCATAGAAGGGACAAGCAAGTGATCTAAGTATTTTTTCTTGTATGTTTCTAGTGCCTTTTCCTCGCCTAGAAGTCTATTTTTTAATCAGGTATGCGCAATTACAAAAAGATTATCTGACAAATTACGAAGAGTAGTATCCTTGTATCACATTTTTCTTGCAACTTCGTCATAAGAGAGCCATTCTTTGTATTCTTTTTGTTTAGCAAAGGCTTCCAAATCTTTATAATTAGAAACTAATCACAGAATTAAACTTGGTGAGAACATTTCATCTCATGGTAAAGGAGAATCAATGCAACGAATTTCTGTATAGAACTTCACTCATTTTGACTGCAAAAAGGCAAAAACATTTTTATTTTCTATCGCTTTTATTGTTTCTTCACGCTGTAGTTCAAGATTCTTTGGAGGATTCATTTGAATTTTTGTATGAGCAAATGCCAAACGTTGCATAGGATTTACTAGTAACATTGGATCACCCCCATTTTGACAAATATAATCATACAAAGTGGGAGTAACTCAATCCACAACAACAACCTCTATAGAAGATCTTTTATCTTTAGAGATTCAAATCATAGGACGGTTGCGAAAAACACTATCTAAAATATCCTCCATACTGTGTGGTTCTTGTCTCCACATTCAAAGCAAGTGTTTATCAATATGATTATCTGGGATAAAAGATTCTTGATCTACTAATCTTTGAGATTGATAAGGCGTCTTTACTCCACCAGAAAAAGATGCATTAGTAGTCATTGCAATCACAAGTGGCATTACACGATGGAGAGAAGAGATAGTTTCATATTCTTTTCCAGCTGGCAAATCAACACTTACCTGAAGAGAAGTTGTTGGAAGATATATCTTGTGATTCCATTTTCTTATATTATTAATGTAATCATACACTGGTCATTTTGGTGTTCTTAGAGACATATAAGAATTTTCAGATGCAATAACAGTAGGATGTTTCCCAATCGAATGAAGATAAATATGTTCTTCTGTATCAACTATAGATTCATTATATATTTTTAATGATTTTAATATCAGATCAACTGCCTGAGAATGATTTTCTTTTACTGAGAATATCGTATCACAAACACAAGAAGCATATTCTATACAAGACCCAAGTGTATCATTACTTAGATCTCAGTAAGGACTAATATCTACTCACACGATAGCAGTTTGATCAAAATTTTTAACCAAAGTAGAAGTGGGAATTTGCTTTTGAAGTATACTCCAGAATTTTTGAACTATATCGTAAGAAATAGGATCTCAATTCTTATATACCAAAAACATTTCATGTTCTATTCAAAGTTGAATCATACTTTAGGAATATGTAGCAAATAAAACATCCATAAATACATTATAATACATACAGATATGGACATAAATAACAATCTCTTCTTAGGTAATCAAAGTGAATAATTCTATACAGTATCTTGGGAAGGCGCATCCAATTTACTCGCACACTTCATCAAGAAATCTCGATACTTTCATTCTGCAGTTTTTTTATCACAATTCAATCCATATTGAATCATTCAAACCTGCATTTCTATATCGTCTCGTGCATCATGCAAAGGATGTTTTTCATTTTGTTCTGTACTTACAAGATATTTTGCCTTCAATTCATCAAAGTTATTTACATTCTTTCAAATATCAGACAAAACAACCTCAGTTGAGTCTGCAGGATAATATCATGGCTTACTAGATCAGTTACTAGTTCGATGCAATGGACTATATCAACTTCAATTTACGTAATTAGGAATATACCATCACTTTATTTCTCATTTAGCAATGTGGTTTGCTATACGTTTTTGAACAACATTAAACGCCCTTTCTCATTCTGATCAAATTTTTATAGTATGTAAATATGTATTTTGATCTTGAGAGAGGTCTAAAGGATAAATATCTCAAAATATTATTGGATGAGCTGCAGCATATTGTATTGCACGATTAAGAGCTTCTGCGTCTGACAAATCCGAAGAGTTATGTTCATGAGCTCTTGACATAAGCTCTTGTATTTGCTTTGTAAACAACTTATCACTCTCTAGACAATCCTTATCCTGTAAACAATACTCATAATCTTCTTTTATATAATCACAAAGAGAAACAAACCAAGACTCTTTCAAAAAACTAAAATAATCCTTATCTAAGATATCCATAGTTATGTCTACATCTTGAGACAGAAAATCTTTGACAAAGGTATTTGTAACTTTTGTTACTCATTGTGCGTTAACATCTGTTTGTTTAGATGACAAGCCATTAACGATTGTACTTAAATTATACGCATGAAATGGTTTCACATCGGCAAGTATTCAATACTTTTTAAATATATTTGCTATTATTACTGACATTCAGTGATATCCAGCTACTCTAGGAATAACATCTGCTTCACTTCCTCAGTATCAAACTTTAATAACTACTTTTGGCGTATTGGAGTCATACACAGTTAAAGATCTTACAATACAATCAAACAAAGTTTTAAGTTCATCTTTTCACCATCCATTAGCATCTCAAGTTTTTAAAAACAAATGGTGAGTCAGAAATATTTCATACAAACAAAGGACTGATTGTTGAAGCGTCTCTGTGACACGATTCTGAAGTGATTCTTTTGTGAGATCCTTTGAATCCAAAGTACTAACAAATAAATCACGATATTGTGTAACTACCGAATCAAAATATGATTTTTCCATAAATTGAGCAAAATCATTTCGAGACAAAGGACTCTCTCTTTCAGCAACAATAGATGGAATACTTTTATACACTGTATCAAATAAATTTGACGAAACCACCTTCATATTGTCTTCAATATCTAATTTCTTTCTATTACAATCAACGTAATTTTTAGAAATGGACAACACAAGTTCATTCCAAAACTGATCGGTAAGAATATTATTATTATACTCAAGTGTCGACATAAATCATTTTTCAAGACAGATATTGAAAAAAAATCAATCTATCGCGTCTCATAAGTATCTATTTCTCTCTAGGACAAGACGCTTAACATTGGGGTGTTCATCTCTATATGACAAAACAGATTGATAATCTCATCATATTTCTCTCATACAATCTTGTAACTGCATATCAAATGCAACTAGCTTTTCAATTTGTAAAGAAGACAATTTTTGTTCTTCATATGACAAAGAGGCATAAATATTTTTTCTAGACTCATTAGTGTCATTCATCTGTAGTATTTGTAAACCATCAGACTTTTTGTACGCATATTGGTTTGATAATTCATTAATAGTTTGTCTCAATGTATACAAATAATCAACTTGACCTTCAGATTCCTTCGAGGCATCAAAGGTTATAGTTTTTAAACGACTGCGTATATGATATACTTTTTCAGAGAATGATTCTTTTAGTTCGTTGCATATAGTGCGATGCATATCCTCTTTATAATATCTATGTAATATAACTCTATTTTGAAGATGCTTTTCGCACTGAATTTTAAAATTCTTTATTGATTTTTGTTGTTCTTTTTCATTTCATTCATTTTCAAGTATTTTTTTTATTGGTTCTTGATATTGTAGTTGTCGTAAGTTTTTTCAAACACTACAAGAAAACTTCACTGTCTTCAACTCTTTTGCATTTTGATCTTTAAATTTATCCAAATGCAAAGTCAAGTCTTGGTTTTTTCATTCAGAAATACATTTTTGAAGTTTGTATAGTACCTCATAGTTTTGTACATCAAAAGAGAGATTTTGTATCGCATCATTGGCGACTCATTCAACAAGCGCAACAACATATCTAGTAAAATCTTGAATATACTCTGGACGTAAAAAAGTGTCTGGAATTTCTGTAAGGTCTTCTTGTTGTATTTTTGCCAACAAAGAAGAAAAAACAAAAGGTTGTTTCCTACTTTCTAGTGTTTTATCAAGATCAAAGCTTTCAACACTTTTTTGCCATTGTTCAAGGGTTGGAAACGAATCTCAGTCTAACATTGATAAAACATGCTCTGCCAAAGACGACTTTATATGTTGATACTCGGCATCAAAATACCTAGAAAAATCATGGTGTTCTTTTCACATTGAGCGCAATCAGCTTCATCAAAACAGTCAAGGCGTTTTTTTTATTAAACATGACATAATATCCTCATATGTAAACTCATCAGATAGAGAAGATAATCAAAGAAATAAGGTATTTTTTTTGTACAGTTCAGAATCTATAACAGTTCAAGACTTATCTGTAAATATAGTTTCACCACTCTCCGTTTTTGTTTCTTTAAGCCCTACAAATACCTTGAATAGATCGTGTGTTTCTTGGGTAAAATGAGTATGTATATATTGACGCAAATAATCTTCCATATAAAAATGCATTCTATTTGTTTTATATTCATCTTGTTTTTTACAATACTGCCCAAACAAAGTTTCAGTATCTCATTTAGCTCATGGAATCTGATCTAGAGACAAAGATGACTCTAGTATCTCTATCCAGGATTCATTCATTTCTATATTTTCTAATAGTTTATTTTGTTCGGCAGTTTCTTCTAGATATTTTTGAAAAGCATCCAACAAACTGTATGGACTTTTACCCAAAGAATCTGTTAATCTTTTGATTGCCTTTTCATTATATCAAGAACTTATTGAAGATTTCAGTATCTTCATGTCAAAAAAAGAATATTTTTCTTTTAAAGAAGCAAGATACTCACGCAATGTTCAAAAAGGAACTTTTGGTTGTACATCCTGTTGTACATCTTGTGGATTAGTATTGGTTTTTTCTCATACTTGAGGTATGTAAGAAGAAGCAGCAGAAGCAGACATAAATTTAAAAAAAACTATAAAAAAAAACCTTTTCAATCGTTTTGGATGAGAAGGTTTATAAGATATTGTATGCTATATATTTTTTAGCAATATCAAATACGCCTTCTCTGTAGAAGAATCACTAGCGTAATGACGTTGATAAAAAATGTTTGCATCTTTGTATAAGTTGAACTAAATTACTAAAGTAGTAGATATATATTTTCAAAGCTATTGCAAGAGATTTTGACATATTCGTATAAAAACATACTCATACATTTGTCCTAGAACTTATAAGTCTAAGCATTCAATATAGTCAGTTTTTATTTTTTTTCATGCTTAATATATAACATTCAAAAATCTGTATTTGCCCTATGTAGTATATAGCTCTTATCAAAATAAAGCAAATTTTATACGGTAGATTTTAGGTATCTAAAATTTGAGTAACATGAACCATAGCAATATAAAAACTTGCTTATTCTAAAGTATACTTACAAGGATTTTTTAACTTTTGTATATAATCAAGTACAATTCTCTGTGCAGTAATCTTCATTGGATCAACAAATTGAATTGAGGTCGAAGGAATATCAAAAAGCATCTCATTAATTAGAGGCAGTTCTGTACATCACTCCAATATAACACAGTCCAAAGTCTCTACATAATACTCTATTATCTTCTTGTATTCTTTATATAAAATATGCTCTGACCTCTTTCACATTTTGTATAGATAAATGACATTATGAATAATATCTCTTTCTTTTTGAGTTGGTAGTATAATTCTTTTCGAAGAATAAACATTGGAAGTATACATTCAGGATGTTCATAACAAGAAAATAGAATTTGAGAGACTTTCAACATATTCAAGTGTCAACAATGGCAAGTGGTAAACATAATCATTGGTAGTTAATATTTGGTTTTCATACAAAAGAGGCAATAAGGCATGAAAAGTATTACAAACGAATACAAATGAACAATATCAAAAAGATCTACATCATTGCAACAAAGAATCACAATAATCTAATAAAAATTCTTTATTCCCATTTCCACTCAAAAAACTGTTTCTATCAGGCATCTTTGTTGCATCTATAAGAATATTTTGCATACGGTTTTGATCATTCGTATCTCATAAAAACAAATTCTCATAAAATTCAATGAGACTATTAAATTTGATTCATGCTGATTTTCACATTCATCAAATTATAGTAACTCAGGCAGTAGCATGTTCAAGAAAAGTCATCTTTTAGACCAAAGTGTCAGTTAAAAATCTTTGTACATTGAGTCACATTATTTTTTCAATAAGTCTGTTACTAAATCAATAGTCTCAAAGCATCTCGGGTAAGGAAGCAAGACAGTCTACAGTCTCAAGTCAAGGTAACATTCAATTTCTTACCATACCATCATAATCTGATCATAAAGCAACGCAGTCTTCTCACATGAGGTTGACTGCAAATTTAATTGAGTCTAAAAAAAGACTTGTATCATGCTTTCATAAAAACCCTCAGTGAGGAGATAGTCCAAAAATTCAACCATTTTTTGATAAAGCCACAAGTTGATCATCAGAACAATTTCTTGGAATATTATTGATAGATTGCATCTGTCAATGAGAATACATGACAGGCTTTTTCGTGTGATTAATCACATCAAAAAAACCCTGAGTACTGATATGAGCAAGATCTACAATACAATTATTGCTTTGTATTTTATCAATTGCACAAAATCACTGTTTCGTCAATCACTTATCTGATCAAACTCATCAACACAAATTATTATCCGTATTCCACGTCAGAGCAAACGAACGAATTCACATCTCATACATCGTATCAATATAGATACAATCAACATCTGATTCATCAATAAAATAACATCATTCACTATGAAGAAAAACATTTATTTTACCTTCTTGTATATCTTTTGATGTAAATATTTGATTCAGATTACCATCTGATTTATCTATCACATATGTATAGTATTTTATATGATCTGATAGAATTGATCTTGTTTCTTCAGTTGGTTTTAACATATCTTCAGGCATCAAACATATAGCTCATCATACAAGAAACACTCCTCATTTTCTTAACCTAAAATAATCTACTTGATTATAAGAACCCAATCAAAGATAATTTCGTCAATCATCAATAGTTCAAAGAGCAAAAAAATCTTTGTGTGTTAGATAAAGAGCATTATCAGATCGGTCTTGGTGAAGGTCAGCAACAAACATCGGAGTATATAAAGTAAAAACTATTTATTCTTAACTTTTTTAGGAATTCTATTGTTTTTCTGTATTTCTGGACTAAGTTTTTTATCAAAAAAAGCTCTCGTTTTTTCGTAAGTCCGCTCTCACTGCTCAGTACCATAGACCTGAGACAACTCAGCACCACTGGCAAGTATATCGTACTGAGTTTCAAACCATCTAGCCTCTCACATCTTTCCCGACAAATATTTGGGATCAAAAGCATCGACAATGTCTTTTCTCAGCTTTTCAAATGTATTTCTAATAGCAGAACGCTGCTTTTTGGTAAGAAACTGTGCAAATTTTCATCAACTCTCCAACAAATCAAACTGGTTTGTTGTGTTATAGAGGTTTTTGATAAGTGCTATTTTGGCAGGACCTGTAGATAAGAGATTGTTGTACGCCACGGGTACTATCACAAAGTTCATATCTTGAGGAAGATCCTTAAAATCAGGAGATTCTTTCAAATAAGCATACATCTCTGCCATATTTGATTCATGTCTTTCCTTTACATATGTATGCATCGATACTCCTCACTCGTGAAAAACGTAATTTTTGCCAGAAATACGATACTGCAAGATCGTATCAAACAGATACACTCGGTCAAGAGATGCTTTAGGTCAATGTACGGACTCTTTTTTTTCTAATCTTTCATTGCCCGAATAGTTCGATTGAGATACCAATTCAGAGATTCATTTCATAAAGTCAAAATATCTATTAGTAAGCTCTGCAAGAGGAATTTTTTTATCAACTCATTGTTGAGAAACATAAACAATACTATCTCATAGTATTTCTTTTCACTGCCACTCTTCTCAATCCTGTATATATTTGGGAAAGAGAGTGAGAAGAGATTGTGGACTTTGTTTTAGGTGTGCTTGTACCACAGTATCCATCACAGACGACAAAAAAACACGGTGTTTAGAATATAACTCTGAAGACATAATGACTCTATCACCATAGACCTCTTTCATTGCATTGTAGTGAAAATTGATAGGAGAAGAAGAATCTGACCTCAAATCATCTATCTTTTCGTTTCAGGTTTTTTGGGGGTTTTGTATAAAATCTCAGTAGGGCATATACAATCACGACTCCTCTGCAATATCATACTTCTTTCATCACACCATGATCTGATGAGGTCTATACGTCGTATTAGACATTTTAATAAATTCGTATAGCATAGCTGTTTTCTGAGCTCAATACTGAGTTCACGCAACTTTTCATCTTACATGGTTGTCCATATTTGCCAAAAAGCTATTACCAGGATGCAAAGATCTAGTCGACAAAGCTTGCGCTAATTCATTTGGAGTTATATTGCTTTCCACAATTATACCAAAACCCGATCACTTTTCAGGAGTAAAACGATGTTGTATGGCGTTAGATATATGCATAATAATATAATTTCAAGTATAAAAAAAACCTTTTCAATCATTCTACTATTGAAAAGGTTATAAGAAGTGTGTGCATTTTTTTTAGCAACATCAAATATACCTTCTTAGTAGAAGAACAAATAATATAGTAGTGTTACAGCAAGATAGTTTCATATATAGTGAATCTATGTAAATTGATTAGTATTTTTATAAAAGTTTTGAAATAGATTACAAGGGATTGTAGATGTTTTTTATGTCTATCCAAAAGGAAACTTAGAGTTGTAATTTAAGAATCAACTAACTACAGCTTTTTCAGCAAATCTCACAACAATAATAACTTAGACAAAAGCACTGATTGTTGCATTGGCGTCAAACTTTCAAAAAAGTCTACTTGCGCAAGCAACTCCGTACGTTGTTGTACTAACTCATCAAAAAAAGACTGTGAATTGGTTTTTTGCACGAGAGAATCTTGAGATAAATTACGCTGAATATTTAACAAAATATCAGCTCTTTCCCCACGTGTCATCATATAGAGATCAGACAAACTATATTGTGTAACAAAAAATCCACCTGTATCAGAAAACAATACAGCCAATATACCTTCAAATTGCTTTTTTTTGTGAGCTATTTTGCTAACAATACGATCAATATCTTTGGAAACGATCTTGAGATTTTGTTCGCTTTGATACACAGTTTCTAGTTGTTGTTTTGCAATATTCACCTCTTGCCTCAGGTCCATCATACTCTCAAAAAGAGAATAATTTACATCTCTTTGTTTTGTCATTTTTTCCATATTCTTTTGCAAAAAATCTATATCTGACATAGCAATTTTGTCTCACATAGGAGATCACAGTACTGACAACATCAAATCGTTCTCTCGAGTTTTGTACGCATATGCATCACTAACATCATCAAATAACATAAAAACAGAATCTAAACGAATATCTACATTACGTATCTGTCTACGAAGCGAGTCAGATATATCTTTTTTATCTACAAACAAACTTATAGAAATCATATGATTATTGTCTCATACATGAGCCTGTGTTTTTGGAGCATTACTAAAAAATCATGATCAAATAATTACTGTTGTACACAAAAAAGTTTTTAGATATTTCATAGAAAATATAACACGAGAAACAAAATTACTAGCCTTACAATACAAATAAAATACAAAATAAATAGAAAATGTCAATAAATTATTTTATTTAAATAGAAAAAGCTTTCGCACAAGTGCGAAAGCTTTTAAATTAGTAATAAATTTTATTTTTTTATTCAAAGATAGCTGTATTTGTTTTAGATTGTCATACTGTAGCTCGATAAGTAGCACCTCTTTCATCTTCAATTCTTATTCTAGTTACAGACGCAAATATTTTGTGACCATCTCGACCTCAATTATTAAGAGAATCAGTAGAAAGACCTACAAATACCTGATAGTCACGTGAACCGAAAGCTGTTATATCTCAATATTGATCTATATTTGGAATAGATACTGTTTGCTGTCAATTCATATCAAATCTCTCAGTCCAAATCTCCATTCCACGTTCATCTATAAGGGTCAAAACTCAACTATTGTCACCAAATGCATATCAATCGCTAAACAAAGTAATTTCTAACTCGGACACACGTGATTTATTTGACAAAAGAGAGCTTACACGGAGATTTCACAAATCAAACACTGACATACCATTTTCAGGTGAAGGAAGAGGCAATACATCATTTTTATAAACAGGAGATCACTCATATGGCTTTAGTTGTATTGCTGGCTTGTAAATAGCTCTTGTAGAGAATGTTTCATATACTTCTTCTTGAACTTCATCTACTCTTGAACCTAAAGTAAAGACTTTCGTAGTTTTATCTCGATCAATTCACAATTCTCATTTCATTGAAGAAGAGACAATTCAATCAGATAAACTAGCCATTAAACAAATATACTTTGTCTTTCATTTTGGGATTATTACATTTTCCCACATAGAAACTAGCATTTTTTTACCTTGTACTGAAACAGATCAGATAGAAGGATTACTACATTCTAATTTATTGTCACCAAAAACTATTCTCATAGTAGATATTTTTGATGTATCAATGTTTTTATTTCTTGCTATATCAAACACTAGATCAGATAGAAGAACATCACTATCTCATTTATTAACCAACTGTCACATAAACATTGCTGAGCTTCGTTGTCATCATTCTACAACAGATCCATCATTTTGTGTTCAAATTTGGTAACTATCAGTTCTTTTGACTACTAATTTTCAGTTTTGAACAGGAGTAGGTTGGCTTTGTCCAACAACTTGTGTTCTGTTATACAACAACGGTACTCATCGTATATCTCAATAAGTATTGTCATTTTCTTGATCTTCATAAAGACTAGAGTAGACTAATGTTTCAATTTTTTTACCCACTGCACTATCGTTGAATTCTCATTCTAGATAATACATCTGTACAGTATCTTTTGGTAAAAATTTCTCTAAAGTCACAAGACATATATTGTATTGATCAATTGTACATTCACCAACGGTAGAATTTCAATCAACAGTCTTAAGTCTTATCTTTGATATATCTTGTGGAGTTATTGTTCATTTAACAGTAAACCCAATATTCAAAAAAGTTATATTTTTATCACTTTCTACATTAAAGCTTCATAAAATAGCACTTTTTGATACATCTACTGAAATATATTTTTGATTTAGTATGTATCCTTTATTGAAAAATACTGTCGCATACTCAAATTCATCACCTTGATCACTATCTTCACCTCAATCTTGATCATCAATACCATAAAGGGAAATAGCAAATTCTTGCTGAATCAACTCAACCAAAAATTTTTTGGTAATTGATGCATTCGGTTTATTTTTGATGGTTTCAAGTTTCGCATCTAAGTTTTCTATAACTTGCATTCTTTGATTTACATCTGGAGTTTGTGTTGTTATTCTGTTAACGAGTTTCGTAATTTTTGGCATAATTTTTGTTTCAAGTGTACCATACTTTCAACTACAAGTTTGATATTTTGTATATCCATATGTAGTTCTATAATTTTCACAGTATTTTTCCAATGTTGGAAAGGTTGTATTAATGTCTAACATAGATTCTATGTCTGACCAAAAGTCTGCACTTGCTATACTTGACGTCATAAGCATCAGTATACTTGCACATGCGAATAAAATTTTTTTCATAATGTTATTATAAAGTGTAAAAGAATTGAAGTATGACTGGGAACTAGTATTTTGTCTGTCTTCATATAGTACTACGAACCTCGTCAGACAAAACTGACAAAAAAGTCAGTTTTTTTTTATTTTTTTTGTATAAGTTAGTATACAAGCACAATTAAGCAAAAACTATATACTTAAATGTATGTATAGTATTGTTTTTTAATAGCAAATGTCAATATTATTTATTATAAATTAAACCAAAAAGTGTTTTTTTAATCTATCAGTTCGGTGTGTACGAGGCAATGGCAATCAAAACCTTTGCAAAAACTCCAACTCCATAGGGATAATACGAAATGCATTTCACTGATCATCAAGCAATACCTTTTTGAGAACATCTTCATTGATAGTTAGCTTATCTGACACTTTAGACTCGAATTTTCACATATCAGCCACATTGACAGTTTGCACTCATGCTGGTATATCAACTTTGATAGGTTCATCACGTCGCAAGTATCACTTTGCAAGTACTTCTTCTTTGGTAATAGTTGGTTCAACCATATACGCCATCGTATCGTTGAAATAAAATGGATTCATTGATCATGGAAAAAACTCTCATAGCTGTCAGTCTTTTTCCATTTGTGTAAATATTTTATCTACTTCATCATATCGCTCATCTTTGGTATATTGTTTATTGAAAATACAGTAAGACTTATTAGTCAATCGTGTACATCACAGACAATACGAACAGTTTTGTAACATATAACTATAAAACACAAAAGAAGATTCTACTATATGAGCAGAACAATACACATGTTCTCCAAATGCTTGTCCCAAAACTCAATAGAGGTTTTGTGTACGGTCAGCAGCACAATCAACGCTATCATAACACATGGAAGAACCGTCTCCTCCATCGCTATACAACACATTTCTTGAACTAGACATATGTGCGACTTCATACCCATTCTCAATATCTTGAGATTTATAAATTCATTGTCATGTCACATTTTCGGAAGCTATAACTCACGTATATCAAGCCATAGCATCATAGTAAGATTCGAACAATGACGTTTGTCAGAGTAATTCTTTTTTTTTGGATAGATATGTCTCTTTGTCATATTGGACATTTTGGATACAATAAGACTGATTGGTCAAATCTTGACACATAAGACATTCTTGACATCATGTCATACCAGCACAAAACCAGATATCAGAGCTATTATAAATGTACTTTGAATAAAATATATTTCTACTTTGTCTTACTGTTTTACTGAAATAGATATTTTCTGACTGTTGTGTAATATTTACACTATTAAAGACATTTGTTACATTAGTCTCAGCTTTGTAACTATAACATATATTTTCTGCTCAGTCTCACGCAACGATAGTCAGATAAATGTTTTTGGCACCATTTCGAATATCATCTCCCCAGTCAGCATTATGGTTATTTGTTCCATATACATTGAGAGTAGGAAATGGTGTTTCATAAAACAAATCACGCCATTGATCAAAAAACGACATATCTGCAACAGGTCATTGTCATTCTTCTCATTGCTGATAGTATTTTGCAAAGTACTCATTTCTTGGGATCAAGTTCATACGTCTGTTTGAAGTTTGTGGATATCTAGACATACCAGCATCGGTTTTATAAAACCCTAATGGTCTTCGACTAGCTATATCTATCAAAAAGTCTTTCCAAGATGTATTTTTTCTTTTTTGTTGGATTTTTTCCATTCGAGGTATAAGTTTTTTCATGATGAAGAATCAAAAGATATAAAATGGAATAGCAATACTATATCCTGATTTATGAAAAATACTATTCGGTATTTATCCAACATTTGCAATTAAATATATTTTTAAGTATTATTTTAAAGCAAATATAAAAAAATATTTATGTCGAAAATAAAACTACATAATGTCAGAAAACAAAAATGTCGTAAAATTATTAGAAAATATATGACTCAATACCACCGATGCTGAAGTGTATCTTGCAAGCATTCACCTAGGAGCATCAACAATCAAACAACTCACAACACACACCCAACAAAACCGTATCACAGTTCACGATAGTGTGTGAAGATTAGTACAAAAGTGAATTATACTTGAGACATATTCTTGACGCAAAAGACTGATTTTCCCACAAACAATAGACAAACTACAGCTACTTGTAGAACACAAACAAGCTGAGTTAGTACAATATGAAAATGACGTACGTTCAACTATTTGAGTCTTACAGTGACTACACAGTCAGTCGCAATTTTTGCCACGCATTAGACTAAGCAAATGACACACATGAATTTCAAGTCTTTTGTATGAAATCAAACAAGATAAACCTGACACGGTCATGACGATTTCTGATAGTCATCATTTTGATGAACTTTTGAATGTAAAATTCTTAGATACGTTTTCATCACTCAAAAAATCATGTTCACTGCAAATTATTAGTCCAAGTTGATTTGAACACTTTATTTTTTCTGCCAAAGCAAAAAATATAAACATCAAGTATCGTACAATACAAAATGAAGCTTGGAGTGGAGGTATGACATTATGGTGATCTAAATCTTGAAAAAAAGTTGCCTTACACGCATACGAATGAGTCTATATCACAACAACTATTATCGATAATCCACCAATCTACACCATGATGAAACATTGTTATCAGTGACTTTGGAACACTGCACACGATATATAAAAAATAAATATCTGACTGCTATTTCGTTATTTCTACGCTATCTTGAAATTATCCTTCATACGTTCTAGCCAGTGTTTTCTCGGTAACGGCAAACCATGCTTTACCAAAAAATCATACTCCATTTGTATGATACGATAATAGTTATGTTGTTCGTCTTGGATGACTACTTTGAGGATATCAGCATTAATTATCCAGTTTCACTCATTATCAAATCATTCGTATTGATCAAGTTCTGATGTTTTGACAACAGTCATTCATGCAGGAATATCAACTTTGATGGGTTCATCACGCCAGAGATATCACTTTGCAGTCACTTCTTCTTTTGTGAAACTTGAATCAATCAAATATGCAGCCGTATCGTTGAAATAGAATGGATTCATCGATCATGGAAAAAACTTTCATAGCTGTCAGTCTTTTTCCATTTGTGTAAATATCTTATCTACTTCATCGTATCGCTCGTCTTTGGTGTATTGTTTGTTGAAAATACAGTATGATTTATTTTTGAGTCAGATACATCAGAGACAAAATGAGCAGTTCTCAAGGTAGTATCAATAGTAACAATTTGTAATTCATGCTCATCAAGAAACACAATATACATGTGAAGACGACTCTCAAATATAATGAGTAGCGTAAAGATGCTCATCTGTTTGATTTCATACATCAAATGAGTCATAAAAATGACTTCAACCATATTTTCATCATCAAATATAGAGGTTTCTAGCGTGATTTACTTGTACAGTTAGATATCAGTTTTCTATATAAGAAGATGAAACCATACCGCTACCAGTAACATTTTCACACAATATATTCTTGGGAGAAATCAGACAAATTTTATGATACCAATTATCAAATATATTTTTTTGACGAAGAAGTTTTTCTTTTTTTTGTAAATATTCTTCTTTGCTGTATTGTTTATTTTCTATACAATAAGATGCATTTTGCAAATTAGTACAAAAAAGACACTCAGAACATCAAAGCAAATTAGCACTAAACCAAATATTATTAGAATTATGAATATTAAGTGCATAAAATACCATGTATGATTCTGTGACTATTTTGCTCTGATAAATATATTGACAATTGCCAACGACTCACATCGAGCTTACTATATTAGAAATATTTGTATGACTATTGGTAGAATACAGTATGTTTTCAGCATTTTGTCATATAGCAAAAGAAAGATAGCAGTTCTTTGCTCAATAACACTCTGCATAAGAACTATTTTCATTTTCAAACCGCTGTTGTACTCTAATTTTTGGATTTTTTCTAAAAAGATCTGTAAAATTATTAAAGAATTCTCATGTCCGTTGTCATTCATCAAAACTAGCGTTTAGATACTCTTTTTGAGAAAGGGTATTTCCTGCTCTCTCTTGAACTGGAAATCTTGAAATACCACCTCCCTGTACCTTATGAAAACTCATTGGCATCCAACTCGCTATTTCCATTAAAAAATCTCTCCATTCAGTTTTTTTGCGTTTTTCTTGAATCTTGAGTTGTCGTTGCTTGAGTTTTTCTGTTGACATGAATGCTTGCATTTTGATGATAAAAAAGAATACTTTATTATATATTTATATTCTACATATTATCAATGTCTGCTGCTATAAACATGCCAAAAATTTTGTGAAAAACTACAGATACTAAAGACCTTATTATTCAAATTTCCCAGAAACAATGGTCAGAAATATACAAAAAGTTTTTTTGAGAACAAGATCCGCTCTTGCGTGCTAAAAAAGAAGCAAATGATTCAGAAGAAATTTTTGATTCGGTTGATGCTTTGTTTGATGATCTACAAAGATAATGAGATATCGCATTAAAAGGTCAGCATCTTTCAAAAGAGATTTCAAGAAAATCAAACATAATCACAAAATTGTAGAGGAACTGAAATATATAATAATGCTTTTGTCTGAGTGAAAAAAACTTCCAGAAAAGTATAGAGACCATGGTCTCAAATGACCGTATATATGAATGAGAGACTGTCATATAACACCAGACTGTATACTCATTTATGAGATACAAAGAGATGAACTAGTTTTGACACTGATAAGATTATGATCACATAGTCACCTATTCTAATCTAGCTCTCAAACTTTAGTTTTAAAATTATCCTTCATACGCTCTAGCCAGTGCTTTCTCGGCAATGGCAAACCATGCTTTACCAAAAAATCATACTCCATTTGTATGATACGATAATAGTTATCTTGTTCGTCTTGGATGACTACTTTGAGGATATCAGCATTAATTATCCAGTTTCACTCATTATCAAATCACTCGTATTGATCAAGATCAGCGGTCGACACAAGTGTAGCCTCTACAGGAATATCAACTTTGATGGGTTCGTCACGTCGCAAATATCACTTTGCAGTTACCTCTTCTTTGGTAAAGCTTGGGTCAATCAAATACGCAGCCGTATCGTTGAAATAGAATGGATTCATTGATCATGGAAAAAACTCTCATAGCTGTCAGTCTTTTTCCATTTGTATAAATATCTTGTCTACTGCGTCATATCGGTCTTCTTTGGTATATTGTTTATTGAAAATACAGTATGATTTGTTTTTGAGTCAGATACATCAGAGACAGAAAGAGCAATCTATCACAAATCGACAATAAAAAATATGAGAAACAACTCAACCAGAATTCATACTGCAATAAATATGTTCACCCGGTGACACACCATGACATCCATAGATATGTGAGCTATTGTTACCAGAAAAAGCATTGTCATACGAATACTCCAACGTATACTCTTTTTGTGATCACACCATACAATTATTGCGACCATGAGAAACATTGAGCACATACTGACTCGAACGTACATCTGAACTATTGATAATATATGTTCATTCTACGTTTGTACTTCACCGATTTGCACCCTGATACGAATGTAAATTCTCATATAATCACTCAAAAGAATTTTTATCTGACAGTATTTTTTGGGCATATTGGTGTCGAGTTTCTTTGTCGTATTGTTTGTTACTGATACAATATTGTTTGTTTTGCAAACCTCAGCAACCTATACAATGAGAACATCACATCATATTGACACAAAAATACAGCGAAAAGCAATTTGTTATATACTTTGAGTAGAAAATATTACTTGAAGCAGAAACTGACATACTCATATATACATTATCACACGTATTGAGAATTGACACTCAATTATACACGTTCTTGACTCATCAACACACATTGAAACTATAGAATATATTTTCCACATCAAAGCAGACCAAACTAGAAAGGTACGCATTTTTAGCATTAAAAGCGACATCTGCATATGCAACGTTTTCACTTCATCGTCATTGTCGCATCTGTGGTAATTCTATGTTTTTTCGTAATGTTTTTAGTATTGAAAAAAATCATGAATGTACATCATACGATACTTCATTTTTCATATTTTCGTGTTCCATCTTTTCTACAAAGTCGTCTGCTGTGACTGTGTTTCAAACCCTTTCTGTCAATGGATACCTACGAATTCATTCGCTTCCTTTATAAAATAACAAAGACTGCCATGGTACAATCTCCATCAAAAAATCTCTCCAGGAAGTAGTTTTCCTTTTTTCCTGAATTTTGAGTTGTCGTTGTTTGAGTCTATGCGGCATACAATTGTATAGCCAAAAAAACAAAATAATACAACCCAATCTTTGATCTAGTTCTTTTTATGCAACTTTAATCTCATTCTTTCTTGATGTCTCACATCAGGGTGTTTGTTTGGAAGAGAAATATTGTGTTTTTTATAAAAAGCGAGTTCTTGTGGAGTTATTCTATATGGTTTATTACTCACAACACATCTAAATATGTTATTAACAACATCATCAAGAACTAGTGCGATATCAGTTGGCAAACTAGAAATATCTATTGTATTTTCAATATTTGGTTGTGGTGGTTCGTATTTACTTCGCTTATATCATAAGTGACTGATTTCTTGCTGTGTGGCTGGAAAGTACTCTTGTGCAACGGTTTCGTTATATCCAAACGGACTCAGTGATAGGTCAAAAAACTCTCACCACTCTAGGGTTTCCATCATATGTCAGATTATTTTTGCTACTTCTATTTCGTATGTTTCTTTGGTGTATTGTTTGTTGAAAATGCAGTATTGAGCATTACGTAGTCAGGCACATCAGAAAATATCTGAGCATCCAATAGACAGGAAAGAGTAGAAACAATTTGAACACTTTCATCGCAAACACGATGAAAATAAGTTTTTTCGACAGTTAGGTCATATTGCTATACTCTCATAAATCAAAGAACTATTGTCTCAAAAAATATCAAAATCCATACAGTCTTTTGAGTCATATACGTAGTAACAATAAGTACAATTTTCTAGATTTTGACAATCAAGAATATGGTGAGATCAAGAATTTTTATATGCATGTATGTCTTTGATGGTAGGATTGTAAAATCAAGTACTTATGTCTGATAGTATTTTATAATATTCTTCTTTTGAGTATGCGACATTCCGAATATGGTACTGTTTACCAACTAAATCACTACATTGATAGCAATGTGAACAATCTACGCAACTAGTAGAAAAAAAACATTCATAACAATTGTCACACATTATGCACTGATATAAATATTGTGAATTCATACAAGAGAGACAATCTATTGAATTTTTAACTTGTATAGAATTTTGGAGATAGAGACTATCTTCAATATAGTCACAATTAAAAGACAAATAGCACCTTACTCATGCAAAAACTCAATTTACATAATCGGACCCTTCATTTTGTACTCATAAGAGAGATAGGTGAGGAACATCTTTCATAAGAATATCAAATTGTTCCATAAACTTTTTGGAATAATCAAAGTTACGTCAATAATCTAGCCCACTTCGAGCATCACTTCGTCGTACTTTTGGGTCATACACTTTGTATCATTTGTCTGGAGAATACATAGAAATTATATCTTTTTTGCTTGCGTCACATTGTCTGCGATATAACTTTCTTTCGTTACGAAATGAGAGCCTTCTTCTTTGACGACACGATGGACACAACGTAGGATCTGGTATTGTGAATACTTTTACTCATATTTTTGGAGCTACTTTATTATAAAAATCTCTATCATCTTTTGTGACAGAAAATAGCGATAAACAATGAGAACATGAGATAGTATCTGACATATTTATTTGACTATTGAAGATAAAATATAAGACTATAATTAGGACTAGCAAACAAATAGCAATAAATTAAAAACTATAGTGTGATGAAAAAATCACAACACAAAAAAACAAACTATACAAAAACGATGTCAGTTTTACCTTTTTGTTATAAAATGGAAATTCTCGAAAAAATATTTGAAACACTAGGGTATTCCAAATATGAAGCAGAACTGTGGATAACATTATACAAACTATGAACAAAACCCGCCTCAACTATCGCATCTGCGATTTGAAAGGAAAGAACTGGTGTTTATAAGTCTCTCCGTCAGCTTGCCGCGTCTGACATCATCAAACAGACAAAAAAGAAATGAACTACACATTTTCGAGTGCAAGATATTTGATCTCTGTATGCAGCATTGGACAAAAAAAAGTATGCAATAGAAGCACTACAGTCTACACAAGATACCCTCAAACAGGAACTATTACGTATTGATACAAATCGCTATCCTCATTTTCCACAAATATCACTATACGACTGACACGATTGAGTGAAATCTTTGTGTAATAATCTATATGAAACTGTTATTGATAACAACTATCTGGTAATTAAATTTTTTGCAACAAATACATTTGAAGCACAATCAACTTCACAAAAAAAAATATCTGACTATTACCAAGGTATTTTTGATAAATTATATAAACATAAGGTGAAAGTTGATACCTACCTTTGAAATTGAATGTTAATTATGGAACAGATTAACAACACAAGCAATATATCAATCATAGAATGACTGCCAGCTGGACAAAGATGTATAAACATTATGGTTGTATGAACGTGTATTTATATTATAATCTTTAAACATACACCAATTGGCATCAAAATAGAATCTTCAGAACTTGCCAATACACTACATTTTTTGTTGGATAAAGTACAAATAACATAAATTATTTACCCAAATACTTCCTGACTATAAGCCTCTTGACTGTAAACTTTAAATGGGACATCCTGTAGATATACAGATAATATTTCTTTTCACGTTGCATCGCATGTACGAAGATGTAATTCACGAGGTGGACGAAGTTTCATACGATCTGCATGACGTTGGTCCGGGTGACGACGTGGAAGTGGAATACTATGTTTTTGGTAAAACGCAAGTTCTGCTTTTTGGATCATAAATGGTCTTCACGTGATTTCACATACAAGGATTTTTTTGCAAATACTTTCGTCAACTGTCGATATATCAGCAGGAATCTGGTCTCCTGTGAGAGTTTGCACTCACACTGGTATCACGGGGTCATAGTTTGTATCTTGTCGTTTGTATCATCTTGCAAGTGCCTCATCACGAGTCAGTGGAAAATACTCTTGTGCTACGGTTTCGTTGTATCCAAACGGACTGAGTGATGGATCAAAAAACTCTCACCACTCTCATGTCTTCATCATGTGTCAGATTATTTTTGCTACTTCTATTTCGTACGTTTCTTTGGTGTATTGTTTATTGAAAATACAATATTGGGCGTTTTTCATAAAAGCACAGCCAAACATATCTTTGCAATTGAACAAAACATATGAATAATATATATTGGAACAATTTGCAGTAATGATGCTTGAATAATATATACTTTTGCATTGTAAGCCAATACTAGAACATTCTATTGACCACTCTGTCGTTCATCAAAACGATGATATATCATAACTGTTGTTACAATCAGTAACAAAATCGCAATATCTAAGGTTTTGAGAATATCAGATATTATGAGATAGTACACACTCTTTGGTTCAGTAGAGGTTGTTTCATATCGAATTACTAGCATTCACTTTGTAACAAGCCCTATGCAAGAAATTATGTGGGACTTTTATTTTTCTTTTTTCTGCTTTTTTTAGGTATTCTTCTTTTGAGTACTGTATGTTGTCTATGCAATATTGCTTGTTTGTAAGATTAGTACATCAGATACAGTCTGAACATCCAGTACATAAAGCACAATTATAAAGAAAATGAGAAGAATCACACTCCAGACATCAAAACAAGTTTGATGATTCTGTACAATTTACAGAAGCATAAACTGTATTTGAGTAATATATATTATCAGAATCCACAACATCTTGGGAATATCTAATGAGCGATCAATACATTGAGTCTTCAGCAAAATCTGTATCAAACACTAGATAGCAATTTTTTGAATTACCACATCAATTCACATATGTACAATTTTCATTCATTTTTACCATCAATGACATATGAGGAACTTGTTCAAGAAGTTCATTAAAACTTGATGAGAAGCGCTCCTTTTTGCTTATAGTATATTCCTTTTGAGTTCAAAGTTCTGACCATCGATATGACTCTTTAAAGACTGAATATGTCTTATCACTACTATAGTTACTAATTATCATTTCCCCCGTGGCATCACATTTTCTCTTATACAATTTTCTTTCATTTCTAAACAACAATCTCCTACGTTGGCGTTCTTCTTGACACAACGTTGGCGTTGGAATCTCAAACTTCTTCCCATCAAACGTTGGAGAAATTTTTTTATAAAAATCGAGATCTGACTGAAATATTGCAAACTGAACTCACGAAACACGACATGTTTTTCGTTCAACGATTGGATCGTTTGTTTGCTGTGAGATAAACTTATAAACATCGGGAGATGTGTAATACATACTTTTTGGTCAAAGTAAAGACGTATGTATTATATAGCACACTATCTTGTAAAATACAATTAAAAATGTATATATACTGTGAAAACAACTGTCACACTTTATTACTTTTTCATAGTTATGAAAAGCCATATTCATGATTTCTTTGATTCCATTGGTTTAACTCCCCTACATGCAGATGTTTTTTTACTGTTGTATACATACTGATCAAAACCTGCGTCTACTGTTGCCAAAATTTTACACAAAGAAAGAACTCATATTTACAAAATACTACAATGATTAGTCAGAAAATACCTTGTCTCAGAAACACAAAAAAAATGAATAAAACAATTTTATATTGCAGACAAAAACGTCTTACATCATCTCCTTGCATCACGCAAAAAAGAAATGGAAGAACTGGAAGTCATGATTCCTTTGGCAGAAAATCAACTACAATCGTTGGTTAGCAACACAGATATTACTGTCCCCAAAATACAAATTTTCCAATGAAAAGAATGAATTCAGACTGCGTTTAGTGATTTATATACATATGTTATCAGCAATAAATATCTCGTCATCAAACTATTCGCGTCCAATACACTCGAATCACAATGAATAAGTAACACAACGCTCAAAGATGTCAGTCAAGATTTTTTTTCTCGTTTACAAAAAAAAGGAATTCAGATACAATCATATATATGAAACTGAATTTCCCTATTGGAACATATTGTGATTACGAATCAAATTGAAGAACTAGAACAGCTTCCAGCTGCTAATTCTTCAATCAATGTTTTTGTCGTATGAAATATTTTGTACTTTTTTGTATACAAATGAAACCCTTATGCATTGAGAATAGAAAATGAGGACATAGCATCACTTATGCATTTTTTACTTAATCATACATCTACTTTATAGTACTATTTTTTATTAGAGAATTCTTTTTCTATAGTAGCTTCTGTTATTGCAGCTATTCTTTTCATAAACGGACAATCAACTTTAGCTTTCGTACGTTCTAGTTCTGAATATTTACTCAATTGCAGTTTATAAAAATCTTCAATGATTTTTACACCTTCATATCAAGGTATTCAATTATGAATACATGCACGAGCTCAAGAGATCGCTGAAGCAATATCTGTCTGTCATATTGACTGTGTATAAATATATTGTAGTAAAATAGCCTTTTCTTCCATAGGCATATTTCAAAGATCGTTCATATCTCTATCCAACGAAGTACGAATAATTTCTTTAAATTGTTCTGAACTTTCTTTCCCAAAGTGATTGATATAATTGATAAGTATTTTAATATCTTCTGCATTATATTGATCAATAAGTTTCGGATATTCCCCTGCAATAAAATCTGCTACAGATTTGTAAGAATCAACAAACTTACGATTAGAGTTGAAACTATTGTCTAATGAACGCATGTTTTTAGTTTATGTAAAATGTACAAATATTGTAAACAAATAACAAATAATGTCAATAATATTTATAATAAATATCTGACTGCTATTTTGTTGTTTGTACCCTATATTGAAGTTATCTTTCATACGTTCTAACTAGTGTCTGTTTTTCTCCCAAGAATGAAGTGATTGGCTGAGAAATGCGATACTGGTCAATAATAAGAAAAAACATAATACAAAGATTATACTACATTACCCAATCTTAAAGTTATCCTTCATACGTTCTAACCAGTGCTTTCTTGGAAGAGGCAATCAATGTTTTACCAAAAATTTGTATTCCATAGGTACGATACGATAGTAGTTTTCTTGTTCGTCTTGAATTACTACTTTGAGAATGTCAGCATTGATTGTTCGGTTTCATTCAGTATCAAATGACTCATATTGATCAAGATCAGTGCTTTTGACAACCGTTGCATCAGATGGAATATCAACTTTGATTGGTTCGTCACGTCGCAAATATCATTTAGCAGTTACTTCTTCTTTTGTAAAGCTCGGATTAATCAAATATGCAGCAGTATCGTTGAAATAGAATGGATTCATGGTTCATGAAAAAAACTCTCATAGCTGTCAGTCTTTTTCCATTTGGCTAAATATTTTATCAACTTCGTCATATCGATCTTCTTTTGTATATTGCTTGTTGAGTATACAATATGATTTATTTTTGAGTCAGATGCATCAGAGGCAAAATGAACAGTTCTCAAGGTAATATGAATAATATATTTCATGAGAGTTTTCTATCAAGCAAGAGCAATAATTATGTGATCCATTTGATCAAGATCATTGCATAGCATAGAAATCATCTGCGTGAGAACCACATCAAATACAATCATACATCTTATTCATATTTCAACCACTAATAGAAACGAGGTTTTTCCCATTCTTTACTCTCTGTAAAAAATATCAATTCTCGATATTTTCACAGTTAGTTAAGAATTTTCACGTAACGTTTTCAGAATTTGTATTTTCTACATCTCATACCTTCATCAAAAAATCATGGAATTTGTCTTTATTTTTTAATAGTTCTTTCTTTTTAGCAAGAAATTCTTCTCTTGTGTATTGTTTATTTTTTATACAATATGATTTATTTTCCAAATCTTTACATAAAATACAATCTTGACATCATACCAAACTTGAAGAGAACCAAATATTATTTGAATTTATTATTTTTTGAGAATAAAAAATAGATGAAGACGATTCAATTACTCTTGATCAATATATATTTTGACTATTCTTACTTACTCGAGAAGAAAAATGTATATCAGAACAATTATCAACTATTTGTAAAGATCACATAATATTGTCACAATTATCAACAACTGCATAACTAAGATAACAGAGAGAAGAATTGATTATTTCATCTGCATAATCTGATTCCGTAGTAGTTCATTGTTGGATAGTAGCTGATAATGGACTTTTTTGAAAGAGGCTAGCAAAATTATCTTTAAAAGATCATGTGTATTCTTGTCAATATTGTTCCATCTCATCTCTTACTTTTTGAAATTCTTTATTATTCATTAGATTTTGAGTTCTCATTGATGAGGGATACCTAGATACATTTCAATTATTTTTATGCATCGTAAGAGGTAATCGACTTCATACTTCCATCAAGAAATTATTCCAATCTGTCTTTTCTCTTCTTTCTTGAATTTTCTTTTGTCGTTTGCTTAGTTGATTACTCATAAATTAATATAATATATAAAAATACTTTTTAGTGGCACTATGTCATTATAGTTCTATATTCGCAAAGTATCAAAATCTTTGTTATTACTCTCATCTTTGAATATAGACATGTTTATACTTTGGGATATTTATTTTTACTATGTAAAATTACAAGACATAACCTTTCTTGGATTTTTTCTGCTGACATAATAATAAATGAAAAAAGAACCATCTGACTGCTATTTTTGTATAATTTAGCCTATCTTAAAACTATCTTTCATACGTTCTAACCAATGTTTACGTGGCAATGGCAATCCGTGTTTTACCAAAAACTTATATTCCATTGGGATGATACGATAATAGTTGTCTTGTTCGTCTTGAATCACAACTTTGAGAATATCAGCATTGATTGTTCGGTTTCATTCACTATCAAATCATTCATACTGATCAAGATCGGCGGTCGACACAAGTGTAGACCCTACAGGAATATCAACTTTGATTGGTTCGTCACGTCGAAGATATCATTTGGCAGTGACTTCTTCTTTTGTGAAACTTGGGTCAATCAAATACGCAGCCGTATCGTTGAAATAGAATGGATTCATCGACCCTGGAAAAAACTCTCATAGCTGTCAGTCTTTTTCCATTTTTGTAAACATCTTATCTACTTCGTCATATCGTTCATCTTTGGTGTATTGTTTGTTGAAAATACAGTAAGACTTGTTTTTGAGTCAGATGCATCAAAGACAAAATGAGCAGTTATTGAGGTAATTACTATAATAAATACTTGTACATGTTCCTATGTTTGTTGAGCAATAAATATGTTCACAGTTAGTTCATCACAAGATAAATCCATAACAGTCATAACAATTGAGTCAAATACTAAAACAATCATAAAGACGATCTGAGTGATTTGTTCCATCAACAATACAAACATTATGTCCATTACTACACGCATTCGCAAAATACCCATTATAGATATTGCTGCAATTCACCAATCATATTCCTTCAGAGTCAGTTGATTGTATGTTAACATATTGAGATTTTGCCTTTTTTTGTCGAATAAAATATTGCTTTTTTTGTTCTAATATTTCCTTTTTCTTTTTCATAAACTCATCAGGTGAATATTCAATATTTTCTATACAATAGGACTTATTTGTGAGTCAAGAACAAAGAATAAGATTACTACTTCCTATACAATCCTTGGAGAATCGTATTCAGTGACTTGCATGTATGTTTTGTGAAAAATATACATTAGATGATTCTGTTATATAAACACTTGAAGCAACATTATCAGAGTTATTATACACCTGAAAGCTATCAAGAATATTATTTACGTTAGTATTTACGGTATTTGAATACATAACATTTTCCGCATCATTTCAAACGGAAAAAGAAAGATATGAGTTCTTGGCACCGTAGCATATATCACTAAAATCAGCATTCTCGTTAATATAATCATGCAACACATTTGCATTAGGTATTTTATGAGAAAGTTCTTGGTATTGAGTTAATAATGAAGAGCTTCAGATATCACAGAATGGCATATTTTCTCTTTTTCATGAAAAATCTCATATAGAAGTAATCTTTTGTGTCCTTGTCGTTTCTGGATACCTCGATGTAAATCATTGATTCTTATAGAGCATCACCGGTTGCCAACTGGCAATTTCCATCAAAAAATCCCTCCATTCAGTTTTCTTACGTTTTTCTTGAATTTTGAGTTGTCGTTGTTTGAGCTTTTCTGTTGGTACTAGGTCTGCTGACATGAAATGTATTGAAAATAATAAAAACTTGAAACAAACTATCTGACTGCTATTTCTGTACAATTTACGCTATCTTGAAATTATCCTTCATACGTTCTAGTCGATGTTTGCGAGGTAATGGCAAACCATGTTTCACCAAAAATTTATACTCCATTGGGATGATACGATAGTAATTTTCTTGTTCGTCTTGAATCACAACTTTGAGAATATCAGCGTTGATTGTTCGATTTCCCTCACTATCAAATCACTCGTATTGATCAAGATCGGCGGTCGACACAAGTGTAGACCCTACAGGAATATCAACTTTGATAGGTTCATCACGTCGCAAATATCATTTGGCAGTGACTTCTTCTTTTGTGAAACTTGGGTCAATCAAATACGCAGCCGTATCATTGAAATAGAATGGATTCATACTTCATGGAAAAAACTCTCATAGCTGTCAGTCTTTTTCCATGTGTGTAAAGATTCTGTCTACTTCCTCGTACCGTTCATCTTTGGTGTATTGTTTGTTGAAAATACAGTAAGACTTGTTTTTGAGTCAGATGCATCAAAGGCAAAATGAGCAGGTATTCATATGATAACAATAGAAGATCATAGAAGAATAACCACATCAAACAGTACAATAATAATGATCTCATCCACCAGCATTAACTCATCAATAAAAGTGTGAACATTCAAAAGCTCAGCCATTTAAAAAATCATACATATGCTTATTTCATGATGAAGATCACATAGCAAAAAGGTTTCTTCATCAGTTTGTATTGATCACATGATATCAGTTTTCTACATCTGATGATCATACAATCCCTATTCAATCTACATTCTCTGAGTTTATATTTTTAGATAGTATCATATTCTTGCTCTTTCCTTTTTGTTTAAGATACTCGTGTTTTTGTTTAAAATATTCTGCTTTTTCTAATTTTTGATTTTTAATGCAGTAGCTCATATTTTGTAAATCACTACAGTCTATACATTCTGTACAGCCGTACAGGTTTGCACTTCACCAAATATCAGCGCTATTATGTATATTGTTGCTGTAAAAAACTTTACGAGATGAACTTATATTGCTACTCATAAATACTTCTTGTGAATTATTTACGTTAAATGCGTCTACAATATTTTCGCCTGTTCTGATCATATACGAGTACAATACGTTGTCAGAATTAACAGTTACGGTACAAGATAAATATACATTGTTTGAAAAGTGTACTTGATCTGCATACAGTGCAGTTGGATTTTCGTTATAATGAATAACGTTGGGTAATGGATTTTTTAAGAACAATTCATTCAGATTATCAAAAAAATCTCATGATTCTTTGATATCTCAATCAAATAGGTCTCAATCAATATCAATTATTTTCTTTATAGATCAGTGTCTATCTGTTGGTGGAAATATGCTAATCATTCATTGGTTTTTATGAAATGTAAGAGGTCTCCAACTCGCAATCTCCATCAGAAAATCCCTCCATTCAGTTTTCTTACGTTTTTCTTGAATTTTGAGTTGTCGTTGTTTGAGTTTTTTTGTTTGTACTAAGTCTGCTGACATGAAATGTATTGAAAAAGTAAATGTATTACTGCTTGTATATGTGCTATCATACATAACATTTACTTTTTGGCAATAGTAAGTATAATAGTATGTTGTACACAAATAAACAACATTTGTTGTAGTATTTTATTGTTATTATTTGATTTTTACTAACAAAAGAAATAATATGTTCATATTATATTAACATTTACTACTATAAGCATATGCAATTACACACAATACAAATACTATTGGATAGATTTGAACTTACTCCAACCGAAAAAAAAATTTATCTGACATGATTAGAGTTATGACCTGCAACGGTCATCCAACTGGCTCATGCATGTGACAGCAAAAGAGTGACCGTTCATCATGCAATCAAATCTATGATAGCGTCAGGTATTTTTTTGCAAACATATTATGGTAAAAAGAGTCTTTATTATCCAAACAATTATAATTGACTTCGTCTTTTGTTAGAAGAAAAAAAATTCGCATTGAGACAACTAGAACAAGAACTCGAGAGCACAAAATCAGTATTCGATGCTATTACAACATCCCGTAGTAATCCTACCAATACAAGATTATACCAGTGAGTAGAATGACTTACAACGACGTTAGTAGAAATAGCGAGAGATAAGCAACCAGTCCATGTGATGTATGACGCAGATTCGCTTACCAAGCTTATTGATGAAAAACTTTTTCACCGATCATATCACCAAAGAAGTAAAGATAAAATACCGACACGCATCATTGTTCCAGAGTGATTTAGGGATTATTGGCATTTGGAGCGAAAGGAGGATTATATTATTTCTATTAAAACTATAAGTAAAAAGATAATGCTTGCCTGAGGGATCGAAATTTGGTGATCAAAAGTCGCATTACACTGTTATAGTAAGTGATTTGTCACAACGACAATTATAGACAACCCCCAAATTGCAAATATTATGCTTGTGATGTATGAAAGTATGCGATCACAGTCGAGAGATTATCATGAGAAATTTTTGTTGGTTTAAATATGACCCCATCGTCATTGCACCATACAACGCATCATATCAGCAATCGACGCATGATCAATAATCGTCGTTGTTAAAAATCTTTTTTGATAACAATGATGAGCAACTTTGTTTCATCGAATTGCAATCCCACCTTTTAAGTCAGCTTGTAGTGGCAAAAACTTTATGAGAACATCTTTGTGTTCTATACTTTGTGTAAAATGAAAATACTCAAATCAGGTTGGAAACATCATACGAACACTAACATTATATTTTTGTCTCATCAACAAGGACTTGTCCAAAAAGTCATTGTCTATCAAGTCATAAAAATGTTGACCATCACTCACCAAAGCGACATCTTCACGATCTGCAATCATTTCATGAACCATACGTTGCACTCATTCTTGTCATTTATAATATCTCACACGAGGAAAGTGTTCTGATTGTTGTTGTATTCAACGCAGAAGCGAAGTTGTGTGATCGACGTTTTTCTTCAAGGTTTCTAGTGCTAGTTGCTTTTGAGAAACAAGATCATGCAAAATTTCTATATCATTGGCATATACGACGCGTTTTTTGCCACTGTATGACTCCAAAAACAATCCTTTATCAATCAAACGACGAACGATTTCGTGAACCGTGACACGTCACATGTCGGCTCTTTTTGCAAGGTTTGCAATACTTGTTGCTCACATCTCCAACCCTAACAAAAAAATTGAAATATCTGACTCACCAAGTCCGAGCTGTTTGCAAGTTGTATGTATCATTCTTTGGTGTTGGTCTAGCATAGAAAAAAATGTAATATAAATATTTACACAATAACATATAGAAAATATAGTATTTATCAAACAAAAAATATTTTTCATTATTTTTGTAAAAGTAATATTTAATTGAATAGGTATGTGAAATACCATATAATACATATGTCAATGTATAGAAACATTATTTACTTTCTCACAAAGCCTATGCCAAATAGACTCAAACAACGATCTCAAAAAATCGAAAACAAACGTAAAGCTACTTCCCGGAGAGATTTTTTGTTAGAAATTGCGAGTTGGATGCCGATGAATCTATCAAGAAAAGACAATATTATTACGCCTTATTATCAAATCCCATCAAGAATATGATCTATTATTCATCCTCTCGAATTTGAAAAATATAGAGCAAATATGCCATATATTTTACGAAAATGATCAATTTTTGATACAATGACTTCTTGATTATGATCTCTCAGTATTGCAGGAAATAAAATATTATGAACAAATGAAAATACTGAATATACATATATAACTATGTGATCAAAAAATATATATTTGAGTTTGGTAAGTGTTGAATCTGAAAATATTGTCTATTCTTATAGTTGTTTTAGTTCGAAAGAGGTTTATGGCAGTATTCTTATTGAAAATTCATCACTAATTTACCAGTCGAGATGTATCAATAACTCTTTTAAAATATTTTTTTGTAGCAACATTCAAGACAGTAATAACATACGATTTAGTAGTAATTTAACTTGATGTAGTTTTTGCTTTAATTGTTTTGGACTGAAAAATAAATCATATTGTATTGATAATAGATTTGTCGGTAAAGATATTTATGAAAAAAAACTAAACTCATTAAAAAGTAATATAATTGATAAATATAAAGAAAACCTGATGAGAGAATGAATGAATATTGGTGAAAATATAACATGATCTTTTAATAAAAATTGTTTTGATGTAGAAAATGGCTTGATGAATTTCAATCTTTCTTGTTCTAGAAATGTTGTTTTTGCAAATGCAACTACTAGTATGCAAAATGTTTTGGACAGCGCCTCTCTTGGGTGACCAAATACGCATGATATATATGCATGTATGGGAGTCTGATATTGATGCTCATATGTATATTGTAGTGTAGAATGTTCCCCATATTGTCAAAGCATCTTTTATTCATACTTACTAGATTCTTGCTCATTTTGCCTTTGATGTATCTGACTGAAAAACAAATCGTACTGTATTTTCAACAAACAATACACCAAAGACGAGCGATATGACGAAGTTGATAAAATATTTACACACATGGAAAAAGACTGACAGCTTTGAGAGTTCTTCCATTGATCAATGAATCCATTCTATTTCAACGATACGGCTGCGTATTTGATTGACCCAAGTTTCACCAAAGAAGAAGTCACAGCAAAATGATATTTGTGGCGTGACGAACCCATCAAAGTTGATATTCCAGATTGGATGGAAACCGTTCAAGTAGATGAATTATGACAGTTTGAATGATTTGATAGTGATTGAATATGGACTATCGATCCAGATATTCTCAAAAAAATAATCATTGACACGGATGGCAATAGCTACCGTATTATCAAAATGGAATATGACTTTTTGGTCAAGCACGGATTGCCATTGCCACGCAAGCACTGGTTGGAACGCATGAAGGATAATTTCAAAATAGGGTAGAAAATACAAAAATAGCAGTCAGATATTTACTTTTTGATACACTTATATGTCAGCAGATCTAGTACCAACAGAAAAGCTTAAACAACGACAACTCAAGATTCAAGAAAAGAGAAAAACAACATCTCGAAGAGACTTTTTGATGCAAATTACTAGTTGGTACCCACTTGTTCTCCATCGTATAAAAAATCACATATCTATTTATCCTGACACAAAGAGATCTTGTCCAATTATTTCTCATGAACAATTCCTTGCGTGAGATCCAATTATTCACGATGATCTTAACAAATGAAACTTTTTTGATGATTTCTCTACTTTATTTACATCTTTGCCGTTTTCATCATTATATAATTATGTGTGAGCAGAAAATTCATGATTTGCATTTTCTGTTCTTTGATCTACTAATTGCTACTTATCATTTACTGTTATTACAGATTGTGAAAATATTTTATATAGTTTTGCAATAAAAGAATGATGTAAGGATGTTTTGAATTCTTTACAAGTTTCTAACTCATCTCAAAATATATATTCTTCAAAGTGTGTTATTAGAAGTCATAATGTTTTCTTCTCTCAGTTTGTAGAGAACTCATCGAATATTTGGTTTTCTTCAAATCTAATATGATGTTCAGATTGTATCTTTTGTGATTGACTAATGAATATGTCATATTGTATAAATAATCAACAACTTTCGATTGAGGAATATTCAAAAAGAAAAAAAGAGATACTGTATAAAAAAGATGCATTCTATACTTCTTATAAGGTATCCAATACTACATGAACAAATTATTGATCAAGTGACTTTGAGAATTGTAACTTTGTTCTCAATTCTAAAAATGTAGTCAATGGTAACTATAGTTTTAATCTTATTAACGCAAAAAATACATTTGTTGTATGATCACCTAATATGAATACAGATATTTATGATGCATTTGAGGCATGATCATTGGGGAATAATGACTTGTACTGAGTACTAAATACATGAGTTCGCTCTGATCACGTCTATAACTGTGAATGAATCGTTACTTGTCATAAAGTTTTTTATAGTAGGTTTCTCGAAAACTGTTCGTTCTGCCTCTGATGTATCTGACTGAAAAACAAATCGTACTGTATTTTCAACAAACAATACACCAAAGAAGACCGATATGACGAAGTTGATAAAATATTTAGCCAAATGGAAAAAGACTGACAGCTTTGAGAGTTCTTTCCATGATCGATGAATCCATTCTATTTCAACGATACGGCTGCGTATCTCATTGATCCAAGTTTTACAAAAGAAGAAGTCACTGCAAAAGGATATCTGCGACGTGAAGAACCTATCAAAGTTGATATTCCAGATTGGATGGAAACTGTTCAAGTAGATGAATTGTGACAATTTGAATGATTTGATAGTGAATGAGTATGGACAATAAATCCAGATATTCTCAAAAAAATAATCATCGACACAGATGGTAATATTTATCGTATTATCAAAATGGAATATGACTTCTTGGTCAAGCATGGTTTGCCATTGCCACGCAAACATCGATTAGAACGTATGAAGGATAATTTCAAAATAGCGTAAATTATACAGAAATAGCAGTCAGATATTTATTTTTTGATATACTTATATGTCAGTAGAAAAGCTAAAGCAACGACAATCAAAAATTCAAGAAAAGAGAAAAACTACTTCTCGAAGAGATTTTTTGATGCAAATTGCTAGTCGAAGACCGTTATCTTTTTATAAGAGTAATAGTTTTATCTCAAGATATCCCAATAATGAGAGAAAACCTCATATTATTTCACACAGTCTATTTGATGAAACAAGAGATAGTCTAGTATGAGTACATATTGCTCAATGAAACTGATTTTCTGAGATATTTAGCAATTTGATGAGTAAGGTAGAACTTACACCTACGCAGCAAATGTGAAATAACGAGAATGCAGACTATGCTGACATGATTCTTGGAGGAAAAAATATATATCTTAGTACGATATCAGTATATGGTTGTGAAGATATACTCTATAGTTTTGCCACAAGAGAAAATACAAAGCATGTGATATCTTCAAATATGGTTTTTGAAAATAGCGAAATTATATTCAATTCAAAATGAATCATACGTTCATCTTTTATTTTTTATAGTACATTTATAATAGATTCATCACAAATGTGGTTCTGTACAAATTGTATATGATGTAATGATTGTATCGAATCTGATAATTTAGAAAATAAGGCATACTGCATCAAAAACAAACAGTATTCAAGAGAAGAATATAATACTTTCAAAAATAAAATACTCTCAAAAAAAGAAACATTTGTTCAAAAGTTTGCACAAATACCATCACAATGAAAAAATGTATGAAGTAAAAACACGACATGATCCTTCGTTATACATTCTGAAAATGTCTCAGATTGATATTTTTCTTATAATATAAACAATAGTCGCAACATTATGTATATGTGATGAGCAGGTTGAAATGAAGATATGTATGATGTATTTGTAGGCTGAGCAATACAATGAGATAATATGTATGGTGTACAATGATCTGGAAATAGCCAACATATTTACTCATCAATGATAATTAACGATTCTTCTCATATCTATTATTCTATGTATTTGTTAGCTTGTTCTCATTGTCTCTGATGTATCTGACTCAAAAATGCATCCTATTGTATTTTCAATAAACAGTATACAAAAGATGAACGGTACAACGAAGTAGAGAAGATATTTGCACAGATGGAAAAAGACTGACAGCTATGAGAGTTTTTCCCCTGATCAATGAATCCATTCTATTTCAACGATACAGCTGCGTATTTGATTGATTCAAGTTTCACAAAAGAAGAAGTGATTGCAAAGTGATATCTCTGGCGTGATGAACCCATCAAAGTTGATATTCCTGTAGGGTCTACACGTGTGTCGACCGCCGATCTTGATCAATACGAATGATTTGATAGTGATTGAATATGGACTATCGATCCAGATATTCTCAAAAAAATAATAATAGACGCAGACGGCAATAGTTACCGTATCATCAAAATGGAATATGACTTCTTGGTAAAACATTGACTACCACTTCCAAGAAAGCACTGGTTGGAGAGATTGCAAAAACACTTTGTTCTTTAATATTTTGTTCTCTATAAAACAAAAACAAAAAAGACACTTGTCAGTTTTTACTTATATGATTCGTAGTAAGGTATGAATGACGATACGATACTAGTCCGTGTCAGATTTTATATTTTACATATTATATAGATAAAAAATGAAACATATATTAGAAAAAACATATCAAAAGGCACATCAAAAAGTAACTGAGTTTAAAAAAAATAGTGTAGCTCTTGCTGGTGCTTGATCTTTGGTAGTAGTTATGATGCTGTCTTGATGTGGAGATGCGAAGACTAGTGGCGATACTACATTAGATATGCAAGATCATCAGCAACCGGTAGAGGAGGTGATCCAAGGTACAAGTAAAAAAGAAGGTGCCACATCAAGAGAATCACAAGAGATTGATCAACCCTCTGATATTGAGAAACACTTTGAAGAATTATATAAAACTCACTCTTCTTTGGCAAAACTATGAATTCCTGATACAGCATATATTGCACAAAAACGTACAGACTTTTTGCAAGACTTTGGAGCGGAATTTGTAGAAAAACACTTTGTCTGATATATCACATCTCAATATCTTTATAGTAAATGATATTTGCTTTTTGCAGGATTTTGAAAAAAAGTAGTCGTTCGTCTGACAACAAAAAAAACAATACCTGAGGTAAAATTACCCCAAGAACTTTTGAAGACAGCTCCTTTTTTGGAAAACCCCAAAGACTTATGCATCAACTATTATTCATTTGAAGCAAAGGATTTTGGTATAAATTGATATGTTGACCCATGGATCAAAAACACCGTATTCATAAACGAAAATTCAAAAATGAATAATGGTACATTGCTCAACGAGGCAACACATGTTGCATTTAATAATGTTTTTATAAGAGAATTATTACGCGGAACTATATACAAAACATTTAACAATCCCGATTGAACTGAGCTCAATATTAGAGCATTACAAATTGCAGAATTACTTAGTGATTGAGGATCTTGATTTGATATGGATTGGACAGAAAAAAGTATCGCAGCTACAAACGAAGGCTTAGAAATGAATAAAATTTGAATGCCAAGCAGTATGTGAAATTATATTTTGATAATGAATCAAATATCAAAACTTCAGCCACTAATTCCTCCTTTTTATAAAAAAAACCAATCACTTAAAATAACAAGAGAAACAGTATATATCACGACACCTGAAATTTGGGATAACTTTTTAAGCAAATTTGAATGAGAATCTAAAGATTACACACTACAAATGATAGAAACTCAGTTTGAACAAAGAATACAAAAACTTGCTTATGATATAAATACGTGAAGCATACAAAAAGATATAGGAATAAAACAAATACAAACACAAATAAACGCATTAGTAAAAATCAAATCAGCAATACTAGCTCCTGACCTACATTATATGACCGTCACTATGATCAATGGAGAAAACGGAACTCTATCAGATCTTATGTTCTCAAATATAGAGTATTATGCATGACTTATGGTAGAAAAACACAAAAACGATCCAGAATATAAACACAAGCTATAAAGAAGATTTCCTTGCAGATACAAGACAAAAAGTTACATAGTTATATATACATAACTTTATTTTTTGATCTTGATCACCATGGAACAAACCTACAAAAATCACGCGAGATTAGATCCCCTCTTTCACTTTGTTTTGACACCAATACGGTTGGTCGTATCGCTTATTCTTTTGGTTCATATTGCAAGACCATTACCATTTATCATAATCATTATTGCTGCAGTAGGCGTTATCATTAGTTGATTTTTGTGAATATTCCTCATCAGATCATATGCACTCAAAAACCAAGATAGAATTATCAAACTTGAAGAATCAATTCGTTATACAAGACTCACATCAAAAAATTTACCTGACCTAACGACCAAACAAATTGTAGCATTGCGTTTTGCATCCGATCAAGAACTTGTAGAACTAGTAGATAAAACGATGAAAAACAACACATCTCCACAAGAGATCAAGAAACAAATTATACAATGGAAAGCAGATACACATAGAATCTAAACAAGAAACATAATTTTCTCTAGACTTTTGTTGTAGAAATCCTACAAGTATTAGGTAAGGTCGGTTAGTTCAGTTGGCTAGAACGCCACATTGACATTGTGGAGGTCACTGGTTCAAGTCCAGTACCGACCATTCTTTTGCAAAAAAGATTACCTAAAAACTTAAATAATGTATTTTATTATATAACACATACACGTTTTATGAAAGGAACTATTAGTGCAGTGAGAGGTATTGTTGTTGATTTGCACTTTGCTGACAAAGTACCAAATATCTACGATGCGGTCAAGGTTTCTCAAAAAAACAGCTTGGACGAAGAAGTTGTAATTGAAGTATTACAACTTCTAGAAGACTGATTTGTAAGATGAATCGCTCTTCAATCTACAGACTGATTACAAAGAGGAATTGAAGTAATAGGAACATGAAGTCCAATCAAAGTACCTGTAGGACCAGAGGTATTATGACATATGTTCAATGTTTTGGGAGTGCCTATTGATGGAACAGATCCTAAAACTTTCAAATCTACTGGTATGGATGTTATCCACAAGCCAGCACCTGATTTTACGAGTCTTTCTCAAAAAGCAGAAATGCTTGAAACTTGAATCAAGGTTATTGATTTGATGGCACCTGTACTCAAATGATGAAAAGTATGATTATTTTGATGAGCATGAGTTGGAAAAACAGTAACAAATTCGGAACTTATCAACAATATTGCAAAACAACATAATGGAGTATCTATTTTTTGTTGAGTAGGAGAAAGAACGAGAGAATGAAATGATCTTCGACATGAAATGCAAGAATCATGAGTTATGGACAAAACAGCAATGGTCTTCGGTCAAATGAACGAACCTCCTGGATGTAGAGCAAGAGTTGCACTAAGTTGACTAACAATGGCAGAATATTTTAGAGACAAAGAACATAGAGATGTACTTGTCTTTATTGACAATATATTTAGGTTTTCTCAAGCTGGATCAGAAATCTCTGCATTGCTATGAAGAATACCATCTGCAGTATGATACCAACCGACACTTGCAACAGAAATGGGAGCATTACAAGAAAGAATTGCATCGACAGATAAATGATCTATTACATCTTTTCAAGCTGTATATGTTCCTGCTGATGATTTGACGGATCCTGCTCCTGCAACAACATTTGCACATTTAGATTGAACTGTTGTACTAGCAAGACCTATTGCAGAAAAATGAATTTATCCTGCTGTAGATCCATTAGATAGTACATCTACTATACTTGATGCATCAGTTGTCTGAGTAGAACATTACACTACTGCAAAAAAAGTACAAGAAACACTACAAAAATACAAAGAATTAGTAGATATTATTGCTATTCTTTGAATGGAAGAATTATCTGAGGAAGATAAACTTACAGTAAATAGAGCAAGAAAAATCGAAAGATTCTTTTCTCAACCGTTTCACGTTGCAGAACAATTTACATGAACTCCTTGAGTATATGTATCTATTGGAGATACTATCTCTTGAGTCAATGCGATTTTGGACGGAGAAGTTGATTATATCAGTGAAGGATATTTTATGTACAAAGGTACATTGGACGACATCAGAGCTGCGTATGACAAAGAAAACACAAAACAAGCTGCATAATTCACTAAACTAGAAAAAAATATCAGTCTCAAATATAGTGAGCAGAAAATTACACACAGTACTTTGTACTATGTGTAATTTTTTTTGATAGAAGTAAATTTTATAAAAAAGATAGCAAAAGAGTAGAAGTAATAATTTTTATTACTTGAAATAGAATCGAAAGTTTTATATTATGATTACTACTTTATACTATAAAAACAACCATGAAAAAACTTCTTACCCTCTGTATCATTATGATGAGTGTAATTCTTTTGTCTACACACGATGAAGTTAAGGCTTATGACAAAAACGATTTCGCAATATTTTGTAAAGAATTGACAGTTATAAAGAACCATTGTAAGTTTCAAGAAGGATATATAGAACTCGCAGAGAGAGTACCAACTTTCATAGAATCAATAGAAGAAGATAAACAAGAGCAAATGCGTCAAAAGTTGTCAGAAATTATTGTTCAAAAACTGCAAAATTGATCATTCTCACAACAAAAAAAGAATATGTATCTACATATTGCGTTTGTTAGCGAGATAGAAACTTCAACACTTACAAAACTTATGCAAAAAAGTACTTGAGAAAATACTGATTGATCAAACAAGAATAACACAAATGAATTCTCTCAAGAAAAGGAAGCATTAGACGACTTCATACGTAATCAGATGACAGAACAAGGACTTCCTGCAATAGCAACAATAGTTTTTAAAAATGATAATATTCTATATGAATCATACTTTGGTAAAGCTAACAGAGAAGAAAACATAGATCTTGCTAAAGATCATTTATTTTTAATTGGCTCTATCTCAAAAACAATTACAGCAACTGCGCTTCTCCGTTTATATGACCAAGGAAAATTTGATTTAGATGATGAAATAAACAAGTATCTTCCATTTGAAGTAAACGTTCCAAATCAGACTACTCCGATCACTTTTCGTATGCTATTGACGCATACTGCATCTCTTTCAGACTGAGAGGCTCTATATGGCAATTACACATATGGTGGAGATACTGATATCACATTAGCTTCATTTATAGAAAGTTATTTTAGTGAAAATGGTTCTCGTTATTATGAAGATGAAAACTTTCTAGATGCTGAACCTGGGACAACTTTTGAATATTCAAATGCTGGTACTGCACTTATTGGTGTTTTAGTTGAAGAGATTTCAGGAATAAGCTTTACTGACTATACACAACAGCATATTTTCACACCGTTGAATATGAAAACTACAAGTTGGACATTAGAGAATATAACACAAACAATCAGTCAACCATACGAAAAAGAAGGTGATGAATTTGTGGCTGTTGATCACTATACATTTCCAGACTATCCTAATGGATGATTACGTACAACACCAAGAGAATTATCAATATTTATTAGCACTTTAACAAACAAATGATCATTCAACAATTATGTCTTATTGGAAGAATCAACAGTTGATCAAATGCTACAACTACAAGTTCCTTTAATTGATGAAACAGTAGGTTTACATATGTTTTTGACACAAGAAGAACTGGGATTATGGGGACATAATGGTTGAGAACAGTGAGTAAGTACAGAGATGGTCTTTGATCCGATAAGTAAAGTTGGTATAATTATATTTACCAACACAAGTGACGCAGATCTTGAAGGTATGTATATCAAAGGGTTCGAACTAGGTAAAAAAATGAATCAATAATAAAAAAATAAGAAAATACACCATACTACATACTATAATAGAATATATATAGCAAAAAAGTCTCTCACAATGTGAGAGACTTTTTTATAGTACTTTTTTTGTTACTTTCTAAAGAACTGTAACTCTGATCATATTTCATTGACAAGAGATGGAAGATTTAATCGAAGTGCTGGGTTGTGTTCTATCAAAACTGCAGCTCCATCATAAATCTCTTTTCTTCTTTCTTCATTGATGCTTATACTCGAATCACTTTGACGGAACCGGTCATTCAAGTTCGATCTCTTACTTTCGAATATTGCTTCAATATCTTGTCAAATTAACAATCATTTGATTGTGAGTCATCAATCTACACACCGTTCTTGATCAAGTTGTGTATTTGGCTTCTCACGTTCAGCTGATGTAAATGATCATTGAGTCATTACTATTCAATTTATAACTTGTCTAGAACAATCTTCTTTAACAAATGATACATTCCCTTTGACTACAAACATTGTTGAATATGCAACATCACCAATAATTGTCAGGTCTCATTTTGCTATAACAGTAATTGGTCTTGTAAATCAAACTCTTTCTGTATAGATAGTAGTTCAATTTTCTACGATATAAATATCTTTTCCTCTTACTTTTTTAGCTTCTTGACCATCTATAGTGACTGTTGTTGTAATATCTGATCTATCATATTTTGTTATCAAATCATCAATAGTATTAACCAAAGTAGCAGTAGGTTTATATCAATTTTCTGATATTGATTGTACCTTATCTAGTTGAATACTATCAATAATTCTTTGTCATGGGAGCGTATAAAAGTCTTCTAGATTTGTATCTGCAAAGCTTGTACTTGCTCATTTTTGCATAAGATATGGTTTCGTTAGAGCAAAATTAGCCTGACATACTCTACGTGTGATTGCTTGTTGTTTGTTTTCATCTCACTCAGTATCACAATACTCATATCTCATTTCATCCAAACTTACTTTGTATTCTCCAAACTCATCCCAGTCAGAATCAATTTTCATATAATCTTTACCATCTGCATATTGAACTGTTTGTCCAAATTGCGGGTGATCTCTGAAGTAATCAAACAGTGTGTCACTTGATGATCGTCTATCAATAGTACAATCAATCCAATCAGTTTGAGTGATATAATCACCATTGTCTTCTCTTCATTTGTTATAGATTCTGAAACGACATTCTACTGTTCAATCAACAATCTTTCATTCATCATCTGCATCACCACAACTATTAACGACTTCATATTCATCGTATCACACATTCCATCGTAATGGTAGTATTTCTCATGGTTGTAGCGACATTGGCACATCAGAGTAGAAACATTGTGGAGATTCAACAACAGGCGTTTCATCTTCATCTTCAATATCACAGTATTGGCAATACATTCATGCATAATCTTCATCACTTTCTTCACATGATTCATCAAGACATCATTCAGAATCTATTCTTGTACGATCTGCATCATCTGTTCCAAGGTCACATTTTTCTCAAGCATCTATACGTCCATTACCACATACTCAGATATTTTCATCTCTCACTCTCAAGCTCGCTTGACAAGCAGATGGCGCTGGGTTGTTATTAACGATACATGTAGGTTTGTATGTTCAAGCTTCATCATATTCACATGTCGCACGAAGACTTCTTACTCAATCTTTTGTTATACGATCACCATTATCACAATCAATTGTGATTTGTGTAGATGCAGATGCATCATCTGACGCTTCACATGTGTATGAGATTTTAGCAGTTTCATCACGATCTGTATCTATATTGATCACTGTATCTTTCGGAGTCAAAGACTCACAAACACCAACTGTATTGTCATCAATAATAACGATAGTTGCATCATCAGATTTTGTTTTTGGTACTCAGTTGACAGTATATGTTATTGTTGCTGTATTTTTTGCTTCAGCATCATAATCAGCAGTTACTTTTCACACCATACGTATTTCAAACACAGCTCATGGTTGTATTGATTGTATTGTTCGTCCGTTTGTTGGCAATGATGTTCCTGACATACCAAGTGTCGTAGATCCTGTTATCACATTTCGTGAAACAAAGTTAATAAGATTTGATGGTCGAGCATCAGTTAGTTTAACATCATTCACAGGAACTGTACTTGTATTTCTAACTTGAACAACAAAGACAGCTTCATCTCAAGCACGAACAGATCCAACCGTTTGTGTTGTTTTAGTGATTTGAAGATCTCATAATGTTCATATAGGAACAGCTGCAGTATCAGTTTCTGTAAATGTACTTCACAAATACGTGTATGATACGTTTCATGTATTTATCGCTGTAACGGTTGTGTTTGTGGCGACTTTTCAACTCAATGTAACCGTTGCAGATTGTCCGGCATTAAGCGTTCCAATCGCTCGTCCATTTGCAAGAGATCAGTTGTAGACTCAATTATCTCACAAATACGTTATAAATGTCGATGGTCGTAGGTCTGTAATCTTAACATTTTGGATAGGAAGTTGAGAGTTATTTGTCACTGTTACATCAAACAAAACACTATCCCCACTTGCGTATTGTGATTTTGGTGAGCGAAGCGATTTATCAAACGAGACATTACGTTGACATGTTTTACATCAAATCTCTATCTCAGCATCATCACATTTTTGTTTCTCTGTTCATTGTACACATGCACGATTTATCACAAGTTTTGAACTAGGAGAAGTTACTTTTCATTCAAATCTTATAATCGCTTCATTGCTTCATGGCACTTCCAAGAATTCTAGCACAATCTTGTATGGATTTGAACTTATATCATATGTTCCTATACCAGAAGGAGTTATACTGACGCTTTCAAGTTCGATTTCATCTGGTCGATAATCTTGTACAACGATATTATTGACCGGATTTTCTAAATCATTTTCTATACGTACTTCAAACCAGACACTATCTCATACTGTAAACCCACTACCTGGTATCGCTGTTTTAGTTATAGAGATATTTTCCAATGAAGGCACAGTTCATGTTACTGTTCATGTCAAACATACTCATTCAGAACATAATGTTGCAACATTTTCATATTCTTGTGTAAAGTAATGACAATCACGACAAACTTGTCATGCATACATTGTCCCATCACTCAACATTCATCATCAAGCTAGTTGTTCACATTGCTCTCATCTTTCTAGGAGATAATTTCCACATTGAGGTCATGGCTCAAAAACAACAGCAGTTCATGATGCGAATGCCCTTTGTTGACCAATACCATATTCAAGAGTTGCACGATTCGTAAATGAACCAAATGGTCTTGTATTTATGATTCCTGTCAACGTATACGTACGAATATCTCATGGATTGAGTGTAAAGTTAGAATCAACCGTTGGGATTGTTGTTCGATTTATTCGACTCAATGGAATCAAACTATCTATAATCATATCTGTCAATTGTATTCCACTTACAGTGATAGCTCACTCATTACGAACATCAATATCAAATCTGACATAACTTCACGACACATCTAGTCATACGCTAGGATTTATTGCGGTCAACCGTTCTGGATGTGCAGTTTTCGTTACACGGATATCTATATCTGGAGTCATACATCATCTAACAGATGCCATATTATCAAAAGCAAACAGATCTCATGCAGCGGTTATATTTCATGTGTTAGTAAAACAGAATTCTGTGAGAGGTTGGAAGTTCAAAGATCATTGTACAAACAACGATCAATTCGTCTGTCCAGTCAGATAAAAACTATTTGTTGTTAGCTGTCTTGTAGTCGCATTGTACGAACATGTGATTTGTGGATGTGTTGTAGACGAGCAAGACGCATTAGTGAATGTAAATCCAGTAGGAAGTGTATCAACAATAACAACATCATTCGAATCTCACGATCATGCCAATCAACTATTTGCAAAGTCTAATCTCCATCTCAAAACGTCTCACTGTATTCACGTTCAATTTTGTACTAAGACTTTTTGGAGAGATACTCATGGTGCTGTTCACATTTCTATCGTATCTGTATCTGTATTGAGTACGGTTTCAAGTTCTGGTACAAGTGGAGTTATTCTTGCAGTATTTGTAAGAATAGTTCCATCAGGTATATCTTGTACTAATCTCACATCAAACAACAATGTTCCCGATCCTCATATAGCTATATTAGGTTGTACTTGTCGTCTCAATGTTATACCAGTACTACTTGGTGTAATAACAGGTTCTGCTATGCTAACCGACGTACCATTTTGGTTTAATCCACGTGTACTATTCGGTACATATGCAAATGCAGATGGCAGATAATCAGTTATGGTTATAGGTCACGTAGCTGTCAAAGTTCATACATTTTGGTATGCTAAGTTATATGTAACAACATCTCATGTTTGGATAATTATTCAACTATGTGTTTTGGTCAAACGCATATCTGGTGCTCATCACATAACATGACTAACAGAACTTTGGTTAGATAATAGATTAAAGTCATTACAATCCATAACATAATATGTGTATATTGTGTGTGTCGCTGGTGTTCTAAATACATAACAACTATCTTGTCAGATAAATCACGTATTAGAGAATGTATGTCCAGCTGGATATGATCATGATAGTACTCCATTTATAACAAAACTTCCTCATTGTGATGGAGCTAATCATGTTGCAAATCAAAGATCTCATCACGTCCATGTCAAATCATTAACATTATATGTCGAAACAGGTTGTCATGCAGATGAAGTAGACACAAATCTAAATTCACGAGGCAGAATATCTCTTATACTTCGTCCTGTTACAGTCGCTGTTCACGAGTTACCATATGCAATATTGTATGAAATAGTATCTCATGACATCATTGGACTTTGTCATGTTAGTATAGTTTTTTGTATTCGCAAATCAGGTCTTCACATAACACATAGTTGTTCTGATCCATCGGTATTGTTAGTCAGTGTTGATTCTGTATATGAACTTCACGACATCAACGCAATACTACCAGTATTAGTAAAACAAGTATTTTGCAAGTAATTGCTGTTTAGTTTGAAGTGAAAGTTTATCTCACCGTCATTTATGCTACCAGAACCCAAAGGCTGTCAGGTAATTGTTATTGTTCTTGTTCATGTAGCAACAGTTCACGTCAAACCAGTTGGTAAAGTCATTGAAACAAAAGACAATTGCGATGGATATACGTCAGTTATTGTCCATCCAGATACCATTTGTGTTCCACTATTCCCATATGCCAACGCATAATATATATTATCTCAAGATATAGATGGCATAACCGGTGGTATCTCAATAAGCATAAGACCAGAAAGATCAAAAACACTTCATGTAACTGATTTTTGTACAAATAGATCTGGTATTCATGCAATTGAATTTGTACTAACGGCAATATCTCACATCAAATCAGCAGACATACCAGATGCATATGCTCCTGTGTATTGTCTACTTGAAGTTATTACAAATCATGTATTGATTATAGGAGTTCATACTCATGCATTTTGAGTTAACGTTCCATAGAGGTCGTATGTTTTTATTTCTCAAGCAGCAAGTGTAAATGGAGCATCTACAGCAAAAGCAGTATTTGACAAGAAGTCTCTCATATGTTGTGGATAAAAAGATTCTTCAATCACGTTAGTAACGTTTTTTTGTCGAACTTGGCGTGAAGTAGATCCATTGATACTCAATTCAGTCAGATCAAAATTTGTTCATTGGAAGAGATCATCTTCATAAAGAACTACATTTTGAGCTGCAACTCATCCTCTATTTTGTACAGTCAAACGATAGCGTATTTGATCACCAATAGCTTGTGGTTCAGTAGAAACCAATTCTTTGGTCACATAAAGATCCGCTATAGGCAAAACAAGAGATGTAGCCCTAATAGGAGGTTCATCGTACGGCAAACTACTAAATGTAACTTCTACTGTATTTTGTAATTGTCCAAACGCATATTGTGTTGGTGACACACGTCATGTCATATTGATAACTTCTACACCATCAACAAAGTCAGTTCAATTTAGTATCCAATATACTCATTGACTATCAAGATTTGCTGGACGATCTGATGAAACGAATGATATTCATGCTGGCAAAATATCTCTCACCAAAGTGAATCCTACTTGTGCATCTCACGATACAATTATTTGAAACGGAATCAATGCTCATGAAGATGCATATTGTACTGCAGGCAATTTAGATACAGCATAATCAATATATTGTGATATCTCTCAAGTTGCGATTGCAATATTATTTGTCGGAGTTGCATTCAATGGTATTGTCTCTCTATCTCATTGCCCAAGCGGCATAGTTACAGTTGCTTGATTAGAGAAAACTGTACCAGTTGGATATGGTTGTGCTGTTGTTGATGTTAGATAAAAAATCTGTTGATTTGCATCGTTTGCCAACAACGTCAATCATGTTCGCATAATATTACGTCTATCTGTAGATATCTGTTTGCCAGCAAAAAAACCTGATCATAGTGTATCTCATGAATATATCAATTGAGATGACAATGCATCAGTCAGTGTAACTCATGTTACATCTAGATTTCATTGATTTCAAACAGTCAATTCAAAGACTGCTGCATATCATGAAGCTCATTGTACATTATTTACCAAACGTTTTTGTACATATATATCAGCAAGGTCAGCAAATGTTGTTGTTTCTGTATCACATACTTCTAAGCTTTGTGCTTCTGGAGAGGGTCTGACACATACTCTATTAACAAAAGAGTTTCAGACCATACTGGACGTATCATTCACTATTCACGTCAAGAAAAGACGAAGTGTAGATTGTGCAGGTATTGTAGGTACCATAGCACTTCCACTCCACAAAACTGCATTATTAAACGTCACTGGTATCAGCGGAGCCTGTCCATTTCCAACTCATCCAGAAAACCTATAGCTTATCTGAGATCATACAATCATCTCAGGAGGGAAACTATCAAGAATCCAAACATTTGTTGCAGCTGTTGATCAGCTATTTGTGATTATGATTTCATAACCAACTGGATCATTAATACGTTGTGGATCCAATGAGATTTGTCTTTTCTCAACTCATAATCTTACATCAGCACAGATTGCATCTTGTGCAGTAACTGTTTGAATTTTACCGTATAATGGACTGCTTGCATCAACTGCTCCAAATTGTACTTCAACACTATTGTCAATACAATTAAATACAGGTGCTATAATAGTTCATTGAATCGTAGCAATTCAAGATTCTCATGGCAACAATGTTGTCAATTCTCATGTTGTCCATGCAACTCTTTGTACAACACTGTTATAGTTTCAAGGATACGTTGTTCCATTTATGATAGCTTCTGCTTGCACAAAAGAAATCTCATCTCATGGTCGCAAATCTGTTATATCAAATTCTATTTCGACATTTCATGTATTTCTAAATGCAACTTCAAATGACACAGTATCCCCCAAGCTAGCTCATGTTTGCAAAGCAGTTTTTGTCACAGACATTCACATTCACGGTTCAATTCTTCCAGTTGCTACAGCAGTTTGACTAAACTGACTTGATGGTCAGTAGACAATTATTCATGTATTTGCATATCACGATCATACACGATCAGGCAAGATTCAGTTTCTTACAACTCACGTAAAGTTTATTGTCAATCATGAAACTGGAACAGTGACGTTATTTCGAATATATTCATTTGTATTTTGTACACTACTCGGTGCTCAAAGTGATACTTGTGGACTTTCGAAAAGATCAGACGGTCGAATATCACGAAATTGTACAATAGCAGGCAATGTTCCATTATTTGCAACAAATACACGTCGTGTTACGATATCTCAAGGAATATATGGATTTGGTCTTGTTTGTTGTTTAGACAACACAAGTTTTGGTTGTCATATAACTCATGTTGCAACAACAGTTGCAAGCGTTATTCCTGTTTCTGATGTTTTTATGATAGCTTCATTTTGGAATTCATCTCCAAAATCCCATCACGCATCATTCAATGTTCAAGTTATATAAAACGACAAGGACTGTTGTCATGGAATAGTCACATTTGAACGTTCTCGTGTCAAAACATTTGATGCAGGTATTGTTGGAGTATTTGGTGTCGTAGCAGCTGTTACTCTAAAAAATGGATCAAATGTATCTATGATATAAAATCCTCATGTATAAGCAGCAAATCCTGTATTTGTAATAGTAATAACAAATCATACTTGATCATCACCATTTTCTGGATTATTACTTATTCTTCTTTTTGCAAACTCAAGTCTTGCTCTTGCAGAAACAGTTACATCATCACACGTTTGTCCTCTAAAGCTTCTTGGTCAGTTATTATCTTGCAACCAGATGTCATCAAAATAGATACATGCTTCATTATCAAAACTTGCAAAGTTATCTCTATTGACTCTTCACAATAGATTTGGAACAACTCCAAAACTATTTACGGGTAAAAATTTCGACGGACCATAAAATCGCTTTATAGATTGTCATTGTTGTCCTCATGCCAATGGACTAACTGGCACAAAGTTTGTTCATACTTGTGTTCAAATAGCTTGCAATCAGTTTGCAAAGAACCATCACGGTGTATTATTTGGAACCGTCACAATAGCTGCTCATCAAGCAGGGTTATATGTCACTTGGTCAGGCAATATATCTTCTAACATAAAGAACATTCATGTATTTCCAACATTCTCAAATCTAAGAGAATACATAATATTGTCTCACGAAAGAACTCACACTGTTCATGCTGCAGTATTGACAGTCTTGACCATAGACGCTGCCATATATTCTGATATTGGGAACAAACGAGTTGTTGTTTGTCTTCTTTGTGTAGGAGTAGATCATACTATCACGACTCAAGATTGAGTAAGTGGATCAAAGATATCAGCGGTATTTGTTTGCATTGTTCAGACATCTACTCACGTTGCAGCCAACCGAACTCATGTTATAATTACATCAATACTACTATTTGCAGGAACAGCCACAAGGTCTCGGGTAGGAGCTAGTGTATCTCAATCAAAATTAGTAACATTTGTTGCATTATAACTACCCAAACGCATTGCTTGCATGGTTGGAAATGTTGCATTTTGTACAAACTCAGGGAAAAGATCTGACAGTTGAATTCATGTTGCAACTCTTGTTCATGTATTTGTTATAGTCAAACGGAATCACATCGTATCTCCCGGCAAAGCTGGTCAATCTAATGTACCATTACGAGGATCAACACGAGTTGGATAAGGAGCAATATTTGTTTTTTGAATAGACAATTGAGCCATTCACAAAATATTTCATGTCGCAGTATCATTTGGAGTGATGACTATTGTACATACAGGTGACGTTTGTCATGGTGTACATGTTGTAGGAGTAACAAGACGAGATGTATTCACAAATGACTGTGGTACGTCAGTATTGACGGCAGCAGTCAGATAAATCGTTTGTGTTCAATCCATAGCAACTTGTATATCTGACCATCTCAGCGTAGCTGGGTCAAAACTTGTTGTCGTATCTGTAGAGATAAAGTTCAAAACACTAGGTAATACATCTTGAATCACAACTCACGTTGCTTGAGTATTTCATGTATTTGTTATATCTAGACGAAATGACACTTGTTGTCGGTTTCCATATCGATTTCCATATGGATCTTGTGGATTGATAGGATTTGCATTCATACCTAAGTATGTTTTTTGGATTGCAAGTTCAGTTCTTGGATAGATAGTAAACTCTGCAGTATCATCTGCATCTACTATTCTTGTTCATGGGTTGTTTGTAGGATCACTAATCACTCATTGGTTTGAGAATGTTCCTATATATTGTCCTTTGTTTCATAGAACAGTTCACGTCACAACAAAACTAACGCTATTTCAAGACACAATAGTGATATTATTGAGAGGCACTCAACCAAGTCAGATAATATTATTTCATCATACTTGTGGTATAATATCGTCAAAACGTATTCACGTAGCAGTTCTTGTTCATGTATTGCGTATTGTGATAGCAAAATATACCTCATCTCATGGATAATATGGTCCATCGTTTATATCATTTGTTCATGGAACAATATCTTTGGTGATAGACAAACGAGCAGCTCATAATATTGATCATGTTGCTGTGTCAGTATACGTTTGAGATCACTCAATCACACGAACAGTGTTTGTATAAGACACTGGCGTATCTTGTGTTACAATTCATCTCACATTATAAGTTCTAGACCCAAATGCTGGTATCACTTGTATTCACAAGTTGAGCAAATAGTAAGGATTAGCTATTCATGTAGGAGTGAATCATTGATCAGCAAAATCTTGTATATCGACAACTGCCTCAAGATTTCCATCATTTGTTACTTCAATAGTAAATCGCACTGCATCTCATGATCCATATGCAGGACATGTTTGTCCACTACATATATCACCATTTGTATACACAACTCATGATAGTGTTTTTTGTACAGAAACATCAGTATATCATGCTATGATAAATGGCGCAACTTGTGTATTGTTTGCTATAGCATTGTGTAATTCTTGTATAGGACTTGTAACATTTCATGTATTATAAAAGACATCTCAAGAGTTCATCACACTTGCAAGTGTTCCAGACAATGTAATATTGACAGTACATCATACAGGCAAACGATCCACTCCAAAACGAGCAGTCGGTGTTGAACTCGTTTGTGTTACATTGACCGCACTTGGACAAACAACTTGTGTTGTCGCTGCATCAAAATCAAAGTAAGTAGCATCATATGTATCTTCAATAGTAAGTCAAGTAGCAAGTGCAGTTCCACTATTTGTTACAGAAACTTGATAAACAATACTATCTCACAGTTGTATATTTGTTGAAGAATCAAGGTATTTCGTCAAAGCAAGATCAGGCCTTCATAATATATTTTCTACCAATTCAAAATTATTGTTTGTTAAAGTCGCTTCTCTACTTCACAAAAACGGATCAAAATCATCCATTCCAACGCTTCACAGAATCCTAATGAGTGCTGCTGAAGAATTAGGATCGAGCGAACCAGTCAAATTTACAGTAAATGTATTCGCTGTTCATGGTTGAAAAAGAATACCAGCCCATAGTATAGTAGTTTCTGTTCATCATCATGGAATTATAGTTGGTACTACGCCATTGATAGGTTGAGCAAATCATCAAGCCAAAGAAGCAGGAATAGTAATAGAAATAGATCATGTTGCAGCAACGTTTCAACTATTTCAAGCATCAAATGTCAGAACAAGAGTATCATCACTATCATATATAGGACTAGTTATAGTTGGATTAGCAACAAAAAGATCTGGCTGACCAGCAATCGCGATAGTTGCAGTATCTACGTCTTGAATCAAAACAAGTCATGTTTGGATAGCTCAGGTTGTAATACGTCATGCATTAGACAAGTCTCATGGAAAACGAGATTGAATATCTCCACTCACTGTTGTAGCTATACGATATCTTGCAGTTGTTCATGGTGCCAATGTCGGTAATGTACAAGGCAAAGCAGTACAACCTGCAGGATTAGAAGAAAGTACTGTTAAGTTTGTTAGGTTTGGGTCAAGAAAATCTGCCAATTGGATGTTAGATGCGTTTCGCGCTCCGCTTACACTAACTGCCAATTCTCGCTCTACAATATCTCATGCTACTTGTGGTTGATACGGACCGTATGTTCATACAAGAGATTTATCAACTGATACTTCTACTCTAGGATAGACAATAATATCATGTTCAAAATCTCGCAATAATCTATCAGTTGCAGCATCACGTACTTCAAAATTTATATTTTGTGTTATATTAGAAAATAACGAAGCAACAACTCTTCCTGTATAATTGAACATTTGACAATTATTTGGAGGCGTATTCGTTATGTTTGTTCCTATCACAACTCACGTTGATGCATAGATACCACTGTTTGCAATAACTGCACTAGGTTCAGTATCTATGGCAGATGGCAATACAGAAAATACAGATGAACTCTCAAAATCATGGATCATCTCAAAATCTAGAGAGTCTCATACAGGACTCGTATTACACCGTTGTATGGTATATGCTATAGTATCTCATTGAAGAGCCGAATCTTGACTCGTTGTAATTGCCAGCTGCGTCGATCAGCTGCTAAAATTTCGAGATCACCCATATCAATACGTTGTAAGTAACATTACAAACATACCAAGTATTCGAATCGTGTAGCGCGCGAAAACACGTTTATTCATCTATACGTATCAAGATTATAAAACAGCGTAAATAATAGAAAGTACACTTACAACTAAGTGTAGAAATTTTTTCAATATTGCATACTTTTTGCACATTTATCTGATCGCTATTACACCATTTTTGTATATATGTGATATAAAAAGTTCTTTTCAAAAAAAAGAAAAAACCTGACTGCTGTCAGATTTTATTTTATTATAAAGTAGTAATAGATTTTTATTGTAAGTGAGAAGTTTCGAGTTTTTGAATTCTTTGTTGTAAAGTAGGGTGACTAGCCAGAAGTCACAATCGAGACTTACCTCCAAATATTTTAAACATTGCGAATTCATCTTGCCTTGTATCTGCTCTTGTACGAGCAGTCTTCACACCTGCTGTGTTTTCAAGCTTGTGCAACGCAGCTATCATGTATTCTTTTCAGACAAATCTAGCACTTCAAGCATCAGCCTTATATTCTCTATGTCTAGAAAATGCCATCAATACAAACATTCACAAAAACCCAAAGACCGTATATAGTATCTGAGATATAGCAAAATATCCTAAGGTTCATAGTCATCATCATTTGTCATCATCATCTGATCTCATTGCATTATCTATAAGACTAGCAACAATTCTTGCCAATACGTTTACAAACGTATTAATAACTCATTGCATAAGGGTCATTGTCACCATATCTCCATTGATAATATGTGCCATCTCATGAGCAACCACTCATGTGATTTCCTCTTCTGTCATACTATCAAGTAGTCCTTGTGAGACAGCAACCAGACTATTGTTTTTGCTTGGTCAGGTAGCAAAAGCATTGATCTCCGGACGATTATATACTCATATCTCTGGCATCGTTATATTGTGTTTGTTTGCGATTGACTGCACAACATCAACAACTACTCATAGTTTAGACTGATACGAAGATGTCGTATCAATCATCTTGAGAGAATAAACTTTTTTTGCAGTTCGTTTGCTCATCCATAGACTAATAAACGCACCACCAAATCATATTACCGAAGAAAAAATTATCAGACTCGTTGTACTTTGACCCTGTATTTGTACGCCAAAATACTGTTGTACGACAAACAAGACGATGTTTATAACCAATACTACAGCAATATTGGTCAATACAAACCAAAATATTCTCTTTAATCGAACCATCTAGTAGAAACAACAAATAAAAACACTATATAATAGAACTAAATACAATTTTTACAAGACAATGTTTTTTTTTATTCAAAAAACACAAAAATACAGACAATTTCTTTACAAAAAAAGAATAAAACCTACTTTTGTAAACAAAAAAAACAATAATTATAAAATATTACACCTACCCCACATACAAAAACACTCTACTGGACCAAAGCGACTCTCCTTCCTCTAACAAAAAATCGTTTCGTCAGTATAAGCTTAACAGTCACATCAGAAGAGCGCTCATCACCTGATACACGTGACCACCCATTTTATACTCTATTCATACTATTATGAAATACTCTAATGCTGTTGAACTAGATCCTTACAAATTCTCTAACGCTGTTGAACTAGACCCTTACAAATTCTCTAACGCTGTTGAACTAGACCCTTACAAATTCTCTAATGCTGTTGAAATGCCAGAAATAGACTTTAACTAGTCAAAAAAATTAGAAATAAAAAAAAGAGAAGCCTGCCAGCTTCTCTTTTTTTTGTAACCACCTTTTTACTCTACATACACATACGATTCATTTTTGCTTTTGTGACAAGAAAAGTAAAAATAGAGCAATAAAAAGTAATTTGTAAATAACAAAAACAATAAAAGCTAAATATCATAGATAGTATACATACAAAGCTACAGCATAAGTATAAGCAGTTCTAATATGAAATAGAAAATAAGCGAGCGCATCATTACAATCAACTTGTAACCACTAGAAAAAAAGCATCAAAGTAAGAACAGGGAATCTTACAAAAAACAAAAAAAGAAGCCCGCCAGCTTCTTTTTTTTGTAACCACCTTTTTACTCTACATACACATACGATCTACTTTTAGTTTTGTGACAACATTATTGTGTTTTGTTGTAGATTTTTTTACTTTATGGCTATTGTTCTACAAAAATAGTTGATGAAATCACGAAGTAAAAAGATACTATACATAGTATCAGGTCATACTATTTCACTTTATTACCAATAAAAAACACTATGAAAAAAAGAGACAGCCTCAAACAAGTAATATTGTATTTCATAAGTCTATGTAAACAACAAAAGTTTACTAGTAGTATACTTTTTGTATCAAAACTACTACTCGTTTGAGCGTCTATAACTTCACCTTGGTATTACAAAGAACTAATAGATATCTTATCCAACCAAACAATCGCAAAAGAACAAATAGTAACACAAGCTCTGAATATTTTCATAGTAATATGTTTTATAGAACTAGCAGCACGGGTATTATGACGTTTTATAGATTTTAGTCTGATACGTATTCAGATCAAAAATATGCGTCGTATAGCACTACAGTCTTTTGAAACACTACATCATCATTCGTCTAACTTTTTTACATCATCAATGGGGTGAGCACTTTTGGCAAAAACCCACAAACTAATTTTTTGATTCGAAAGCTTTACAACGATATTCTTCTTCTTTTTGTTAGACCCATTCCTGTTTGTTCTATCTATTGTCGTGATTATGCGACAGCAAGTATGGTATTTATGAGCATTTTATGCCATACGATCGTTGATATACTGATGACTACAATACTATTTGTACCAAAAAAAGGTCAAATATGACAGATTAGCAACACAAGCACGAACCAAAAGCAATTGACTACTTGGAGACACAATCACAAACTTTCAAACTATAGCAAGTTTCTGAACATATCAACAAGAGTTTTCTAACTTTGAACAACAGATAGAAGAAACAACCCAAAAAGCACAAAAAGCTAAAATACTAAATAGTATCATTAGATGAGCAACTATGATTCTCTCGGTAAGCTTTTATGTATCAACTGTGTATATATCGATACTGTTACGAGAAAAAGACATCATAACAATCGGAATAATTATATTATTGCAAATATACACATTGCGTCTTATTTGAAATCTCAATAGTGTAGGAAATATTGTAGATATGATATTCCAAACACTAAGTCAGTCAGAAGAAATGGTAGATATCATACAACAACCATACGATATACAAGACAAAAAAGATGCACAAAAGCTAATAGTCAAAAAGTGAGAGATAGAATTCAAAAACATCTCGTTTCAATATCCATGATGACAGCAAGTCTTCAAAGACTTCTCACTCACAATACCAGCATGACAAAAAGTCGCATTCGTCTGACATAGTGGGTCAGGAAAGTCAACCCTGGTCAGACTCTTATATCGTTTTTTTGATATACAATCAGGACATATTTTTATAGACCAAAAAGATATATCTGACGTATTTCAAGATTCGCTTAGACAGCACATATCACTTGTACCTCAAGAACCAATACTCTTTCACAGAACTATTTGACAAAATATTGGATATGTAAACGCAGCAAATACAACACAAGAACAAATTGTACAAGCAGCCAAAAAAGCACATTGTTATGATTTTATTATGCAGTTAGAGAAAGGGTTCGACACACTTGTATGAGAAAGAGGAGCAAAGCTCTCTTGATGACAAAAGCAAAGAATTGCAATAGCTAGAGCCATACTTGCAAATAGACCAATTGTTGTCTTTGATGAAGCTACTGCAGCATTGGATAGTCAATCAGAAAAGCTGATCCAAGAAGCGATCAATAATGCAATCACTGGTAAAACATGTCTCATCATCGCTCATAGACTTTCTACGATCAAAGACGTTGATAAAATAGTAGTTTTGGATGCATGAAAGATAGTAGAAATCTGAACACACCAAGAACTTCTCAACAACAAAAATTCTGTCTATACAAAAATGCGAGAACATCAGTCCTCACATTCATAGTCTATCAAATTTTCCTAAACCTTATACAGATTGTTCTAATGTATAGTCATAGACTTCAAAACCCATTTTTTCATAAAATCCTTTTGCTGGATCATTTCATTTGAGACAGTGTAATTTGAGTCTCGTTGCTCACTGCTCTTTTGCTCGGTCTTTATACTGAGTAAATAGCTTTTTTCATAGTCAATGAGCTCTGTACTCTTCTTTGATGTATAAATTGAGTAAATATGACATCTTTCCTCATCCAATATTTCTAGATGGATAATCCATTACGATTCCATAAATATAACCAGCTAGTACTCACGACTCATCATCTATTGCAACGTAATGCTGACTATCAGGATTATCTTCAAATTTTTTATCGATTCTTTCCAAGAAAATATCAGAATAAGTATGTTCAACACTAGATGTTGGATCAAAAGCATCACGTTCATATTGTACAAACTCTCTAATTATATCAATTAGCTGATCTTTATCTCATAGTTCTAATGGTCTAATAGTAATCATATAGAGTAATTGGATATAAAATTATTTAGTTATTCATATAAATTTTTCAAATGCTTCTTTGGCTAACGAAAATTGAAGAAGTTGCTCATCATCCATTTTCAACTTAAGATCTAACGAAGTAGGATTTACTCATTTGAAAGGGAAAGATATTTCTCAATCTACAAAAGGACTATTAGTTTGTACATAATCTATAAAATAAGCTTCAAATCAAGGTATAGCAAACAATTCATTCATAACGGTAAGATATGCAGCTACATCATCTTTAAATAAAAGGCTATTCGGGTTCATTTGCATTCATTTTCGAGCGTCACAACGTTCACCCTCACTCATAGAACCAAAACTACTAGAATAGCCTTGAATAGTCATATTTTTGTATGATTCTAGAGATTTATATGTCTCAGACCACTTATCTTGTAATTCAGCAGATGGAAAAGTAGATTGAGCAAATATTGATCCTCAAAACATAGTTAAAGCTGTAAACAAAAATGCAACAGCTCAAGATCTAAGTTTACTAGACTTATGTGTTTCAACAACTTCTAAAGTCTCATTAGAGACAGAAGAAGCTGATTGATTTAAACGAAAAGTAGAACTTAACATAGCAACAACATGTCAAAAAATAAATGTGTATCTAGCTACAGCATACTAAAGCGAAAGATGAATACAACAAATAAAATTGCACAAAATAAATAGTTCGAAAGTATATAACATTTTTTTTAAATAAAAAAAAATCACCTGATAGGTGTTTTCAAAATCTGAATATGGGTCGGGCGGGATTCGAACCCGCGACCAGCGGCTTAAAAGGCCGTTGCTCTACCGACTGAGCTACCGACCCAAAAAAGGAAGCGCTAATGATTAAATCATACCACGCATCTTTTTGTATATTTTTGAACTTATTGGAATTCTAAATACAATACCATCTCACAAAGAAACTTTCTTCTTAATAAGATTTACTTTAAATTTTCTTTTTCCTTGTCTCATAGAGTGAGATCTAGTACGACCAATTGCAGTACCTTTACCTGTAAAAAAACATTTATTTGCCATAACAGTAGAGAGAATATTTAAAATAATTTATTATTTAGCAGCAGGAGTCTCTTCAATAGAATCAACAGCAGAGACTTCATCTTCTTCAATTTCTTCTTCTGAAGTAGCAGAAACAGTAGCTATAGTTTGTTTAGGATCATCTAAAATTTCAACTCATTTTGGAACAACGATATCAGCAACGTGAAGTACATCGTGAGTAGTCTTAATAAGAGTAAGATCAACAACAATCTCCTTAGGAAGATCTTTTGGCAGAGCCACAATTTCTAATGTGTATTTAACTCTTTGAATATTTCATAACTTGTCTTTCTCAACTGGAGAGATACCTTCAAATACCAAATCAACAGTAGTATGAACCTTTTCACCTTTCTTGATTCAAACAAAATCGACATGTAGAACGTAGTTCGTTACAGGATCAACCTGTATATCATGAATAAGGACCATCTCTTTTATAGATGAATCGTCAGAGATAAGATCAATAGGTTTAGATTTTCACGCCTCATGATGTATTTTAAGAAAAGCATTTTTATCTAAAGTAACATGAATATTTTTATCCAAATGTTTACCGTAAATAACAGCAGGAACCTTCATTTCTTTTCTAAGGCTCTTAACTTTTTTACCAATGAGAGAACGATTTTCAACTGTTAATTTCATTAAACTTTATGACAGACAATTAAAAAAACTAACAATAAACTTAAGCAGCAGAAACAATAGGTGATAGAACAACTTGTTTAGTTTCAGTCAACAAGTTCATTCCTCTTCTTTCAGAACTAATTAAACTTTTCATTCTAGCAGCTTTTCCTACTTTATCTCTAATATAATACAACTTAGATTTCTTAACTTTGTATTCATCAAGAAGGATAATTTTTTCAAAATTAGGATATGCAAATGGGTAGATTTTTTCTACAACAATTCAAGATGAAACTCATCTAAGAGTAAAAGTACCGTCTGGGTGACCAGATTTTCGAGTTTTCAAAACCAGTCATTTAAACTTCCAGATTCTCTTATTATCAGCAGATCCTATTTGTTCGTGAACTTCAATCAGTTGTCCAACTTTAACAGCAAGAATATGCATATTAAACTTACTATAAACTTTTTTTAGTCTATCAAAATTCATTTGTTCAAAGATTCAAAACAGGTAAAATTAACTACTTCTCTTTCAAGCCATAACTTTAGCTTTCCATTTTCTTTGTTGTTCAATGTTATTTCTTGTTTCCATAATAACAACTTTTACTACTCTTCTAAGAGCCATCCTTAATTTCTTTCTAGCATTAGTAGCCAATTTTCACATAAGTATGTAGGTATAATAAATGTAAATAACAGCGAGTTAAGCAGTAAGTGAAGCTTTTCTATCAATAACAGTATTAATCTGTTCTTGAGATATACCATATTTTTTTATTCTTGCATCACATCTTTTTTTAGCATTAAGAATTCGTTTAGTTGGTCATTCAGTCTTTTCTCTTTTCATAAGACGAATTGATTGTTCAATCACTTTTTTATACTTCCCATCTGATTTTATTCTCTTTATATTTGGATTAAAGAAAATATGTTTAACCTTTCATCTTCATACTCACATCAAGAAAAATAACAATATAAAATAACTAAATAACCACTAATGAACGTATTTTGACATATAAGCAAATGCTTTATTTGCTTCAGCCATCTTTTGAGCTTCTTCTCTCTTTTTAACAGCATATCATTGTCATGAATAGGCTGCCAAAACTTCTTCAGCTAGTTTTTTAAACATAGGTCTTCATTTTTTTGTTCTTGCAGCATCCAATATCCACTTACAAGCAAAGAAAAATTTTCTTTGTTGTTTAACTTCAACAGGAACCTGATATACTGAACCTCATACTCTTGCTGATTTTACCATAATAGTAGGGGAAGCATTTTCAATAGCAGTACGAAGAACAATTTTTGGATTCATATGTCAATTATCTCTAATTTCTTTCATAGTATCAGAAAATACTCTTCTTGCGACAGATTTCTTACCATCCTTCATAACATAATTGATAAACTTTTCAACTTGTTCATCTTCCCGAGGCAATATAATTTTTTTAACCTTTTTAAACTTATTAGCCATACAAAAACACACAAAGTAAAATTACAAGATATTAATAATCAAAACTATGACTTTTTAGCACCATATTTAGATCTAGATTGTTTTCTTCATTCTACAGCATTCGCGTCAAACTTACCTCTAACAATATGATATTTAACTCATGGTAGATCTTTTACTCTTCACCCTCTTACCAAAACAACACTATGCTCTTGCAATGTATGTTTCTCTCAAGGAATATAAGCTTGTACTTCAATACCATTTGACAATCTAACTTTTGCAAATTTTCTTTGAGCAGAATTAGGTTTTTTTGGACCCATTACACTCACCTTCAAACATACTCACCTTTTAAAAGGAGCAGGATTATAACTTTTTTTATTATGACGTAATTTATTCGTCGTAAGCAAAAGTGCAGGAGCAGTTGACTTCTTTTTCTTATTTTTTCTTCAGTTTTTAATAAGTTGATTAATTGTAGGCATACAAAGAAAATTATTACTATAAAAAAACTTTTGCACTTAGCAACAACGTCTTGTATAGACAAAATGTTTCAAATTGCAAGATAATTTGCAATTTTAGTTATAAAACAATTGATACAAGTATTGTTTATATTAATTGTTCCGACTTACGTTTCAGGTGTTTCCACCGAATTGCTATACAGACACTATTAAACAGTATAGCAAAAAGCAAATGTATTTCAAATGAAAAATTGAATGAAGTTAACAATATTCTTCAAATAATTCAAATACTCAAAAAGAATAACAGATATATCCCTATATCATAGGAAGATATATTAGGTAAGATATTATTTTTATATGCTACAAATATGATTCATGCACTAAAAAATAATTCAAGAATAACTTGTGTGAGTATTCCTCAAGGTAGATTATAATAAAGAATAGAAAAAAATCAAATAAATGATCAGAAAATCATACCAAATACATTTACAGAGAAGAGAAGGTTCTGCTTTTTAAAAGCTAATAAGGAAAACGTAATAGCTTGTTTGATAAAACTAAAGAAAAGTACAATTCATAAAAAAAACAGTGCGATATCAGAGCCAATGACTTGAGATGGAGACAACCATAAAGACATATCATTCCATACGGAAAGAGGAGTCAGGTAAGATTCTTTTCATAAAATAAAGATTATCTGCTGTGAAAAAAACAAGAAATTAGTTGCAATTAATAATCAAAACCAACAAAGAATGTCTGTATATACTCAAAAAATACGTTTTTTTATTTCTAATGAATACGAACTTACTTTATGAAGCAGACTATTTCAAATTGCTGGTGGAACGACTAAAAGTATTGCAAATATTTGTAACGCCAAAGACCGTATTCAAACATATGTATAACCATCTTTTGTTGGATATAAAAACGACAATAATAATACTACGAGTAATGTTGGTGCAGAACTTAAAAAGAAACCTACTCAATATTTTCGATTTTCTTGTAAAGTTTTTCGAGTAAATCACAAAAAAGAAACAAAACGAAGTGTAATATACTTGCGAGAGACAAAAAATGTATAAAAAAACTGTACAATACTACTTAAACAAACTGTCAAAAATATTGCTAAAAATCAAACTAAGGGAACTGAATCACCAAACTCATTCAATGGAAAAATAAAATATACAACAAAAAACAAAGCCAAAAGTTGAGAGATTCTAGCAAAAATGAGTGAAAAACTTACATGTTCCATTTTTCGATAAACTTGAAGAGGTAATTGAATTATACCAGCAGACATAAATACTGCCGAAAAAAACATTCCCAATGGCAACCCCCAAAACAAATAAGGATTTTCACGATAGGAAGGAATAAAATATGCAATAATTAATGCAAAAGTATATACCACAAAAATCAAAAAAAGTCTACTCCAGACTACCTTCGAGTAAAGAATACTAATTTCATCCTTGCTTTTTTCTGAACGTGCGTATACTTTTTCTCATAATTCTTTGAGTCATAAAGAATATAACCCAAGATCTGCAAGTGAAGAAATAAAAGCAAAGTAAGAAATGATTGTTCAGTAGTCTCAATATCTAAGAGTTCATAAATATGGAGTTATTAATATTATAACAATAAATCAGGCAAGCGCACTAACAATTCTTCAAAAGATTTGTCGAAATGCATCTTTCATGACTAACTTATAAGTCATATGCTCAATGAAAATAAAAAAGATACTATACTCATATATATATCACAAGAAAATACAAAGAAAAATATATACAAAAAAAATGTACTAGGAAGTACATTTTAATATATAAGTTTCAGATATATAGTCGTTGTGCAAAAGAAGAGACAAAGTTATGATATTAATGTTTCAATTGTTTTTTTTTGGAATATTAGAATAGTGGTCTATCCCCACCTTCCGGTAGGGATACCTTGTTACGACTTAACCCCAGTCATCGTTTCCCTCTTAACCTCACATTGTGAGTCTTCAGAGAGCCCCGACTCCCATGGTTTGACGGGCGGTGAGTGCAAGGAACAGGGACATATTCACGGTGGTATAGCTGACCCACCATTACTAGCAATTCCGACTTCATGTAGTCGAATTCCAGACTACAATCCGAACTAAGGATAGGTTTAAAGTTTTGCTCCATCTCACGATATTGCTCCTCATTGTCCTACCCATTGTATGACCTATGAAGCCCTAGACATAAGGGGCATGAAGATCTGACATCATCCTCTCCTTCCTCCTGGTTACCCAGGCAGTCTCCCATGACATTATAACATGGGACGAGGGTTGCGCCCGTTACCAGAATTAACTGGACACCTTGCGGCACGAGCTGACGACGACCATGCACCACCTGTATACCCTTCTTAGCAAGCTAAGATAACATGCTTTCACATGTGACAAAGTATATGTCAAGTCTAGGTAAGATTCTCGGCTTATTATCCAATTACTCTAGATCATCCACTGCTTGTGTGTTCCCCCGCCTATCCCTTTGAGTTTCATTCTTGCGAATATACTACCCAGGCGGTTCGCTTAACCCGTTAGGTTACGACACGCATCTTACGACACACATCTAGCGAACATAATTTACGGCTTGGACTACCGGGGTATCTAATCCCGTTTGCTACCCAAGCTTTCGTCTCTGACCGTCAGTACATTTATAGTTAGCTGCTTTCGCTTTTGGCGTTCCTTCCAATATCAACGCATTTCACCGCTCCACTGGAAATTCCACTAACCCCTAAATGACTCTAGACATACAGTATCTACTCCCTTTCTCTGATTAAGTCAGAGTATTTGAAAGTAGACTTATATATCCGGCTACAGACGCTTTACGCCCAGTAACTCCGGATAACGCTTGAGACCTACGTATTACCGCGGCTGCTGGCACGTAGTTAGCCGTCCCTTATTCCTGAGGTACCGTCATTCGTCTTCCCCCAGAAAAGAAGTTTACACCCCACAAGGCTTCATCCTTCACGCGGAGTGGCTGCGTCAGGCTTTCGCCCATTGCGCAAGATTCCCCACTGCTGCCTCCCGTAGGAGTATGGACCGTGTCTCAGTTCCATTGCGGCCGGACATCCTCTCAGACCGGCTACCCGTCATAGGCTTGGTGAGCTATTACCTCACCAACTACCTGATAGGACGCACCCCCCTCTTTGAGCGATAAATCTTTCTTCTACATATTTTCATTTTGTAGAACGTACGGGGAATTAGCTATGTCTCCATAGTTTTGCCCCACTCAAAGGTAGGTTAGATACGCGTTACTCGCCCGTTTGCCACTATCATTCTGATGCAAGCATCAAAAATATCGTTCGACTTGCATGTGTTAGGCCCTCCGCTAGCGTTCATCCTGAGCCAGGGTCAAACTCTTCATAAACAATCATAATCTTTGTCTCTTCTTTTAGACAACAACTATTAAAGAACATCCTATCTGAAACAAAGGTGACATCAATCTACTTTCCCAGCACAAATCGTACAAGTATCATTGACCATAAAGCGTTTTACTTCTGTGTTCGGAATGGTTACAGGTAGTTCCACAATATGCATCGATATCACCATCGTTTCATATAAGCCTAGATTAACAAATATTTTTTTCAGAAGACAAATAAATCCGATTGATCTATTAGTATATCTCTGCTAAACACATTACTATGCGTACACATGACATCTATCAACCTGCTAGTCTCGCAGGGATCAAAAGGACAATCTAATCTTGAAACAAGCTTCCCACTTATATGCTTTCAGTGGTTATCTATACCCAGCGTAGCTACTCAGCGATCTGCCAGTGGTCTGACAACTGATTCACCAGAGGCTGGTCCATCCCGGTCCTCTCGTACTAGGGACAGCATTTCTCAAATTGTCTACGGTTACAGTAGATAGGGGCCAAACTGTCTCACGACGTTCTGAACCCAACTCGCGTCCCGCTTTAATGGGCGAACAGCCCAACCCTTGGGACCTTCTACAGCCCCAGGATGCGACGAGTCGACATCGAGGTGCCAAACGGAATCGTCGCTATGAACGCTTAGATCCCATTAGCCTGTTATCCCCGGAGTAACTTTTATCCGTTGAGCGGATCCCCTTCCACTCGGAAGATCCGGATCACTTTTACCTACTTTCGTATCTGTTCGACCTGTTAGTCTCACAGTTAAGCTTGCTTATCCAAATATAGATTCACTACGGTTTCCATCCGTAGTAAGCAAACCTTTGCACGCCTCCGTTACTTTTTAGGAGGCACCCGCCCCAGGTAAACTGCCCAACTGACACTGTTCCCCACTTCGTGGGGTTAGTGATGCGACATAAACAGCGTGGTATCTCAAGGACGACTCCATACAGACTAGCGTCCATACTTCAAAATCTCCCACATATCCTGAACAATTTATGCTACACCACAATATCAATCTACAGTAAAGCTTCACGGGGTCTTTCCGTCTAACTGCAACTACCCGGCATTTTTACCGGGAATGTAATTTCACCGAGTCTAGGAATAAGACAGTGTGGGGGTGGTTGTACCATTCGTGCGGGTCGGAACTTACCCGACAAGGAATTTCGCTACCTTAGGACCGTCATAGTTACGGCCGTCATTGACCAGTGCTTAACCCTCGAGCTTGCACAAGAGAGCGTAACATTCTGGCATTGGACAGGCAACACCCTCTATACATCCATTTGCATGTTAGCAGAGAGCTGTGTTTTTGATAAACAGTCCCCCCCACGTCATTCGCTGCGCCCTTGCATTTCTGCAAGGGAGGACTTATCCCGTAGTTACGTCCGCTAATTTGCCAAGTTCCTTATTCACTAGTTATCTCGATTGCCTTAGTATTCTCTACTTGTTTACATGTGTCTGATATCGGTACGGGTTACATATACATAAGTTTAGAAGGTTTTCTCGACGCCAAAACTATAGAAATATACAATAAATAATTATTATATCCTGATAAGGCTCCACTTACACACATGCGGATTTTCCTACACATGTCTCCTATATTGCTATAAGACGTATTACCTCTTCAACTCTCATCCTTAGAAAGCTTCTACAAATCCCAACGTGTTACTCCATCACTGCATACATAAGTACTAGAATATTAACTAGTTATCCATCCACTTTTACCGTTCGGCTAAATGTTAGGTCCCGACTAACCCTACGTCGATGAACGTTGCGTAGGAAACCTTAAACTTTCGGCATTCCAGATTTTCACTGGAAGTCGTTACTCATGCTAGCATTTTTGCTCCTGTACACTCCAATAATACTCGCATATTACCTTCAGTGCGTACAAGACACTCCCTTACCGCCTATATAAAATATAGACTTTCAACTTCGGTGTGTGGCTTAGCCCCGTTACATCTTCAGCGCATCTTCGCTCGTCTAGTGAGCTGTTACGCTATCTTTAAAGGATTGCTGCTTCTAAGCAAACCTCCTAGATGTCAAAGCAAAAACACCTCTTTTTCCACTGAGCCACAACTTAGGGACCTTAGTTAGAAATCTGGACTGTTATCCTTTTGACTACGAAGCTTACCCCCGCAGTCTCACTCCATGACTTTCTCAATAGTATTCGAAGTTTAACAAGGTTTGGTAATGTCTCTCGACACCCCTAGCCTTATAAGAGCTCTACCCCTATTGGATCATCGTCACAGGCTGCGCCAAAACGCATTTCAGGGAGAACCAGCTATCACGCGATTCGATGAGCTTTTCACTCCTAGACACAGGTCATCCGAAGGACTTGCAGCTCCAACCGGTTCGGGCCTCCAGAATGGTTTCCCAGACTATCACCCTGCCCATGCCTAGCTCATCGCGTTTCGGGTCTAATAACAATAACTAATCGCCCTATTAAGACTCGCTTTCGCTGCGGCTCCAGAATTACACTCCTTAACCTTGCTATTATCATTAACTCGCTAGCCCATTCGTCAATAGGTACGTGGTCACCGTAGCTCCCACTCCCTTGTGAGCAGAAAATTTCAGGATCTATTTCACTCCCCTTCAGGGGTTCTTTTCACCTTTCCCTCACGGTACTAGTTCACTATCGGTGTAGAAAAGTATTTAGCCTTACCCAGTGGTCTGGGTGGATTCATGCCGGATTTCTCGTGTCCGACATTACTCAGGAAATATTATAGAGGAAACATCATTTCAAATACAGGCCTATAACCTTCTATGGGGTATCTTTTCAAATACTTCTTTTATAATGTTTCTTTGTAACTCTATGAAAGCCTAATGGGACTTTCGAAATACTCCTACAACACTCTCTTTAGCAACGACCATCATCTTGACACTAAAGGAGTTTGGGCTGGTCCCCGTTCGTTCGTCACTACTAAGGGAATCGCTTACGCTTTCATTTCTTCGTGGTACTGAGATATTTCACTTCCCACACTTGCAGCTTTTGCATTCTGATATACAGAATAGGTTGCCCCATTCGGACATCTTCGACTATAACGGTTACTGGCACCTTATCGAAGCTTTTCGCAGCCAATCACGTCCTTCATCTGCTTTTCTACCCAAGGCATCCATTTTCTGCTCTTAAAAGACTTATTTGCCTTCCAAAAAAAATATTTGTTAATCTATTAATGATCGGCAACGCAATAAAAAAAACGTCATATAATAACGTGTTTTTTGCTGTGTCTTCATGTCTGCTACAGAGAATATGATTTTCTATTTATTTTGCAAGCGTTTTTTTCACTTTTTTTTACTTTTTTTTAGCATTAAGATAAAAATAACAACAAAAGTAAGATAGAATAGGGGTTTTAGAGTATATATTTTCTATAAGAATGTAACGACCATTTGAATAAAATTACATATTATTTTGTATTTTGAAGTAAATTCTCGATTTAAGTCTAGAGACGGTAGTATACCGTGGTGGTTTAATAACAATTTCAACAGTTGCGATTTGAGGATATGCTAACATAATTTGCAAAGCATCTTCTTGATTCAGTCAGACTATTTTTTGTTGTATTTCAGAAAAGAGACGATTTGGATCCTTAGAAAAGTTATATCATTTTACAAAACTCATTTGTGTAGGTACCACATATATACCATCAACAGCATTTGTTCACTCTGTAAGAAAAACTAACGATTCCTCTCTCATGTCTAAAATGTTTTGCGAATCAGAACTTCTTGCTGCTAAATATTGATTAAAACCTGCCTCAATGTCCTGATAGCGAATATAAGCATAGACGAATTCTTTTGTCAAAGATCAAGAAATAATAGACTCACCTTGTCATATATCATAGATAAAGTCATTTTGTTTTTGAGATTGCGATGGAATAAAAGGAAGTAGAAATACAGACTGATCTTGTAATTCCTTTTTTATAAGACTAGTTTTGTTCTTCTCAAGGTATTGATCAATTTTTTGATACAAGTCATTAATATTTCAAGATGAGATTTGCTGTTTTTGAAGAGTTTCTCATCAAGTAAAGTCATACAATACCTCAGCATATATATCTTTAGCATAATAGCTTTGTTTTAGTTTTCTAATAAAAAGACGTGATCATTTTTTTATATTTCATCTTTCTCATATATTCCTATTTTGGACATCAACATCTTGAGCAGTAACACCTACAGAGACATATCACGCACTTTCTCATGATTTTGGAGGTATTTCACTATACGTATCAGTTGTATATACGAGTCAATCATTGGTAACAAGTTGAGATCATTTAAGTAATGGAATCATCTCTTGCGTGGTATTTACTATTCTAATTACTCCTTCTGCTGGCTTATATGAATATAAAAAATCTTTAAGTCATAAATTCATAGTATGTCAGACTTTGAGACTTCATGTATAATATGGAATTGTTAATTGATTTACATATGCAACACTTTGTTGTTGATTATAAGGATAGTAACGGAAATTATACACGATATCTTCAACCTGATATGCAGGAACAATATTAACAGTCGTACTCGGAATAACTAAACCATATAATAAGTATAAGATAAACAATACAACGCACACCTCAAAAAAGAAAATCACATAAAATGTATAGTTTTTTTTGGTGTATGCATATAAATGAAACTTTTTTATATTAAAAAAGAACAAATATATCATGTGTAATATTTTTGTTACTTTTCTTTTTTTGAGAAAAAGGACCTTGAGTCAGACTTCTTCAAAGTATAATTTACTCTTTTCAGACTTTGTAGCAAATACTACATCTAGATTACTCTTTTCAATTAATTCTTTGATTTGTTTACCTCGTCGTGGGTGATCAAAAAAAGGACTCTGCTTTTCTATATATACTTCTACCTGTTTTGTAGTAGATATTTTTTGCAAAGTTTTGAAGATTCTATAGAGACTATCATCTTTAAGAAAAAAAAGTTTCATATCTTGTACGCTAAGGAAACAAAAGACCTACCTACGCGTATAGCTATATTTTTTTTGCTATATCCTTTACCAAATATTTTTGTACAATTATATGACATAACAAACTTACTATCATCATTCACCAAGCAACATACTGTTTAATATCTGCAGTAAACCATAATAATTTCATTACTCAACGTCTAGGATAGTTTTGGAACAAAAAAACAAAACTTATAAAAAAGAACAAAAATGCGAATCCTATATACCCATTATGTACATGAGACTTTTTATCAACAAGTCTTTTTATTAATAGAGATATAAATGAAGCAAAACTTAAGAAAAGCCCCAATGGGAATACTTGTGAATATTTTGCTAATTTACTGTCAGTGATGAAAGAATGAACTGCAATGGGTCATGTTGTCGCCTTTCACACAAAATCATCTCATAACAACAAAAATAATCACAATGGTATAAGACTAAGAGATGTTGCCATAAAAAATATATCTACCCACACATGTTTTTGTTTTTTGATCGCAGGTCTCGTCAAAAAATAAAATAAATACAGACACGATCAAAAAATTATACCGACAAAGTGGAAGTCATATCATGCTGGTGAAAGCAAAAATAAAAACTTCTCGAGAGAATCAATAATGACGATATTAAATTCTAATAGTAAACTAACATATTTTCCAAAGACATAGATAAGTACAATAAAAAAAGGGAGAGATAAGAAGAATTCGAAAAAAGGAACCTTTTGCTTTTGTGCATAATAAAACACAGAAGCGATAAATGTAAAAAGTGCAACAACAATACCTAATCATGTCATAGATATTTGCAATCCTCACACTGTAATATATGGAAACATTTTTTTTTGTATATAAAAAAATAACATAGACCGAGATCTAGTTATGAGATTTTATTTTAAAAATTCAATCAATTTTGTTTCTCTTATTCCAACGACTCTAATAATTCACGGATAATCGAGCTGTTCTTCCATCTTTTCTCAGATTGTCTTTAATAATCATTCTAACTCTAAGTCAGAGACATTTTGCGGGTCGGCATATACCATAATTTCTCTTCAAGCTTGCATGATATGTACTTTTTGTACTCAAGTTACGTTCGTAATTAATTTTTCTAGTTCTCACATTTTTTCTATAAACAAGTCCTTTGTATTAAATCTAGCTCATGGTCTTGCTCAAGACATTCCATCAGCAGCAGTCACAACCCAAGAGATTGGATGTGTCATTGGAACATCATGATGGTGGGATTCTGCAGCATTTATAACAACTGGATCTGCTCCGAATTTTCTCAAAATGTCTGCACCAACAATAGCATGAGACTCTCACGTTTGAGCAACAATCTTTCAAATATCATGTAACAATCAAGCTTTTTTGGCCAACGTAGAATCTAAACCTAATTCAGAAGCAATAGCTTCACATATTTTTGCTACTTCAATACTATGAGACCAAAGATTTTGTCCATAACTAAATCTCAAATAGAACTGTCAGATCATTCTCACAATTTCTGGTTTCATCATTGGAAGATTAAGCATATTCAAGGCTTCTTTTCATTTGTTTGACAGAATCTCATCTAAAGACGAAACCATTTCCCCATACATTTTTTCTATATAATACGGATTGATTTTCGCGTCTTTAATCATCTTTTTGAGAGCCTCGACAGCCAAAAATCTCTTTTCATGATCAAAACTTGAAACTCTAACCAACAACGGAGTATCATCAATTATCAATTCGCATCATGTTATTTTTTCAAAATACATAATATTTCTTCACTCTCTTCCAATCAATCTTCATTTAAAATCTTCACTTGGAATATCTACAGAAACAACAGTATATTCACTTATATTCGTACTTGCAACTCTAGGCAATGCTTGTGCGATAATCTTAGCAGCCTCTTCGTCAGCTTCTTCTTTTTTGATAGTTTTTAATTTGTTAATAAATTGCAGTTTATCTTGAGTATAAATTTCTTCAACTTGAGCAAAAAGAGCATCTTTAGCCTCTAATTCTGTCAGTCACGCAATTGCCTCTAATTCTTTTTTCTTTTTGTCGATAAACAAATCAGCTTCTTTTTGCTTTTCAAAAACTTTTTGTTTCTCTTCTGTAAGTTCGTCTAATTTTGCATCCATTTTTTCTTCTCTTTGCAAAAGCCTTGCTTCCATTTGTTCAATCTTTTGGACTCTCTTGTCTATATCAAGCTGTTTCTGTTTTTCAAGTTGTTCTGCTCTTTGTGTAGACACATGCAATATGTCTTCTCACTTTTTCTTTGCTTGCTGTATTATATTCTCCTCAATAGACTTAGCATTTTCCATCGTTTCATTAAATTTGCGTGTTTTTTCTTTGAGTGTAAATTTATGTGAAAAAAATCAAGCTACTCATCAAACAATTAATATACCAACATATCATACAATAAGAAGTGGCGTCATAAAGAACTATTCTATAGTAAATAAAGTGGAAGTGTCGTATAAGCTATTTTTTCTATAGCTCATACAAGAGAAGTTTATTTGAAGATACTTCGAAGATTGCGAAAAAAATTATAATCAACTTTACTTTTACTCATCTAGGAAATATAATATTTTTTTTATGTAAAGCAAGAGATTTTATGGATGCACTAGAGTATAAGTGACTTTTATATGCACAAGAAAAAAATATTGGCATAAGAGATTTGAAATCGCAAATATATGATAAACATGTAGACTGTGAGGACACTCAAAAACGAATGGAACAGAACAACATTTGATACACTGTTGCAGGCATGCATTCATATACTTACAAAATAAAACAAATACAATCTGCACCATATGTTTTGTATTATAGTGGTAACTTTGAATTGCTAACACAAGACATATTAGGAATTGTGTGACCAAGAAACCATTCTCAATATGCAAAAGAAGTAATATACAAAGTATGTGATTTGGCGAAAGACTTTTATCTTGTGACTATATCATGATTGGCAGAGTGAATAGACAGCCTTTCTCACGCATTATCTCTCAAAAACAACATTCCTACGATAGCTGTTTTGTGATGATGAATAAGACGATTTTTACAAAGCAAAAAAAGACATGCAATAGATCACATCCTAAAAGCCGGAGGGCTTATACTTTCAGAATACAAACTAGATCAAAGACCAACACATTATACATATCCACAAAGAAACCGTATTATTGCATGACTATCTACATGTTTATTTGTTCCAGAAGCTGCACAAAAATCGTGAACATTATTAACTGTCGATAGTGCTATTGCACAAAAAAAACCTGTATACGCAACAGCACATAGTATCTTTTCACCACTTAGTATGTGAACAAACATATATATTTGAAAAAGAAAAGTTTGACTATGCTATGATATGCAGGAAATGCTACAGAGTCACTTTATGCAAAAACCATCACACGATATAGCAAAAAGTATCGACTGACAGCCTGTCACATCAACAGAAAAGGAAAACGAGCAGACCGATATATCTAGACAACAACAAAATATATTGTCTTTTTTAGACTCTCCACAAACACTTGACAACATTGCACACCATATGCAGATAAATATCTCCGATCTGCAAGCTGATATAACGATATTAGAAATTCTATGATACATATATGAAACATCACCATGAATATTTAGCAAAAAAGGGTAAGTATACTTTTTGATATTCACAAAAGATTGAGGAATTTATAGACTCACACTACCGTCCCATTTCTTCAAATTCATAGAAAAAAGTCATATTTTGTATTGGTGACGTCGTTGCATCAATAATGACTCTACAGCAGATTGACTCTCTAATGCAGCAGACAAAAACGGACCAGCAGCAGTTGCCATTTTTGCTCACAACGTCTGTGCTTTGAGTATGTCAATTCAAGAACGCACGCCTCATCCAGCTATCAAATGTACATTTGGAATTACTTTTGCTTGTGTTAGACAAACATCAGTGGGGATTCATAAAGATCTTACAACCTCTCCCAAAGCATCTTGTCTTCTATATCATTCGACTGCAGGCCAAGAAGTTCATCATTGTCATGACACATCAAACCATGAAACACCCAAACGAGAAATAGATTCAATAGTCTTAGCATCAAGACCATTTCATACCTCTTTGACTATAACATGACTTTGTATGTAAGGAAGTATCTTGGCTAAACGATCTAGTAGTCAAGAAAAATTAGTATCTCATTCTGGCTGTACAGCTTCTTGCATAGCATTGATATGCAAAAAAATACCGTCTGCGCGAGTCATATCTACGAGACGATTTATATCATCTGCACCAACTCAATAATTCAACTGTACTAAACCTATATTTGCAAACAAAGGAACATCAGGACAAATATCCCTTACATCAAAACTAGAAAAACTGGAAGGATCTTGCAACACAACCCTCATTGATCACAATCCCAATGCAACGCCTTGCGCTTGCGCAGCACGAGCAAGATGCATATTGATGGTTGAAGCACCAGCTGGTCAGCCAGTCATAGAACTTAAAAGAAAAGGAAAAGATAATTTTTTCCCCAAAAAATCACAAGACGTATCAATTTGTTGCATATCAACATCCGGCAAAGCACAATATGGCAACCTATATTTGTCAAAGACATGCAGATTATCATCAACCATCTCTTCTAGAACAATACGAATATGATGATTTTTACGAGTATTTGTATGAAAAGAATCATGAACCATAGCAACAAACAACAAACAAAAATATCGTCTGAGAGGAGATACGATTAATATTACATACTTACAACAGTCACCCAGATTCCATTTTTTCGAGAAGTTCTTTGTCTATCGTATTGGTTTTATAGTGAATTTCTTCGGTTTTTTCTGTGTACTGTCGTTTTTGTAACATAAGACGTTCTTCACTCGTTTTTGGGAAAAAGCATTGGAACTTTTTTGTTACATCAAAAACATGAGACCTAAGCATCTTACACAAAAAAGGGACAAGAGCAAGCTCTGAAACTTCAAAAAATGCAACAATCATAAAAATCAGTAAAATGGGTGATGCAAGGGCAATAGCAATAACTTTATTAAACCCACTTTTGAGAAGTGTATTTACAACACCAAGCATTCCTGCAGCACCAATAGCTAACAATATCAACTGAAAAAGTGAAACTTGAAAAGGACCAAAACGAAAGTTCAGTCCTGATAAGAGTCATTTATCAATATTTCTTGGAAATAAAACTTTCATGTATTATTTACCATATAAAGAGTTGATATATTTGTCATACTCATCCTCTGCAATTTGGTAGAAAAAGTTTTGTGCAGATGAAGCATTCTCCATACGAGGGAGATATTCATTTCACTTCATACTTGCATCCAAGACACCAAGAAGAGTTTCTTGATCTAATCACAATCTAAACAGCATTGATGGTGACATAAGTTTAAGCCTATACATCAAACGAGATATAGCTTCTCTTCTTTCTACAATAGATAATTTTTGTAAAACTTTGTACAGTTTAGCCAAAAAAATATCGTTAAATCACATTACTATTTGTGAATTTCCTCTCAAAATATGAGCAATTGTATATGCTGCCTCTCACCTGGTCAGACATTCATTTTTTTGATCTGATTCATTTCATACCAATAGTGGTTTGAGAACAGTAGTATCTGCTTGCATCAACACGTAGAGTCTAAATAAGATCTCTTTTGCTTGTTTATGAGTAACGGGTGTATCTTTTTTAAGAATATCTGGTTGAGACTCTCATGCCTTAAAAATATCGGTAAGTCATTTTTTATGCGCTCGGTTTACGTATTTTGACAATGTCTCATTGTATGGCACATCTTTGTACGGAGTAGTCGTATACGGACTGTCCATCACATCACTATCACTACGCATATGCATAATTCTAGCCATTACTGCAATATATTCCAAACGAGATATACATTTCTTTGGACTAAAAACCGTTGAATATTGATATTCATATCATTTCATGATTCCATTTCTTTGAACCGTCATAATATGCATATACCAAGGATATCAGGTAATAATATCTCTAAAGTCGGTTCTTGCTCATACTCGATCAATTATTCAACTATATTTATCCAATGCAACTTTTAAAGACAACAATGGGTTAACTAAGTATGTTCCACCAATATCTTTACCTGAATACAATGTTTTGTCTAGTTCCATACTTACAGACTTCGTGTTATTCAGAGGATTAGAATCACGCAGCCTAGATTGTATTTGGGCGGTATTCATAACAAAGTCTCAACTTAGTGTTTTTTTGACATATCATGAAATATGAATTTCTCATGTTTGTCCTGGCAAAATGTGTCCAACATAAAAATAAACAATACTATCATCTACTTTTCAAGAACCATCAGGATCAGCTAAGATAGTGTGAGGACGACTTCCAGAAATCTCTCACAATAAAGAAGACTTCTTGTAAGCAATATAAGATCATACAGCAACATCCGGTCAGTTATTTTTGTAACGAACAGTAAAAGACGACCATGTTCCTCTCGATCATGTTTGCGTATCTGCAACGTGTTCCACAGCCAAGTCAGCATCTCATGGCAACATCATAGAAGGATCGTATAACGAACCAAACCCAAAACTCTCACTTCAAGGACCAAAAGGTGTACGAAACATAGGAAGAACATAATCCCAACTCGTTGGATCTATTTGTGTTCAACTTCCGATATTTCCAATACTTTTGGTACATGTACTTCACTGTGTAATCAATAAACCATTACATAGACATCAATCTGGATCATTACATACTTGTCAGTCAGTCAAAGTTGTTGGTTCTCCATCAGAGGGGGTACAAATAGCTCACTTTTTGATCTTTGTATCTCAACAAATACATCAATCAATATCATCACAAGCTTTCCCAGTTTCAACAGTTCATGGCGAACCATCCAAGATATCACATAATTTAGAAACGTAAATCTGATATGGTCAACATAAACATCAATCCAAATCACCACAGATATCACCTCATTCTATTTGAGAAACATTTCAATCTGTCAATGAACATGTCTGTCATTTATAAATCTGATAATCTCAACAAATACATCAACCATCATCTATACAATCTTTTCACTCTTCTACGGGTGTTGGGTTTTGCAACGTTGTACAAACCAACCCATACGCAACCTTATATTTTCCAAAAATACACGCATCAGGATCACTACAAATTTCTGTCTCTTTACATGTTCATGGTTTTCCATCTGTCCCGAGACACATTTCTCATGGGGTAAAGAAAAAAGATCACAACTGACACCCATCTGCATCTGTACACATTTGTTTGTCGGTACATATTCAAGGGACGCCATCATTGAGGGCACACAAGACATTTGTTCATATTTTTATATCACCACACAAACAACAATCCGGATCTGTACACATTTGTCCATCACTAATCGTTGTACACTGTTTGTCTGGAACATTACATGTTTGTCATTTAGAAAACGTATATCATTGTAGTGTACATCATCATTCAAATTCACATGTCTGTCCAGCTGTACATGATCCATTTGCCACACATTGTACTCCATTAAAGATTCTTGTTCCACCACAACTACATCAATCACAATCATTACATGTCTCGCCATTGTTGACAATAGAAGGAGATCAATCACAATTGTTTGCTATACATTGACTGTTAGCACATGCTGTTTCACAACTAACTGCTGCTCCGCCATTTCGTCACTTACATTGTCGAATTCGCTTTGTTTGCAACATAGACAAGTTTGTACCATCTCATGCAACACATAATGGAGATGGTGTCACTGTAGCTGGTGCAGAAAAAGTTTGACAAACTGCGTCTACTTTCTTGTACGAGACACATGCTGTTGTTGATCATTTATTGACTCATAGACAATTTCGTTTTCGTTGTCATTTATCTGGATCTTGAGAAAAAGACGTAACATCCGGCTCTCATACTTTACACAGAGCAGACAAGTTTGACTGCAATGTATCATATGTTATGATTTTTTTCTCCAAAACAGTTGCACAGACTCATCATGCTTGTTTTTGTGCACTACATGTTGCAGAACTTGTTGTTCAAGGACACTTCCAAGTCCACGAAAATGTAGCATCGTTGTATGCAAAAGATGTTGCTGGAAGACTATTTGCACACAAATTATCTGTTGCTTTGAGGTTTACAAATGTCAATCAATCAGAAGATGAACAAGCTCATACAATATTTTGTTCTGCTGATGTACATTTTTTATTATCTTGAGTTCTCGTTCCTGTACATGTTCGAGACCAAGTCGATCAATTATTTACGATTGTTGTTGGCGACCCTTGTTGACACAACTGTCCAGCAGTATATGCTTTCAAAAAATCCTCTTCGTTCTGAACATTGAGTGGAACTTTGTAATTTGCAGATCATGCTGCACAGATTCCTGGCAATACTTTTCTGTTTGCGACACATGCTAGCGTTTTGGTCGCAGGTTCTCATGCACACGTCCAAGCTCGTCAGGAGTTATCTTCTTTTTCGACAAATCACGTCATACTTCATCTTGTACAAAGGTCATCAAATTGTTCAAACGTATCAAATTGCTTATTGTTATATACAAAGTTACACTCGGGCAACACTGCAGGTTTGGTTGCATTACATTGAACATTATAATCTTCTGCAGATCAGTTACAGGTTCGTGATCGTATAAACGTAGCTGGATCCAATACGGGTTGTGTTGGTTTTCCATTTTCACACAAATCGTCAGCCAACAACAACTCATTAAACTGACCATTTTCATATGTAGAACCACAAACTGCTTGAGAAGGAGCTTCACATGTTTTTGTATTATAATAGGTCCCTCCACATGTCCATGACCAAGGTACACCTGCACCTCATCAAATATTACCTACTGTAGGCGTTCATGGACTAACCAATCCATGATCATCAGCCTTGATACACAATGGGTTGAGTAAGTTATTTACTGGTTTTTTTGTATAAGGTTTGATACTTCAACATCCAGGATCTTCTAATGGAAGAACTTTTGCATTACAAGAAAATGTAGGAGCATTCACTTGTAACGCAGTTCTACACTTTCGAGTCCATGTTCATCATGCTTGTCACAAACTTGGTCAAGCGAGCGTATCTTCATTATAAAAATACGTTCCATTGACAGAACACCATTTGGATTGGTCATTTGGGGAAGCATTTCCAGGATCAAACATCCATCAAGGATAAAATCAATCCACATATGCTGGATTTCCTTTATCTACATCAAATGCTCCACATCTAATATCTCATCAGACTGAGACGAAGGGAATTGTAGATAATATTAACAAAAACAAACCATATAGTAAACGACGTAGCATCTAGTTACTCTTGCAAATAAAACACTTTTTGTGATTATACAGACAACAAGTATTTTGTAAAATACAAGGCACTCGTCTTACCTTTTGTTATTGACATATATAAAATATGGATAAAAATATAGTAAAAAATAATTTCTGATTGGTATTGGGTTGAGGAGCAGCAAGAAGTCTTATCCAAATTGGCGTTTGGAAAAGAATGAACGAACTGTGATACAAACCAATAGAAATAGCATGAACAAGTATGTGAGCAATTATTGGAACATGTATTGCAACATGAATGGATGTTTCTGAAGTTGAAAAACTTGCATGTGATACGAGTATAATGTGACTTTTGGATACAAATTTATTGCAATGACTCGTATGAGGCAAAAAAATAATGAGTTTTTTGGAGAGTACTTTTTGAGATATTAGTTTTTCTGATCTAAAAATCCCTCTCAAAATTGTTGCTGCAGATATAACAAGTGGTGAAAAAGTTATTTTCTCGTCTTGATCCGTCTTAGAAGCAATAAGAGCGTCAATAAGTATTCCTACAATTTTTTCGCCAGTTGAACGCGATGGAGAGACATTAGTTGACTGAGGAATTATTGAAAACCTTCCTGTCCAAGAAATCGAATGCAATGAAGTTGTAGCAGTTTCCTCCATGTTTCAAAAAACACAAGTCATCAAAAAATCAAGAAAAATTCTTTGATTTGATATACCATATAGTTTTTTTAGTTACAACAAGAAAATACTGCAAAAGACGATCTTAACGATGATGTTACAAAATGAAAATTTGAGTCTCAATTTGACAGACAAAAAAATAACGGTCATCAGACCAGATATGACATGATTTTGATTTTATGACTTTGATAAAGCACAAGATATTATTGATTTGTGATACGAAGAGGCAAAAAACAGACTTCAGTAAAAAAACTAAATTTTCTCTTGCAAAACAAAAAAACTTCATTATTACTTTATCATACTAAAGTAATAAATTTTTACATATACCTTATCGATGAGATATTTTTTCTACCATCATAACACAAACTCACTCCATCGCCTCTGTGTCCGATAATATTTTGAAATACAAACAATTTCAATTCTGTCTGACCACTGGCGTCAGGCATTTTTTTTTACACTTAAAATAATATAAAATGAGCATATTCAAAAAACTACGAACTTGACTAAAAGAGGAACTTAATGGAACAAACGCTTCAAATTCCATTAAAAAAGCTACCAAATTTGCCAAAGATGGACAAAAAGAAATATGAGATGTCTTTTACTCGAACGGAGACCGTCGAGAAGTCAAAAGTACAAATCCATATAAAGTATGAATCAACCAATGAATAGATCCATACGAAACACCACGCTAAATTACTATAAAAACAACAACTTTTACACTTAAATATTATAAAATGAAACAAAGAAAAACACCTAACAAAAATATCGAAGAATGACAAAGAGAAATACTAAAAACCGTATTATTATGGGAAAATATAACATATGCCTTGTGAGCAGTTTTCGTTCTTTGAATGCTGTATTATAGCGATACTTGAAAAGAGACTAATCAAAACAACTATCCAGATCTCAAAGATAACACAATTATAGTTGATACAATCGCCTGTCCAAATGCAGGTCAAAGTGTAGGAACTGAGTATATGTATTATGGAGATAGTGCACTTGTTGTACAAGATACAAAAACATGACTACGTGATACCATATGCAGTAAAAAAGTACCACTTGCAACGCCATATGAAACCATGCCAACAAGATAAAAAAACAAAAGAAACAGAAGAGAAGAGAAAAACTCTCTTCTCCTTTTTATAAAGAAACCCAATACATATGAACAAATTTGACCTATATAGACAAGCGTTTGGCACATGTCCCGTTCGAAAAGAATGATATACCAAAAACTGAATCACTATATGATACGATACATTCCAAACATTGACCAAAGAAGAAAAAGTATGATGGAACCAAATGTATCCAGACAAGGAACTTACCCAAAGTCGAGAACAACGACAAAAACTACCATTATTTGAAGAATTGCAAAAAGAATCTGCCTGACAGATTGCAGGATGTTTGGTTTGACGAGGATGTAATTATCCAGAATTTGAACAAAAGTTATGAACGGCTATGTATCAACAAATTGCATGCAAGATATCACTAGACAATACACTCTATTTATCAGAACTATTTGTCAATCCAGAACAACAAGGACAATGAGTATGAAAGGCCCTTTTGCAAAACTACATACAATCTAGCAAAAACAAAAAAAACATCACATGAATCCTCACAAGAACAACAACACTCAAACCCAACCCTGAATGATTATTTCTCAAACAATGATTTAAAAAGATAGCAAACTACAATGATGAAAAAAAAAGAGCATTATACTACAAATCTTTATAAAAATTAGTATATTTTTATTGAAACTTGATATATTTCTTATCAAGATAATACTTTTAATAGATATACAAATATATGAAAAAACTACAAATAGCAGTTATATGATCAGCAGGATCACAACAATATAATCAATGAGGGTTTGACTTTGATACATTGTATCAACTATCCTACGAAGTAGGTTTTGCTATCGCACAAGAGTGACGACATTGTATTACATGATGAAAATGTGGTATCATGGAATGAGCTGCAAAATGAGCAAAAGAATGATGATGAGTTACTATTGGTATCGCAAAGTGACACAAAAGAAATATTTGCAATGACTATATTGACGTAGAAATCATCACAAATATGTGAAATGGATGAGATGGATTTTTGATTCCACATTCTGCAGATGGTGCAATAATTCTCTGATGATGAGTAGGAACACTCAAAGAAATCTCATGATTTTACCTGGAATCAAAACCACTTGTCGCTGTAGAAAACACCTGATGACGAGCACAAAAACTTGCATGAACGTATTTGGACCCAAGAGAACTTGTTCGTATTGGTTCAGCCCAAACACCCAAAGACGCAATAGCATACATCAAACAACATCTCACTACTCAACAAAACTAACAACAATATTTATACAAAAAAACATCAATGATTATAGACGTAGCCCAATCTATCACAACGTTGGTGTGACAGCAACCATGACCAACAACAACAATCATGGTATGAGTCCACGGCAATGAGCTCTCGTGACCTCGCGCACTCCTCCAACGACTAGAAAATATCTCAAAAAAAAACGAACCACCAATCCAGTCCGGTACAGTTTTTTGTATTTTTGCAAATCTTCAAGCCCTGCAGTATGATGTAAGATATACTGATATCAACATGAATAGATGTTTTGGAAAAGACATACCTCAACAAAATAACGACTACGAAGCACAACGCGTCCAAGAACTGATTCCCTACCTCCAACAATCAGACGTCTTGCTAGACATCCACAACACAATTGATTTGCCATGTCCTCCATTTTTAATTAGTGAACATGCAGATTGGAACAGGTATTTTGATGTGCCGAGAGTATTATCGTGACTTGACACGCTTCACCCATGAGGATCAGATGGCTACATGAATAGTATTGGCAAAGTCTGACTGTGTTTGGAATGCGGTAGTATCAACGACGATCTTGATATCACAACCACTATGGCATACAACGCAATCAGCAACTTTTTGTGTGCAACCTGAAACAATACCAAAAATAAACCTGACACCTATTGAACGCCACTATCTATACGTTGTACGGATATCTACACTTCACAGTTTTGACAATTTCGTCTTGCACGTGCTTTCGAAGAATGCGAAAAAATCCAAAAAAACACACTGATTTGATATGACAAAACAATACCAATTCTAGCTCCCAAAGACATGAATATTATTTTCGCTCGTGATACAGAAAATATATGAGACGAATGTTTTGTGATTGGTGAAGAAATATAGGACATGTAGGGCATTAGCTCAGGATTATTTCCCCCCAAGAACAATGTTTTTGCGAATTATGAAAATTCTTTCATTTCTAATAAACTGATAAGTTCGTTTGTTTGCTGTTTAATAGTTTTTTTATTTGTATCAATAATACGAACATCACTAGCAATTGAGAATTTTGGATTCTCTCAATAATAATCATCATTATCTCTATTTTTAATATCAGCAAAAACTTCCTCTAGAGTAACAGAAAATCATTTCGATTGCAATTCTGAATATCTCCTTAGTACTCTCTTTTGAACATCTGAACAAGTCATAAAAAACTTATTAATTGAGTCAGGAAAAACAACTGTACCTAGATCTCTTCCATCTGCAATTATACTTCCATAATACGTAGACAATTCACGTTGAAGTGATATCAGTTTATCTCTTACAAATTGGTGCTTTGAGATATTTCATAACATAGTAGAGACTAAGATCGTTCTTATTTCATCAGAGAAACTACGCCCATTAACAACCCAAGAAAGTTTATTATTTTCAACTGTTGGTTCAAAAGACAGGTCATTTATAACAGAATTTACTAATGCAGAAGTTACTTCAATTTGTTTTTCCAAACATATATATGTAACAATCCTGTACATTTCTCATGTATCCAAGTACGGAATATCTAATTCTCTAGAAACAGATTTTGCAGTGGTACTTTTTCAGACAGCTACTCATCAATCAAGAGTGATAACTCAAAACCTACTCATCGAATTTTAGATAAGAAATAGAACGCAAATCAATTCATTTATTTGCATATAATGTTTCAACATTTTGTGTTGTAGTATCTTTCATATCAAATCAAATCAAAGTTACTGTTTTTTCTACATCTTGTATACTTTTTCATTCAATTTCTATATATGGCAACAAATGAGGTCGAAAATCAATCTCAATAGCAACATCTCATAAACTATAACTTAAACGTCTATTTTCTTGATATGATCTTTCTGTATATCCAAGACGTTTTAAAATGGCATGCGTTGTATCAAAATCTTCTACTATAGTCTCCAATTCTTTTGTTCAAGTTATAGAATCATTTTGTATTTCTTTTATAGTAAGTGTTGTTTTTTTTCAAGTATCCCTCAATCTAATCCAAGAGTTTGCTTGAATAGGAGTAAAATCATACACAAATCTCTTCATAAAAGATTCTCATAAAAATACAGCACCCAAACTAGTTAGTTTAGATTGGAATTTTTGGACATCTATATCTAGAATTCTAAGTTCTATTTCAGTTTGCATATGTTTTCTTAGTAAGATAAAGCAGTATACGACTCATTAGCAAATTTCTTAACAAGTTGGTATAAATCTTGATCAGAAATATTATATTTAGACACATCTCTATATTCGATTGTATCTTGAAGTTGAGGAAATCTTTTACCATGTCAGCGCAAAAAAACTTCTTCATCTTTCTTTATAGTTCATTGTTGATAAGTAGTATCAGTAACAAAAAGTGTAGACGTATCATCAGAGATACTTACTCTATGTCAATTTTCTGCTGGCAAATAATAAACATCTCATCACTTAATATTTCTTTCTCAAGTATAATCAAACGAATAGACTCAAATATTTTTGAAAATCTCAATCTCTCAAGTATTTTTATCTATTCTTTTTTCCGAATCAAAAACAGTATGAATTGGAAAAACCTCTTCAAAAGTAGACTCAACTCAACAAGTAGAATCATGCATTATATCATCTAATGACAGAGACATAGCTTCCAGTTCTTTTTTAGTATACATACTGTTCAACGTAGTGACGAAGTGATTATATTTTAATAACTGTTCTTGTGTAATTTTGGAAATAGTATATCATTTTTCTATAATCTCTCACATAAGGACTTTCGAATATGCCTGAAAATCATGTACATGACAATTACCTCAAACTGAATGTTCTAGATGCGTTAATGTATTTTTAGGAAATATATGATAGCGAACCTCTCCATTTGGAGATGAAAAAACTTTATACTTCACCATTCAAGCTCAACTAACACTAATAGAAGATTTAATACGCAAAAAATTATCATAATCCAAATCCTTCAGAAAAGAAAGTATATTAGAAACAACACTGTCTTCAGTTAAACTTTGGAGAATCGCTGACCTTTCTTTCGTTAAAGAAAAAGTATGCAGTTTCTCAAAAGAAGTAGAAAAACGTGCAGTTAATTTTTCATCTAATCACATATATTTTAATAGAAAATAATAAATACGTACACTATTCTACTGAAATTATTTTTATAGTTGGTTTCATACCGTTTGGCAAGTTAATTTGCGTTTCATCTCAGACGCTTTTATTACCGATTGCTGGCCATAATGGAGAATCTTTACACACTGTTATACAGTTCTGTCACTTGAATGTAATTCTAGCTGCTTGTGAAATTCAAGTAACAAGAAGTTTCATACTTTTAGGCATATTAGAATACTTTACAGTCACAATAGATCACACTCATATATTTTCTCAATTATTTATATCTTCTTCTTTTAAAATCAAACAACTAGCTAATAATTCTTGTGTTTTCTGTATTTCAGGCGACATGATGTTAACTTGTTCTTGTTTTTCTTTTTTGGCTTCTAAAAGTGGATTATCATGTCCAAATGTTTCACTTCACTGATCGTTTGCAGTTCTTCCTAATTCAGCTATCTCTCTTTTTAATTCCTCAAAATTAGACAATCTATCTTGCAAAACCTTAACTTCAAACTCTAAAACTTCTCTCATTTTTTTTATAATCATAAATTGATAAAAACTAATACTATATATATAATTTAGTGAACATAAGTCAATTAATAAAAAAAACAATCATCCCTTCAATATATAATTTCATTACATTGATGACCAAATTTCATCAATCTCTCCCATAATCTCACTAGTTTTTGTCAGGATATGGATGATTTTTTGGTAGTGAGTGACGTCTTCGTAGCTAAGGGTTGTGTCTTTACGATCTTTTAGTCGTTTTTGGGCTGGTTGGTATCATCAGATGTAGAACTCCCATGCAACAAGAGGTACATTATCGAAATACTGGGTGTCGTTTATGATAACGCGACCGATCTTTTCCCTCTCCTGCGAGGAGAGGGCTGGGATGAGGTCATAGCTCTTAGCGTTTATCGTACCTACTGTATTGTCGCCATTTCCGAGATAGCCAGTGGTGAGGTCAGCTCTCGAGATGTCCTCCATGAGGTGGAGTTGACGGAGTCTATATCATAACTCTGACATCTTCCAAAAAATCTCCTGACTGTCCGTGAACGGTACTCTTGGAAAGTCTATTTTGAGAAACTCTTTGTACGTTTCGCGGTAGGTGGGAGAATGTAGCACTGCGTAGATGTAGTCGAGGATGTTTTCGGGGCTAACAAGATTGTTTTCTTTGAGCATGATGATTCTTTTTTCATAACCTCACTCTTTGACTGTCAGAGCCATAGGTGACTCTGGATCAGTAAATCGCTTTAGTCACCATTTCATCTCTTTTAGTCGTTCGTCTATTGCAGTACTAAAATAGCCCTGCCGAATGGCAGGGTTTTTCGAAAGTGAAAATTTAGTATACAAAAAAAGGTAATAATCTCTATGTTTGAAGTGTTTTTAGTATTCAACAAACATATTATGGAGATTATTACCTGA